>Ga0154910_12_pt1:0-330000 | contig 873023 bp, 855 predicted proteins | sample RifCSPhighO2_01_FD_105879 | JGI IMG/M metagenome (GOLD analysis project Ga0154910, IMG submission 105879) | Alphaproteobacteria bacterium RIFCSPHIGHO2_01_FULL_41_14 | reverse complement strand
ATTCCCTACTTGACTGGACGTTTCCTTCCAAGATTGTTTAAGTCCTGTTGGGTGTGACAGAGATATGGCAGGTTCAACAAAAGAAAATCTTGCTAAAAGTATAATATTTACCCCCCAGAAGACTATTACAGGGACTATCCTAAAAAACTTTTCTCTATGGAGGAATTGACTATATTCTAGAAGAGACAAGGGCAAAACGGACACAAAGAAAATGGCTACAAAAATGCAAGAATATAAAAAGAATTTCCATTGAAGCCTCTGGAATTTGAAGAAACTTACTTTTTCCTTCGGATTAAAATAATATTGGATCCATTTTGGAACCCAAAGACTGAGAATTAAGGAATCAATTATAAAGGTTGAAACCTTATAGAAAGATAAAAAATGATGATTAGCTTTTTCAAAGGGTTCTAACAAAAAAACTAGACCAATTTGAAGAAGGACGGGGATCAAAAGAAGTTTTCCTAAAACTTTTAAGTTTTTGAAGGAAAAATAAGTAGATTCTTTGATGACTCTTAAAGTAGAAATTTTTACCATAGAAAAAACTCAGTTTTTTTAAAGGTACCATATCTTTTTGTTAAAAACAACGGCCTTGTGAGAATATTCCATGGAAAAATGTAGGATATTCAGAGTGTTCCTTCTTTTTAGGACCTCTACTTCGCAGCAAGATCAGTTTTGGAAATACAGAAAACTTTCGTGATCTTATCTCAGCAAGCTTTTCATTGAAAGAAATGCTGCACGAGCCTCTCCTGAGAGTATTTGTTTCCGCCATTTCCTTACCAATCTAATATCATCTGTAACTGAGGGACTCTTTGCGTTCGACAAATACTCTACAAGATTTTGTAAAAGATCGGATACTCTAAGTTGATATTTTACCATTAAGACATCTATTTCTTGAGTAAGCAGGAAACCAAGACCGACTGCCAACATGCCTTTTAAGAGTGGATTCCCCCCCAACCCTTCCACATGAGCCTTTAAGGAATAATCATCCCCTAAAGTTTCCAGTTGAAAATATCCGCCTTGGGTTAGGAAGCTTTTTAATTGATCTTCCCGTATATCTTTTGGAAGACCTGAAATATTCCTGGCATCAATTTTATGAGTAGTGTCATTTACATGGGCCACAAACTCCCCTTCCTCAAAAACAATCTGTGGACGGTTTTCTAATCGAGAAGAGGTGTGCACACTTTCTTCTGGAATTTCAAAAGTGCCTGCAATAAGAGGAATAGCTATTAAACTTCCGAACGCCGTTATTAGAAACTTTTTCATAGAGAATCTCCTTTATTAAGGGTTGAACTTCTTACACTGTGTCTATGATGATGAAAATCAAATCAAGTAGAAAATTCAATGGATTTCTATCTCTATGAATTTCTTCCCTGTCTTCCTCGCTCTTCTCCCGTCATCCCCGTGAAAACGGGGATCCAGGAAAAGAGGCTGCAGCCTATGGGTTTAAGGGAGTAGATTCCCGCCTCCGCGGGAATGACAAAGGAGGGAGCGGGACGGAGAGCTTTGTAAAAGCTCTTTTAAGTTATTTTTATTTTTCTTAATTGATTAAGGAAGCCTGAGCCTTCTACAAAGACCATCCCCCGTCTATCTATGCAATAGATGCATACCTATTGGATTCTTTTTGATATTACATAATTACTTTGTTTTTACTATATTTCACTACTTATTTATTTTTTATATTTGGATTTTTTATAATGAATACTATTAAATATTTTTTTATACTATCTGCCATCATCTCTGTAGGGTTCAGTGCCCCAGATGATTTCATTGGAGAAGCCCCTTTTAATAGAGGGATTTCCCTTGTTAATGGGCCCACTTTAGAATTAAGAGAGGGAAACGATTCGAGATTAAGTCGAAGAGGATCTTCTTCTGGAGCATCTGACTCAGAAGGGTATGAGATTTTAGTCCCTACTCTCCCTGAAGAAGAAGGGCCTGCAAACATCCTTCCTCTGGCATTCCACCCTCATAATCCTTTGTTTCCAGAAGATTTTTTGATTGCGAAAACCACGCACCTCTTAGTCGCTGGGCAAGATCATCTTTCCGATCCAGAAAAAGAATTTGTTCAATCTAGTCGCAATTTAGCAGAACATAAGAGAACTCTTGTAAGTTTCTTAAAAGCCCAAGGGAGAAAGTACCCTCTCGCCACCCCATATTTTGAAGCACTGGCCCATCATGTTCGTCATAATGAAGGGTCTTATCGTTTTGAAAAAGACCGTTTGGTCGAGGCACTCCATCATCACCATATTCCTGCTGACGTATTACACCGTATCAAGACAGTAATGGGAGATTTAGAAGAGCGTTGTAAGGAAAATGTTCAATCCATAGCGCACCACACCACCAATCGTCACCTGAGAACAAGACAAAAACTAGCCTCTCATGGAAGCGTGCACCAAGGGTTAAACGAACTCCACCACCAACGATTTCTGCGTTTTTAAAAAAACCTGATCAGGAAATCATTGTCTTTTTCTTCTGTACATTAAGTGCACAATCAAATCTGGCCCCGCACTGAGCCACAAACCTAGAAGAAAAAAGCTGAGGAGCAGGAACAAGGGATACCCTAACCCTCCAAACAAAAATGGGGTTATGCTCCACATCAAGACCAAAACACTCAATCCTAAAAAGGCTTTAATACCAGCGAGCCCCTTACTTAAGGGGAACTCCGTAATCTTCTTTAATTTCAGGAAAATCATTCCAAGACTAACCCCTAACACTCCTCCTTGTGCTTGCCATACATGGGCCATATGCTGAGGAATAGAAGGCATTAGAAAAATTAATGGAGCTGTCAGGGGTAAGAGAAAAAATCCTATTCCTTCGGGATGTTTGCGAACCAACGGCCATTTGGTAAATACAGCATACGCTAACAGTAATCCAACCCCTGCTATGACTCCCGCAAACACATCGATAAAATCATGATAATTTCTCCATATCATGGCCCATCCTATGCCCCCTAAAAGAATCAGAAGCAGTTGTGCCCACTTGGTTTTTCGAAACACCCACCAGAGCCGCCCGTAAAGAACTGTGGCTAACTGCATATGTCCACTCGGGAAAGCATACCATTCGTGTTGATTTAAGTGAGGTTTTAAAGGAACCTGGAACAAGCACTTCAACGCCGTATTTACAATCATGGAAAGTAATATAAGAAATAAAACATGCGAAAAAAGGTCGCGCCGATAACCCCAATAGCCAATGCCCACAATCAAAACGATCGGGGCCACCTGCCCAAACCAGAGGAAAAATGAAGCTAGAAAATCATACAATATTTAATTTTCTTCTTTTTTCTCTATATTTTCGAAAGGCGCTTTGAATTTTGTGGGCCGCTATTCTTTCTTGTTCGTGCACCGCCGCCTTGAAGAGAGGCCTTAGTTCTTCCATAGTCATCTTTGGATGGTGAACCTTCAGTTCAGCATAAAGAAAGGCCCGCCTCAGATTCAATACACCCCTTCCATATATTTTAGAATCAAAAGGCTTTAGTTCTATATCTGCAGGAAGACGAAGAATTTTTGCTGGGCTTTCTGGAAAATCTTCTGGGTCATAAACTAAAGTTGGCCGGTATGACGAGGTCCAAAAGTTTCTTTCCGCCGATTCTAATAAAATATCCCCAACTTCTTGGGGGGTCAGATGAGGGTATTTGCTTTTTATAAGTGCCACGGCACCCGATATAATGGGCGCTGCCATCGAGGTGCCAGATTGTGTCTTAACCTCATCCATTTTGTTTATTGTAAGAACCTCGTTACCGTACGCGCACAAAAACCTACTTTCTTGAAGCTTATTGAGTGGTTTTACGGGCACACCACCGTATTGATCTAGATTCCCAACCAAAATAATCTGATCTGAATGGTTGTTAAAAACCCTCTTATTGAAGAGATGGTCTATTTCTCCACCCCCAAAAAGCCCGCCCGAATTAGGAACGGCTTTCACCAAAAGATCACCAAATTTTTTAGATCGGCCTTTAAAGAATCCCTCTATACCCCCTATATTGAAATCGTTAAACTTCCCTCCAGACCAATTTAGGATAAGGGGTTCCTCAGGAAAAAGATTCTCTATTCTCTGAGAGGCCAATGCTTTGTCACTCATAAGATCAGGATGAAAAGCCAAATCAACTTCTCTGTCCTGGACTAATTTAATACCTGATCTAGGAGCCACCTGGTAAAGAATGTTCGTCACAGCACTGGCATGTTCTTCAGAACCATGAATGCTTGGTATGAAACGTTCTGGGCGCTCTGTCTGATCTGTATTTTTAATGAGTTTGGATAAAGTGGGGGAGGGGGAATAACCAACCCGTTCAATGACAATTACTTCTACTCCCTGTCCCAGGACTCCCTGACGATGGGCCCATAATAAGGCGCCACTACTCTCGGCTCCTATAGAAGCATTGAGAGGATGAAACCAATTTTCTTTTCGAGAACGTTCTGCATGAGATCTATTCTTTATTAAGTGATTTTGTCGGTCTTTCAAAGAAAGCTGAATCAGAACTTTATTCGTCGCATTTACAATTTTTTGCAATCGCGCCTTTTTTGAAGGATCTTCGGTCTCCTCTAAGGCTTTTTGGGCTTTTTTGTGGGTTTCAAGAACCTCCTTATACTCCGGTGAAGCAGAAAAGGGCTCCTCAAAATAAAAATCAGACTTTTGAGCGAACAGTCCAAGACCCTCTGGATCTAAAATATGAGGAGCTCCCATTTTAGGGTGAAGGGCAGCATCGGTGTTTTGCATAAAGACAATAAGAAAAAGACATATAAAATTTTTATTCATATTAGAAACCTCCCGCCTATTAAGGATCATACAACTGTTTTTCTTTGCGATCTAGATTCCTTTCATTACCTCATGCTGGGAGGGGCAACATGTGACGAGTTGTTCTTTTGCTCTCCATCCTATGAAACCATGGAATAAAAAGCCTAAAACGCTTTCACAATCTGCTCACACACTTTCTTCGCATCCCCAAAGAGCATCATGGTGTTATCGCGGAAGAACAATTCATTCTCAACCCCTGCATATCCGGCGGCCATAGAGCGTTTTACAAACAAAACTTCGCCGCCTCCCCCTCTTCAACTTTGGACCGGTCAAAGGAAAGGGTTTTCAGAAACGGTGCTTTGAGAGAAGAGGCCCTTGGAGGAAGCGACATCAGGAAACCTTTTGGGGGTCGTCAGGGCGTCGATAAATAGTGATGTTCTCTATACCATAGGTGGTCAGAGACAACGACGGATTTGTATCATAAATTGTTGCCAGAATATAAGGTAATAAGTTTATTGAACACCGAGAAATCCCGGAGAGTTCAATTCTATCAATGAAGGACGATAGACGTGTGCCCTCCATGATAAGGGTGATCACCGTTCCGGGCCCCACATCCTTATTAAAGAAAAGCGCTTTAGAGATCTTTTCTGCTTTCAATTTTATCTGCATATCTTCTGTCTTCATATCTGAGCTGGGCTCAGTCGATTTTTCTAATGCCTCGCCCACGGGCTTTGCAGGGCTGGCCTTTAGAGACGCCAAGATCCTTTCCTCTCTGTCGAGGTGAAAACACATAGACAAGACAGGATTTGGTACAAACGGGACTTCCAATAGTTGGATCTGCCGGCTATAGGACTCTATAGCATTAATGCTCAGATAACCCTGCATTGATGGCTTGAGCGTATAGGTCCGTACAAGATCTTTGGTTGGTTCGTCTGCAGTTCCTATCCCTAAGGTTGAAAACCCCATAATAACGAGTCCTAAAATCCAGTTTTTCATTGTTGCTGTATGCATCCATTACTCCTTCTTCTAGATTAACGAAAACCTTAAAGAGCCTTGATAATCTGCTCGCACACTTTCTTCGCATCCCCAAAGAGCATCATCGTGTTATCACGGAAAAACAACTCGTTCTCAACCCCTGCATATCCGGCGGCCATAGAGCGTTTCACAAACAAAACAGCCTACGCCTCAACTCTATAAAATCATCTTCTCTAGCACCTCCTCCCCCGTATCAATCACAGGGGAGGCTCTTTTTGTGCGAATTCTTTTTTTATATATTGTCTTTAGGTTGTTTGAATGTAAAGGTGATTTTATTTGCTCCTACCACTAGAAACTTGTCTTCTCCTGGCGTTAAGGGATCTTGACCCAATAAAAGATTTCCTTGAAAAAAACAGCCAAAAGGTTGTGAAAAAGAAGAAAATTCAATACTTTTCAGCCAACTACACCCATCATGACTCTTAATTGTTAAGCTTTGTTCGCTTCCCGCAAAAGCAAATAAATTTTTAAACCCAACCTCTCCAGATGTAATTTCAATTTTTTGCGGGGTTCTTAAAAAACTATTGACAAGCGAAACTTTCTGGACCGCCTGCAGAGTAATACCCTCTTCTGCTTGCATATTACTCCCACAAGAATCAATGTCTCTCCCTGCTTCTATGACAATCCTTTTTCCAGCAACCAACTGCGACATTTTATCTTTCTGTGAGAAAATAGTGGTATAGAGACCCTGCACTCTTTCCACTAAGTCTGGCGGCACAGCTAGAGATCCACATTGAATGTTCCCATCTTTTACTGAAAATGCCACGTGAGACAATTCATGAATATATGAAATAGATAATTCATCGTTAAAAATGAGCGGTTCACCATTAAATGAAATAGGACGTTTGGGTGCGATACCTGCATCGTCTTGAACGGCGGATTGAGCAACAGGGTTTAAAACCACCATCATCCCAATAAATATAAAAAGATATTTTTTAATAGACATATATTTGATTCTCCTAAATTATTAAAATAAGCTATGGAGTATATACAGTTTTTTTAGGTCAAAAGCAACTCTAACTTTGAAGAACTTTCACAATCTGCTCACACACTTTCTTCGCATCCCCAAAGAGCATCATCGTATTATCACGGAAAAACAACTCGTTCTCAACCCCCGCATAGCCGGCGGCCATAGAGCGTTTCACAAAAAGAACTGTTTTCGCATTTTCAACGTCCAAGATCGGCATCCCATAAATAGGGCTTTGGCGATCCGTTTTGGCTGCAGGGTTAGTCACGTCATTGGCCCCAATCACAAAGGCGATGTCGGTGGCGGAAAAATCACGGTTGATCTCGTCTAATTCCAACACATCCTCATAGGGTACATTGGCCTCGGCCAACAACACATTCATGTGGCCTGGCATACGCCCCGCCACAGGGTGAATGGCAAAACGCACCTTGACACCTTCTTTCTTGAGCATATCCACCATCTCTTTCAGGGAATGTTGGGCTTGGGCCACCGCCATTCCATACCCGGGCACAATGATGATAGAACTTGCGTTTTTCATAAGGAAAGCCGCATCTTCTGCATTCCCTGACTTCACACTGCGACTCTCATCGCCTGCTCGTGCCACAGCCGTGACGGAAGGCCCTGCACCGAATCCTCCCAGGATCACACTCCAAATGGAGCGATTCATGCCCTTGCACATGATATAACTGAGGATGGCGCCTGACGCCCCCACCAGAGCGCCCGTAATGATCAGCAAATGGTTTTGAAGCGTAAACCCAATCCCACAGGCAGCCCATCCTGAGTACGAATTCAACATGGAAACGATGACAGGCATGTCCGCCCCTCCGATGGGAAGAATCAAGGTAAAACCCAGAAGGAAAGCGAGGAAGGTTAGAATCCAAAAGGCGCGGAAACTCCCCTCGGTGGCGAGCCACGCGAGACATCCAAGAATGGCAAGCCCAATCAATAAGTTTAAAAAGTGCTGCCCTTTAAAGGTGAGCGGTTTGCCGGTGATAAAGCCCTGCAATTTTCCAAAGGCAACCAAAGAACCGGTAAAAGTCACCGCCCCAATGGCCGTGCCAATCCCCATTTCGATGAGCGCGCTCAGCTTAATCCCCTGCATACCGCCGATTTTAAACACATCTGGCGAGTATAAAGCAGAGGCCGCCACGCAGACAGCCGCGAGCCCTACCAAACTATGGAACGCCGCCACCAATTGGGGCAAGGCGGTCATCTTTATTTTCCGTGCAATGAGAGTTCCAATTCCACCCCCCATCAACATCCCACTCAGGATAGTTTCGTAACTCAAGACAGCATCATTCAAAAGGGTGGTAACAATGGCCAAGATCATCCCCAAAATGCCATACCCATTTCCTTGACGGGATGACTCAGGCGAAGAAAGCCCTCTGAGCGCCATAATGAAACAAATAGACGCCATCAAATAGAGAAAAGCCGTTAAGGTCTGGCCCACAATAAACTCCTACTTTTTTGTTTTTTTCTTAAACATATCCAACATCCGCTGTGTCACAATGAAGCCCCCAAAAATGTTGATGGACGCCAGCACCACTGCTATGAACCCCAAAACCTTGGACACATCGAACGCTTCTCCACCCGCCACTACCAAAGCGCCCACAATAATCACACTAGAAATGGCATTTGTCACCGCCATCAACGGAGAATGTAATGCTGGTGTCACCCGCCACACCACATAATATCCGACAAACGCCGCCAACATAAAAACAGTAAGCCCTGTGATGAAAGGATCCACTTCTCCTCCCCGAAGCACTTCCACAGAATGTGTTTCAGCCGGCATAATTTGATTGATAGCTGTCACTGACTTTTCAATATATTGGGTTGGATTAAAGGGCATTCTTCGGACTCCGCTTTAGAGATTTTTTGGCTGGTGTTTTTTTCTTACCCGCTGTTTTTTTACCAACCGCGGGCTTCTCTGGCTTTTTTTCTTTTGAAGATGAAGATTTTGCAGGGGTTGTCAGCAAATCAGACCGCAAGATGCTACCCTTATGGGTCAAGAGAATGGCCTGAATAATGTCATCTTGGGCATCGAACACCACTTCTTTGGTTCCCTCTTTGTAAATCAGTTTAAAGAGATTAAAGAGGTTGCGCGCATAAAGCTCGGACGCACTCCGCCCTACTTGAGACGCGAGATTGGCGGGGCCCAAAATTTTAACGCCGTGTTTCTCAACCACTTTTCCGAGAACACTTCCAAAACAATTGCCGCCCATTTCCACGGCTAAGTCCACCACAATGGACCCTGGCTTCATTTCTTTCAGCATGTCTTCTGAAATGATTTTAGGGGCCTCTCGCCCTGGAATGAGGGCCGTGGTGATAATAATATCAATGGTTTTCACCACTTCTTTTAATTTTGTTTCCTGCTGGCGCTGATAGTCGGCATCCACTTCCTTCGCATACCCACCGGCGGCTTCCGCGTTAGCTCTGCCTCCCACGTCTATGAAAGAGGCTCCTAAACTTTCCACTTGTTCCTTGGCCGCCGCGCGCACGTCATACCCAAAGACGATGGCCCCCAGACGTCGTGCGGTGGCAATGGCTTGTAGCCCTGCGACGCCTGCACCCACCACCAAAACTTTAGCAGGGGAAACAGTTCCTGCCGCCGTCATCATCATAGGGAACGCCCGATCGTAAAGAGAAGCCGCCTCAAGGACCGCCCGATACCCCGCCAAATTACTTTGGGAAGAGAGAACATCCATGCTTTGCGCCCGCGTAATGCGCGGCATGAGTTCCAACGCAATCGCTGAAACTTTGTGTTTATTATATACTTCTAAATCTGATTTATGGCTCAGAATATTGAGGGTAGAAATCAAGACTATCTGTTCAGGGTAGATCGCCAGCTCTTCTGGCAATGGTCGTTGAATCTTACACACAACATGCATCTCTTTATACATTTGAGGGCTTGACTTCACCAACTGCGCGCCAGCTTCTTGAAAATCTTTATCAGAAAAAGAAACGCCTTCTCCGGCCCCCTGCTCGATATGAACACTGCATCCCATATCCACCAGCTTTTTCACAATTTCGGGGGATAGGGCCACACGGACCTCATGGGGTCTTCTTTCTTTCGGAACAAAAATTTTCATGCTTTGCCTTTTTATCCGAGATAATGACGAGATACCAACCTAAAATCAAGATGCTTGATGAATTTATTATGGGAAAGGGGAATTGTTAACCACCTCAGGGCATAGAGATGTCAGCTAATCCAATCTTAAAGGCAATATAAATCAAGATAATACCAGCTCCTCGATCGATCCAATGGCGAAATCTATAGAGTTTCTCCTGCAAAGACGAATGACTCAAGATCACCGCCGCCGTTCCGTACCAAGCCAGCACCAACCCCAAAGCCACAAAAACATAGGACAGTCTGAGCCAAGGATTCGCATCGTAAAATAAAGAAAAGGTGGTAAAGGTAAAAATAATGGCATATGGGTTTGAGAGATGGGTAAGAAGACCTGTTTTAAAAGAGCTGAAAACCCCCGCGGTGGCCTTCACTTCCTCATCAACGGGTTCTGCCTTGGGTTTTGCGAGCAATCCAATAAGACCCAAATAGCCCAAATAAAGGGCACCGAAATATTGGATGCCTTTAATCAAAGCAGGATAAGTCTCAAACAAGACTTTGATCCCAAACGCCGCCGCGAGTCCTTGGATGAAGACACCAGTTCCAAATCCAAGGGTCATGGCCAACCCAGATTTTCGGGTATTGGACGCACTGGTTCGAACCACCATCACAAAGTTAGGCCCTGGGCTAATCACAGCCGCCCCATAAATAAGGAAAAACTCAACGATTTTGAGCCACTCTTTCATCTTACATTGACCTCCCTTGGGAAAAAGATATAAAAAGGATCATATAAGATCTCCGCTGAAAGAAAAAGAAAATAATGACTGTCATCACTCGTTTTGCCCCTTCCCCCACCGGATTTTTACATATTGGAAGTGCCCGAACGGCGCTCTTTAATTACCTTTTTTCCAAACATCATGGCGGGCAATTTCTTCTGCGCATTGAAGATACGGATCAAATCCGCTCCACAGAAGCAGCAACCCACGCCATCCTGCATGGACTTGAATGGCTAGGGCTTCCTTGGGATCAAGACGTGGTGTATCAATCCCACAACATGAAGCGCCACCAAGACGTCGGCCTGGAACTTTATGAGAAGGGCCAAGCTTATTATTGCAACTGCACCCCCCAACAATTGGAAGAGCTGCGAAAAACGGCCCTTAAAACCGGCCAGAAACCAGGGTATAATAGCCACTGTCGCCATCGCAGATTAACAGCCGGTGCCTTGCGCTTGAAAACACCTGGGACAGGCAGCGTCACCATCCAAGATTTGGTCCAAGGCCCTGTGACCATCCAAAATGAGCAAATTGATGACATGGTTTTGCTGCGCAGCGACCAAACACCGACCTATATGTTGTCTGTGGTGGTAGACGACCACGATATGAACATTACCCACGTGATTCGGGGCGACGATCATCTCACCAACGCCTTCCGTCAATATCATCTTTACAAAGCCATGCAGTGGCCGATTCCAGAATTCGCCCATATCCCCATGATTCATGGGGCAGATGGCTCTAAACTTTCCAAGAGGCACGGAGCCATTGGGGTAGAAGCGTACGAAGAAATGGGATATCTGCCCAAAGCGTTGCGCAACTATCTGCTCCGTCTCGGGTGGGGGCATGGAGATGACGAAATCATTTCAGACGCCCAAGCCATCGAGTGGTTCACATTGCAGCATGTGGGGAAGTCTCCGGCTCGTTTTGACTTTAAAAAATTGGATAATTTGAACGCCCATTACCTGCGCGAGACGGATAATCACACGCTGCTGGCGCTCGTTCAAAAAGAGCTCCCTCATTTTTTGGCTGACCCTCTTTTAGAATCTCATGTGAATCGACTGGAAAAGGGGATGACCGGCCTGAAACAACGGGCTACAACCCTCAGGGATCTAACCCAAAGTGCCTTGTTCTATGTGCGCCCTCGTCCCTTGCCCTTGTCAGAGATCGCCCAAGAGCACTTAACCCAAAACCGTCCGCTCTTGAAAGAGCTGCAGACCCATCTGACCGACCTTACATCCTGGACCCACGATGGGCTCGAGGCTGACCTTCGGTCTTTTGCGGAAACCCGTGGGATAAAATTGGGTCAAGTCGCCCAGGTCCTCCGCGCAGCCCTCACGGGTGCCCATATTTCCCCGAGCGTCTTCGACGTGATGGATGTGCTGGGCAAAGAGGAATCTTTGGGACGGATTCAGGACGCTTTGATTCACCTACCTATTCGTTCTTCCCAAAATCAACACCCCTCAGAAATCTGTTAAGTTCACGAAAAATACCCTCTATACAAAACAGGAAAATGAATAAGTATATAAAAACAATAGTTTTCTATCCTTAGATTTTTTATACTTAAGACATCAATCTAAAAGGGTAACATGAACATGATAAAATCGTTTGTCTATGGAGCTGCGTTTTTTGTTTTGGCTAGCTGGGGCGCAGCTCATGATCCAGACGCTCCCCTATCATCTTCTCTTTCTAGCCCTACGCCCAGCAGTCATCTTTATTCGATGAAAGTCGAGCCAGATCGGTTGGCTCTAAGCCGGGTTCTGTGTTTGGATGGCGGCGGGGTGAGAGGTGCTTACACTGCCCAAGTGTTAGGAGATTTCAAGAAAGAGCTAGACGATGAAAGAATCTGTGATTTTTTCCAAGGGGGCATTACAGGGACCTCCACGGGAGCCATAATCGCCTTGGCCGTTGTAGCACCGGAACATAGAAATAAAATAACAGGAGAAATGGAAGAAGGTCCTTATCCAGCTCAAGAGATCGTCTCTTTTTATGAAGAGATGGCTGACGAAATATTTAAATGTTGGACCCCTGCCAATTGTTGGACTAATACAACCCACGGATATAATGAAAGCTGGGCAGAGAGTTTAAAGAAAACCCTATGGAATATGGCAACCTGCTTTGGCTGTTGTGCCTGTTTTAAAAATTGTAATGGATTTTGCGGACCTAAATACAGCAATCATAGTCTCCGCGCATTCCTCGAAAAGCATTTCGGAGATCTAACCCTTAAAGAGGCATTAGTGCCTGTGCAAATTGTGTCCTATGATATTTCACGAAATGCTCCCGTTTATTTTAATAGCTATACGCATCCTAACGTAAAATTTGTTGATGCAGCCCTTTGCTCTTCCGCCGCCCCAACTTATTTTTCAGGGGTCTCCATCGAAGATGGAGATAATGGCCCCCCTTATCAATGTATAGATGGAGGAATTTTTGATAACAGTGCCTGCTTGGCTGCCTTGAGATTAGGCCTCGTCCACTGGGATAAAATCCCGACTCGAGATCCTTCTTTTAAACCCCACATGGATAATTTTGTATTGTTATCTATCGGAACAGGAGAAAGAATGATTGGTTCTCGCTACAAAAACTTAAAACATGCTGGCAAATTAACCTGGGCATCAGCGGCGGTAGAAATTAGCATTGATGGGGCCTCACAAGCGACACATGCAAATCTTCAGGCTATTTATGAAGCAACGAAAGGAGAAGATGAAATTCGGCGCTATTTTCGTATTCAAACCATCCTGCCAGATACGGAGGCCGAAATGGATAATGCCTCTATTATTCAGCAACTAAGAGGCCGAGCCAGAGAAGATACGTCTGGGGGGCGACCCAACGAAGCATTCAGAGAATTTGTGAGAAACCACGTGCGATCCCCAAAAACCCTCTAGAAGAGGAAAAGATCGCAGAGCGGAACCTTAAAATGAGTAACTCTGCTAAAAATCTAAGTTTTATAATGATGAGATTCGATCCAAAAAATGTTAGAGTAAATAAGGGGGTCTGTGATTTTATCCAAATCAAAACCAGTCTTTTCATAAAATTCCCAAAGCCCCTTCTTTTTTAATATTGAAATAACTTTCACAACTTTAGGGTCCGTTGGACACTCACTTAAATAAGAAGGAGCGCGAGAAGGTCGCCCTTCTGCGTGTTCCATTTCCATGGAAGTAGCCTGAAGAGAGAAGGGGATTAGAACGGCTATTAGAGGAACGATATCTATTTTCATGATGAGTCTCCTTTTTTATAATCATTATTTAATACAATTTTCTCCCCTACATCAAGGATGAAAATACAGAAAATTTCAACATCTAAAACCAAAAAATCAATCCATCTCCGTCCGCCTCTTAAACCCTTCCTTTAAATCCTTGGGCTACCACGTAGGTTTCAGCCGAATCTTTGCGGCTGGCGGGAGGTTTAATGTGTTTTACTTTGGTGAAGTTTTTCTTTAGAGTTGCCAGCATCTCTTTGTCACTCCCCCCCTGCCAGACTTTCGCCACAAAAATGCCTCCGGGAGCCAAAACTTGAAGCGCAAAATCCAGCGCCATCTCCACCAAGCCGATGATGCGCAAATGGTCTGTTTGGGCGTGCCCCGAGGCGGGCGGCGCCATATCACTCAGCACCACATCCACCGGACCCGTGAGCTTTTGGCGCAAGGCGTCCACCGCTTCGGGCAGGGTGAAATCTAGGTGCAGGAAAATAGAGCCAGGCAGAGGTTCCATGGGATTCATATCCAAAGCCACCACCTGGGTGGCGGGGCTAAAAATATCCACTTCCTCGAGCACCACTTGTGTCCAGCCCCCGGGCGTTGCGCCCAAGTCCACCACGCGACATTTTTTCTTGAGAAATTTAAGGGTCTCGTTCAACTCTTTCAACTTATACGCCGCCCGCGAGCGATAGCCGTCTTCCTTGGCCTGAATCACATAAGGGTCGTTCAACTGGCGTTTCAGCCAGAGGTTAGAAGAGGTCTTGCGGCGCTTGGCTGTTTTCACGCGCACCGTCATCATGCGGCGCCCTGCAGGCGTTGGTTTCGATGGTTTCTTTGTCATGGGGTTAGTTTAGCACAAAATGAAAGAGACGCCCTTATTTCTTAACGATAAAGTCACTCAAGTGGTCGACCAATTTGCATTAAATTGGAAAAAAGTCAAGACTTTTTTGAAATATGATTCATTTTAGTCATTTTTTTTGAATCTACCTTCTTAAACAGAGGATGGAACTAAGATAGAAATAATCAATAAATTCAATTGTAACTTGTCTTATTTTATGTATTAAATCTAGCGAAGGGGTTTTATCTATGAGGTCCTTTTTCAAGCTTTTTGTGATTCTTATTTTGCTTCTCTCCAGTCTGTCTTTTGATGGCAAAACAGCAGGTGATCAGAGTGCCGAAGAGCTAAACAGATTTGCCGCAATAAAGATTAATCCGTACGATCCATTGGGAAGAGATAGACACACCGATTCGCCTGTGTCAGTGCTTACTCCGTATCTAGATAACTTTGGGCATGGCCGCATTTTCAATTATCTATCTGAAAACGAAATTCATGATGATGGTAGTGCTGCTGCCGTTAAGAAAGGTCCCAATGCCATCGATGGAGATGTTCATGAACATAAGAGATTACTCCTTAGCCTCAAGAAGTACGTAGAAGAAAATAGAAGACAGTTCAATAATAAGAATGCCTTGGTGGTACGCCTAAGGCTTGTTGGACAGAGACAAGATAGAGCTCTAGAAAGAGACGGTTGTCTTTTTGGTGTTTTCATGAGCGGTTTTGATAAGTTTTCAGTGCAATCAATAGATAATTTTCTTAGAAGCAATCTGGCTCTAAATGAAAGAGCACAAAAAACTTCTGCTTCTATATGTTTTAGAAATGCCTACGAAGAAACGGCAGGAAACCCGGTATGGTATTCAGTATGGGATGAAATGCAACCTTTTTTCCATCCCAATATACACTTAGATGATTTTAGAACACAACCAGAACAAAGAGAAAATGTGAAAGTATATCCTGTCAAAGGACTCTCTGATGTAGGGGGGGTTGGATCTCGCTTAATGCCTATAGGTTGTTCTGACAGAATTCTATCCGAAGACCATCTCAGCCAGCTTCTAGAAGATCATGATGGTTTTACAGTACAAAACCTTACTCCAGAAGATTCTTTGGGTCTCTCCCGATTGATTAGTCGAGAAGGAATATGTCGTAATCTTTTTGATTCGTCTGCTTATTTAGAAGATAGCTTACCTCCGAAACTAACAACGAGTAACCCTCGTTGCTTTTTAGAAAAGAGGAGTTGCGCTTTTGGTGATTCGGAACAGGCTTTTATCGAATATTTAAAAAATATTGAGGGTAGTCTTAGTCCCCGGAGAAATATGCCCCACATCCAGTTTGATACTCCCGGGAATGATACGACTATTACTAATTTAACTAAAGTTAGCCTTGATTTATATAGTTACTTAGATGTCTGTCGGTTTTGTAGAGGAACTCTGTCGTGCATGTTACATAATGGGAAAATGGCAGATATTATTGGAAACTTTTTAATCAAAGCAGGAATAATACCTAGTGATCATCCCCCCATTGAAGGCATTCAAATTCAAGCATTTAGTTTTAACTCATCGATCAAAAGATAGGAGGAGACAATGACTCGTTATACTTATATGTTTCTAAGCTGTATATTACTTTTAACATCTGTGTCTAAAGGTGCTTTCTCTGCCTTTGGGAAGGAGCCTGACGACGCGGCGATTGGCCGCATTGTGAAAGCATTACAAGCTTCTGGAAATCATCAAGCTTTACAGGACTATTTAAGTTTATTGAGCACAGGAGAAGAAAAAAAAACTTCCCAACCGTCAATCACAGATGACCTAGACTTCGTAGCTGCCCTTTCCAGAACGCCTGGAAACGAGCTATCACTCCCCTCTGAATCCAGTGCGATCACTGATAGAAAGCCCGTCACCAAGCTTATACTCCAGAACCTGGACTTCACCAATCCAAAACTCTCAGAAACTGAAGTACTTTCTTTCTTACAAGCCAATAAGTTTTACACACTTGGAGTGCTTGAATTGAAAGGAGTGAAAGGTGTAAAAAACTTTATCGAAACATTATTCGATACAACGACCCGATTTCCTTCTTTATTCCGTATTATCGCAGAGAGCTCAGACATTTCTCTAGAGGATATAGAAAACATCTATACTCATTTTGCCCGTTATCCCTATTTCATCCGAGACATGGAAAAAATCAGCGCAAGGTACGATGTCTGTGCAGCATTTTGTAGTGTGGAGATTGGAAAACTCAAACAGCCATTTTTTACTTCTCCTGCAGGGCTGCCCTGGGTACTTGGCAAAAAAACAAACACTGAATATGCTCTTTACTATCGCAATCGCACAGAAGACCCAAAAACTGGCCCTTTTATCCTGACTGTTTCTTAACTTAAGGGTTAGTTTAGCAGAAGATGAAAAAGATGCTTCTACTTCTTAAAAAGAAGATCACTCAGATAATTGGTCTCTAAAATTGGAAGAGGAGATACTATATTTTTTCCGAGAAATGTAGCATAAATAATGATATGAAATCCATCTCTACCAGCCTCGTCCAACATCTCATTGCCGCCCAATTCCCCCAGTACGCGCACCTACCCATCTCTCCGGTCCCATTTGGGGGCCATGATAATCGCACCTTTCATCTTGGGCCTGATATGAGCATTCGACTACCAAGCGGCGCTGCCTACGCGCCGAAGGTTGAGAAAGAGCAATATTGGTTACCCAAGCTTGCTCCTTTTTTGCCCTTGCCTATTCCGAAGCCTATTGCCATGGGAAAGCCCTCTGCGGACTACCCCTATCAGTGGTCGATTTATTCTTGGATCGAGGGTGAAACCGCCTCAGTTGACCACATATCAGATATGACCAAATTTGCGACTGACTTAGCATCGTTTTTGAAAGCTCTCCATAAAATTGATACCACGGGCGGCTTGGTGGCTGGCGCGCATAATTTCTACCGGGGTGGGCCGTTAAGAACCTATGATTCTGAAATACAGCACGCTCTTGCGCTTACTCAAGATAAGTCTTATGCGAAGAAAGTTACGCGCCTTTGGGAGGCTGCTTTGTCCTCCACTTGGCAGGGTGCCCCCATATGGGTTCATGGAGATGTGGCTATCGGGAATTTGCTGGTAAAGGATGGTCACTTAGCAGCAATAATAGATTTTGGGGGCATGGGCATTGGAGACCCCGCTTGTGATTTGGTCATCGCCTGGACCTTTTTGAAAGGTCAATGTCGAGCGGTGTTTCAGAAGGCTTTGCCGTTTGATGAGGCAATGTGGATTCGCGCGCGGGGATGGGCCTTATGGAAGGCGTTCTGTCATCCAGTAGAGGGACAAGAAGAAGAGGCACAACGGGTGATTCATGAGGCGCTAGAGGCGTAGCACGAATTACTCCCCCTTCAAAATCCGTGCTTTATCCCGCTGCCAGTCGCGCTCTTTTTCTGTGGCGCGTTTGTCATAGAGTTTTTTTCCTTTGCCAACCCCGAGCGACACTTTCACAACCCCCTTGTGATTGAAATACATCACCAGCGGGATCAGAGTAACCCCTTGACGCTGGATCGCCCCCAACAGTTTGTTTTGCTCTTTCTTGTGCAGCAACAGTTTCCGAGGCCGCTTGGGTTCGTGGTTAAACCGGTTGGCCCCCTTGTATTCTTCAATATTCAGGTTGATGAGATAAATGGCCCCCTGCCGGTCATCGGCAAAGGCCTCCGAAATATTACTCTTGCCTTGACGGAGGGATTTCACCTCACTACCCACCAAAACAACGCCGGCTTCAATGGTTTCAAGAATCTCATACTCGAACCTCGCTTTCCGATTTTGGGCAATAATCTTATAATTGGTGGGGTCTTTATCTTTACTCATATCCCAATCTTTACTTATACCCTAACTGGGCCATATGGACGGCCGTATCACTCATACGGTTTGAGAAACCCCATTCGTTATCATACCACGCGAGCACGCGACATAAATTGCCTTTCACCACGTGCGTTTGGTTGGCATCAAACAGAGAACTGTGGGGGTTATGATTAAAATCGATGGAGACCAGCGGCAATGTCACAAAATCCAGAATGCCTTTGAGGTGCCCGGACACCGCTTTTTGAATCGCTTCATTAAGATACTGAGCGGTGGTGTTTTTCTCAGAGACAAACTTAAAATCCACCACTGACACATTGGGGATAGGCACCCGAATCGCCGTGCCATCCAACTTACCTTTCAGGTGAGGCAACACCAATCCCACCGCCTTTGCCGCCCCAGTGGAAGTAGGAATCATGGAAAGGGCAGCCGCGCGCGCGCGGTGTAAATCTTTGTGCGCCGTATCCACCAGACGCTGATCGCCCGTATAGGCGTGAATGGTGGTCATATACCCTTTCTCAATACCCACCGCTTCATCCAACACGCTGGCCACAGGGGCGAGACAGTTGGTGGTGCACGAGGCATTGGACACAATCTTATCGCTGGCTTTCAGCGCTTTGTGATTAACGCCGTACACAACGGTACAGTCTTCTCCTTTGGCCGGCGCCGAGATCAGAACTTTTTTAGCTCCCGCTTGCAGATGGAGCGCTGCCTTGTCGCGTTCTGTAAAGTGGCCCGAACATTCCATCAGAATATCCACGTCATACTCCGTCCACGGAAGTCTCAACGGGTCTGCCTCTGAGAACACCGCCACACGATGGCCTTCAATCAAGAGGCTTGTGTCATCATGGGTCACCTCAAAGGGAAATACTCCATGCACCGAATCAAACTTCAACAAATGGGCATTGGTGCGCACATCTGTTAAATCGTTAATGGCCACCACGTCGATGTCCGTGCGTTTTGATTCATAAATGGCCCGCAAGACCAATCGACCAATACGGCCGAATCCATTGATGGCAACCCTTACTTTTTTCATGTGCTCCTCTTTTCTAAATGACGCCTAATTTTTTCACTGATGACGGCAGAGGTCAAACCAAAATGTTCGTACACTTGAGCGGCAGGCGCGGATTCCCCAAAGGTCTCTATCCCAAAAGTTAACCCTTGGTCTCCCACATATGAGCGCCACCCCAACGGATGCCCCGCCTCAATGGAAACACGCATCCCTTTTTTTCCTAACACAGATTCTTTATACGCAGCCGGTTGCAGATCAAACAAGCGCGTACAGGGCATGGAGACGATACGCACCTTTACGCCATACGTTTCTAAAGTCGCCCGTGTATCCAGGGCCAAAGAAAGCTCAGACCCAGTGGCGATGAGCGTCACCTCCGCCTTCTCTTCTTCGACAAAAACATATCCGCCTTTGGCACATAAATTTTCCCGAGAAGCCCATCGCACTGTAGGCAAAACCTGCCGCGTCAGAGCCAAAATAGACGGCGTCTCTTGGGACATCAGCGCCAAGTGCCAGCATTCCGCTGTCTCGATTGTATCTGCCGGACGAAACACATTCAGGTTGGGAATCATCCGTAAACTCCAGAGATGTTCGATGGGTTGATGGGTAGGGCCATCTTCCCCAAGGCCAATGGAATCATGGGTCATCACATAGAGAACACGTTGGCGCATCAGGGCCGAGAGTCGAATGGCGGGACGACAATAATCCGTAAACACGAGGAATGTGCCCCCATAGGGAATAAACCCTTTGTGCAGGGCGACGCCATTCATCATGGCGGCCATGCCGTGCTCCCGTACCCCATAATAAATATAATTGCCCTTGGGGGTTACAGGGGTCAAAGCTCCCATCGCAGGCGCCTTCGTATTATTAGAGCCCGTTAAATCGGCCGATCCCCCCAATAAACTGGGAACAGCTGGGACCAAAAGCTCGATGACTTTCTCAGAACTCTTGCGGGTCGCCATTTTGGGTTTTGTGTCCGCTATCTTTTCACAGAAAAGAGCCAGACTTTCTTCTAAAGTGGGGGGCAGCATCCCGTCCTGCATGGTCTCAAAAAGAGTCTTTTGGTCCGCTGGCAAGGCTTTGAGCCGTCGGTGCCAGGCGTCATACGCGGGTAAACCGTTCTGTCCTATGTGACGCCAGGTGTCAAGAAGGAGTGCCGGAATGTCAAACGGGAGGGCATCCTCCCATCCCAATTGACGGCGGGCTGCAGCGACTTCTTCTGCCCCAAAGGGCGATCCATGGGCGTCACACGTCCCTGCTTTGGTGGGTGCACCATACCCAATGATGGTTTTACACGCAATGAAGAAAGGACGGTCCGTGGACTGGGCTTCCGCTAAAGCCTGCTCAATTTGGGCCCTATCGTGCCCATTGATGGCTTTGGTTGCCCACCCACAGGCTTCAAATCGTTCTAAGTGATTCTCTGATGTGGAGAGAGAAGTGGGCCCATCAATGGTGATGGCATTGTCATCAAACAAAACCACCAAATGATTCAATCGCTGGTGGCCCGCAAAGGAAATGGCTTCCTGCGAAATACCCTCCATCAAACACCCATCCCCCACAATCACATATGTTTTGTGGTTCACCACGCCTTCCCCAAATCGGGCTCTCAAGTCTCTCTCTGCAACAGCCATGCCCACCGCATTCGCGAGCCCTTGGCCCAAAGGACCTGTGGTGGTTTCAATGCCAGGGCAGAGTCCATACTCTGGGTGACCCGCCGTGCACGCCCCGAATTGCCGGAACCGTTTGATTTGGTCTAGGGTCATTTCCTTGTATCCCGTCAGATACAAAAGGCTATAGAGCAGCAGGGACCCGTGCCCCGCGGACAAGACAAACCGATCTCGATCCGGCCAAAAGGGATCCTCAGGGTTAAATCTTAAAAACTTTGAATAGAGCACCGTGGCAACGTCTGCCATTCCGAGCGGCATCCCCGGGTGGCCTGACTGTGCCTGTTCCACCGCATCCATAGTAAGAATGCGAATCGCATTCGCTAACCTTTTTAAATCCATCTCATAACTCTATTGTAAAATTCATGTAGGATCATAAAGAGTCTCTCGCAAAAACTCAAGGAGACTTACAAGTTTTTCTGCTAGACGACATGTTCTTCGGGTGACCTTAAAACGAACTCCATCGCATGGATTTCTTTTATCTCTTCTGCCAAAGCTTTATGAACCATTTGATGCCGCTCTACCCTATTTTTTCCAGAAAAGAAGGAAGACACCAGGATCACCTTGAAATGCGTTTCTCCCTTAGGGCTATACCCCGTATGTCCTTTATGAAGAGAAGACAAATCTTGAACCTCACAAGACACAGGCGTAAAGATTTTCTCTAGTTTTTCCTGGATCTTCTTTTTTAAGCTCATTTCTGACTCAATTGTTGATACAACCCCACACACAAAATGGCAGCAGTCTCTGCTCTTAAAACCAGGGGTCCAAGGCTGAAGAATTTCACAAAAGACTGGTGCGACAAAAGAGCCACCTCTTCTGGCGAAAATCCACCCTCAGGCCCCACCAAGAACGCCGCCTCTTTGTTTTTTTCGAGCACATCCGCCAAGGAATTTGTCTCTGACGCTCTTTCTAACGCCACATATAAAGGTCTGTCATAGGGCCAACTTTTCAACATCTGGGCTAACTTTTCGAGAGGATGGATGAGGGGGATAGACAGCCGCTCACACTGTTCTGCCGCCTCCCTGCTTTGCTTTAAGACTTTTTCCGGGTTAAAGACAGGGAGATTGGTATGGTTCATGTCAACGGGCATAAGATGGGTCACCCCCAATTCTGTCGCCTTTTCGATCAAAAAATCTTGTCGATGCTTTTTAAGGGGCGAAAAGGCCAAGGAGAGAGAGGAGCTTTTCTCTTGAGGCCTTACCTGCTCTAGACACCTAGCAGAAATCTGTTTTTTAGAAACACTGGTTAAAACCGCCAACCACTCCCCTGCCATCCCATTAAACAAAAGAACCTGGTCGCCTGCTTTTTTCCGCAGAACCGTCAAAAGGTGATGGCTTTGGTCGGGTGTCAAAAGAACCATGTGCTGGGGAGTCAACCGTTCTGGCACATACAGCCGCGTCAATTTTTTTTGATGACTTTCTTTCATGAAATCCTTATACGATGAAGATCTTTAAAAAACTATAAACAGGAACTGCATGAACAGCAATTTAAAATCTTATGCGCCTTCGCTGACCGTGTTTGAAACGATCAAAGCTTACGGGCGCTTGATGCGCCTTCACCTCCCCCTCATCACCCCTTTATATTTGTGCCCTGCGTTATGGGCGTCAAGCCTCGCCTCTCCCCACGTTTCCCCCCAAATTTTGATTGTATTTCTGCTAGGGTCTGTGCTGATACGAGGCGCCGGCTGCACCATCAATGATCTGGTTGATCACGACATTGATCGACACGTGCGGCGCACCAAGGAGCGTCCCATTGCCGCCGGGCTCATTTCTAAGCGTCAAGCCTTGGTTTTTGCGATCTGTCAATTTCTTTTGGCGCTGGGGCTGTTGCTTACCCTGAATAAGACGACCATTCTTTTGGGAAGCTTAATCGTTGTACCTATTTTCATTTATCCGTTTCTTAAAAGATTTACCTATTGGCCCCAAATTTTTCTCGGCATGATTGTCAATTGGGGATGCTTGATGGGCTGGACCTCTGTGACCAACACTTTGGCCCTACCCGCCCTGGTGCTTTATGTTGCCTGCCTGTTCTGGACAATCGGATATGATACAGTCTATGCCTTCCAAGACTATGAAGACGATCAAAGGCTCGGCCTAAAGTCTTCAGCGCTGAAGGTGGGGCTCCAAAAAGGCGTTTTCTTTGTCAGACTGTGTTACGTCCTGTTTTTTTCTGGTCTCTTGGGGGTGGCCCTCTTCTTAAAAAATCCTATTTTTGGGTTTTCTCTAATCCCCTTGATCCCCCTGATTTTCTTAAAGTTAAAATACCTCTCTTTAAAAGACCCCTCTTCCTGTGGTGATTTTTTCCGATGGAATGGAAAGATGGGCTTTTTAATTTGGGCTGGCATTCTTCTCGCGAATTTTGTAAGGTGAGGGGGATGGTTTATAAAGCTGCTTATCTCTGTTTGTTGTGCCTTCTTCTCAGCCATTGCGGGAAAAGAGGCCCCCTTGAACGCCCAGAAGGATCCACCTTTCCCAGAACTTACCCCCCCTCTTCCGACGCATAGTCTTGCTGGATGTTGCCCACTCGCAACACATTTTCTTTTTATGGGAAAGGATGCTCTCGCGTCTCTTGTATTCTTTCTGAAAATGAGTTTTTATTAGAACTGAGAAAACTTTATTTTAGATTTTAGGAGTTAAACAATGAAAAATATATTAAGAAATGCTGGTTTCCTCGGCGCTTCTCTGATGGTTTTGGGTGCGTTCGCAGAAGGCCCAGCCGCCGGCCAGGGCCCCGTATTAAGCTTCGGTGGAAGCATTACAGGCGCAGGTGTTGGCGTTGATCAAAAGGTTCGCCTTCCTGGTAACCCACCTGCTGTCACCTTTATCTCTAAAGGTAACTTGGTGATGAATGTGGGGGGAGCTTCCCATAACAATATTGGGTATGGTGCTGTGGGTGTATTGAACTTTGATAGAGCCAAAAGCGTATCAGACCGTATTGATGAAGTGTATGTTTATCTGAACCATGACTGCATCGGAAACGTGAAGATTGGTGATACAGAAGGTGTGACAAGCACCATGATGTACACGGGTGACGACGTATTGGGCGGTCTTGGAGGCACCTCTGGTGACCTTGACAAACTTATCAACATGACACGTACTGTGGCTTTCCGTCCAACGATTGGAGATCCTGCTAACCCCAACGCGACGAAAATCGTGTGGATATCTCCAGAAGTCTATGGCTTCCAGATCGGGCTTGACTTTACCCCCAGCACGAAGCTTTATGGACGTCTAAACCGGGGCACGCAAAATAACGTTGGTCTTACAACTATAAGGAACGCTTCGATAGCTCCGTATTCTTATAACTTGCTTGCCGGCGGTCTCTCTTACAACAAAGCGTTCACTAGCTTTAACCTTGGTCTTTACCTTGTGGGACAAACTGGGAAATCGAAGAATGACAATATAGCCGCAACCACTGCTGCTGGCTCAGGGAATATCTTTAAGGATACAACGGGCTATCAAATCGGTACGTTACTTGACTACCAAAACTGGCAGTTTGCAGCGTCTTACTTTAACAACAACAGGTCACGTGTTCGGTCTAACAACCTAATCACAAGGGCAAACACGAATACAAGAGGTGTTAACGCGGCTGTGGGGTATGACTTCGCACGGAACGCAAACGTTGCTCTTGGGTACACCTATGCCGACCGCAAAACAGAAGGCGGAAGAGCGAAGGCTGATGTGACCATGTTGACCATGGACTACGTTGTCGCTCCCGGTTGGGTTGCCTTTGCTGAAGTTGACTACTTCGACTTGAGAGCTCCAGCCGCAGCTATTGCCGACGCCGGTACTAACCTGCTTCAAACTGGTGTAGACATCTATTCTGACTCCACAGTCTTGAACGCAAACAACCGTGGAACAGCTGTCATCCTTGGAACGAAGCTCCGCTTCTAATCCATCACCCTTTACACGGGTTTACAAAAAGGGGCTTTACAAGCCCCTTTTTCTTTTCTTTTTTCCTGAGAAGAAATATGAATTTCTACGGACTTCTATATATATCTTCCCCTTATCACCCTCGCGAAGGCGGGGGTCCAGGGAATAATGTCACACAAGGAAGCTGGAAACCTGCGCGGGAATGACCAAAGAAGAGCACGCGGAGAGAGATCGAATAAGTCCCTAATAAAACCCCACCGAAGGGTCCACGTCTCGCGCCCAGGCATCGATCCCCCCCTTGAGGCTATAGGCCTCATAGCCCTGCTCTCGCAGAAACAAAGCCACCTTAAGGCTACGCACCCCATGATGACAGACCACATAGAGGGGCCTCTCTAAGGGAAGCTCCGTTTGTCGGGCGATTAAATCGGAGAGAGGGATGTTTACCGCCCCTTTCAGAGACACTTTTTTAACTTCCCATGGCTCTCTCACATCCAACATAAAAAGATGGGGATCTTGTTGAAAAATCTCTGCAAGTTGTTGAGGACTTATCTCGATGGGATTCATTTAAAACTCGAACTTTTTAGGGTGGGAAAATTCTTTTAAAGGGTAATGCGGCATTTCAAAAAGAGGCTCCTTGTTAATCACTCTCTGCGTATCACGCCAAAAACGGGTCATCTGCCCGATGGGTGAATGGGGCGAGCCGGACGCTTCACACGCAAAAATACCCAAAGCCTCAGGAGTCAACTGATCGAAAAAGCAAGAAGGGATGGACTCAACCCCCCCCTCTATGACCACGAAATGAAAAGGACCCTGTCGCGCAAGCCCTTCCTTTAAGTTTCCTTGGCAGAGCACCACATTATCGATATGCAGAGCGCTCAATCCTGCTTGAGCCATAGAGGAGAATCGATCATCTGACTCCAAAAGAAAGACGGTGGACGCATAATAACTTAATAAAGCGGCCAGATAGCCTGTACTTCCCCCCACCACCATAATATTCTTTTCTGGCACGGGGGGCAGCAGGTGCTGCAGAAGCCGAGCCCCCATCAGGGGCATTATCCCCACCCGATCTGAGGAGATCGGGACAAAATCTTCCACGTACGCTTTATGAGTCTCTACAGGCGGCAGAAAAAAGCTGCGCGGGGTTTGCTCGAAACACCTCATCACAAAAGAGGAAAAATTGCCATGGGCGGCAATTTGGCGCGACAGAACATAGTGATGTCGAATATCAAAGGACAACACGATCTATCCTGCCGAGTGTAAGAACGCTTAGCCGTTTCTCCATTTATCCCCCTCCTCTCGGCTTATTCTATCCTCCCTTCATAAAAACTCAAGATAAACCACCTTGACGCCCTTAGAAAAATATGACTTTATTAGGCTTTAGTGCGATGGCCGGGTGGCAGAGTGGTGATGCAGAGGACTGCAAATCCTTGTACGCTGGTTCGATTCCGGTCCCGGCCTCCAAAAAGCGCTGGATTTCTCTTGGTTAATTTGATAAAACCAGGACACGGTATTCCCCGATAGCTCAGTCGGTAGAGCAAATGACTGTTAATCATTGGGTCACTGGTTCGAGTCCAGTTCGGGGAGCCATTTTCCGAGTCATCTTCTTACTTTGACGTGTATCGCCAGAAAACGACCCGCCTGTTCCAACTCTGCGCGGCTGTTATACTGAAGATATATGTCCATTGCTTCTTGAAATGAAGTAACCCCTGGCAACACCTTTTCGTAGCCTTCAATTTCCAAATATTCTTCCAGGGTAGGATATGATTTTACCTTTATAACTTCAGTCATAAAACTTTGGTCATTGAAATAAAACTCTAATAGATCTCCAGGCTGGAGCTGAGCATATTTATCAGAGTAGTTTCTCCCCTCAATCGTTTTTATCCCAGCTCTAATTTTACTGAACCATGGTTCTTGACAATGTATGCGCAGCAAGTCTCCTCCTGAGTCAGATTGAGTGAGGTATTTTTTGGGGCATATTAGCATGGCTGTTCTAAAAAGTCTCCCCCCTTGATCTTACACACCATTCCCCTTTAAGATTAAGCCTGTCTGGTTATTTGCAAGAAAAGGATTGATACAGATGTCTTGTTCTAAAAAAATCTTCATCTACTTAACCCCCAAAGCCGCCCAAGAAAAAATAGGAGGCATGCTGGAAAAAGAGGGCAAACTCTATATCCGCGTCTCGGTAAAAGCACCGCCCAAAGAAGGGGAGGCAAACGCGGCCTTGATCTCTTTTTTATCCAAAACCTGGGGCATGCCCAAATCCCACATCCAGCTGCTGAGTGGAGCTCAGAGTCGTTATAAAACTTTGCTGGTGCAAGATCTGAAAGGAAAAATCACCCTCCCTTCTCAGCAGACTAGCTTAGAAATCTAACACCTCCTCCCCCAACGCTCCTACAAAAAACATTGGGGCTGTCCCAGATAACGTAGAAATATGTTATAGAGGACGGGATGGGGCAAACCATCACCACATGAGCCTTAACGATGTATTTTTTGGCATAATATGACTGAACAACGAGAAAATCTTATTTTCTATGAGAAGGTTTTTTTCTATTTGTTTTTTTCTTATGTTTGGAGCAGTTACTTTTTTTTTTCGTTGATTCAAAAGGTTTGGATGAAAGATCTTTAACATATTCCCCTGCTAATTCTTCTAACGACATGCCTGTGTATGCCCTACCATTAGAGTCAGTTTTAAAAGGAGCCGGTTCCGGATTCGAATGCTTCCACAACCCTAAAAAACCAAAGAAAGAGGTTGGTGTCGCAGGATGAGAAATTCTTGCTGCTTCAATTTGTTCTGGCTTGGGAACGCGCGCAGAGCGAGGAGGAAAGGAATCTCCTGCTATTTCCACACACGGAGCAGAGATTAAGTTTAAATTAAAGAAAATAGATAATAAAAATAAAACAATTTTCATAATTTCACCCATTCGTTAAGAGTATAAAGATGTTTTTCACTTATATGCGTTCCATTATTGTGTTGACTCACAACGTCAGCCTCCCAGCCATTCGTATGAACCCCACACACCATGCTATGAAAGCTGGTGTTAGTTGTTCCTAAGTCGCATACAGCACTTCCACTTTGTCCTGCAGTTGTATCTATATCGTAGAACATTCTCCCGTCTCTTATACCCCGTAAAAACCCTTCCATCGTATACATTTTTCCCTTTTTTTCTCCAGGATATCCCGTGATTCTTAAGCTAAGGCTTTCTCTAACACCCTCTGAAAGAGATTTTACTCCAAAATGTCCTAAAGCATTCCCCGGATACGTGTCAAGTAAGGTACTCGTATAATCAAGATTTAAGAGCTTCCCTACCCTTAACAAGGCTATATCTTTTGTATAATCTTGAGTGTTTTCAATATAACCTTTAGGGATTATTATTTTGTCTCCTCGCGCAGCCCCAAAAGGAACATTCTTTCCCTGTTTAGCCGGAAAGAATGTGACAAAATCGGGAACCAAATGTAACGGGCCTTCTCTAGTGGTCACAACACTATAAAAATTATGGGCTGCAGTTAAAACATACTTATCCCCAATTAAAGTTCCAGATCCAAAACCACGACTAACAATTTTACCACGCAGTAGATACTCCATCTGAAGTTCTCCATGAACACACCATGGAAAAGTATCCTCACCATTAACAATACTTCTTCTGTCTTGGTAGAAAGGCCACCATTTTTTCTTTTTTAGAGATTCTTTAAAAAAGTTCTCGTTTTTTCTCTTGTCTGCACTCCACAAGGAAATTCCTGCTCCTATTGCCGCACCAACAAAAACATTCCTATACTTCCTTAAGAAAAATTCATCTTCCCAAGAGGCGATCGGATTAATGTAATCAACAGAATCTGAAGCAAACCCAATGGCCGCTCCGACGGCAACATTTCTCCAGAAATTTTTGGTGAACGGAGTTTTAAATGTCTTCCATGCTCCAGCTGACTGACTATCGTTTTCTTTTTTCTCATATGATTCTCTCAATAGACCTAGATTGTGTCCGTGACCTCCAAGATCGTACGTACAGGTATCTCCAATGTTATATGTACTGCCTGGAATTTCATCATTGAAGCTTTTTAATACATCTCCAACGTTACGAGCAAAGTTCTGTTTGCCATCCCTATCACCATGAGGCCCGGCAAAAGCCGATTCTAAAGATGAACCGTTATATAGTCGCCGCTCTTTCTTATCATAATAAACTCGTAAATCTGCGGAATCCATGAGATAGTTTTGAGAAGATATTCTGTTTCCAGGATCAAACTCTTCTATTGTTGCTGCGTGACCACAAAGAACTAGGCTCCCAACAACAAATAAACCTAAAATGATACTACTTTTCATTGACGCTATTCTCAATAATCCCCTCCTCTGACAAGTCTATACAAAACTCAAGAATAATAACAGTTGAAATTGTTCTTCTTTTTCTATTTAGATAAGGGCTAAAAACTCTCAATTATATTAGGGGCTGTCCCAGATAATCAATTAAAGTCATTATAAACCCATTGGTTTATCTGGGTTAATTGATTATCTAGGACAGCCCCAAACTCAAAAAAACATTTTTTCATTTTATACTCCCTCCTCTTCGTTTATATTCCTTTTATAAGCAAACAAAGTCGCAGCAAAAATGACTCAACACTATTGGCTTTTAAAATCGGAACCCAGCACCTGGTCGTGGTCACAGCAACTTCGAGGGCAAACAGACTGGACAGGCATCAGAAACTATCAAGCCCGCAACTTTATGAAGCAAATGAAGAGGGGCGATTTAGCCTTTTTTTATCACTCCAATGAGGGCAAAGAAATTGTGGGTATCGTCAAAGTTGCTCAACCCTATTACCCTGACCCCACCGATGACTCAGGCAAGTTTGGATGTGTGGATGTGTCTGCTGTACGGCCTCTCAAAACACCAGTGACGTTAGCCCAAATCAAATCAACCCCTGCCCTTAAAAACATGGCCCTCATCCGCCAATCTCGACTCTCCGTGATGCCCGTCACAAAAGAAGAATGGGATATCATTCTTGAATTGGGAAAGAATTAAGATGATCCAAGAGGCGCTTTTCACACCTGACATTTGGTTAATGGGACTCGGCACCGTGCTGATTGCTCTTTTGGTCACCCGTCTTATGATCCGTATTGGCATTGTGGATATTCCCAGCCGACGGTCTTCCCATAAATCCGCCACCCCTAAAAGCGGGGGGATGGGGATTATTGTGGGATTCTTTTCGGCCATGTCTTTTTTGTATGTCGTGGGAAAACTTGGCCACATTTCTCCCGAAAAACTCATTTTATTAGGCATAGGATCCTTCCTAACTATCTTGGTCTCTCTTTATGACGATATAAAACGGCTGTCTTCTAGTCAGAAATTTTTGATCCAATTGATCACCGCTTTGTTTGTCATCAGTACGGGACTCACACTCCATCTGCTGCCCCTCCCTTTCATTGGTATCCTTAATCTCGGGGCGTTAGGAAGTGTGCTGACCGTATTCTGGATTATCTTCTTTATGAACGTATTTAACTTTATGGACGGCTTAAATGGCCTGGCCAGTGGCGTTTCCTTGGTAGCCTCCTTTTTCTGTAGCCTGATTGGAATCCTTTTGGGAGAAAAAGCCCTTTTCTATGTCAGCTTGAGTCTTGGGTTTTCAACTCTCGGATTCTTTGTGTTCAACTTCCCCAAAGCCAAGATTTTTATGGGGGATGTGGGGAGCCAGTTTATAGGGCTCATATGGGCAGTAATGCTGTTGGTCCCCAGTCAAGAAACCCACCTCGCCCACATGACGTTGTCCGTTTATACTGTCCCTCTTCTTTTCTTTTCTTTTATTTACGATGTAAGCGCCACGGTTCTTCGTCGTATTTGGCGCCGTGAGCCCTTCTGGCTTGCCCATCGTACCCATCTTTTTCAGCTTTTAAACCGCTTGGGATATAGTCATGCGCAAGTCACTTGTTTTCATTTAGGGATGGCTGTGATACAAGGAATCGGAGCGATTGGTATGCAGTATATACAACCAACCAATCAAGTTTTACTTTTCTTGCCTTATTTTTTATTAATGGCAAGTTATCATTATTGGATCGTTCGTGCCGTCCGACGCAAATTTGCCCTGGCCCGACGTTCTAGGAAAAAACAGAAATGAAAACCCGCTTTGCCCCCAGTCCCACCGGCTATATCCATGTGGGGAATTGCCGCACCCTTCTGGTGAATTGGCTTTTTACCCGCGCTCAGAAGGGAATCTTTCTGCTGCGCCTAGACGATACAGACCTTGAAAGAAGCGAAAAGAAATACGAACGGGCGCTGCTGGAAGACCTCGCTTGGCTGGGGCTTGATTACGACGACTACATAAAACAGTCTGATCGCATGGCCCGTTATGCCGAGGTTGCCGACATTTTGAAAAAAGAAGGCCATCTTTATCCCTGCTATGAAACCTCCGAAGAACTCGAGTTCAAACGCAAACGTCAAGCAGCCCAGGGGTTACCCCCTCTCTATGACCGAGCCGCTTTAACCTTGACAGGCCCACAAAGGCAGGCCTACGAAAAAGAAGGCAGAAAACCCCATTGGCGCTTCTTGATAAAAGACGAAGCTATCGAATGGAATGACATGGTCCGCGGCCCTCTCCATTTCGAGGGCAGAAATCTCAGCGACCCGGTACTCATTCGTGAGGATGGGGTTGTTTTGTATACCTTTGCGTCTGTAGTGGATGATATGGACACAAAGATCACGCACATCATTCGAGGCGAAGATCATCTGACGAATACAGCCGTTCAGGTACAGGTATGGGAGGCCTTGGGGCTACCCAAAAACACGCTGACCTTTGGGCATCTCTCTCTGTTACAAGGTGCGGAAGGCAGCCAACTATCAAAGCGACTCGGGACAGAAAGCATTCGCGATTTCCGCGAGAAGGGCATTTTGCCCATGGCCATTAACAGCTTACTTGCCAAGATTGGGACGTCCGATTCTGTGCAGCCAGTCCAAACTCTGGACGAACTGATGACCACCTTTGACATTAAGAAATTCTCGCGAGCAACCCCTAAATTTTCCACGGATGAGTTGCAGACCCTCAACGAGAAACTCATCCACCATATGTCGTATGAAGAGGCTTTAAAACAAAGTCACTTTCCCCATTTGGACAAATCTTTTTGGGAAGCGGTGCGACCCAACCTGAAGACTTTATCTGATCTTTCCGACTGGTGGTTTGTCTGCCGTGGCCAAGTTGAAACGCGCATTTCCCCAGAAGACGTGGCCTTCATCACACACGCCAAAGATAGGTTGCCTGTCGGTCCTTGGACAGAGAATCCGTGGGAAGGCTGGAAAACCCTTCTGCAGCAAACGACGGATCGAAAAGGGAAGTCTTTGTTCCAACCCTTGCGCCAAGCCTTAACAGGTCAAGAGCATGGTCCTGAACTGAAGACCATCCTGTGGCTCATGGGCCCGGACATCGCCCATGAACGGCTCAGAGGCGCCCTCAAATGACGCTCACGCTTTATAATACCTTAACGCGTGAGCGAAAGCCTTTTGTTCCCCTAGACCCTCATCATGTGCGGTTTTATGTGTGCGGCCCCACCGTGTATGACCGCGCTCACATTGGAAACGCCAGATGCTATGTGGTTTTTGATATTCTGTTTCGCATTCTACAACACCTGTATCCCCAAGTGACCTACGCTCGGAATATCACCGACATCGATGATAAGATTATCAAAGCGGCAGCAGAGAATAATGTCTCCATCAGCAACCTCACCACGAAAACAACCACTTATTTTCATGAGGATATGGATGCCTTGGGTATCCTGCGCCCCACCCTCACCGCCTGGGCGACAGACCATATCCCCGAGATGCAACGGATGATGCAAACATTGATTGATGAAGGGTTTGCCTATGTGGCATCCGAACATGTGCTCTTTGATGTGGCCAAGAACCTGTCCTACGGCAAACTCTCACGCCTCAAGTTAGACGATCAGATTGCCGGCGCCCGCGTCGAAGTGGCTCCCTACAAAAAAAATCCCCAAGATTTCGTTTTGTGGAAACCCTCCACCCCTGAGCAACCTGGATGGGAGAGTCCCTGGGGACGCGGCCGTCCTGGCTGGCACATCGAATGCTCCGCTATGGCTGAAAAGCACCTCGGCATCACCTTCGATATCCATGGGGGCGGGATTGACCTTATTTTCCCCCACCACGAAAACGAAATTGCCCAAAGTGAGTGTGCCCACCATGGCGCCCCTTTGGCAAAAGTGTGGATGCACAACGGGCATCTCATCGTCAATGGCGAAAAGATGTCCAAATCTCTTGGAAATTTTTTTACCGTCAAAGATCTCTTGGCCCAGGTGTCTGGAGAAGTCATCCGCCTTACCTTGTTGTCGGCTCACTATCGTCAGCCCCTCGATTGGCGAGACGAGACCATCACCCAAAGCAAAAATATTTTAGATCGGTTTTACACAGCGCTCGAAGGATGTGATGACGCTCCTCCTGATACAGAAATCCCCCTCTCTATTCTAGAGGCTTTGAAGGATGATTTGAATGTCCCCGAAGCGTTCACGGTCTTACACGCCCTTGTGTCTCAGATTCATAAAACAACTGACCAGACAGAAAAAAAACAACTCCAGCGCCAGCTGAAAGCGGGCGGCCAGCTCATGGGCTTCTTTGGTCAGAGTTCTGCAGAGTGGTTCCAGGGTCAAGGTCACACCCAGGGATTGTCGAATGCCGAAATTGACACTCTCATCCAAAAACGGGTCAACGCCCGGCTCGCCAAAGATTTTGTGACCAGCGATCAGATTCGACAACAGCTTGAGAAATCTGGTATCCTTTTGGAAGACAGTTCCAAAGGAACAACCTGGAAGCGAAAGTAAGATCATGAGAAAACCTGTTATCGGCCTTAATTTAGATTTTGAAGAAAAAGGAGGCGGATATTCTGTTCGCCCGTATCATGCGCTTACTGAAAAATATATCGCGGCTATCTATAAAAATGGGGGCACTCCCATTGCTCTTCCCTCTTCTAATTTAGATGTGGATGCGGTGCTTGATCTCGTAGACGGTGTCCTCATGACAGGCGGGAACGATTACGATCCCACCTTGTTTGGTCAAGAGATGCCTCTCACCATCCCTTTGAAGATCTCCCACCAACGCTCGAAATTTGATTTTCTGTTGGTGAAAGAGGCTCTCAAAAGAAAGATGCCCGTCTTTGGTATTTGTGCAGGGATGCAAGTCATCAATTATCTGTATGGAGGCACTCTTTTTCTAGATATTCCCACAGAGAAGCCTCATTCACTCAACCATTTCCAGACCCCAGAAGAAATGCATTTACCCTCTCATTCCATAGAGATCACCCCCCACACGCAGCTCTCCAAAATTCTGGGGAATCGGACAACCGTCGAGGTCAACTCTCGTCACCATCAATCTATAAAAACCATTGGAAAGGGAGTCGTTGTGTCAGCCGTGGCGCCAGATGGCATTATAGAAGCCATCGAAGTCCCCAGAGAAAAATTTTGCCTGGGGGTCGAGTGGCATGCCGAATATGAAATTTCAGACGCAGATACGCTACTCATTAAAGCCTTCATCCATGCCTGCCGATCCTAATCTTCCCTCTGATCGGATTGCTAAGGTCATTGCCCGATCCGGACTTTGTTCCCGCCGGGAAGCAGAGGGTTACGTGCTTCAGGGTCGTGTCTCTGTGAACGGTGTGGTGCTCACCTCCCCTGCCCACAATGTTCAGAGCTCCGATAAAATCTTGGTGGATGGAGAAGCCCTTCCCCACCAAGAGGGCGTGAGACTGTGGAAATACTACAAGCCCACAGGGCTCATGTGTTCTCGAAAAGATCCCAAAAACAGAGACACTATTTTCGACGATATCGAAAGGCGTTATCCCAAACTACCCCGCCTCGTGTCTGTGGGACGTCTTGACTATAACTCGGAGGGATTGCTTCTCATGACCAACAGTGGTGCCTTGACCCGCCATCTCGAGCTGCCCAGCACAGGGTGGGTTCGGCGGTATAAAGTGCGCGTCTTTGGAACCCCGTCAGAAGTCGCTCTGAAAAACCTCAAAAATGGTATTAAAGTGGATGGCGTTCAGTATGGATCTGTCATTGCGTCCCTCGAAAAAGTTCAAGGATCCGGCGCCAACAGCTGGATCAAAGTCAGCCTCACCGAAGGTAAGAATCAAGAAATCCGCAAAATCATGGGGCACTTGGGCCACGTGGTGAATCGACTTATTCGTCTGAGTTATGGACCTTTTCAATTAGGCGCACTGAAAGAACATGATCTGGAAGAAGTGCCTGAAAAAGTCATCAAAGAACAATTCGGGAAGAAGTGGCTGGAGTTTTAAAAAGCCACGCCCTTTTCTATCCTTTCCCTCTCATTCCCGCGGAGGCGGAAATCCAGCAAATGAACCCACACAACGAAAATAGTCAGAAGAAAGACTGGGCCCCCGCTTGTCACCGAGGGCGACAGACGGTGAGAGGGGATCACAGAATTTATATGAAACAAGGGCTGACCTCTAACCCCTGCGAATTATAAAGTCGCTGAAAGCAGATGGTAATCTGTTGGATCATACGCAGGAAACATTGAACAGAGAAATCGAACAGAAGTGGCTGGATCCGCTGATTTGATTGCATGAACAACTTTCTTGCCTATATGGATATGTTGTCCTGGAGTTAAAATTTGAGACTTCCCATCCAACGTCACAAGAGCGATTCCTTCTAGAACGATAAAATGGGATTCCATTGTTTTATGAAAATGGGGAGCAACCTCTGTCAGGTCGCAAATGGATATCTCCCACGCCCCTTTTGGATTTATTCCCAACCCATAATCAACATATCCCTCCCCCTCTATTCGCTGAAGGTGACAGGGGGGAGCTGGGCGAAGAGGAACCATTGCTGAGCGAAACTTTTCATTAAGACTATCAGGATTTTGAGCAGCACCAAAGGAATTTATACCGAGGCACAGAAGAAAGAGTATTGTGGTTACCTTTTTCATTGTAGTCCTTCTACCGAACCAATTTTAGGAGCTACCCCTTCTGTCCAATCTTGGGTTCTTTCCCTTTGATCAACCTCAAGATATTTTCGTAGTGCTTGAGGATTAACAGAACGCTTAAGGCTCCCGTGGTATAAAGAAGGGGTTCTCCGTAACTCCAAATCCAGACCGTAAACGGCACCAACAGAGCTGCCAATAACGCAGCTAGAGACGAGTACCCAAAGATCAACGCAAAGCTCACCCAAGCCAAAACCGCTTGAGCCCCCAAGGGAACAGAGAGGCCGAATAAAATACCCCCATAGGTCGCAACACCCTTACCGCCTTTAAACTTGAGCCAAATGGGAAACATGTGTCCGAGAATAACGGCCACGGCCGCAAAATCCTGAACCTGGAATCGTTCACCCAGATAAACCGCCCCATATCCTTTGAGAGCATCACAGAAAAATGTCGCTAAAGCTAAAAATTTATTGCCAGTGCGGAGCACATTGGTGGCCCCAATATTGCCAGACCCAATAGTACGAATGTCTCCTTTTCCCGCCCATTTGGTAAACAAAAGCCCAAACGGAATGGTGCCTAAGAAATAACTCCCTATTAAAACAAGAATAGGAAAAGGACTATTTAAAAAATGATGATCAATCAAAATCTCGTACCTCCCGATTTTTACTGATTACTATAGAGCTGTTAAAGAGTACGCGCAATCCGTTCTATTTCAGAACATTCGATTATGTCGCCCTCGTGAATGTCATTAAACCCTTCAAGCAAAATACCACATTCAAACCCGCTCTTCACTTCCTTGGCTTCATCCGTTGTCCGCTTCAGCGTTTTAATACGGCCTTCGAAGATCATCTCGCCTGCACGCATCAGACGGACTTTGCCCGATTTTTTAATCACGCCATCTGACACATAACAACCCGCCACGTGCCCCAGCCTTGAAATCTTAAATATTCTTCTCACCTCTGCGCGCCCCAAATACTTCTCATTAAGGATGGGTGAAAGAAGCCCGCCTAAGAGATCTTTCACATCGGTAATAATATCGTAAATAATGGAGTAGGTGCGGAGTTCAATCCCTTCCCGTTGGGCAAGTTCCCGTGCCTGGGCATTGGCCTTCACATTAAAGCTCACAATCAAAGCATTCGACGCATTCGCCAATGAAACATCCGTTTCATTTACTTCCCCTACGCCACTGTGAAGGACGAGGACAGAGACCTCTTCCGTTCTGAGTTTCATCAAGCTGGACGCGATGGCCTCCACTGACCCCTGCACGTCTCCTTTGATCAAAATAGCGAGCTCTCTATGGGCTCCCTTCTTGGAAAAGAGATTATCCATCTTCTTTTTATCCAACAGGGCTGCTTGTTTTTCTTTTTTCTTATGGCGACGATATTCGGCAATTTCACGCGCCTTTGATTCCTCTTGCGTCACGGAGAAAATATCTCCCGCCGCAGGCAAGCCATTAAAGCCTATGATTTCCACAGGCATGGAAGGGCCCGCCGTATTCAACGGCTTTCCATGGTCATTTAAGAGCACGCGTACGCGGCCCCACTCAGAACCAGCCACAAAGAAATCACCCGCTTTTAACGTTCCTTTTTGGATGAGCGTCGTCACCACAGGGCCACGACCTTTTTCTAAACGAGACTCCACCACAACACCTGACGCAGACCGATGGGGATTCGCCCGTAAGTGCGCCATTTCGGCTTGAAGCAAAATGGTCTCTTCGAGCTTATCGAGATTTTTCTTTTGAAGAGCTGACACTTCCACGGATAAGACGTCTCCACCCAGTTCTTCAAGGAAGATGCCGTGCTGCATGAGTTCCTGACGCACTCTCTCTGGATTTGCGCCCGGTTTATCAATTTTGTTAATAGCAACGATAAGGGGTACTTTGGCTGCTTTGGCGTGATTAATGGCTTCCACGGTTTGTTCTTTGATCCCATCATCCGCTGCTACCACCAAAACCACAATATCTGTCACATTGGCGCCGCGAGACCGCATCTCGGTAAACGCTGCATGCCCTGGTGTATCAATAAAGGTAATTTTTTGATGAGAGGGTAAGGTTACCTGATAGGCGCCAATATGCTGGGTAATGCCACCCGCTTCTCCCGCAACCACATCGGTGGTGCGCAACGCATCCAACAAAGACGTTTTTCCATGATCCACGTGCCCCATGATGGTCACAACAGGAGGACGAGACTCCAAGGCACCTTCCGCATCTGGCTCTTCCAGGAGAACCTCTTCGATGTCAGCATCCGACACACGCTTGACTTTGTGGCCCATCTCTTCTGCAATCAGCTGAGCTGTATCCGCATCCACGGATTGAGTAATAGTGACCATGGTTCCCATTTTCATAAAACATTTGATCACATCAGATACTTTTTCAGCCATCCGATTAGCCAGATCTTGGATGGTAATCGCCTCTGGGATCGTGACATCTCGAGAAATTTTTTCTTGCACCATTTGTTGGCGCAATAATTTTAGTCTTTCTTTTTCACGGGCACGCTTGATGGCGGCAAGACTGCGTGTCCGGCGGCGCTGATACGTATCTTCACCCCCTTCACTATCGATCACCACATCTGAAACGCTAATTTTTGTGAGACGCCGTTCATCTTGGCGCTTAATCACAGCTGGCCGCGCGGCCGCGTCGTCTTCTTCCCGTTCACGCGCTTTTCGAAGACCTTCTTTTTCTTTATCCGTACCGACTGTTTCTGTCTGTGTTGTCGATGAAACAGCAGCCTCTTCCTCTTCAGCCTCTTGCTTGAGAGAGAGTTCTAATTCTTCTTTTTGCTTGCGATTTTCTTCTGATAATTGGCGTAATTCTGCAGCGCGCTTGGACGAAAGATTAGATTGCGCCGCCTGTTCTTCCATATACTTGGAAGCATCTTGCAGTGCCTTTAATCGGGCTTCTCTTTCTTGATCGGTGAGCTTTTTTCCCTGTGCCCTTAAGACAACCGACTCATGTTCCGCCTCTGACGTCTCCTGACTGAATTTTTCACGCACCCTCAAAACAGGTTTAGAGGATCTGAGTCCAGACCTTTCTGCCGGTGTTTCTGGCTTGCGATCTAGAAGAGATCTATTTTTTTTGACCTCTACGATAACCGTGCGCCCCCCTTTTGAGGACTGTCGAGATTGGGTCTCTGTTAAATCCTTAAGATCAATCTTCCGCGACAGCGTCAAAGGCTTCTTCTCTGTTGAAACTTGATCTTTTTCTTTGTCGCTCATTTTATACTCATCACCCAAGTTGAACTCAACTACTCAAACCAATGAGCTCGTGCTTTCATGATAACTTGATTGGCTTCTTCTTCTTTTAGCGCTGATTTACCAACAATATCCATCAGCTCATCCGAGGAAAGATCCCCAAGGTCATCTAATGTCTTGATGTTGTTTTGCCCTAATTTTTCTTTTATTTCAAGGGAAAGTCCATCCATCTCCATAATCTCCTTGGAAATGCCCAAAGACGCACACCTACTTTTCAGGATCTCTGCCCGCTCTTTCAAAAAGGTTGCGGCCCGTGTTTTTAACTCTGTGGCTAAGGTTTCGTCAAACCCTTCAATGGCAGCAAGCTCTGCGTCACTGACGTCTAGAATTTCCTCTAGAGTAGAAAAGCCTTCCACAGCCAAGAGGTGCGCGATCACCTCATCCACATCGAGCGCTTCGATAAAGAGAGAGGTCTTCCGACTAAACTCTTCCGTACGACGGTCTGATTCTTGCGCTTCTGTCATGATACTCAGTTCCATGCCGGTGAGAAGTGAGGCTAACCTTACATTCTGTCCCCGTCTTCCGATGGCGAGGCTCTGTTGGTCTTCTGGCACAATGACTTCCACCCGATTTTGATCTTCATCAATCACGACTTTTGAAATTTCAGCTGGCGTTAAGGCATTGACAATGAATGTCCCGAGGTCTGCCGACCACAAGATGATGTCAACCTTCTCCCCTTGTAATTCATTCACAACAGCTTGAACTCGGCTTCCTCTCATCCCCACGCACGCCCCCACGGGATCAATGCTGCTGTCCCGAGACCGCACCGCAATCTTGGCACGGCTTCCGGGGTCACGAGCTACAGAAAGGATCTCTATGTTCCCATCATAAATTTCTGGAACTTCTTGGGAAAAAAGTTTGGCCATAAAGTCAGGGTGAGACCGCGACAAAAAGACTTGGGGTCCCCGTGCTTCTTCGCGCACATCCAGCACAAAACAACGTACCCGATCCCCTGGTTTCAACATTTCGCGCGGAATACTTTCATCCCGTCTGAGTAAACATTCCGTGCGGCCAATGTCGATAATGTAATTCCCGTAATCAACCCGTTTGACAATACCACTCACAATTTCGCCAATTTTGTCTTTGAAATCTTCGTATTGCTTCCTACGTTCAGCCCCCCTAACGCGGGAAGAAATAACTTGCCGGGCAGCTTGTGCCCCCACACGGCCAAATTGAACAGGTGGCAAATTTTCGATGAGAAAATCCCCAATGGCAACACCTTTATCTTGCGCTTGTGCCTCTTCGAGGGAGATTTGTTTGGCGGCATCTTCCACCATTTCCACAACTTCTCTGTACCGGTCGATTTGAATGGCACCTGTTTTGCGGTCAATCTGCACCCGAATATCATTTTCGATTCCATATTTGGAACGACCTAGCTTTTGAATGGCCTCTTCCATAGCAATTAACACCTCTTCAGGGTTAATACCTTTTTCCTGGGCCACAGCTTCCGCAATTTGCAATGCTTCTTTGTTTATTGATGCTACCATTCTTTTTCCTCGTAATTTACCTAAATAAAAAGGCGGACCAACGGTCCACCTTGACAATATGAAAAGGATGTTAAGGGGCAGTATACGCCCTTTTTATGATTTGGCAAGTTTTTGTGTTTGAGTTCACACAAGTTTGAGACTTCCCCTTGAACTTTCTCTCTCTTTTTGCCATGATGCCTGGAATAAGGGTCTAAGGGAATGTGGTGTGAAACCACAGCTGCCCCCGCAACTGTAAAAGATGTGATGTGGATCGCAGAGGAAGTTTCTCTTCCTCAATCACTGGGGCGTGATCCCTGGGAAGATTTTCTACATCGTCAATGCTTAAGCCAGGAGACCTGCCCTTATCAGTGTCCTATGTTTTTGATCGGCGGGATCAAGACTCTGTGAATTTTTCTTAAAAAATATTTCATACGCGACCTGACAATAAAAATTAACTATTGAGAAGAAACATGAAAAGGCGGTTGTCTTTGAGTCGGTTTATCTTTGTCCTTGGTCTGATCTCAGGTCTCTCGTTCCAAGGATACGCCGCGTTGGTTCTGACCATTCCCGCCCGACACTCCTGGAAAGAAACCTTGAAAGCCCAGAGCTATAAACCCACTGATGTGGCTGAGACACCCTCTGAAGCCAGAGATGCTTTGGAAGCTCTTCCCAGTTTGATTCTCAAAAAATTAGGGGGGATGGGGCAAATAAGTAATGTGAGCTTCCGCGGACAAACGTCTCGTAACACTTACGTGAGCATCGATGATATCCCCGTTCAAGATGGCGGAGGCTATGTGAACTTCTCTCCCCTTCTCGGAGGAGCAACCCGTTTAACAGAGGTGATCCCGGGCAGTCAGGGCGTCCGTTATGGCAATGGCGCCAGTGGAGGCGTTGTCTTGATGGAAACGCCGTTTCTGCCAGCTGAGAACATCTTCACCGCGGAAGGCGGCAGTTTTCAATGGGGATATGGTCACCTGGCCCACCAAAAAATAACACCTGAGACCCAATGGGTCATTCACGGAGAGGGCTCTCGCACCGCGGGTCTCCCCCAATATGGTAATACCCGAAAACCAGGAGAAAGGGGGCGGGCCCGCTTAGGAAACATGGCCACTCGGTTGGAACATCAAGTGGGAGATACCAGTACCTTTAAGCTCACCGCCAGAGTCCTGGAAACTGAAACAAAATATGACGCAAATACTGTCACCCCTTTATCGCCCAAACCACAGGAAGACCAAGCCACAACTCTGGCCTTATTGGGCCTCGGATTTGAGACCACGACCCATGCTGTTAAAGGCTTTCTGAATCGCAGCAAACTCAAAACCACCAGCTTTCCCGCCTCTTTCTTTTTAATGAGCGGCGCCAGCTATACAGGAACGTACACTCTCTCTCCGCGCTTAGAATCAACTCTCTTAGCTGGCGTTCAGCAAGACCGTATGAACAGCGGCTCTCCCCCTCTCAAAAAGAGTCTCCTCTCCGCTTATGGGGGGTGGATCCAAAAGGCCCATCTCACAGAGACACTTTCCGCTGAAGCAGGTATACGGCTTGACCATCATCAAAAGTTCGGGGGAAACACGACCTATTCCGCTGTCCTGGCTTACGCGAGAGGGAATACCCTTGTGAAAGGGGGGATTCGAACCGGATTTTTAAATCCCGCGCTTTTCGATCTTTATGTGACCAACACCTATGTGCAAGGGAACCCTCTGCTCAGATCTGAACGAACCCGCACCCTAGATATGACCTTTGAACAAACGTTCCCCCATCAGAATATGTCTTTCCAACTCACTCCCTTTTTGACACAAATTACCAACATGATCCAAGGCAACTTACAAAATAATGTGCGTAGAAGCGTAAACCTTCCGGGATCCACCAAAATCTCGGGCGTAGAATCCCAGTTTCTCTATGTGCCTTATCCAACGGTGAGTACAACAATGAGTTATACCTATACAAATCTCGATGCACACCAAGCCAACACAAATCCCGAATTTCCTAAACATAAAGCCTGTTTCCAACTGGATTATGGGCCTACGGAAGATGTCACCCTCAGCCCTGAAATCCTCTACATCGGGAAAAGGCAGAGCACTCAAGGACAAGGGCTCAGGGAATATTCCCTTGTGAACATCGCTCTTAAATATCAGCTAAACCCAGGGGCCTCTCTCTTTGCCCGTCTGGACAATGCCTTCAATACCCGCTATGCACAAACGTATAACTATCAAACTCCAGGAAGGGCCATCTATGTGGGCACACATCTTTATTTTTAGTTTTTTCATGGCTCCTTTATCTGCAAGCATCCTTTCCCTCGATTTATGCGCCGATCAATGGCTTTTAGGGATGGCCTCCCCAGAAGAGATTCACTCGGTCAGTTATGTAGGACAAGACCCCGAGCTCTCTTATTTAGCTTCCCGTACATCCTCTGTCCCTACCCACAGAGGGACCGCCGAAGACTTGATGAACCCCGCCCTTAAAATGGTGATTGGGTATGAACCCATTTCTCCTGTCATCAAAAAGTTATGTCAAAAAAAGAAGATTCGGCTCATTGCTCTTTCTTATCCTCACTCGTTCCAAGAGTTGGAAAAACAAATTCTTTTTTTGTCCCACGTGTTCCACTCTGTACAAGGGGAAAAATGGATCCAACGTTTAAAGAAGAATTCTCCCTGTACGTCCTGTACACAAAAAGCGGCGTTCTACGAAGCCCAAGGGCTTTCTCCTGGAAATCATACCCTCTTAAATGAAGTTCTTCTAGCGGCTGGATATGAAAATCTGTATGGCACCAAAGAAGGATGGACCTATAATTCCTTAGAGTCTCTTCTCTCTACCCCTCTATCCGCTGTTTTCTTTTCAGATACGCCGAGACCTCACCCTCTCTGGGACCATCTCAAAAAGAAAAAAATAACGCTTCAGAAAATTCCCTATCGATTAACCCTGTGTCCCTATCCCCCGGCTGTGTTTGAGTTGATTCGTCTATTGAGAGAAACATCCCATGCGTAAACCCGCCCTGCTCATCATCCTCTTTACGTTGCTCGTCGTCAGCATTTTGAGTTCTCTCTTGGTGGGAAATTTTCCCTTCTCTCTCCTGATAAAAGATTTTGAGACATTTTGGACCGTCCTTGAAATTTTACGACTTCCCCGCACCCTTCTAGCGCTTCTAACAGGTGGTATGTTGGGCCTAACGGGTGCTGTCCTTCAGGGGTATTTAAGGAACCCTCTTGCTGACGCTGGCATTATCGGGATTTCTTCTGCCGCTTCTTTTGGGGCCGTTCTCGCCCTTTCTTTTGGGATCTCTCCTTTTTTAACCTCTTTCTGCGGTGTCATAGGTACCTTCACACTCATGTTTTTTCTGTATGTCATCTCTTTAAAAAAATCAGACATCTTGACACTGATTCTGATTGGTCTCTCTTTTAACAGTCTCTTTAGCGCCTTAACAGCGCTCACCCTCAACCTCTCTAAAAATCCTTACAAAAATTTAGAAATTATGTTTTGGCTTTTAGGATCGTTTGACCAACAACCCTTAGAGAATATTCTTTTTACCCTTCCTTTCTTGGGAGTCGGAGTCGTGCTGCTGTGGATCCAGCGTCCGCTTTTAGATGCCTTAAGCTTGGGAGAAGAGATGGCAGCAACGCTTGGGTATTCCTTAAGGCGATCCACCCAAATGATCATTGTTGGGATTGCTCTTTGCATTGGCCCACTGACCGCCATGGGAGGAACAATTGGGTTTGTGGGGCTTATTGTCCCTCATATCTTGCGGCATTTTCTGAAGGTGAAACCCAGCGATCTTCTTCTTCCCTCTGCCTTGGGAGGGGCTTTCCTCTGTCTTGTGGCCGATATCGTTGTGAGGCTTCTGCCCACGCACACCGAAATAAAAATAGGAGTGATTACCGCTCTTTTGGGTGCTCCTTTTTTCCTGTTCCTCATCCTCAAAAAGAAAGGGTCCTCCCATGATTCGTTTTGAAAACTTTACGTTGAAATACCATTCTAAACTTCTACTCAAAGGTTATTCTGCTCATTTTTCGAGGTCACATCTCATCGGCATCACGGGCCCAAATGGCACGGGGAAAACTTCTTTTTTGCGTGCCATTGCTGGGTTAAATCCTGATTATACAGGAAAGATATCCCTCCATCATAAAGACTTGGCCACGTACTCTCTTAAAGACCTCACAGAGATCCGTACCTATATCCCTGCTACGCTCACCTGTCATTGGCCACTTTCAACCAAACAGGTCATGACCATCCATAACCCGAAATTTCATCTAGATCACCCGCTGTTGAAAACCCTGGCTTTGCATCCCCTTTTAGACCAAAACTTTTTAACCCTCTCTTCTGGTGAAAAAGCGCGCGTGTTTCTAGCGTACGCCGTGATGAGACACACACATATTCTTATCCTAGATGAGCTTACCAGCCATTTGGATGACACCTATCAAACAATCGCCCTTGAGGTACTGCGGGCATATGCACAGCAAGATAAGATTGTTCTTCTGTCTCTGCACCAAAAAAACTTAGCTTTGGATTATTGTGACCAAGTGCTATGTTTGGCCGATCAGCACTTTTCTTTATTAAAAACAGCCCGTCCCATTCTGAAAGAAGTACAAGCCTAAAATGACAACCTATATTATTTGTGGACCTACAGCCTCGGGGAAGTCAACCCTTGCCCTAGATATTGCCCGTCATGTAAATGGTCACATCCTCAATGCGGATAGCATGCAGCTTTACAAAGAGCTCCCCATTCTCTCGGCCCAACCGACGCTTTCAGACCAGGCCTCCGTTCCCCACTTTCTCTATAGTATTCTGCCCATTACTGACATTAACTCGGCGGGAAAATGGCTTCAGTCTGTGGAAGCGGTTTTAAAAAAATCCCCCCCTCATCCCCCCATTCTTGTGGGGGGCACCGGTCTTTATATAAAGACTTTGTTAGAGGGATTAAGCCCCATTCCAGATATCCCTCCCTCTCTGCGTGCAGAGCTAGACTCTCTCTTGGCCGCCACCTCCACCACCCAGATGTTCCAGCTGTTAAAAGAAGAAGATCCGTTGACGGCAGAGAAAATGGACCCCCGGAATACACAACGTATTTTACGGGCTCTTGAAGTCATCCGTCACACAAGAAAACCTCTTCTAGAGTGGCAGAAAATTCCTAAAGAAAAAATCGTTCCCCTCTCCCCCCCTCTGAAAATAATTTTGATCGACCCAGATCGGGAAACCCTGTATGCCGCCCTCAATAAGCGAGTGGAGCATATGCTAGAAAATGGCGCCATCGACGAGGTGAGGCGCTTAAAAGAGCGCCACATCCTGCCCTCCCTCACGGCTAAAAAGACATTGGGATACGAAGAAATTCTATCTTATTTAGAAGGACATCTCGTGCACGGCGAAATGACGGAACAAATTCAGCAAAAAACGCGCCATTACGCCAAACGGCAAATGACTTGGTTTCGGCATCAATTGTCGCCTGATTTTATTTGGCCGAAGATTTACGTACCATCTGATTGGCCTGAGTTTTGGGGAGCAAATCACATACACTCGACGACTCTGCCCTGATGGGGGCATTTTTATCGATTTCCAATCAAATATCTGGCTCTGTCCTCAAAGATCGACGAGCCCATGATGGCAAAGAAAAGATAGAAATTACGAAAAAACCCTCTTACAATAGGATCGGAAAAGGAACTGGAAGCCTCTCTTCCGGTTTCCTAAGGGACTCTTTAAAATGGCCAATGACTTAGAGATCACAAAAAATCAAATTATCTTTCATTCCAAGGATGGGGAGATTAATTTAGAGGTTGTTCTAAAAGGCGAATCAATTTGGCTTAGCCTAATGCAGATTTCAGGGCTATTTCAACGAGATAAGTCCGTGATTTCTAGGCATCTTTCTCAAATTTTTAAAACTAAGGAGCTAGAAAGGAAATCAGTTGTTGCAAATTATGCAACAACTGCCACTGACAATAAAACGTATAAAGTAAACCATTACAATTTGGACGCCATCCTATCCGTAGGCTACAGGGTAAACTCAAAGAGAGGCACAGAATTCAGACGTTGGGCGACTCAGGTTCTCAATCACCATTTGCTTAAAGGATATACTCTCAATCAACGACGTCTCAGTGAAAAAAGCCTCAAAGAAATTACAAGCGCTTTAAATCTACTCCAGAGAAGTCTGAAAGAATCTGGAGAAATTACAGACATTGGAGAAAATGCTTTAGAAATTATTCAAAAATTTGCAAAAGCGTGGCATCTTCTATTAGCCTATGATGAGAATAAGCTAGAGAGACCTGCTGATTTAGAAGTGCCCCCACTTTTGGATGAAGAAGAAGCAGAAGAAGCTATTGCTTCCCTTGCAGAAAAACTCAGAGAAAAAGGAGAGGCTTCAGACCTATTTGCCAGACCTCAAAATCACGGTATTAAGGAAATTTTTGGCAATGTTCATCAAACTTTTGGACAGAAAATGCTCTATCCTTCCGTTAAAGAACGCGCAGCTCACTTATTTTATTTTGTCATTAAGGATCACCCTTTTGTTGATGGAAACAAAAGAACCGCAAGCTTTTTGTTTCTCCTTTATCTAAAACAACATGGTGTAAACACCGATGTCGTTACAAATGAGACTTTGACAACTTTGGCTCTGTTGATAGCTCAAAGTCACCCCTCAGATAAAGAGATACTCATTAAACTGATCCTTAATCTAATTTAGGTCAATTCGCTACGCAGTACGCAGGTTTCTTCAATGATCTAGGGGTCTTAGACATACTCAAACGTTCCTCTTCTCGCACAAGAACTACAAAATCTCCGTAAGTTGAGCTAAAAACTTCCGAAAGAGATCAGTCGACCCAACTGTCTGATTTACGTGTAAAATTCCAGCTCTCAACCTTTCCAATTCTTTTTCACTCATCCCGTCTCGAACCAATCTTTTCTGAAATACGGGACCTGGTTCTGGCAAAAAAGAAATGCCTTCTTGGACAGCTCCTTCGAGAGCCTTCTCACAAAAAGAAATGAGGAAATTAAAGAGTTTATTTTGCATCTGGTACGGCACAGCTCCCTCTAGAGATTCGATCCGTACCCAATACGCCTCTAATTTCCAGGCCCAGCGCATCTGAGCAAAGAGGCGGATGAGTTCCGTTAAAGGCGTCTTCAACCTCTCTTCCAATTCAAAGAAGAAAGTTGTTCCTAATCGATTCACTAAGAAGTTAGCTTCACTGGTGGCAATTAACTCTCGTTTCAGCGGATGTTGGTCGATGAACGTGGGGTATTTTTCTTGCAACGGTTTGGGGAAATACGCCCTTAAATAATGGGTAAGATCAGGGCTTTCTGGTAAATCTGATTCTAAAATTTTCTCGTATAAATACAGCTTTGTATAAGAAACCAGAACAGCAATTTCAGGGCGCGTTAACCCTCTCTGTTTTTCAATCCGTCGTTCCACATCTTCTTCTGACGGGAGCGCTTCTTGATCTCGGTTCAGACGCGTCTCTGCTTCCAAAAACCGAATCAACCGGTTTTGCCGCGCGAGTGCTTTATACCCCCGGCTTTCAATGAGGCTGATGGCCTGCGTTTGAAGATAGTTATGCCGCAAAATCAACTGAGCCACCTCTGCTGTCATCTCTTTTAGCAAGGTATTTCTGCCCTCTTCCTGTAACTTGCCAGCCTTCACAATGCCTTGAAACAGAATCTTGATGTTAACTTCATGATCCGAGCAATCCACACCTGCGGAATTGTCCACCGAATCTCGATTGAGTTTGCCCCCTTTGAGCGCATACGCAATTCTGCCCCTTTGAGTCATGGCCAGGTTTGCCCCTTCCCCAATGATTTGGGCCCTCACGTCCTGGCCATTGACGCGTACCGCTTCATTCGCTCGATCTCCCACTTCCCCCTCTGTTTCTTTGCGATCTTTCACATAAGTCCCGATCCCCCCGAACCATAAAAGATCCACTGGGAGCTTCAGAATCTGCTGGATCAGCGTATCCGGCTTTATATCCCTCTCTGTCACTTTCAAGAGAGCTTGGGCATCTGCTGAGAGACGAATAGATTTTGCCTTCCGTTCGAAAATCCCTCCTCCCTTGGAAAGAAGAGCAGGATTATAATCTGACCACTGAGATCGAGGCAGCTCAAAGAGACGTTTTCTTTCTTTGTAACTCACCTCCACATCCGGTCTCGGGTCAATCAAAATATGGGCGTGATTAAACGCTGCCACCAACTGAATTTTGGGAGAAAGGAGCATGCCGTTGCCAAACACATCTCCCGACATATCCCCCACCCCTACCACGGTAAAGGGATGGTCCATCTTTTTATCTAATTCCCGGAAATGTCTTTTGACAGATTCCCAGGCACCCCGAGAAGTAATCCCCATCTTTTTGTGGTCGTACCCTGCCGATCCGCCAGAAGCAAAGGCATCGCCCAACCAAAATCCATAGTCCTTAGACAACTCATTCGCGATGTCTGAAAAGGTGGCTGTTCCTTTGTCAGCCGCTACTACAAGATACGGATCATCTTCATCCCGACGCTTCACGAAGGGAGGAGGAATAACGTGACCATCTACTAAATTATCTGTAATATCCAACAACCCGCGAATCATGGTTTTATAAGCCTGGATGCCCACATCTTGACGTTCTGCAAACGAAAGATGTTCCAAAGGAGTCCTCACATAAAACCCACCCTTGGCCCCCATAGGGACAATCACTGCATTCTTAACAAGCTGCGCCTTCATGAGTTCTAAAACTTCCTTGCGATAATCCAAGCGTCGGTCTGACCATCGAATGCCCCCCCGTGACACCTTTCCACTCCGCAAATGGATAGCTTCCACCTCTGGCGCATACACAAAAACCTCATACAACGGTTTGGTGTCTGAGAGCGGTTCAATGAGAGCCGGTAAAAATTTTAAAGACACATATTCTTTGGGGTTGCCCGCGTCATCCAGCTGAAAAAAGTTTGTGCGTTGAGTGGCTCTGATGAGCGTCAATAGACCCGAGAGGATGGCTTCATCTTCTCCGCTTTCAATGGCCATCAGATCTTCCTTCATCATAGAAAAGAGAGCTTCTTCTTCCCCTGCTGCAGCTGAAGAAGCCGGATCAAACTGTTTGTAAAACAATTGCCCAAGCTTCTTTAAAAAGGACGGATACCGTTCCAGAGCAGAGACAATGGCGGCTCGCATAAAGGGCCACCCCAATTGGCAAAGATAATGATAATAAGCCCGCACCAATAAGAGATGCCGATCCGTCAGATTGCTCACCAAAACAAGACGGTTAAAGGAATCATCCTCTGCTTTTTGGTGCAGTACTTTCGTGAGAACTTTCAAAAAGTTGCCATAAATATCTTGAAACCGCTCTGTTGGTGAGTGCGCTGGTTCCGCTTTAAAATGATGTAGCCAAACACTCTCTGATCCTTGTCCTATTTTGTAAGAGGCTTCTGTTAAGATACGTAAGCCCATATGTTCAAGAGTGGGAAAAATATCTGACAAAAACAAAGGATGAGCCGGACTAAAAATTTTGACATGAAGGGTGGTGTCTTCTTTGCTCTGGTAGAACCGAATGCCTTTCGACGCCGTTTTCACGGCCTCTTCTATGAAGGGCAGATCTTTTAAAGCCTCTCTGACAGAAAAATGTTCTTGGTATGCAGACGAGAACAAACGCGTGCCCATCAGATCGCTTTTTTTAGTGTGTTCTCGGTATTCTTTTTTCAGACACTCTTCCCACGAGAGAGAGAGCTCAGAGAGGGCAAGCTCTGTACTTTGAATGTCGCACATAATTTTATGCTGAGGATGGGCATCCGTTGAAATAATATATTCAACCCGCGCAAAAGACAGATCCCCCCCAATGTGCGTATTATGAGAGACGAGCGCGCCCTTGTAACAATCTGCCAGCATCTCCCCCATGTCACCCGCCAGGGCTGCCGTATAGCGATCCCGTGGAATATAAATAAGGTTCCACATAAAGTGTCCTAAGGGGTCCGGGAGCACAAACAAAGAGAGCTTGTGTCGTTCCTTTAATTTCAAAATAGACTGGGAAAATTTCGCCAGTTCTGCAACGGAAATTTGGAACAAAAGATCCCGTGGCAACGATTCCAGAATATACATCAACCGCCGCCCGTCATACCAATCTGGCTGGACATGGCAGGCCTTTAAAACTTGGGCAACCTTTGTTTGGATAAAGGGAATATCCTGAAGCCGCGCGTTATATACCGCCGCCGTGAACAGTCCAAAAAATTCATGCTCTCCTCGCACATTGCCTTGGGAGTCAAATGCGGTAAACCGAATCACATCCATGGGCACAGGGCGATGCACTTTAGATTGCACCATGGTTTTCGTCACACTGAAATAGGGAGCCAGACCCCCTGTTTGACTGAGGATGGTTTGTTCGGTGCGCTCGTCTGGACCAAAGAAACTCCCCTTATGTGTTTTGGCGACACCTAATGTTTCTTCCGCCCCACCAGCCGCTGCTCCATAAAACCGATACCCCAAAAAAGTAAAAAATCCTTCATCCAACCATTTGAGAAGATCCGATTGTTCTTTTTTTTCGGTCTCGCTCAAAGGGGTCCTGCTTGAGTGAATCTCTTCTAAACATTTTTGCACCCGCTCCCGCATGGGTTGCCACTCTTCCACGGCAATCTTCACGTCTTGGATTACAGCCTCTAAGCTCTGCTGCAAGTCTCTTTTTTCCGAAGAGGAAAGAGGGTTCTCTAAATGAATATGCAGGAAAGATTCTAATCCTTCTTCCCCTAAAGACGCCTTGCCCCGTTCCAACGAGAGGAGGGTGCCCTCTGCCGTCCGAGTGATTTTTAAAATAAGGTGCAGGAAAAGAGAAATATGGTGGCGCTCGGCCACCAAGGTGGCATAGAGGGAATCCACCAAAAAGGGAAGATGGGGGTGGACAATCTCGATCACCGCCTGATCACCCCCCTGAGTCTGCAGATCTGACAAGTCTGATAAATTGTAAAGGGTCACAGACGACCGCCTCCCTTTTTGCGCATGACAGGCATCAAACCCATGGGACACAAGGCGAACCCATTCCTCCGGCGCATATTGGGCAAGATCTTCAAGCGACGCTTGGGACAGAAAGAAAGAAAGGAACTGATAAAAAAGCGCCGGAAACTTGTACGCTTGAGCCACCGCTTCTATCCGCTTTATGATGGGATTTTTCTCTTGTCTTTTTTCTTGGGGATCCATTCTTAAAAACCTAACCATCTCGACAACGTGGGGTTATCTTAGCAGGATCTGGAAGGGGGATAAACCAGAAAACTTGGAGCGGGAAAAGGGATTCGAACCCTCGACCCCAACCTTGGCAAGGTTGTGCTCTACCCCTGAGCTATTCCCGCTTGTTTATCGCAGGATATTAGCACGCTTCAAACTTTTTGCAAGAGAGAACGCGAGAAAAGATCAGCTTGGCCTTGTCTGAGTTTTTTTATTTCGGAAAATTTAATTTTTTTATATTTTCGCCTTGATGAAAAAAGCGTAGGGTGTCAAAGATCATCATAGCGTTATAACTTTTAAGGAGACCCATCATGAAAGCTGTTCCATGGATATGCGCAACCGCCTTGATAACCTGTTTGTCCTTGCCTTCTTTGCAGGCGGCGGGGGGTGAAGCGAATGAGGAAAAACTACAACAAAAACCCGCAACGCATCTACTCCCGCGGGGAGATGACAAAACCCAACGGAAATTAATAAGAAGTCGAATTCCAACGGGGGAGAGATTTAAGGAATTTCTTGCCTATTTAAATGAAAGAGGAGTTCTTCAGCCTTACAGAGACTCAGGCTTTGATCGAACAAAAATAACGAGCCATATAGTCCTTTTTGAGATCGCTCAGGCCATATGGGTTTTTCAGCAACAGGCAAGGACTCTGAACACCTTTGGAAGTTGAGCTGTAGTTTGGGCCTCTTTTAAACTTCGGAATGGGCAACTTGAGCTAGAGAGGTGTTAAGAGCCTGGAACTGTTGTAGAACCTCCTGATCTTCCTGTGCATCTTCTTTTATTTCCCTTTTAAGTTTCCCTTCAATGTGATATCTCACGAAACGTCGGAATGGTTTACTGTCATCGCTTACATCGTTCCGTGCTTTGTTTACCAACGCCTCCGTTATGCTCTCTTTTGTGTTATCCATTTGGCTTTCTTTAGGAGTTAAAATGGTTTGGATTCTGAAATATCGTTCATCCCTGACGCCACTGGCTTCATAGATATCCTGTAGATTCTCATGAGCCGCTTTAGACGTTCCCTCCATACTAATCTTAATAGCATCGGATGCCCACCTAAGTTTACCTGAGTGCTTTAGTTTTTTATACCGTGAATCAATGTTTTCTTCTCCTGTTCCGATGGATAATAAGACAAAATTATCCAGATGACGTGTCGAGGCAGGGGACATCAGAGAAGCAGAATGGAGAAGACCTAGCTTTAAAGCAGCCAAACACGCACTGTTATCAAAAACGCCTCCATCCACACAAGGATAAGTGCCATTTCTACCGTCTTCAATGGAGACAGATGGGAAATAAGTGGGGGCGGCTGAAGAGCACAAAGCAGCATCCACAAATCTTACTTTAGGAGTTTTGAAACTGCTAAAATAAATAGGCCTGTTTTGAGAAACATCATAAGAAACTATTTGAGCAGGCACCAAAGCATCTGCCAAGGTGAGGTCCCCAAAGTGCCTCTCTAAAAATGCCCTCAAACTATGGTTGCTGTACCGAGGACCACAAAATCCATCACAATTTTTATAGCAAGCACAGCACCCAAAACAAGTCATCATGCTCCAAAGGGTTTTCTTTAGGCTGGAGAAGCACCCCTCATCGTATCCATGACTCACATTTCTCCAACAATTAGCAGGTGTCCATCCTTTGAATACTTCTTTAATCATATCTTCGTAAAAATCCACAATTTCGTTAGCAGGGTATGGACCCTCTTCTCTTTTTCCGGTGGCTTTATTAAAATGAGTTGGTGCCAAAATGGCTAAGGCGATTAAGGACCCTGTTGACGTGCCTGTAATGCCACCTTGAAAAAAATCACAAACTCTTTTCCCCTGCAATTCTTCCTCTAGATAATCGAGGACTGCGGCCGTATAAATACCGCGACCGCCACCCCCATCCAAACATAAAACTCGAGCGAGAGCCAAAGGATCTGCTTCAACTTTCATAGTGTACGGTGAGTGACTTTTCAGGCTAGAACTTGAGGGCATAGAAAACACATCTGGCCCCAAGTCAGCTCCGGCTCCCCATCCACTCAGAACAAAAAACACGGCACCATAAATCAGTGATTTCATCAAATCTCCTCCCCACAAGTACTTTTAGTTTCTATATCGACTAAAAATATAGATCCAGTTGAAAAATCGGAAAAAATCAACCCCGATAAGGACCGTTGGAAAGAGACCCCCAAGAAAAGGCCCGACTACACTATTCTAAATTTTTTCTGCCCCTTGAACTTATGCCGTTCCTTCATGACTTTGAAGGGGGGAGAGGCTGACTTGCTTTGTGAGATGAGACGCAATTTCTTGAATCAGTTTCTTTTGATGAGATAAAAAGAAAAAATTTACTTCCTGCATCAAGGGCCCTTCTTTAGGGAACATTGATCTCAAAGTTTTAGTCAACTGGTCACTTTCTTTAAAGCTGAGCGAGCCAATAACTAACTTAAGCCAAAAGTACAGACGGGGATCTTCTCCAATCTCGTATAAAATATCTGAAAGACTATGCTGTTGATTCGCAAGAGAGACGAAAAAACTGCAAATATGCGTAACCCCTCCCTCTTGCCTCGGCAGATCTTCCAAAAAATCATAGAGTTGATCTTTTAAAGAGTGCGTGCCGTTGTTATTAGAGGTTTTTTCTTTATCGTTTTTAAGTCCTACGATCATTTTTCCGTTCCCCCTCCAAGATTGATATGTCTGACTAATGGTACAAAATATTTTACTTAAGGCTTTAAAAGCGTTCGTCATTGTATCCTATCTTAAACCGTTTCTCCTAATCTTCTTTACATTTTTTTGTAATAATTTCTCCGTGGAGCGTTCACATTCAATTTCTTGAATTTTCTGCTTGCTTTAAGTATGGAGAAGGGGCAGAAGTTTCAATCTAGGAGAGCCCCCCAGCGAAAGTCTTTCTTCTAAAGACAGAGAAAGAGGTGCGGACTTTTCCATTTTAGATGACAATTGGGATAGACTGGGTGATAGGTACCAAAGAGACGCACTCGACATAGTGAAAATATATTACAACTAAGGAACCTTATCAGAACCCCCTTCGGTGTTCTGACAATAATAGTTGGGGTTGTCTCAGATAGCATAAGGATTTGTTAAGGGACAGCCCCTAATTCTCTGGAGTTCTTCTATCCTCATATCTGTTAATATTTTTCCTAGAGTATTTTTTGAAACTTTTGGATATCTCACCCTTGAAAAATTAAAGAAAGCATCTCTGTATTGGGCCCAATCTTGTTGGGTTTTTTTGAGATCTTCCTTTTTAAAACCTATTAAATCGATGAATTTTTCTTCTGAACGTACAAGATATTCACAAGCATCTTTACAGGCAGTTTTAAGATTTTTATTCGATTCATCAAATTCTTCTTTAGAAAAGGAAGAAATTTCGTTCTCTTCAAGCTGTTCGATCAATTTCTTAAAAGCATCATGGTGATTCATCTCTTCCTCAAGGATAAAAGCAGTGCCCGCTGATCCAGATCCATCTATTTCATTCTGAGACTGGCTCAAAAAGTAACGCAAAGCTTTCTTTTTTAATCTTTCAAATGCTTGAATTTGGGGAGGTGTCCAATGTTGAGATAAAATTAGGAAGGCTTTATTGTGCCTAAAGCGCTGAAGATCTCGATGTATGCGTTTACAATATCCCTCACGAAATCCACTTGTTGTATGGTCACAGAAAGAAAATTCCTCTCCTTTCCAACCCTTGGATTTACGTTCCTCTAAATCCATTAATTCTCCCGTCAATTCAAAGTGAGATCCCCCCTCCACAACAGCAAAAAACTGAGCCAACTCGAAATTAGATTTCACACCCTGCCCGTTCCCATAAATCATCATCAGCACAGACAATGCCGCCAGAGAGAGCCTCTCACCTTTGGGTGTTTTCCCCAAGTGTGAATAAGCGATAAGACGTGCTTTTTCGTAGTCGATTTCCCCCCCATATCCATAATAAAATGCCTCAGGATCCTCATTCTCAAGAAGTTTCGCCTTCTCTTCATCCGGCATGTCTTCTAAGGGAAATTCCACTAAATATAAGCGTTTCACCGAATTAGGTGAAAGAATTCTCTCGCCAAGAACCTGTTTATTTTTATAGTTTTTAAAACGTTGATCGAAAAAAGTTTTGATAGAATTAATATTTATCTTTTTTGGATCGGCAATAGCATTGATTCCAAACAAAACTATCCAAAGGATAACCACCACTCGAGTGAAAAAAAAAGACCTGGTTTTCATAATGTCCTCTGCTCAACCATGAGCACACTATCTCCTTTCAAAAAAAATTTCAAGTCTATTTATTAAGATATATCAAATGGTTTTTAGAATACTATGTCCTTTTGTATAGATTGAGTCTGAATGATTTTCTAAAGAAGAACTCGGTATGGGGGATTACCGCCCCTGGTATTCTTTTCTCATTTTTATACACAATTCCTTGAATTTTCTACTTGCTTTAATTATATAAAAGGGGCAGACGTTTCAATAGTGTACGTTACTGCAATGAATACAAGGAGTTTCGGTATGAAAAAAAGTATTTTAATCACCCTGGGGATCGTCTTGTCCCAAGGGCTCAGTGAGGCTGCCACCGGGGGATATGGATATGATGATTATGAAGACCGGATGGCCCGTCTCTCCCTTCGTGCGATGAATGATCAAGCGAGAGCCATGAATCGTCAGGCCAAGATAGAAGAAGACCGCTTGGCGTTTGATAAAGCTCAAGCGGCTAAGACAGCCAAGCAAGAAAGAGAGCAACGCGCTCGTGAGCAAACCGACAGAGAGGACGCCGCCCGTCAACGTCAAGCGAAACAAGATCGTGAGCAAGCCGAGAGAGAAGAAAAAAGACAGCACCAAGAGAACCTCTCCATAGTCAAGGCATTTGCGCAGCGCTTAGAATCAGCCTCCCATAACCCGGTTGCCTGGTGTAGCACAGACAAGTGGGATGACTTTAACTGGACCATGGTTGACCGTATCCAAAACAACAAACCTTTCGGCACTAAGATTGTGGAAGAAGCCCTTAAACGAGACCAGATTATTAATCAAGCGTTGGGAATTCTAAAGAGAGATACGGAGCAACCAGGGGGATGGAATGATGCCAAGACAAAACCACTTGCCATGGAAGCTGTTAGAAAAGGCGTTTTAGATTATCCGTATGCCCAACAAGTTGTAAAGGGCGAAAGAGAAAATGAGATCAGCCGAGCCAAATGTGCCCAACTAGACATAGAAGTCTATCTGTTGGGACGACGTATTGACCCCAAAGGGAACCCTCGTGTTATGGAAAGAATCAGAAACGAGCACATGACCTTGGCTCAAGTTAAAAAGAGATGGTAGAAACGATCTATCTTCTTCGGCTGCTGTTAGTCTGAGGATGCGCTTGAAAACTCCTCTCCAGAATCATCGTCTGAAGACTCATCGTCATCCCAGCGATCCGAGCTCTGCTCAGACCCTTGACTGGACTCAGACCGCTGGGATGACGTACTGCTCATGACTACACCACCAGGACCGGCTTCTTTTTCTACGACAGTCCCCTGCTGCTGTCTTTGCTCCACTGTTTTTATCTGGGTCTTTTGCTGTCTTTGCCCTTGCATTTGAGGGGCGTCTCCCCCACCGATAGTTATTTCTTCTTGCGCTACCACATGTTGAACCTGCCCTTGTTGACCCCTCTTTCGGAATCTTATTACAGGCGATATATTATAAGTAATCTCTGCCCGACAAGCGTCAATCATTTCACGGTCACCTTTTAAATAGTCCGCGCATTCACTGCACCAGAGGCGAATCTCTTTGCCGCGGTTATCCTGCCTTTTACACAGATCTTCTATTCTGATCCTCGTTCTGAATCTTGTGTGGGCTTCCCGCGTGCGCCACGCCTTATTTTGCCGTGCCCAATCCGCCTGCCGTCTCAGCCAGTTGGCTTTCTGCGGCCTCTTTCTCGCCGCCCCTAGAAACTGCTCAGGAACGGTGGAACAAACCCGATTACAAAACTGGGTATAGCATTTGGGGTGATCATTAATAAACGTGCGAAGCCGGGTTCTGGCCTGACGGGACTCGAGCGCCTCGGGATGGAAAATAAAATACCGATACGCGCTTTTCTGGCTCCCCAAACATTTTTTGAAGCCTTTCAAGGTGCCACAGCTATTAGCCGAACAGTCAAAAATAGAGCCCCCAGAGCCCCCGCCGGACCATTGCCCCTGGGAAAGTCTCTGCAGAGGTGATGCCCCAAACCGTTGCGGATAACCCCCTCCGCCATAGGGGGATTGTTGGTATCCTCCATACCCAGGCTGTTGGTATCCTCCATACCCAGGCTGTTGGTATCCCCCGCCATAATAGGAAGGCTGCTGATAGGAATACGATGGGGCCAAATTCCCATACCCAGGATAATAGGGTGTAAACCCTGCATATGTGAGATAGGATCCACAAAGGATTATTAAGCTTAAAATACGGCTGTTGGTCATGATTTTTCCCTGTTCCCTCTTATTAGAACAAAACATTCTATAGATGTCAATTAACGCTGATCTTCTCTTTTAGAAAGGAAATTGAACAACAAAAACCCGAAAAAGCAAGGATCTGTCTCCATAAAGAAACAGGGACTGCAAGGACTCGATTGTCACGATAATTTATTCTCCGCATATTATGCGGTATTTAATTGTATTTGCGGTGATTAAGTAATATAATCTCCTTATAACTTGCGGAGAATAGAATGTTTATTCATGAAAGACTAGAATGGCCTCACTTTAAATGGCAGGAAGAAAAAGTAAATCCTAGATTGGCTCAGGTGAGATATTTACAAGGGCATCTTTTAGGAAAAATGGGAGAGTTAGGATTTAATACGCGTCAGGAAGCAAGTCTCGAAATTTTAACCGCTGATGTCGTGAAAACAAGCTCCATTGAAGGAGAGATACTAGATCCAAAAGCTGTTCGGTCATCTCTTGCCAAAAAACTTGGTATTGATACGGTTTCCATTTTCCCTCAAGATCGACACATTGATGGGGTGGTGGATATGCTGCTTGATGCAACTCGCAATTATGGTAAGCCCCTCACAAAAGATCGCCTTTTTGGATGGCATGCTCTTTTGTTTCCCACCGGCAGAAGTGGGATGAAACAGATAAAAGTAGCGACATGGCGCACAGAGCAAGAAGGTCCTATGCAAGTTGTGTCTGGTCCAATGGGACGGGAGCGGGTCCACTTTGAGGCGCCAGAAGCCCAAAAACTTGAGAAAGAGATGGCTTTGTTTCTTTCGTGGTTTAATGAGGAATCTTCAATTGATCTTGTTTTAAAAGCAGGGATTGCCCATTTTTGGTTTGTCACCATCCACCCTTTTGAGGATGGGAATGGACGAATCGGACGGGCTCTGACAGATCTGCTTCTTACCCGTTCCGATCAATCCATCGATCGATTTTATAGTATGTCGTTCTGGATCGAAAAAGAACGTTCCCTCTATTATGACAAGCTCGAGTGGGGACAGAAAGGCGATTTAGATATTACGGAATGGCTACTCTGGTTTATAGAATGTCTGCAGAACGCTATAAAGGGTTCAGAAATTCTTCTTGAGTCTACGCTACAGAAAAGCCGTTTTTGGAAAAAAGCAGAAAAGCATCCTCTAAATGAGCGACAAATTAAAATTCTCAATCTGATGCTTAGATCTTTCGAGGGACATTTAACAACAGGCAAGTACGCAAAGATTACAAAATGTTCTCAGGATACAGCCCTCAGAGACATCAAAGATTTGCTTGCCTACGATATTTTACAACAGAATCCTCAAGGAGGCCGCAGTACAAGTTATATTCTTTCTTAAGGGTAGGTGCTTTTCCAGAGACACCTATTTTTAGGTCTTCCCTACTTCAGCCCCTTAAGTAAAAAACACGACGGAGTTTTATGTCCAGAACGCCCGGCACCTATGCCGCCCCTCTTTTCCAACAAGGCCAGCAGCTTGGGGTCGGTTCTTCTGCCTCTCCCTTGATGAAGCGTTCTCTCTCAGACAGCTCTGCTCTGCTGGACGTAAAACTAAGATTAATCGTCTCCAGTTTTTCTTTTCTTGCCTGCCCTATATACAAAAAGATGGAAAATAAATGTTTTTCCTCACCTTCTTTTAGGTCAGTTAACCTGGTCATCTCCTTTAACCTCTTCGCGGGGATCTTAGGAATACGCTGGGCGCGCACAAACAGAAAAGGATCCGTAAAAAGGTCAGCCTGCTGACCCCAGAATTGTTGCTGAGCCAGCGTTAGCTTGTTCAGCGCTCTGACACATTTATTGTACGCGTCAACGCGTGACTGATAAAACTGGCCCAACCTGGGGTGTTTCTTTTCTTCCTGTCCCTCCTCCTGAGGGGTGGAAAGATAGCGCTGGAAATCCTCCAATTTTATATGGCCCAAAAATGCTTCGCTCCACGCATTGGGCTTTTCAAAGACACGGTCATACCCGGCTGTTATCGTTCCAATACTCGGTGACAGATGTTTTTCAAGAGGGGGCGCCGGTTCTATATCTCCTCTGTCAACAGAAGCCGCCCCGCTCGTGCCCCAGAGGCCCCAAAAAAAGAAGAAAAAAAGTATCCGCATCATCCCTAGTCCTCCTCCATTAATATGGTATCAGCTGAATCTTCTATCGTCTTCAAAAAAATCCCCACAGAGAGAGACGAAGAGGATGAACTGTGGAGAAAATTCATGTCACCGGGTCAATGGCGCCTTCGTTCCCCAAGGCATACTTAGGCAACAACCGAATCAGCACAATGCCTGGCACTGCCGCCACAACCGTCAGCAAGAAAAAGGCGATCCAATGCCCGGAAAGCTGGTCCACGATCCATCCACTTAAGCTCGCCAGGGGTGTTGAAAGAGACCAGAGAGACGTTAAAAGCGCAAACTGAGTGGCGGCTGAATTTAAGTGACACACCCGAGATAAATACACAAAGAAAGCTGCCGTGCTCATCCCGCCTGTGATGTTCTCAACCGCCACAGACAGATAGAAAGTGGGTAGATCATTGCCGGTATAGGCCAGCAAAACAAACATGAGGTTCGAGAGGGCATGAAACACACCGCAAAAAAACAATCCTTTGTAAATATGGAATCGTTTTACAACGGCGGCTCCTAGGAATCCTCCCACAATGGTGGCACAAACTCCAAAGACGTTCATGACAGAAGCTATATCTGTCTTGGAAAACCCGATTTCCAGATAAAAGGTAGAGGCCATATTATGAATCATGGCGTCACTCAGACGGTACAAAATCACAAAAGCAATCATGGCTGGCCAAAAGGAAGAACGTCGAATAATCTCGTAAAAGGGTTCGATGATGGTGGTGGATAACGTCCTTTTTTTGTTCGTATGCACGGGCTCGGGATTGAATAACGTCGCGATGATCCCAATGCCGACGAGAAGCGCCATAACAATATATGCCACTGTCCAATTGAAGTAATGAGCCAAATACAAAGGGCCAGCTTTAGCGGTGAGAGACCCTAACCGATACCCAAAAATCAACAGGCTGACCCCCGGAATGGATTGATCTTTATTCAAGATCTCAATGCGATAAGCATCCACAATAATATCCTGGGTCGCCGCCAAAAAAGAAAGAACCAAGGCAATGATGCCAATGGGAATTAAATGGTCGGGCCTTGGATCAGAAAACCCCATGGCGATTAACCCGACGATCAAACAGAGATGCACAAAAATGAGCCAACTGCGCCGTTGACCCAACCGATGCAAAAAGGGCAACTTCACCACATCCACCATAGGAGCCCAGAGAAACTTAAATACATAAGGAAAGCTGACGAGCGCGAAGAGACCGATGTTCGTTTTATCAACCCCAATTTCTTTCAGCCAAACCTGTGGGGTCAGAACCATGAGGAAGAACATCATCCCGTATGGGAAGCCAAAAAAACCAATACTTAAAACTCGGGGAGAGAAATAAGGATCAATATATTTTTTTTTGAAAGCCGAGATCATCCAAGATCCTATTCAAAAGTGTTAGATCGCTCCGCTCTTTTTCTGTCATTCGCATCTAAATAAACTTTGCGCAGACGGATATTTTCAGGAGTCACTTCCACAAGCTCATCGCTTTGAATATAGGCGATGGCCTGCTCTAAAGTCACTTCTCGGGGCGGTGTCAACTTGATGGCATCATCTTTACCAGAGGCCCGCACGTTTGTCAGCTTTTTCCCTTTCAACGGATTCACTTCCAGATCGTTTGGGCGCGAGTTTTCTCCGATAATCATCCCGGGATACACGTCTGTGCCGGGATAAACAAATAACGTTCCCCGCTCTTCGATAAACCACAGAGCATAGGCCACCGTTTTTCCTTTTTCAGTCGAGAGCAAAACTCCATTACGGCGTCCGCTAATTTCTCCCTTATGAGGCGCATATCCATGGAAAGACCGGCACATGATGCCCGTTCCCCGAGTGTCTGTGAGAAACTCATTTCGATACCCAATCAAGCCACGGGTGGGAACGATAAACGTCAAGCGCGCCTTCCCTCCCCCGATGGTGGTCATATTGATCATCTCTCCTTTTCGAAGACCCATCTTTTCAACAACAACGCCCACAAAAGGTTCATCCACGTCGACTTGGGCTTCTTCCATAGGTTCTAACCGTTCCCCCGTTTGCTCATCTTTTTTAAACAAAACGCGCGGACGGCTAATGGACAATTCAAATCCTTCCCGGCGCATGGTTTCAATGAGAACACCCAATTGAAGTTCTCCCCGACCAGCTACGTCCAATGCCTCTTTACTTTCTGTTTCGCTCACCTGAATAGAAACATTGATTTCATTTTCATGCATGAGTCGATCTCGAATCATACGAGAGGTAAGCTTTTTGCCTTCGAGCCCCGCGAGCGGTGAATCATTCACGGAAAAAGTCATGGCAAGAGTCGGGGGATCAATGGGAATTGTTTTTAAAGGCTCTGTCACTGAAGGCGCACAGAGGGTATCCCCCACCGTTGCCTCAGAAAGACCTGCAAACGTAATAATGTCCCCCGCTTCCACGGAATCAATAGATACACGCTGCAACCCTTTAAACATATAGAGTTTGGTGGCCTTACCCGATTCTTTTGCCTCTCCCGCAGAAGAAAGCGCCTTGACGGCATCGTTCACGGAAAGTTTTCCGCTGTAAACTTTCCCCGTCAGAATACGCCCCACAAAGTTGTCATATTCCAAAATGGTGGCCAACATTTTGAAGGGTCCCTCTTTATCAACGGTGGGAGGGGGAATGTGGCTGTAAATGGTTTCCAAAAGAGGCTTCATGTCTGTGCGAGGATCGTTGAGATCCCGCGCCGCCCAGCCATCTCGAGAGGCGGCATACAAAATGGGGAAATCTAATTGTTCATCCGTCGCATTCAATGAAAAGAAGAGCTCAAACACTTCGTCCAAGACTTCTTGCGGACGCCCGTCCGGACGGTCAATTTTGTTAATGATCACAATGGGACGGAGCCCTTGGGCGAGCGCCTTGGTCAGCACAAACTTGGTCTGTGGCATGGGACCTTCCGCCGCATCCACCAATAAAATCACCCCATCCACCATGTCTAGGATACGCTCTACCTCACCACCAAAGTCAGCATGTCCAGGTGTATCCACGATGTTAAAGCGTTTGTCCCCCCAATTGATGGAGGTACACTTGGCCAGAATGGTAATCCCTCGCTCTTTTTCCAAGTCGTTTGAGTCCATGGCACGCTCTTCCACGCGTTCATTCTCACGGAAAGTTCCACTCTGGTGCAGAAGGGCATCAACAAGAGTTGTTTTACCATGATCCACGTGGGCAATGATTGCCAAGTTCCGAATTTCAGTCATTCTCATCATTCCAAAAAGCTAAAGATAGAGTTTATACCATAAAAACCATGAAATCTCTATAGTTTGATTGCTTTATATCGATTTTTTTCTATTCAGCCACTTATTTTCTACTTGGGAAAAAGTGCCTTCTTGTAATCCTTTTCGGATGTCTTTCAGTAAATTGTTCATAAAGTGCACATTATGCACCGTTAAAAGCTGCATCCCCAATATCTCTTTGGCTTTAAAAAGATGATGCAAGTAGGAACGCGAATACCCCTGGCACGTGGGGCACGCACAGTCAGATTCCAGAGGATTTTCATCTTCTCTGTACTGCGCATTTCGGATTTGAAGATGCTCGCGCGGAGCCCCCTTGACCAAAGCCCCTCCATGGCGAGCGATCCGGGTAGGATGCACGCAATCAAAGGTATCAATGCCCTGTCGCACCCCCGAAAAGATGTGCCGAACCGTTCCAACTCCCAATAAATGAATGGGGCGATCCGGGCGCAGTCTGGAGGCCGTGAAGGCTGTGATCTCATTCATCTGCTCTTCCATTTCACCCAAACACCCCCCGATGGCATGCCCAAAGAAATCATGGTCGTTCACAAAATCGATACTCTGCTGACGCAGATCTTCGTAAATGCCCCCTTGGATAATGCCGTAGAGGGCCTGGGTATGGGTGTTCCCTTTGTCAAATTCGGCGAGGCTGCGGAGCGCCCAGCGGTGGCTCATTTCCATGGACCGTTTCGTATAGGCCTTATCCACATGAAAGGGAGTACATTCGTCCAAAACCACAATGAGATCAGCGCCTAATTGTCGTTGAACCTGGATGGATTGTTCCGGAGTTAAAAGCCATTTCTTCCCATCGATATACGAACGGAAAGAGGCTCCTTCTTCTTTAATTTTCACGACGGAAGACCTGCCCTTACCGCTTGATCTTTTGCCCTTGATTTCATCAGAAACGGAACCGTGCCCCAAACTGAAAATTTGGAACCCTCCAGAATCAGTGAGCAGGGGCCCCTCCCATCCGCAAAATTTATGCAATCCCCCCATCTTCTGAACGAGTTCTGACCCCGGTTGCAACATCATATGGTAGGTATTCGACAAAATAATCTGGGTGTCTGCTGCTTTCATTTCTGGCATGGCAATGGCCTTCATTGCCCCTTTTGTCGCACAGAAGATAAAGGCCGGTGTCTTGACCACTCCATGGGGCGTGATGATCTCCCCAAGCCGCGCAGAGCCGGCGTTGGCACAAGACTGAGCTTTAAAAGAAAAGTTAGGATACCGAGGGAACATGGGGATTTTTATTTCTATTTAAAAAAGAAGATATATACATAAAGGCCACATTCCCAAGGGATAAAGCCATTCTGAGAATGGTACCTCCTAAAATATAAGTCCAAAAGATGTCCTCAAAGGCCAACGACTTGACCGCAAAAAAGTGCCACGCGAGCAGACTAAACAGTGTATTATCAATGAAGATGGCCAAAAGGGTTGAAACCAATGACCGCACCCATAAATAGCGCTGCCCCGTTTTGACGTGAATAAAATGATACAGAAAAATGTCCACGTATTGGCCGAGAAAATAAGCAATCAGGCTGGCTAGAAAAAGAGAGGGCCCGGGGATCATGAGAAAGGAGACCGCCGATTGAAAATAAAACGAGGAACTTTGGGCATACCCCAACGTCATGACCATCATCAACAAGGTGGTAAAGTAGCCAAAGAACCCCAGTCCCATTGCCTTTAAGGCCGCAGCCTTTCCGTAGCGCTCGTTAATCATATCGCTGCACAAAAATAAGGAACCAAAAACAATGGTCCCGAGAGCCATAGGCACTGGATAAAAGGCAAATTGAACGGTTTTTAAAACAGAGATATTGGCAGCCACGACTCCCATCGCCGTATAAACATAGAGCCCAGCGAGCCCAAAGAAACGCTCCGCCAGTAAAATTAAGATGCCACAAAGAAAAAACTCAACCAACAGCAACGATTCGGAAGGTAAGTTTAAGAAAAGCGACACAAGAAAAAGAAAGATATCCACCCGTACACCTAAATTAAAAAACCCGCGATAAGGCGGGTTTTAAAACGACAGAAATAAAAAAAATTTTTAAGCCGCACCTTGTTTTTTCAAAATCTGCTTTTTAAGTTTTTTCATTTCTGGGGTCAACTTCGCATTCTTTGTCTTCAGCAAAAAAGCATCCAAGCCGCCCTTAAATTCAACAGTCCTAAGCCCACGGGTACATAAACGAATGGGCACTGACACCCCGAGCGCTTCACTGGCAAGAGAAACCGATTGAAGGTTGGGCAAAAACCGACGACGGGTCTTGTTATGGGCATGGCTTACATTGTTGCCAACCATAACGCCTTTACCCGTAATTTGACACACGCGAGACATGATCATTCCTTTCAAAACTCTGAACATATGTTCATATAGGAAAGAAACGGCCAGGTCAAGTATTTTGCTTTGCCTCGGAGAAAAAAATGTTATATGTTCTTGTCATGGTCTATTTTTGCCTCGCCTTTTCCATTTTGACGCTCTGTACGGGGCAACTCTTGCTTAAAAAAAGTGCCCTCATGATCGCCGATTTGGCCCATCCCTTGCATTTGATTTTAAAGCCTCTTTTTATCATGGCTTTGGTGTCTTATGGCCTTTCCATGTTCTCATGGTTGTATATTCTTCAGCACATGGCCATTGGACGAGCCTATATGTTTGTCTCTTCCGCTTTTATTATTTTGCCCCTCTTAAGTCATTACTTTTTCGGAGAAGAACTGAGCGCACGATTCTTTGTAGGCGCTCTCTTCATCATGGCCGGCGTCATATTAACCGCCACGGCAAAATAGATCTTCCATTTTTAATCTGACATCCTTAGAATACTTCGAAAGAAGGATACGACTCATATGGATACACCCGTCACACTCTTAACCCAGGAACAAGAAATTGAGGTACTCAGAAGCCACCCTCAACCGACGTTGCGTCCCGTTTGTGAAGAGGTGGAAAAAATTCTTTATAAACCATTCCCCCTCTTAGATCATGGGTTCCTTCGGGTGATTGATTATATGGGAGACGATGCCGCCATTGTGCAAGCCGCGCGGGTATCTTATGGAAAAGGAACGAAAAGACTTTCAGATGATAAAGCCCTCATTAACTATTTGCTGCGGCACCGTCATAACACCCCCTTTGAAATGTGCGAAATTAAAATCCATGCCAAGATGCCCATCTTCGTGGCCCGCGACTGGATTCGCCATCGCACCGCCAATGTAAATGAGTATTCTGCCCGTTATTCTATTTTGGAGAATGAGTTTTACGTGCCCTCCCCTGATCAGTTGGGCAAGCAGTCTCAAACCAACCGCCAAGGTCGGGAAGATGTTCTCGAGGGACAAGAAGCCGCGCGCGCCCTCGAGCTTTTAAAGCGGGATGCGCTACAATGTTATGATAGCTACCAAGAACTTCTCAACGAAGATGGTCACGGAAATGTGGTTGATAAAAACAAAAAAGGATTGGCCCGTGAATTGGCCCGCATTAACCTCCCTGTCAGTGTCTATACCCAATGGTATTGGAAAATTGATCTCAGTAATTTAATGCACTTTTTGTCTCTCCGTGCCGATCCCCACGCGCAATATGAATTGCGCGTTTATGCAGAAGTGATGCTGGATATTGTTAAAAAATGGGTACCTCTCGCTTATGAGGCCTTCATGAATTACCGTAAAAACGGGGTTCATCTTTCCGGCAAAGGACTCGCGACTGTGAAAGAGATGATTGCCGGCAAAAACCCCACCGCCGAATCCATGGGGATGGGGCAACGCGAGTGGGGTGAATTGATGGAGATCCTCGGCAAGAATTAAGCGTCGCCTTTCCTCTCAGACCTGTGTTACCATAAATACAGACTTCGTCGCAAAAGCGACAAGATGGGTGGGGAGTTTTAGGAAAAGTGCCGGCGAGGACCGGAACGTACTTGAGTACGTGAGGACCGAAGACCAAGCTTTGACGACAAAATCGCCCCCAGATTGTGGTTTGGCAAGAAGTCTAAAAAAATAGGAATGCTATGCTCCCCTTCGTCAAATTTGGCCTCTCTTTATTTCTTCTGAGTTCTCTCTGGTGTGCCCTATCCGTGACAGCAGCGCCTCTTCGTCGCGTGCGCCCCTCTGACGCTACGTGGCCATCTGTCACTGAATGGGAGAAGCTCAAAAAAAATGTGGGAGGACGACTTTGGCCGGTTAAGGACCCTCTTTCTGCGTGTCGAAAAAATACCAAATCAAAAGCCTGCTTTGAAGCCCTTTCTCTCATGAAAAATCCTTTCTATGTGCAAGAGCAGCCTGGGGGAACAGAGCTAAGTGGATGGTTCAAAGCTTGGGATTCCTCCCTCAGCCGATATGTAGTGGAGGCTCGCACCACGCAGGATGTGGTCGCAGCCATCAATTTTGCCCGCACAAAAAATTTAAGGTTGGTGGTGAAGGGGGGCGCTCACAGCTATTTGGGTCAATCGAATGCGCCGGACTCTTTACTGCTCTGGACCAAAAATATGAATAAAATCACTCTTCACAATGCTTTCACGCCCCACGACTGCCCGGGTAAACCCGTCCCGGCGGCCACGATAGAAGCCGGTGCCAATTGGCTGCAAGCGTATGATGCCATTACAACTCGCGGCCGACGGTATGTCCAAGGGGGAGGATGCACCACAGTGGGCGTGGCAGGATTTATTCAAACAGGGGGGTTTGGAGAGTTCTCCAAACGGTGGGGGGTAGCCTCTGCCGGCCTTCTTGAAGCCGAGGTGGTAACCTCTGACGGCGCCGTTCTTACCACTAATGCCTGTACAAACCCTGATCTTTTTTGGGCACTAAAAGGCGCCGGGGCCTCCTTTGGGGTCATCACAAAGGTTACCCTCCAAACACATGCTTTGCCAAAATATTTTGGGTCGGCAGAGATGAAAATCAAAGCGCGATCCGACATAGCCTTTAAAAAGTTGCTGAAAGAATTTTTTATCTTTTACAGAAGCAATCTCCTGAATCCAAATTGGGGAGAGAAAATTGTGATTCGTAAAAATAACTCTCTTGAGATTTCCATGCTGTGTCAGTCTCTCACAAAAGAACAAATGATGGTGATTTGGAAACCCTTTAGCGAATGGGTTCAAAAACAATCTGGCGATCTTGAAACTTCGTCCTCTCTCACCCTTAGCGTAGTCCCTGCCGAGAAATGGTGGGATTATGCTTATCTTACAAAGACAATGCCTCAATCTATCAAAACAGATCAGCGGCCAAAAGCTCGGAAAAAATTTTGGTGGAAAAACAGCAATAGAGAAGTGGGCCTCTATATACAGGGCGCAGATTCCCTCTGGATCCCAAAGAAATTCTTATCGGGCCCCTCTCTCGATCAGTTGGTACAAGCTCTCTTTGACGCCTCTCGACTCAGTCCCCTTGAACTTCATTTTAATAAAGGATTGGCTGGAGCCTCCAAAGCAGTCATCGAAGCGGCGAAAAAAACACCCCTAAATCCGGTGATGATAGACGCGTTTGCTCTGCTCATAACCTCTAAGGGAGAAGGGAAGGTTTATAAAAACATCAAAGAGCATGAACCCAATCTTGTCCGAGCCCAGAAAAGTGCCAAGAGGGTGCAGAAAGCCATGGCCGTGATGCGGACACTTATTCCGAGCGGCGGCACCTACAACCCGCAGGCTGATTTCTTTGGTAAAAATTGGCAACAGCGCGCGTGGGGCCCTCACTATAAACGACTTCTCTTTCTCAAAAAAAGATATGATCCTGTCGGCTTGTTTGTGGGCCGGCACTATGTGGGCAGTGAATTCTGGAGTGATGACGGATTTACAAAGATCCAGAAATAAAGACTTTTCTACCCCCCCCTCACGAAAAAAAATAAAAAAAAGCTGGTTTTCTTAGAAAAATCAGTTTAGTGTGGATCCGTTAATCTGTTTTCAAAAGCGGTTCTAAGATATTTATTAAGACTTTTCCCAAAAAATTCGTAAATACCTTACTTGAAATAATTCAAGACCTCAGCTATTGATGCGCCACTGAAAGGAAAAATTGTTATGGCAAACGGTACAGTAAAATGGTTCAATCCAACAAAAGGTTATGGTTTTATCTCCCCTGAGAATGGTGGGAAAGACATATTCGTGCACGTCAGCGCTGTTGAGCGTGCTGGATTGAAAGGTCTTAACGAAGGGCAAAAAGTCAGCTATGAAATCGTAACTGATCGCGGCAAGCAATCTGCCGGAAATTTGCAACTTGTCTAAACTTTAGGTTTATTCAAGACCGAAAAAGGCTCCTGGTCGAAAGATCGGGGGCCTTTTTTATTTATTTTTAGAAGTACTATGAGGGTTGTTGCATAGAGGGGGAACCTTACCCACTGAAAAGGAGCAGGTATAAAATAATTCAGAGAACGACGAATTCTGATCATTGGATCTTCTTGAACGGGTTGAGGAAGAGGACGAAGAAAACGGAAACACTCTTGGCTTTCAGGATCAGTCGGGCTGCCAAAAACGACGCCTGAGTTCAAGAAAACACCCACAACGACCAGGATGGATATAAGTTTTTTGTTAAGCATCTGCCTCCCCCTTAAGATACCTCTTTTAAGTCAAAGTCTAGCAGACCTCATCTGAGAAAACTATTTTTGTCCAAGGGTTTTAGTACCTTTTTTATCTAAACCGAAGCTGTTAAGATTTTATTTCAAATGCCACATCAGGTCGGGATGGTATATTCGGCATATCCAGATCTTGAGGATGCTTTTGGTTTTTTGACAGTTCAAATTTGGTTACTAAGTTTTTGTTAATATAAGTCAGCTCAACCATATAAGGAATCTTACCTGACATCCCTTTGGTCGAGAATCTTGAGCCACACGCATTATTGCCATGGATACGGATCAATAAAAAGTGCTTATCAAGATTAGTAAGAAGCTCGATAGCCCTTTTGAGGGATTCTAAAGACTTAAAGTGAAGCTCAAGCACAATCCCAGTAATATGTGCATGGTGGGGGAGTATATCCGCAAAGGCATCATATTCGGCGCCTTCGATATCCATTTTGACGAAGACTTTTTTATCCTGCAATTTCAGCCTGGAAATTTGTTGTCCAAAGGTAGAAACTTTGCCTGAAGACGTTTGGTTCCCATACAAAAATTTATCGCTTGAAATACTTTCCCTAAAAAATGTAAATAACTTATTTTTGGATGTTACATTTTCGACACCCCCATCAAACCCATAAGCAGGTTTTTTATAAAGAGTGCAAAAAGCTTCTTCAAATGAGATGTCATCCGCAATACCATAGCCCAACAGAACATCCGCCGATTTCAATGATTTTTCGGCCACCACATATCCCCCATCATAATCCCGACCTATTCTTTTTAGGACCAGAGGACCTTTTTGGTCTTGAGCATCATATACCTGAAAGTATTTCACTAATTTCTCTAAAGATTTTCTGCGCTCTGGATGATAGGAACTTTTTTCCGAACAGCCAGAAAAGAGAAGGAGGCAAGAGAGGAAAATGGATAGGAATTTTTTCATTACATTTTCACCATGATAAAAATTATTGAGGAATTGAAAATTCCGCTGTGTCTTTCTTGAAAGCTATAGAAAATTCCTCAGAATTTTTATAACTCATTACTTAAAAAGTTCATACTCGTCTGTGAAAAAAATCAATTCCGATAAAAAATAAAAAAAGCTCCTAGAAAACCTGGCAGCGACCTACTTTCCCACACGTCGAGGTGAAGTATCGCAGAGGACATTACCCCTCAAAAGAGAAAAACAGGTTATCGTGAAATTCTGGCCCAACAATTTCTTGAACAATAAACGGGGTTTTTCCCTGAGGACCACCAACAGTAACCGAACCATTTTTTGACACCAGTGCATCTGAATAAACATTAATTTTTACAGGTAGTACTTTTTTCATTTCTTTATTTGGTCCAAATTCTTCAAAAAAACTAGCCTCTTTTGCAATAGTTGTTAAAATCAGTTGACCCCAGATCGGTTCTCTCTCCTCCCCCCCCATAATTTTATAAGCAGCCTCAAAGACATACGTATATTTTGTGCATGGACGATGCGGCCCACTACCACATAGACGACAACTCTCCTCAAACAATTGCGTGGTTCTTGAAGCCACTTGATAGAGAATAGGGTAAGGTCCTTCTACCACCCAATTGGAGAGTTTCTCTTCCATAATGCGTTTGAAACTATTTTTTTTCACAGAGAAAATCCAATCCCTACCATCAAATCTTGAAAATAGCATCCCACCTATATGTTCAGAATAAAGTCCATCAATAGGAATTACAGAATCACCATAATACTTAGAATAAAGCATATCACGCAGTTGATTGGTGGTTGGGACATGAATCATAGATCCATGGACATCCTTAGAGACCATTACCTCATCAAATACAGGATGGGATCTATGTACTTCAGCCCTTGGTGTTTGTGCATCTTCTCTTTCTGCTTCCGCTCCATAAGTTGCGGCGCTTACACTAAACAAAACAAGAACAAGTAAAAAATTTTTCATTTGATTTTTCCTTTGTAAAGGGTGGTTATATTTTGTATATCGTGAATTAACTGCTCCCACAAGATAATCTTTTTTCTTTGCCACCTCAAACAAATTTGTAATTGGATTCCACCAAAACCTCGAACGTAACATCCATCCGAGAAAGTACATTCGGCATATCAAGGGAAAGAATAAAAAAAGCTCCTAGAAAACCTGGCAGCGACCTACTTTCCCACACGTCGAGGTGTAGTATCATTGGCGCAGAGGACTTTCACGGTCGAGTTCGGGATGGGATCGTGTGTAGATTCCTCGCTATAACCACCAGGTTATCTAGGAGCTTCCTTTATTGAAAAGGAAACAAAAGAGAAAACACTATTTTTTGAAACGATTGCTGAAATTTTATTAAGGGTTGTTTTACTTAAAACGACTTTTTAATAGAACTTAGAATACATATTACTGTACATGAAGATCAAAATAAAGCCGATGGAGATATTAGTACTGGTTAGCTTCACATGTTGCCACGCTTCCACACCCAGCCTATCAACGTCGTGGTCTACAACGTCTCTCATAGGAAGAACTAGTTTTTAGGTGGGTTTCCCGCTTAGATGCTTTCAGCGGTTATCCCGTCCGTATATAGCTACCCGGCGATGCTCCTGGCGGAACAACCGGTACACCAGAGATACGTTCATCCCGGTCCTCTCGTACTAGGGACAAATCCTATCAATTCTTCAACACCCATGGTAGATAGGGACCGAACTGTCTCACGACGTTCTGAACCCAGCTCACGTACCACTTTAAATGGCGAACAGCCATACCCTTGGGACCTGCTTCAGCCCCAGGATGTGATGAGCCGACATCGAGGTGCCAAACCTCCCCGTCGATGTGGACTCTTGGGGGAGATCAGCCTGTTATCCCCGGCGTACCTTTTATTCGTTGAGCGATGGCCCTTCCATACAGAACCACCGGATCACTATGACCGACTTTCGTCTCTGCTCGACTTGTCAGTCTTGCAGTTAAGCAGGCTTATGCCATTGCACTCTACAGCTGATTTCCGACCAGCCTGAGCCTACCTTCGCGCGCCTCCGTTACTCTTTGGGAGGCGACCGCCCCAGTCAAACTACCCACCATACAGGGTCCCAAAGCCCGATTCAGGGCTCCTGGTTAGATATCAAAACATTCAAGGGTGGTATTTCAAGGACGTCTCCACTCTAGCTGGCGCCAAAGCTTCATAGACTCCCACCTATCCTACACATGAACACCCTAATACCACTGTAAAGTTGCAGTAAAGGTGCACGGGGTCTTTCCGTCTAGCCACGGGTACTCCGCATCTTCACGGAGAATTCAATTTCACTGAGTATATGTTGGAGACAGTGGGGAGATCGTTACGCCATTCGTGCGGGTCAGAACTTACCTGACAAGGAATTTCGCTACCTTAGGACCGTTATAGTTACGGCCGCCGTTTACTGGGGCTTCAATTCGGAGCTTGCACACCTCCTCTTAACCTTCCAGCACCGGGCAGGCGTCAGACCATATACATCGTCTTTCGACTTAGCATAGTCCTGTGTTTTAGATAAACAGTCGCCACCCCCTATTCTGTGCCACCCATTTCTGGTTGCCCAAAGATGGGTACCCTTTCTTCCGAAGTTACAGGGTCAATTTGCCGAGTTCCTTCAACATATTTCTCTCAAGCGCCTTAGTATATTCTACTCATCCACCTGTGTCGGTTTAGGGTACGGTCATTTACGTCTGAGCTATTTCCTGGAAGATTTTCACTGCCTTTCCAATCCAATTAGGAAAGACACCTTACAATCTTCGTCACTTCAGACTGGTCAAGGAATATTAACCTTGTTCCCATCGATTACGGCTTTCGCCCTCACCTTAGGGGCCGACTAACCCTGCGCGGATTAACCTTGCGCAGGAAACCTTGGACTTTCGGCGAGCATGTTTCTCACATGCTTTGTCGTTACTTATGTCAGCATTCTCACTTCTGATATCTCCAGAATACGTCACCGTATTCCTTCGCAGATTTACAGAACGCTCCGCTACCACTTTAAGAATCACGATAGATTCCTAAAATCCGCATCTTCGGTGCATCATTTTAGCCCCGGTACATTTTCGGCGCAGGACGGCTTAACTAGACTAGTGAGCTGTTACGCTTTCTTTAAAGGATGGCTGCTTCTAAGCCAACCTCCTAGCTGTCTTGGCCTTCCCACATCCTTTCCCACTTAATGATGACTTGGGGACCTTAGATGGCGGTCTGGGCTGTTTCCCTTTCGACCACGGACCTTAGCACCCGTAGTCTGTCTGCCAGAGTATACTCATCGGTATTCGGAGTTTGGTTAGGTTTGGTAGAGATTGCTCCCCCCTAGCCTATCCAGTGCTCTACCCCCGATGGTAACCCTCTGACGCTATACCTAAATATATTTCGCGGAGAACCAGATATTTCCGAGTTTGATTAGCCTTTCACTCCTACCCACAGATCATCCACAGCTATTGCAACAGCATATGGTTCGGTCCTCCATTACGTGTTACCGTAACTTCAACCTGTCCATGGGTAGATCACCCGGTTTCGGGTCTAATCCCTGTAACTCAATCGCCCTATTCAGACTCGCTTTCGCTGCGCCTACACCTATCGGCTTAAGCTTGCTACAGAGACTAACTCGCTGACCCATTATGCAAGAGGTACGCCATCACACCTTAAAGGTGCTCTGACTGATTGTAAGCATTTGGTTTCAGGGTCTATTTCACTCCCCTTCTTGGGGTTCTTTTCGCCTTTCCCTCACGGTACTAGTTCACTATCGGTCATTAAGGAGTACTTAGGCTTAGAGGATGGTCCCCCTATATTCAGACAGAATTTCACGTGTTCCGCCCTACTCGAGCTCTACAAAAAGACATTACTTCTACGGGACTATCACCCTCTGTCGTTCATCTTTCCAGATGATTCAAATTGTTCTTTTCGTAAAGGCTGGCCTGGTCCGCGTTCGCTCGCCACTACTAACGGAGTCTCGTTTGATTTCCTTTCCTCCGGCTACTTAGATGTTTCAATTCGCCGGGTTTGCTTCCTGGTCCTATGTATTCAGAACAGGATACTGCAGTGTGCAGTGGGTTCCCCCATTCAGAGATCGACGGATCAAAGGTTGTTCGCACCTCCCCGTCGCTTATCGCAGCGTACCACGTCTTTCATCGCCTCTTAATGCCAAGGCATCCACCAAATGCTCTTAAAACGCTTTATTGAGACTTCATATACAGTGATATGTATTCTCACGCTTCTGTGTATCGAGAAATACACAGAGATACGTTTCGTGTTTCTTTGCTTTTTCTATTGCTAGAAAAATCTTGGAAAAACTTAGTGTTAACTCTTTTGTTTACAATTTCAATGAACGACTCTACCAAAGCAGAGCTCAGGAACCTGTATAGAGAATCCCCCGACATTCGTCAAGGAGTTTCTCAATCTTTTTGAAATTTCACAACACACGTCTCTAAGGGTCAGAAATGTGCTACTAAATTAGGGTTGAAAGCAACCGGGTTTAAGGATATGACTCCACAAGACTCTAACCTGGAAAGTAAGATATGAAATTTTTCTTAAAAAAATCAAAATTGATAAAAAACTTAATCATGATCCTTTTAATAGGGGGTATCTCCTTGGCCCTCATCAACCGCTATCAGTATTTCCTATGGGCGACGTTTAATGAATGCTGCACTCGGTGGGAGTTTAAACTCCCCCAACCCAAAGAAGAGTTTATCATCCGAAGCGAAGGCGTTGATCTTCCACGCGTGCTGGAGCGCCTCTTAACCCTAGCCTTTCCTGAATATAAAATTACTTATAAAGAAAACGCGCGCGCTCCCCATTTGCTCATCACCGGATATTATGGCCAATCAGAAGAGTCGTGGGATCAACAAGCCGTACGGGCGCCTTACTTCGCCCTTTCCATCGAAAACAAAAGCGTGCGCTGGCGGCGCTTTCGAGCCACTGGCTATCCCTTCGCTGAATTCGTCAGCCGCAAAAAAGAAACGGATAATTTTATCTTTCTACCCTTCTTTATCTATGCCTATGATTCTCTGAAGGACATTTTAGAAGAGGCCATGCGCCAAAGGCCCACAGCAACGCCAAGAAGCCACCAGGTTGCTTATATAGCCAGTGATTGCACCCCCGAACGCGAGGGGATCTTCCATGCATTACGTCAAAGACTGGGTGGTGACCAAGCCATAGGAATGGGGCAATGCTCTACGACCCCCGGACACAAAGCACCAGGAGGATACGGAGATCTGGACGCTCTTTTGAAAGACTACAATTTTGTGATCGCCGCCGAAAACCGAGACTACAAAGGATATGTGACAGAAAAAATTATTAACGCCTACAAAGTCGGCGCCATTCCCATATATTGGGGAGACGCTGACACCGTCCGGGAATTTTTTAACCCAGACTCTTTTATGGATGTTACTCAGTATGCTTCCTTTGAAGAGCTGGCAGATGCTGTTGTTGCTCTCACAAAAGAACCCGCTGAACTTCAGAAAAAATTGCGAGTACCGCTGTTCAAAGACAATAAAATTCCAGACTTTTTATTGATTAATGAAAAACATCTGACCCCTGAGGCTGAAAAGATTTTAAAAGAAATGGCCAAACGATTCCGCAGGCTCTATGACGAATATGTGGATAAAAGAAAAAACCGCCAACCTTATGGCAAAGCCCTTGATTGGTCGTGGGAGTCGTTGTCGTAAACCTATGACGCTTTCCTAACATCCCGAACGAGGCAGCAGCCCCCCAAGTTTAGGGTTTCCTTCTTGCTTCTCTTTGATAAAGCCACCAATGCAAACTAAAGAAAATACTGCAACCGTCCCAAATAAATGAGTTCACAAGAGAGTGGGTGGAATCATGCTTAAAGTCCTTAATATAGACTTCTTTTTCTTCTTCTCGATGGCGGGTTATTTGCGCCTCCGTCCAACCATCTATTTCTTTACGGTCCATGTCAGAAAGACCCCTACTCTTCTTTCGATCTAAAAATCGTTCATTTGTATCAAACTTCCATACCTCTGATCGGTTTTCAAAGAAACTTAAATTCACAATGTCTATCCTATAAGAGAAATTAAAACAAAAAGGTTTTTTAGAGATACGTTCTAGAGACTGTTCCTAAGGGGTGGAGGTGAACGAGATCGAATCGATGACCTCTTCCAGTCTCCCATCTTTATTATAGGGCGCTATCTTCCAACCGTCATTCAGAAAATGGCTAAAAAGGCCTTTAGAACCCCAAAGATGGCCAGCCCCTATAACCACTCCCATTCCATTTATCATCCTTTCTTTTAGTCGACGAAACCAGTTTGCGTTTTCCACATATACATTTTCGTCTTCCAAAGGACCTAGTGCCCCCTTCAAATACTCTATTGCCCCAAAAACTATATTCGGGTGATTAAGGAACCCTCCATACCTCATGCTTTCCTGCAAAAGAAAACGAAATTCGTCAAGACTATCATCTTCAGAAAAATCAGAAATTAGCCTTCTAGGATCCAAAAAACCTTCTTCTAGACCTAATAATAGGAAAGACGGTTTCTGTTCCTTAGCTGTCGATACGAGCTGATCATCCATTTTTTCTTTGTTGTAAAAATGTTTATACAAGCTCGGCATCATACGAACATCTGTTTTCATAACCTTCCCCATGTCCACTGGAAGGCGCTGGAGGTATCTCTGTTCTTCTGGACTAAGGCGATCAACAAACTCTAGGAAAGCAGGCTCATCAACCCCCTCCTCCACAGAAAAGGAGTCTTCTTCAGATCCTCTCCCTTCATCCGCCAAGACAGAGTATCCCTTAAATTTTTCTTTGATAAAAGGAGGGAGAATTTCTAAAGGAAGGAGATGGTATGATCCCAAAATATCAAAACTCGTCTTTTCCTTAGAGACCTTATAAAAATAAGGGACGACAAAGCCCTTAAAGATCTCAAGTTTCCCCATCAGTTTGCCAATCCCCGTCACATCATCTACCAGCGTCAAATCAGCCCACTGAAGATTCAAAGATTGCCCTGCTTGGAAATAGTCAATTTGAGAGGCAGAAAGCGTCACCGACCCCCCATTTTGAAGACGCGTAGAAATAACGTTGAGTTCTGTTTGATCAGATTCCACTGCAGCGGAGCAAGCTGAAACAACACCCACAACAAACCAAAATAGTATCATTAAAATATATGACATCTAAAACCCTTAATCTTTAACAACTATATAAGGAGAATTTTAAGTTATTCAAGAGAAAGAAGAACTTATTCAAAGTATTGAGCTTTAAGTGGTGGAGGTGAACGGGATCGAACCGATGACCTCCTGCGTGCAAGGCAGGCGCTCTCCCAGCTGAGCTACACCCCCACTAAAGGATTTTGGGATCGAAGGGCTATGGTGGGCCTGGGAAGACTTGAACTTCCGACCTCACGCTTATCAAGCGCGCGCTCTAACCAACTGAGCTACAAGCCCACAACCATCTTTGGAGCGCTGGTGGAGCTAAGCGGGATCGAACCGCTGACCTCTACAATGCCATTGTAGCGCTCTCCCAGCTGAGCTATAGCCCCATGACATACCACAAAATAATCAGGACCTTCATAACTTGCAAGCATTTTTTAAAATTAAGTTCATTTTCAATGAGATTCTTCCCAAAAAACTTTAGAAAAACCGGCTTTAAGAGCGTTATCTCCTTGTCTCAGTGCGAGGGCTACGTTATGCTCTACAAAGTTGAGTTAACAGAGAAAACAAGATGCACTCCCCACAATATGTGAAAAAAACAAAAATCATCGCCACGCTCGGGCCAGCGAGTTCCACCCAAGACATGATTTCTGCCCTGGCGCTGGCGGGTGTTAATGTTTTTCGATTGAATTTTTCCCATGGCACCCATGAAACCCATGCCGCCAACTTGAAAATCATTCGCGAGGTAGAATTAAAACTGGGGACTCCTCTGGGCATTTTAGCTGATTTGCAAGGCCCCAAGTTTCGCATCGGTAGTTTTGAACAAGGCAGCATTCACCTGAGAGGGGGACAAAAATTTACCCTAGACTTAGGGGGCGACCTTGGCACCTTAACGCGTGTTTCTTTCCCGCACGCGATTGTCTATCCTCACCTAAAGAAAGACAGTAAAATTCTGATTGATGACGGCAAGATTCAATTAAAAATCACCAAGGTCACGGCCAAAACCATTGAAACAATCGTTCAAACGGGTGGCCCTCTCTCTGATCATAAAGGCGTCAACATTCCAGAAGATAGGATTCCTTCTTCTGCACTGACCGACAAAGACCTGAAGGATCTTAAATTTATTTTAACCCAAGATATTGATTTCATTGGGCTCTCTTTTGTGCAGCATCCAGATGACATTAAGACACTTAAGAAGCATGTTAAAAACAAAGCGCAGATCATTGCCAAGGTCGAGAAACCCCAAGCGATTCAGTATTTGGATGAAATCATTACTGTGTCTGACAGCATCATGGTTGCCCGCGGAGATTTAGGGGTGGAATTTCCCCCCGAAAATGTGCCAGCCCTGCAGAAAAAGATTGTGAGGCTGTGTCGCCTTCATGGGAAACCTGTCATTATTGCAACCCAAATGTTGGAGTCAATGATCAAATCTCCCATCCCTACTCGTGCGGAGGCGTCAGATGTGGCAACCGCTGTGTATGATGGCGCAGATGCTGTCATGCTGTCAGCCGAATCGGCTGTCGGAGACCATCCCCTGGAAGCAGTACAAATAATGGCAAAGATCATCCGGAATGTAGAGCAGGATTCTTTCTATCCCAGACTCCTAAAAGCAACGATGCCCATTATCGAAAACACTGTCTCTGATGCCATTACGTCTGCAAGTCAGCAACTTGTCTATGATCTCGATGCCAAACTGATTATCACCTTTACCGCCACAGGAGGAACAGCGCTTCGGGAAGCTCACAAACGCCCCCCTTGTCCCATCGTAGGACTCACTGAATCCAAGAGTGTGGCACGAAACCTCACCTTAACCTGGGGAGTCTTTCCTGTTCTCCTGACAGAAAAGGTATCTGATTTTGAAGAGCTTACCCAAAAAGCGCTCTCCATCGTCCAAGACTACAAACTAGCTCCAAAAGGTGCTCGTATTGTTATCACCTTTGGTGTTCCCTTTGGTAGACCAGGCACGACAAATATTATAAACGTGGAAGAAGCCAAATGAGCAAACAAATTCTCTTTGGGCTTCACACCGTCAAAGCGGCGCTGTCCAATCCACGTCGCAACCATAAAGCGCTTTATGTCACCTCTAAAACCCACCCGTTGATTAAGGAGCTCAAGGATAATGTCCCTCCTGTCAAAATTATCTCCCTCAAAGAGCTCGAACAAAAAATACCTCCCCAAAGTGTGCATCAGCAAATTGTTTTGGAAACCACTTCTCTTCCTTCTCTCTCTATCGAGGAAATCTGCAGTCATCCAGATGAAGAAGCAACGCTAGTCATTTTAGACCAAGTCACAGACCCCCATAATGTGGGAGCCATTTTGCGTTCTTGCGCTGCTTTTAACGCGACGGCATTGATTCTGACAACGGATCACAGTTCTGGTGTGAATAGTACAATTTTAGCCAAGACGGCGTCCGGCGCTTTGGAAATTATTCCTCTCCTTGAAGTGACCAATTTAGCCAGCACCCTAGATTTTCTGAAAACAAAGGGATTCTGGTGCTATGGGCTGGATGAGGCGGGGTCAGCGGTTTTGGGAAAGATAAAATTAGATGGAAAAATTGCTTTAGTCATGGGGGCCGAGGGGAAAGGCCTCCGTCGGCTAACAAAGGAAAAATGCGATCAGTTGATTCGTCTGCCTACCAACCCAAATTTTCCGACCCTCAATGTTTCAAATGCACTTGCCATTTCTTTGTTTGAAAAACAGTCTCAATCGAATTAAATTAAGATTCCACCCCCAATGTGGGTTTGGGTTTTTTACCGCCTGTTAAATCCTCAAAGAATGATTTCAGAATATTCGGAGCAATCACCCCCAAAGGATTACTTTTGATATCTGGGTTTTTAATATCTCCCTTCGCTGTATAAGAAACGGAGAAAAGTCCTTGGTCTTTTTCGCCGGTCAGCAAGGTTCCAATGAGAGGGATTTTCCCTAACAGTTGGTTTAAAAAGTTGGCGGGAACCAACACCCCCTCTAAATTTAATGTCTTCCCCTTCAGATCCATATATCCTTTGGCTGTAATGCCAATGGCACTGTTCATCATATGCGCACGCCGCAAAGCGATTTGCTGGTCTTTATATTCAAATTTGGCATAATTATCCGTAAAGACAAGGCCATCCCCATTTAGAGCCCGCACCAAACCCTCGATGGAAATCAGACTTAAAAGCTTTGCAAATCCAGGTGCATTAAGAATTCTCAGCTGTTCGATAAACAACTTACCTTTAATAGGACTCTCTAAATCATTGAGAGGTTTTGATGCCTGAATTTCCACTTTCTTAGACTTGATATGATTTGAAATATCTAACCCCTCTAAGAATGTGTCTAAGCGCGGGATTTCTACTTCAAGCACCATCTCGTCTTGGTGGGGCTCGTAACGAATGGAAAAAGGACTCCCTCGATCGTCTCCGCTCACTTTTAAGAAGTGAAGATCATCTTTCCTTATTTTGCTAATGATTTCTAGATTTTTGTAAACGTAGTTTTGTTTGAAAAACAATGTGTTAACCTTCAAATTGAGATTCAAAGAAACCCCGTCTTTTTTCTTTTCCGGATCTTGCAGCGATTGCAACACACTCAACACAGAGTTAAAGTTTAAAAGAGGAACCTTGGCCACTACGTCCCATATTCCATTTTTCATCACAGCCCGTCCCTCACCCTTTAGTCCATTGATGAGAAGCGGTGAAAAATAAAGCTCAGAAACCTTGCCCTGATCATCAAATCTTACATTGCCTTGTATTTTTAGCCCCTTACTCATGAAGGACAATTGCTTAAATTTATAGATGCGGCTATTCTTCGTTTCTAGATCAATCTCTAATTTAGCGGGTTCTCCCTTAGATTTTCCCCAATTAAGGAGAGGCAACACAACACTTGCGTTGGTAAGATCCAAATCTAAGTCTACCTTTGTAACGCCTTCTTTGTTTTCTTCTGAGGCAAAAGACAGGACGGCGTCGCCCCCCTTTTGGGTCTGAATGTGAGCCTGAAGAAAAGGAGGCAAAATATCCAATAGTCCTTTAAAAGCACCGGACCCTTTTACTTTTTTTCTACTTTTAATAGATGCGCCTTCTTGATAGTCTTCCTCCCATAAAAAGGAAGATTGAAATCCTCCCACGTTCCCCGTTCCAGAAACTTTCAAAATATCCTGCTTCTTATACAGTGTTAAATCTGTATTTTTCAAAACCAGATTTTGATCCCCATATTGGAAAGAAAAGCTCCCCTTCTTAAGAGTTGCATCTATATCAACCACCACCTCTTTAGGGGACGTCTCCTCTTTGAGAGGAAGAGACAAATGAACAGCCCCTTTAACTTGGCCTGCCCCGGCTTTCATTTTCCCTGGCAAGTATTTTTTGAAGAAATCATGGGTCATATACCAAACAAGCGTGGGAAAAGGGCCTTTGAAATGGATGTCTCCCTCTAGGTGTAAGGCTGGTTCTTGAAATTGGGATAAATTCAGAGGAGAATCCATTATTTTTAAATCTTTTATATGAGCCTGGTGCACAAGAATGGAGGCTGTTTCTTTATTAAAAGACACATGTGCCCGAAGGCCTTCTATGACAGGCAGTCTCTTCAGATAGAGAACCGATGCGCCTTCCACATCCAAGTCTCCTTTCCTGTCTCCCAGCACAGAGCTGCCATCCTTCTTATTTTGGAAGACAAAGTTCAAATTAATATTATGAGCAGTCCCCTTTAGAAGAGAGTCAAATACCCATTTTCTAATATCTTCTCCCACAGTCAAGGGCCACACTTTGGGTAAAGCCTCAACAGTCAAACGGGGAGACGTAAGAGTCAAAGAAAACTGGTCACGATCTTTCTGTTCTGCTTTTACGAAAACAACGTAAGGGGAAGACGCTAAAGAATTAAATTTGATTGTTCCATTCACAAAAAAGGTTTCTGCTTTAGGAGACTGATTGAAAATTACGTCAATAGTGAGAGGCTCTTGATAAAACCGAGTATAGTCTTGAAAAAAAGTTGGCACAGGTAAATCACTAGGCACAATTTTTTCACATCTTATTTCGCCTGACACCTTTTGAGACTCAGAATCAACACGCCCCTCTAGTTTAAAGTCAAAAGGATGCGGCATCCCCTTTGCTAAAAAGCCTGATAATCGAAACGTAGTAGATTTGGAAAGTTTTAAGATATATAGATCTGCCCGATTAATTCGATGGGGGGTACCCTCATAGTAAAAAGAAATTTGAGCCCGGGTTAATTCAAGGTATTTAACCGGAATTCTATTGAAAACGGCATTCAATTGCGCTCCCATAGAAAGAGATTCTGGTCCGGTTTCTTCTGGGGATGCCCTCGCCTCTGGGTTTACCACTACATCCGGCTCTTCAAAACGAACGGAAGAAATCCTTAGATCCCCCCTCACAACATCCCACAAGTTCCACGTTGCAAAGAGCTTAGGCGCTTTAATTTCTATCTCCTTCGTTTTAAAGTGGACATTTTGCAATTCCAATTCAGGAATCGTATAGAATCTACCGGCTCTTAAAAAAATCTCTGAAAACTGAATGGAGTCGGGGATGTGTCGCAGGATGGGGGAGTGAGCCTCAAATTTAATGGGGCTCAAAGAGAGGCGCCAAAGCCCCGCCAACCCAATTAAGACAACGGTAGAAAGAATGGCCAATAAAAATTGGAAGAATTTTTTTATTTTACTTTTCATATGCTTAACAATACGCCATATTGCATCTGAAACGTAACACAGCCTTAAATAAAAACATAGGATAATGTATGGCATTGGTTGACGGAAGTATTGCCCCTGATTTTACGGTTTCTGTGGGAGAAAATTCTGCTTTTGCCTTGAAAGATCATCGGGGGAAAAAGGTCATTCTGTACTTTTATCCCAAAGACAATACCCCGGGCTGCACCCAAGAAGCTTGCGATTTTAAATCATCCTTTCGAGACCTTGCGCAAAAAAATTGTGTCCTTATCGGCATTTCAAAAGATTCTTTAAAATCCCACGCAAATTTTTCCCAGAAATATAGGCTTCCCTTCCCTCTGGGATCGGATCCAAAAGGCGAGATTGCACAAACTTATGGGGCTCTAACGGAGAACAACCTGTATGGACGAACCTATAAAGGGATAAACCGTTCCACCTTTTTAATTGATGAGAATGGACACATTGAAAAAGTTTGGCGTTCGGTTAAAGTAAATAATCATGTACAGGAAATTCTAAAATGCCTCATCCCCAAAATATAAAAATCATTTTCTATGAGTTAAATGAAGTCCCCTGGCAAGTGATTGATTATTTCACAAAAGAATGTCCCCATTCTACCCTTGGACAATTGCTGCAACACTCCCATCAATATACGACTGAAACTCAAGATTCTGGGGAGCTTCACCCTTGGAGCACTTGGCCCACAATCCACCGCGGCGTTTATAACGATACCCATAAAATTCGATTTCTCAATCAGAAAATCAAGAATACCTATCCCCCTATTTGGGAGCTTTTAACCAAAGCAGGAAAATCCGTGGGTCTTTTTGGGAGCTTACAATCTTGGCCTCTCCCACCTAACAAAAAGAATTATAGATTTTACATCCCCGATACATTTGCCCAAACCTCAGAAACACACCCCGAGAATTTAGAACCTTTCCAAAGATTTAATTTAAACCAAACCAAAAAGGATGGGGGGAAAACACCCGATAAAATAAAACTATCCTGGAGATTAATGAAAGATGTTCTGATGTTCTTCGACTTAGGATTCTCTCCTAAAACGGCTCTTGTCCTGATCAATCAGTTAATTCAAGAAAGATTGAACCCTCTCTATCGTAACATTAGAGCTATTTTCCAGGCCCCTGTTTCTTTTGATTTTTATTTCCATCTATTGGAAGCAACTCATCCTGATTTTTCGTGTTATTTCACGAATCATCTTGCGAGCGTTATGCATCGATATTGGAAATACACCTTTCCCGAGGAATTTAATTATACCCTAGAGGGAGATGAGGACCACTTCAAAGCCCGCAACATTTTTCGAGCTATGAAGCTTACAGATACCCAGCTCAAAAAGCTTAAAAATTTTTCTGATACTCATGGGTATACGCTCATGATCGGATCCAGCATGGGGCAAGAAGCCATTGACCGCGGAGACTATAGGGGAGAATTACGGATTACGGATGCTGATCAATTCTATAAAGGATTGGGATATGAGGGACAAGTAAAGAACAATCTTGCCATGCAGCCAGATTTTGCTTTTTCCTTTAAAAGTAAAGAAGATCTCACACATTTCCAGCATTTGATCACCTCTCTTACCACACCCGATGGACATCCCGTCTTTACACTTAAAGTAGAAGGAACAACTCTTAATTGTAATTTAAAAGTGACACCCGAAACCTTAGACAAAAAATTTATTTATAAAGGAAGCCTGCCTTTAGCTCTAGACCATTTTGGCCTCTCTCTCATCGAGCGGGATCCTGGCACAGGGTACCATCAGCCTAAAGGAATTTGGATTGTTTATAAAAAAGGTCTAACCCCTGTACCATACAGAGAAAAAGTGGAATCCATTCAGATTGCTCCCACCCTTCTTGATCTGTTTGACGTAAAAAAGCCATCTTATATGAAAAAACCCCTCCCCCTTAAAAACCCTATTTTAGAGGCTTCCCCCCTCCTAAAAGAACCCGAACCTGATTTTGAGTTTGCGAAGTAGGAGATTTTTTTGGATCTAACGGATCATGATTTAAAACTGTAGTCCGCCCTGTTTTTCGATCCATGGTTGCATATGATCCCTTTAAATGATTATCTTTTTCCGTCACACGCACATCTCCCCGGAAAACAATAACGTCCTTGACAACACTGTAGGTGCCTTCCCGAGCTCTCAAGGTTTTATTGGGCATTGTGACTTTCACGTTCCCAATCGCATCTACCTTTGTAAGAGTAGGCTTCCCATTCGTATCTACGTAGTACCCATAAATAACATCTCCATACAGAATGGACGACCCTCTCTTCAAAGAAGCATTTTTAAAGGCCCTTATCTCTTTACGTGTACGATCAATTTCAATGCCATTGTCTCCATGAATATAGATGGGTTCATTCTTATCTGTATCTTCCTTATCTGCAGGTTGAGACAAAGAAGATACAGATAAAAACAGGGCGATGCCCCACATCCAGATAGGATATCTCATCGAGTCTCTTTCTCTAGGCGATTGATCATAAGGTCTGACGGTCCCTTAAGTTTATAGAGTTGGCTGTCTTGATGAATGTAAATCCCTTGAGACCCATGGAGAGCTCCATAAAGACTTACCCCTTCCACTTCATCTGATGTCTCTAAGAACCCCTGTTTCATGTCGATGAATACAGACTCCGTCCAAATCTCTGTATCTCCCTTTTCATAAATAATATTGACATCTCCGTGTAGATTTGCATGCCTTTGGTTCTTGATCTGCATATCTCCTTGCTGAGAGAGGATAGACAACATAGTTCCATTTTTCAATGTAATCCGAGCCTGTACATTTTCTAGAACAACTTTATCTTCCCCTACCTGCTGAGCACGATCAGCCATCAAGATATAAGGACGATCCCCGCCTCCTATAAATTTAGCATGCTCTATGAATTTTTTCTTAAGATCTATGTTGCCTATTTCTAAGCGTCCATTCAGCCATTTTTTATGAAAGAAGATAAGGGGGATTTGTTCAAGATAGGGCCACAGAAATACCCCTCCCAAAGTAAGAGCGATAAAAACAACGGCAATATACTTGAAATATTTTCTGTTTTTTTTGAGACGATAAAGTCTATGGATTGCTTCATCCATATGCGGCTCATGATCTGCTGACATCAGATCATCCCTATTCTCAATAGATCGTGAATATGTAGCAAACCGATGGGTTTCTGGTGCTCATCCACAACAAAAAGAAGGGTGATTTTCCCTTCCATAATGTGGAGCGCTTCTTCTAAGAGTATTTCTGGAGAAATTGTTTTGGGAGACAGAGTCATAACACTCTCAACCGTTTGTTCCATAAGATGACTGGACATATGCCGCCTTAAATCTCCGTCGGTAATGATTCCCTGTAAAATGCCTTCTTTATTCACAATACCCACACAACCAAAGCTTTTTGAGCTCATCTCAATCAAGGCCTCCGACATGAGAGCCCCGTGTTCAACAAGAGGAAGCTTCCGCCCTATGTGCATCAATTCTCTAACGCGTCTTAAACGCGTCCCGAGACGTCCTCCTGGATGTAATGCCTTAAAATCTTCTTTAGAAAAAGAGCGCTTTTTTAGCAAAGAAATCGCCAAAGCATCCCCTAAGGCTATCATCATAGTTGTTGAGGTCGTGGGAGCGAGCCCATTCGGGCAAGCTTCGGGTAAGGCTGGAAGTAGAAGAGTAAAATCAGCTTCTTGTGCCAGAGCACTTTTTGCCCCTTGAGTTATAGAAACCAAGGGAATGCCATGTCGCCGACTATAAGAGATCACATCGGCAAGCTCTTGGGTTTCGCCCGAATTAGAAAGCGCTAGAAGAATATCTTTTGGAGTGATCATCCCGAGATCACCATGACTTGCTTCCCCAGGGTGTAAGAAAAAAGAAGGTGATCCTGTAGAGGCCAGCGTAGATGCAATTTTACGCCCAACTAAACCACTTTTCCCCATACCCGTTACAATAATCCTGCCATCTCTTTCTAAAAAGAGATCAACAATCCGGTCAAATTCTTCTCCCAGGCTATCGCTTAGAGCCTGAAGAGCCTCTTTTTCCAGCCTCAAAACCTCTTGGGCAACCCCTCTATACGAGAGAAGATCAGTAGATTTTTTCTTCAGCATCTATCATTCCAGGTACAAATGAAGAACTACGATTACCAATGTCTACCATTCCAGGTATATCTAAGTTCTTATGATCGGCAAACCATTCTAATTTAAGCCATTCTAAATGTCGCTCTTTTCTCCAACGACGATAGTAGTCTATATCCGCAGGATTTTTTGTTTTATAGTTCAGCATACGATACATAAGCCATTGATTACTTGATTTATTATCGACTTCCATCACCTCTTCCGTTGCTGTGTTGTCCACATCATCCTTTTTTGAGAACACCAGCTGTTCTCCTAGGAAAATTAGCAACAAAGATAAAACAAATATCTTTCCCCACATTGCTCGCATCCTTTCTATTTGACTTTCCATAACCATAACCTTATTTTAACTATATATTGTCTACATCTTATTAAGGATCAGAGTATGACACAAGTGATTAATATCTCCGCGTACAAATTTGTAACCTTAAATAATTTGGAACCTTTAAGATCCAAATTAAAAAGCACCTGCCTTAAATTAGGGCTTAAAGGAACCATTTTATTAAGCCCCGAAGGCATCAATGTCACCTTAGCCGGCGCTCGTTCTTCCATTGACGCTATCATTGCCTACTTTGAGAATGAACCTCTGTTCAAAAATATGCCCTTTAAGGAAAGTCTTTCCGATCATCAGCCCTTTAATCGGATGCTTGTTCGTCTTAAAAAAGAAGTGATTGCCTTTGGAGTTCCAGAAATAAGGCCCCAAGTTTATACCTCTCCCCATCTTAAACCCAGCGTATTGCGAGACTGGCTTGAGTCAGGGAAAGAGGTTGTCTTATTGGATACGCGCAACGAATATGAAATTAAATTAGGGACTTTTAAAAATGCTATCAATCCTCATATCGACAGCTTCCGTGATTTCCCAGAAGCCGTCAAAAAATTAGACCCCTCCTTGAAAGAAAAACCCATTGTTACTTTTTGCACAGGAGGCGTGCGTTGTGAAAAAGCAGCTCCCCATTTAGAAAATGAAGGATTTAAAGAAGTTTATCAGATTGACGGGGGAATTTTAAAATACTTCGAGGAATGCGGTGATGCCTTCTGGGAAGGTGACTGTTTCGTATTCGATCATCGAGTGGCACTTAATCCTTCTTTGGAACAAACAAAGGCAAGACTTTGTTTTCGGTGTCGTTCTCCCCTAACGGAGGAAGATTATGCAAGCGCTGCTTATGTAATAGATGTTTCTTGTCCCTACTGCATTGGCACAGAAAGTAAACAGAACCCGCTGTCTGAGTCTCTATCTTAACTGCTGAACTTTTTTAACATAAAAATTACGACTGGGCCAGTTCTGAAGAGCTCTTAGGCTTGGGAGCGCTTGTTTCTAGGTCGGCAGCTCTTTCACATAAGTTTTTATACTCATTCTCCATTGCCATAATTTCATACTTCAACCGCGAAACTTCAGACTCAAGCTGATGAATCGTAACGGTAGTCCTATGAACAGACTCTGCCATTCTTTCTAAAAAGAAGGACAAACTCTTGTAATTATAAATGCTATAGGAGCCACTAAACGCCTGCGGCTCTGTAGAGAAAGCCGGCACGGTTTCAACGACTTGTTCTGATTTTTTTGCCATTTCAAACTCTCCAATGTCCCCATATACTTAAGAGTTTTATCTTACATTTGCAAGGGGAAAGATGAAAATATTTCCCAATTTTTATACGTGAGGAGATACTTGACACGACTTTTTAAGAGAGACTGAGGGATTTTTGGTCAAAAATAGAGAGGCATCATCAGCTGCTTGGCGTAAATTTTTATATTCATTTTCCGTCGCCACAATTTCGCATTTTAATCTGGTTATTTCGCATTCAAGCTGCTGAATCATAACAGTCGTTTTATAAATAGACTCTGAAGTTCTGCTTAAAAATGAAAGGAAATCTCTATAATTATGACTTGGGTTAAGGGTTACTTCTTTTCCCTGCAAGAGGCCTGTTGTTTTAATTCTTTTTTGTTTTTTCTGTTTTTCTAACATGTCAAGCGTCTCCAATGTTTATATGGCTCTTAAGAATTTAGACATCTGTTTTTTTAAGGACGACAAAAAGCCTTCTGTATAACGTACGTAATCTTCTTTTAGTAGGTTTTTCAGACCGCCCAAAAAGAAAGGTAGGCCTGAAACACCGATCTTCAGACCATACTTTTCCGTTTTTTTAGTGTAACGCTATACTCAACCATAACTTTTTCAAGAAATCGATAAAAAATATCGATTTAACTGGGCACAGACTATCACAAATTATGGGGAAGGCAACTATAATTTTGAGGAACAAAAATATTGCAATAGATCTGCGGAAAAATGCTTCCAATCTTGGGGAAAAATAGAAATAACGGTCACTCAGATGCTCTTATAAACGGCTGTTGAACTTTTTGTAAGATACGCCCAATAGCGATCTCCAAACGACCAGTGCCAATATTCTGTGGGATAGTTAATGAACCCCACTTTCGAGAGAACCTCCCCCATCATTTTCCTGTGGCGACGCGCATCTGCCGAAATGATGGTGGAATCTGTTTGCGAAAGTTTCCCCTCTAAATCTTCCATCCAATCTTTTGGATGAATGCCCATATCAATGGGAACCCCTTCTCTATCCACTAAGTACACATCAATGGCCCCTCCCGTTGAATGAGGAGGAATATTTTTTGATCCATCAAGATTGATGACGGGAGAGACAAGCTTGGTGGTCTCGGTGAAAACATGCTCATGGGACCATCCTGGGTGTAACGCCCTGAGGCGCTCGTACTTTTCAGAAAAGATCTGCTGCTGCAAAGCAAGACTACGATAAGCTTCATACAAACAAAACTTATATCCTTTGGGCAACAAAGATTGGGCTTTGACCAATCGGTCATAAACACTCTTCCGCATTTTGGTGTAATTCGTATTGTTGGGAATTTCAGGAGACGAACCAAATATAAGGATATCTTGGTGTCTGAGGTCAATTAAAGGATCTTTGTTTTCTTGGATAGGCACTGCCAGCACACGAGGATCAGCGATTAAAATGATTTTTTGAGAGTAAGAAAAAGGAGAGACAGACATCAAACCCCCTAATATATAAAAACCTAGTTGTATAAAAACAGAAACCTTCATTTGGATATCCTCCTTAGAATATATAAATCAATCCTTTGAGGCAGACAACCGATGAATAGCCTGTGTCGCTAGATAATCAGCCCGATCATTTTCGGGATGACCTGCGTGACCCTTAACCCAGTGCCAAGAAATGCTGTACTCCTGACCCAAAACATCCAGTTCTTGCCACAAATCTTTATTCTTGATTTCCTTTTTCTGCGCATTGCGCCATTGATTTTGTTTCCATTGAGGCAACCACTCTGTCATCCCTTTTTTTAGATACTGGCTATCTGTATAGAGCATAATGGAGACTTTTTTTCGCACCGCTTCAATACCACGAATGGCGGCCAATAATTCCATACGATTATTCGTTGTGTGGTCTTCTCTACCAAAGATTTCCTTGAGGTGTCCTTTGTACCTTAATAAGGCCGCCCATCCCCCTGGACCGGGGTTACCCTGGCAGGCTCCGTCCGTGAAAATTTCAATAAAATCTTTATTCATCAGAAACTCAATGGTATGAAATTAAAGTGTTTTATTTACTATGCCTTATTCACCCTATGAGCTCAAGAACAACCCAATGACTTTACCCTTTCAAAAAGCAACTCTTCTAAAACGCTATAAAAGATTTTTGGTGGATGTGGAAATAGGAGGCACAGTTATGACGGCTCACTGCCCTAATTCCGGATCAATGAAAGGGCTCATCAGGGCAGGGGGTATGAGCTGGCTCAGTGTATCTAATAATCCAAACCGGAAACTTTCACATACTTTGGAAATCATAGAAACGGACGGGACCTTAGTGGGGGTCAATACTCATCGCACCAATCATATTGTCTATGAGGCATTGAAAGACAAAAATATCCCTGAGCTCTCCGATTATGCTCATATAGAAAGAGAAGTGACCTATGGATCCTCCCGCCTTGATTTTCTGTTAACAGACGCTACTCAACAACCAACCTATCTGGAGGTAAAAAATGTCACCCTTAAAGAAGGCGATAGGGCTTTGTTTCCAGACGCCCCCACGCTTCGAGGCACAAAACATTTAAATGAGTTGATGAATATCAAAGCCCAAGGACAGAGAGCCGTTATGTTGTACGTGGTGCAACGTAATGACTGTCAGCGGTTTTCTATTGCCAAGACCATAGATCCTCTTTATTGTGAAACCCTAGAAAAAGCCATCGATTGCGGGGTAGAAGTATTGGCCTATCAGTGCCATGTTACTCCCTCTCATATTTGGTTAGATAAACCCATACCCCTTGATTTAGACTTTGTGAGATGATGAAAACAATTCCCCTCCATACAGAAGCAGATTTCAAAAGCATGCGCTTGGCAGGCCGTTTGGCCGCTGAGGTGCTTGATTACATCACCCCTCATGTTGTGCCTGGTGTCACCACTGAAGAACTCGACAAACTTTGTTACGATTTTATCATTGCTGCCAAAGCTATTCCCGCTTGCTTAGGCTATCGGGGATTTCCCAAATCTATTTGTACGTCCGTTAACCATGTGGTGTGTCATGGAATCCCTGGTCCTAAAAAGCTCTTATCGGGAGATATTTTAAATATCGATGTCACCGTGAATCTAGAGGGATGGCACGGGGATACAAGCCGCATGTTTTATCTGGGGACCCCTGGCATAAAAGCCAAAAAACTTGTGGAAATGACCTATGAATGTATGATGAGAGGCATTGAGGTTATTAGGCCAGGCGCTCACTTAGGTGACATTGGCTATGCCATTCAATACTATGCGGAAAAAAACGGATTTTCTGTTGTTCGAGATTTTTGTGGCCATGGGATTGGACGTTATATTCATGGAGACCCAGAAGTTTTACATTATGGCACAAAAGGCACAGGGTTTGAATTAAAAGAAGGTATGTTCATAACCGTAGAGCCCATGATTAATGCCGGAAAATATGACGTAAAGATTTTGCAAGACGACTGGACAGCCGTCACTCGAGATAAATCTCTGTCTGCCCAGTTCGAACACTCCGTGGGGGTGACATCCACAGGATATGAGATTTTCACTTTGTCTCCGAAAGGATGGACCCTCCCCCCTTACACATAACCAACAATCGCTCCTCTCTTGGCTATCGTTCTTAATCTTCAGGGGAGAAACAAACTTTTGCCCTTCATTTAAACCACTTTTCCCTTGCTCAACATTCAAGTATTCGCTAGGTTGAGAATCACCTTTTGCCCGCTTGGTGGAATTTGGTAGACACGACGGACTTAAAATCCGTTGGCTTTTAACGGCCTTGCCGGTTCGAGTCCGGCAGCGGGTACCACCCTATCTTTTGACCTGATCCAATAAGGTCCAGAAAAATCTCATTTCATATATTGACATCTGCCCTAAACAGAGGGTATTTTTCGGGGTATCAAATATAGGAGGAAAGAAGTATCCCCAAAAAAGTCAGGGGGAGGGATATACAACGAAGGTATAAAAAATGAAAATGCAAAAGTCTTTTTTCTTAATCCACACTTTTATCTTGGCCTACATCTTAGTTGGTCAAAGCTGGGCGATACATATCATAGATATAGAGGAAAGTAATTTCGGAAAGAATGTTAAGCATACTCACTATTCTAAACCAACTGAAAACAAGAGCTCTGCCTATCCATTGGTCCGGCTTGTACATTTTGACACTGATCTTCAAAAATTTGACGCCATTTCCTACTATCTTACCCCTGCTAAAAGTCCTTACATATTTGAATATAGAGGAATAAAAATTACTTATGGATATGAAATAGAATCTAACCCTGAAACCTTCTCCATCAAGATTGATGCAAGTCAGATTCTTGAGGATACTTGGTGTGTTTCCCCTATAAAACCTACGGCTGCTCAAGTGAGCTCATTTACATGGACTGATAGGAGTACTCCCACCTACTTCATGGCAACTAAGAGCGAACCAAAGTATTTAAAAGAAAATGACCTAGAGAAGTTTTTAGAAAAATTTAAAAATAGAAGAAACACACCCAAAAACCCCTTCAAAGCTCAGTTTTTAATAGGAGAAACAGACTTCTGTAGTTCCTATAATTTGACGGGAACCGGTGCAGGCAGCATTCATACTCTTGTTACAAACCATACAGAAGAGCTAGGCAATTTGGGAGAGCTTGCAGCAGATCTCACATTTTTCTCTCATGGGTTTAAAAAGCTTCCCTCTAAAATAAAAGGGTCTTCCGGTAAGGGGAAGGGCAATAAAGGAATTGACGGTATTTATGTAAATGCTAAGGAAGAAGACCCAACAAAAAGACAATTATGGTTCGTAGAGGCTAAATTTAGAAATGACATATTAAGCGGCAAAGATTTTGAAGGATATCTCTCTCCAAAAGTTTCGAAAAAAGGAGCTCTCGATCAATATCAAACGTCATCTGATACAGAGCTCAAAGAAACAGCCGCATTAGTTAAAGGGTATCAAACAACCCACGAGGAAAATATCCTCTTACTGGGATATGGCGTTATGTCAAACGGTACTGTAAGAACTCCCTTCATAGTACATCACGCAAAACCCCAAGAACAAAAAGAGCCAACGAGCCCAAACAGCAGTATTTCTCATCTTGAAGCTTTAACCTCCCAGTCTCCCGCTTCTCAGAAAGAACAGGCTTTAGCAAGCCTCCTTTCCGAGTTTCAGGAAAAAGCAGGGCTTTCTCGCGATGAATGCATGACCATGGTTAGTAGGCTGGATTTTTCCCACACAGAGGCATCCAACTAAAACGATTTATTCCCGATTTCTACAAAATACGGGATAAACCTATGAAGCAGCTGCTGGATAAAATCTGCATCCGATAGAGGATCACATGCTTCTCCTAGAGATTTCCCCTCTTTGATCATTGTAAGAAAATTATATTCGCTTTCACTCAGGGCAGAAAAAAAGCTTTGTTGGTTTTTTGCTGAAATAAAAAAATAAGAACGCTGCCTGTAAGAGGGGGGCTTTTTCCCTTTCTTTAAGGACATCCAGATTTCCTTTAAAGCATAAGAAGAAGTATGTACCTGTATAGATGAAGAAAGTCGAAAGGTAGCCCTACTAATAGTAGGAGGGGGCATTGTCAATACATCTTCCACCGCTAAAGGAGTCTCAACACGATAGGAAACAAGAGATAGGTTCATCTTCCATTCAAGGTTTGCGATCTCTTTACCCACACTATCACTCAAGATAGAAGGGAAAGTTCCCCCATAGTCACACAGATAGGGAGAGTGCTGAGGCACAGTAAAAATATACTCTTTCGCTTGGGCAAAGAAGGCTTCTTCCCCTAGCCAAGCTCTTGTCATGCTGAACTTGTCGGTGAGATTTTTATAAAGACTGCTATAAAGATTGTTTTGATAGAGAAAGAATTGAGCTTTTGCCCGCGCCCCCCCCTGCGTTAGAGGCAATGAAAGGCCCTCCTCTTTTTGGAATAAAATATCCTTAAATTGTTGCTGTAACTTCAGCAGCTGCACGCGCTTTCTCCCTATAAAAATCCGCTTTTTTCCCCTCTGCCCACAAGACGTCAAACGCCGGGAGATGATGATCCCACTCCACTAACGTGGGCACAGGATCCAGACAAGAAAGGGTGTGTTCATAAAGATCCCAGACCTCTGGGGAAATTGCACTCCCATGGTGATCCACAAGGAAAGTTTCTCCTTCAAACACCATCTTTTTATGACCCGCTAAATGAATTTCTTTCACATATCCGCTTTTTGCCAACGTCTGAATGTATGAGTGGGCATCCCCTCCCTGATTGCAAGTACTCACGTAGACATTATTGACATCCAAAAGCACCCCACATCCACTGCGACGTGCCACTTCTTTTATAAACTCTTCTTCTACATATTCAGAGTGGGCAAACTGAAGATACGTTGAGGGATTCTCTATCAAAATTGTTCGTTTCAAATAATCTTGTGTGTCCTGAATGTTTTCAACAAGAACATCTAGAGACTCGTCCGTATAGGGGAGGGGTAACAAATCATTTATGTATACCCCATCCACATAATTCCAGGCCACATGTTCGGAGACCAGCCCTGGTTCTAGACGGTCACATAGCGTTTTTAAAAAGGATAAATGAGAGTCATTTAAGTGCCTTGACCCCAAAGACAGTCCTACACCATGTAAACTCAGGGGATAATCATGGCGAACCTTATCGACGATTGATAGACTGGCCCCTGATTTTAAATTTTCTGGATGTACCTCAAACCAAGCTACAGGAGGTTTCTCTTGAAGAATTCTTTCATAATGTACACTTTTTAGGCTTATGCCCGCCTTACAAGGAATCTCTCCTTTAATCATCCTAAAGACCGTACGGTTTCGATTTTAAGAGGGCTGGATCATAAGGCGTACATAAAACAGGTTCGCCCCGTTCCATGGAGGATTGTAAGGTGCCTTGTAAAATGGTTCCATCTTCCCTGGTTCCCACCACAATGCGTGTGCAGGTTCCCTTGGGCACCCAACGCCAAGCTCCAGGATCACAAGCCTTGGCTGTCCCAGCACAGCTATTAGGCTCTCCATCAAAAGAGGCATATCCGCAATCATTTTCGTCTTTTCCTGAAACACCATAACACTTTTCATATTCCGGAGGCGTCAGGGGAGGCGTTGGAGGAGGAGTGGGGAAAGCAAAAACAGGGGGGGTTGCAGGCACCGGCGAAGTCACAACGGGAGCAAACGGGTCTGTTACTCCCCCTGCATCAGCGGAAGAATCACAAGAGAGCAGAGCCGCTAAAACAGCTGTTGAAATAATATTTTTCTTATTAATTGGCCCCTCCATAGGATCATTTTATGGAAACCCCTTAGAATGTCAACTTATCTTAAAACAATCTCTCTCCTTGAGTATCTTTTTTCTTTTGGATACACTTAAGAAGTTTTTGAAAGGAAATCCTAAGCGGTGTCTTTTTTTATGGGCTCCTATTTTGTGACGGGTTTTTTGGTGGGTTTTTCAGTGGCCGCCCCTATTGGGCCTGTGGCCATTTTTTGCATTCGACAAACCCTTGCCTTTGGAACTCTTTCTGGACTCACAGCAGGTGTTGCCGTTTCTCTTGCAGATGCCATTTACAGTTGGTTTGCGGCACATAGTACCCTCCTCATTAAACATTTAATCGACACTTATTCCCTATGGTTTTACTTCTTTGGTGGCTCTTTCTTGGTCTTTTTAGGGATAACCATTTTTCGCAGCACCCCTCCCCAAGTAGACACTACCAAGGGATTATCCGGAAATTTATTTAAATCTTTTTACCGAACCCTTTTGCTCACCTTTGCCAGCCCCATGACCACACTGCTTTTTATTGCCATGTTTAATGCCTATCATGTTTTTGAAACTCCTCTCCCCCCGGTAGGGTTATATTCTCTTGTGATCGGCGTGTTTTTTGGAGCTCTGAGTTGGTGGATTCTGTTAGCTTTTTTTGTAAGTTTTATCAAAAAACGTTCCAGCGCTCGCTTTTTTAGGTACATCAATTATATTTCAGGATCTTTAATTACAGGGTATGGGCTTTTTACCCTCTATGAATTCTTGAAGCTTAGATTCTTTACTTAAAGCGCTTGACATATCGCCCCACAATGTATAGATTTTTGTGGAGTTTTAAGTAAAAAGGTTTAAAGAAGATGGCTAATCATAAATCAGCAAAAAAGAGAATTCGGCAGACAGTGAATCGCACGGAAATAAACAAATCGCATATGAGCGCATTGCGGACGTCTGTGAAAAGAGTAGAGCAAGCTATTATCTCTGGTCAAAAAGAAGTTGCCCAAGCAGCTTTCAAAGCAGCCCAGCCTTTCCTCGTAAAAGGAGCAAAAAAAGGGCTTATGCATGCAAATGCAGCCTCTCGTAAAATTGCTCGGTTATCTACAAAAATTAAATCTTTATAGATTCTTATATTCTCTTAGCCTCCTCAAAAGAAGTAACAGGGTTTTTTAGGAGTTAAACTGGGGTAGTCTTGTGACTGAAAAAATACAAATTTGGAATCGGGTTCAATCATTGTTGCCTGATGTCTTTGGGCAGACCACTTACAAAGGCTGGCTTAAGTTTCTGGAATTTGAGGAAGATATGGGAAGCCGTATCTTGCTTTCTGTCCCTTCCCCTTTCATTCGAGACTGGATTACGAACCGTTATTTAAATCAAATCTTAGCCCTGTGGCAAAAAGAAGATGGCAGTATCCAAACCATCGAGGTGATCGCAAAAGAATCAGAGAAGCCTGCATCCACCCCTAAAAACAATGCCTTTGTCGCCCCTGAAGAAGAATCTGCTCCGGAAGCGCTTGATAACTATCTCTTAAAGAACTCAACCGCTGGCTTGGACCCCCGCTTTACATTTGAAAATTTCGTCGTTGGCAAACCCAATGAGCTTGCGTACGCCGCCGCTCAGCGTGTTGCGGAATCAGACAAAGTCTATTTCAACCCTCTTTTTTTGTATGGGGGTGTCGGACTTGGAAAAACCCATTTAATGCATGCCGTTGCCTGGAAGCTCCATAAAACACAGCCCAACCGACGCGTCATTTACATGTCGGCTGAAAAGTTTATGTACCAGTTCATTCGAGCCCTAAGACACAAAACCATGATCAATTTTAGAGAACAACTTCGATCTGTTGATATTTTAATGATTGATGACGTTCAGTTTATTAGCGGTAAGGACTCTACCCAAGAAGAATTTTTCCACACTTTTAACTCTCTTGTGGATCAGAAACGACAAATTATCCTCTCTGCTGATAAATCTCCTTCCGAAATGCAGGGGATTGAAGAGCGGATGCGGTCTCGGTTAGGATGGGGGCTCGTAGCAGACATTCACCCGAGCACCTACGAACTTCGATTGGGCATCCTTCAATCCAAGGCTGAAAATTTGCCTCTTCCTATGCCCGCAGAAATTTTAGAGTTTCTAGCTCATAAAATCACTTCAAATATCCGTGAGCTGGAAGGTGCTTTAAATCGCATTACGGCCCATGCCACCCTTGTAGGCAGCGATATTTCCTTAGACAAAACGCAAGAACTTTTAAAAGACCTTTTGCGAGCCAATGAAAAATATGTGACGGTAGAGGAAATCCAACGTCATGTGGCTGAACACTATAATATCCGAGTCAGCGATATGCATTCTAGCAAGCGCTCCCGGATCGTCGCCCGTCCTCGTCAGGTCGCTATGTATCTATCAAAACAATTGACGTCTCGATCTTTACCCGAGATTGGACGCAAGTTTGGGGGACGAGACCATACCACCGTGATGCACGCAGTGAAGGCCATCAAATCTCTCCAAGAAAATGATCCCACCTTACGGGATGATGTGGCACTTCTTGAAAAGATGCTGGGGCATTGATGTCTGCGGATAAGAAGGTTATTGTCACCTGTTGGGAAGAAATGGTGCCCTACCTCACAACTTCAGACCCCATTCAGTTTTTTATCTCGAGTTCTACCCTATCTGTATTGGGTGCAGGCATTGTCAAAGCCTATCAAGACCAGTTGGCCTTCTATCCCCACACCTCTTTGACGGTTGAATGTGCAACCCCAGGACAAGGTCTCCGTTGTCTCTATCAGGGTGTAAAACGGATTTTATATGCGACTGCACATCAGCCAGAGACATCTCTTTGCTCGATCGCCACCAAACTGAACGCACGCATAAATTAAAATTAACAGTCATTGAATTATTATTCAAAGTGACTTATTCTCGTATTAGTAAACAGGGGATGGTATGACAAAAAAAATCTTATTTATATGGTCTTCTATATTAATAGTTGGTTCTCTCTGCCAAGGAGATGTTAAGGACACTCAGAAAAATCGGGGATCTCTTCTTGTTACTTATTTGAAACGGGGAGATATTTCTTGTCAGGGTCTTTTCGAAGATAAAAAACGAGGAAGAGCAAGCGTTATAGAGGGTGTTTTCGACTATGATTTACCCGATGTTCAACGGTATTGTACTTCTTCTCAACCTCTTACTTCTACTCTCGCTTCTGTTCCTTCCTCTTCTATAGACCCTAAAACCCCAGAAGATCAAATTCTGTTGCAATTAAAAAACGGGAGTCTATCTTGCCAGACTCTTTGGGACAACAGGAAAATAGACAAGAGATATAATTTTCCTAAAGTTAAAAAGTATTGTTCTGCAAGAGGAAGATGGGAGCAAATACCCTATGAGCGACACCCTCAAGATAAAGGACAAAGGTGGGGCGAAGGGAATTGGCGACGTGTGTTCTCTGATGCCCCGCGTCGTGAACAACCTTCTGTCTCGGTGCCTTCATCGAGAAACCCAATACCATTCAGAAGATCTGCTGTTAAGGCAAGCTTTTTACCACCAGAAGAAATTCCTTCTCCTCAACAAACCCTACCCCCCTCTTCTTCTATTTTACCAAAAAGGGAATCTAAACGAAGCCCCACCTCTCGCTTAGATCCATTGACAGACTCCCCTCAAATAGAGGAAAGGGGGATGTCCCTAAAAGCGGTTGATTATCAGATTCAACAGCTTACCGCAGCCCAATCCTTCTTAATCAATCAACTTCGAAAAGTAAAAGGAAGGGAGCATTATCTCCAAACCCAAATGGAAATCTTTAAGCGTCACTCTACTGCCCATCAAACAGATGCACAATCAGAACGCAAGAGCAGGTTGATTTTCGAAAAGGCACTGGGAGAAAACCAAGCAAAGATTCGTTCCTTAGAAAGTAAAAATACGAAGCTTTTAGAAAGAATGGAAAAGTTATCTCATCTCAGTATGAGCAGGTCTTCAAGCCGACTTCGTGAACTTCAAGCAGCGCAGCAGGCTAATATACAACTACAAAACTCCTTACAGCAACTTGAAGCTGGGAATAAGGCAACAATCGAGGCTCTCCAATCTGAGTTGGCCACACTCAAATCTTCTTTATCAGCGGCTGAAACTGCAAAAGGAGAAGCCGAGGAAGAACTTCGAAAAAGAACGGCCGCAGAGCAACAGACTTTAGAAGAAAACAGAAACTTATCTCGTCGTGTTGCAGAGATGAAAAAAAGACGTGCACAGCTTGCCTGGGGTGCTGTGAGAGGCTATGTGAAAGGACGTTCTGAGAGTAAAAAGGATTACTCGAAGGCTTTACGAAGCCAATTTAAGTCTATTTTAACGACTGTTAAGGCTAGAGAGTCCACTCTATCCCTGGAAATTAAAGAACTGAAAGATCGCCTCTCTAAACAAGAAACCCTTCTTCAACAACAAATAAAATTGAATCATAGATTAAATGGTTACCTGCAAGGCCGAAAAACGTTGAAGAAGAAAGTAGAAGAACAGCAGCAGATTATTTCGAACTTGCAACAGCAACTTAATATCCCTCAAAATGACGGACCAAAAGTAGAAGAATTAAGACGCGCTTTACTTTCAGCCAATGCAGAGCTTACAGCAATGACGAGTCAAAATATCGACTTCGATACGAAACTGACGAATCTCCAACGCCAGTTAGAAGTCGTTCGCCAATCAAGAGCAACGTTGGATGCACAATCTAAAGAACAGCAATCGGCGGCTGAAAAAGAAATAGAAGACTTAAGAACTCAATTAGAAAAGGAAAAGCAATTCGTCAGACAACAATCAAACGACCTTCAGAAGTTAAGAGACGAAGTTACTACGAGACAGGGACAGGAAGAATTTTCAATAGAAGAACTAACTACCAAAGAAAACCAGATTGCTTCCTTCAAAAGAGAGCTTGGCAACCAAGAACAAACATTAAAATTAAAAGAATCCGAGCTTCAAGATCTAAAGCAAAAGGCAACGGCATTAGAACAACAAAATCAAGAACTAGAACAGCAGTATGAGCACCTGAAGAGTATGTCAGGACAGCTCTTCTCAAGATTTGAAGAGCTTCAGCAACGTACAGGGGGATCTTAAGACCTAATATTCAATTCTCATAGTAGAGATCAAAAGCTTAAAAATAGGACGTTTTTATGACCTCGTTGCTCTCTTTTCGAAAAACGCTTGTTTTGCTCGGAAGGTTTTTTGGCTCTCTGAGAGATCCTGCTGGGCCTCTTTTCCTTTTCTTTTCAACTGAAGATATGAGGGTAATAAAACCAAAAGCCGTTTCAACTCCTTATTATCCTTAATCATTTTTTCAGAAATTCTGCTTAATTTTTCCATGGCTTTTGGAGATCCGTCATCTAAAGGGATGTCATATTTTGGGTCTTTTTCTGGCGTTGGCTCGATGCGGATATAAGTCCCCCCATGATGAAATAGGTCCCTTTTTGCTTTCTCTTCCTGATAATCGGAAGGAATATCCAACATCCCTTCTGAGAGACCCGCCAAATTAGGCCCTTGGTCTGTCAGGGTAAAAGCGCCTCCTCCGAAAACACCAGATCCTTTGAACTTGGTTTTACCGCGATAAATGCCATTTCCAAGGGATACAAGGAGTATTTTCTTGTTGGGATATATTGTGCGGGCCAGGTCAATGGCTGATTGGGACGGACTATTCACGCCAACCCCTCCATCAATCAGTTTGACTCTTTCCGGCAGGAGAGGTTTCAATTCTCCAGTTTCAGGATCTACTTCTCGTTCTCTGGATCGATCAGGATAAAAATATTGTGTATTTAGATTACTATAGGGCTTAAAATAAGTGGGTGCTGCACTTGTTGCACGCGCCGCCTCCCACAAAAAGACCTTTCGCTGCCGGAGATTGAGGGTGCTAAACTCAAGAGATTTTCTGTATTTTATATTCGCGGATGTCACCAAAACAGGATTCACGGTTTGGCCCATGGTGACATTCCGGAAATATTTTTTAAGGAGTTGCTCAAAAGGCTTTGCCGAATATCGAGAGGTAAAAAATCCTCCAGTCCCTCTTATTTTTCGCACATAACTAGAATGGGAAAAAATTTTAGAAGACATCTTCTGGTACATTTCTACCAATTCTGTTGCATTATATTTGGCATTACCCTCTTCTGTGGGCATGTTTAGATAAAGCGCGATTAATCCTCCCGTGGAGGTGCCCGCAAATACATCAAAAATGTCAGACACTTTCACCCCAGTCTGTTTTTCGATATGTTCCAGTATTTTTGCGGGAATGAGTCCCCTTACGCCCCCTCCATCAACAGAAAGAACAAGGACATAGCCCTCGGACTGCCGTTCTTCTTTGGAGGGCAACCTGTAAAAAGGAGCTTTAGAGATACAATTCTCACAATCCCGGAAAATCCCAGAAGGGTGTCCGAAATACTCTTGGTAGGGCTGCTCAATTTCGTTGATCCATTTTTTTTTGGTGTGCTCATTTTTGAGAGCCGTTCTCAACGCTGCTGCATTACATTTAGGATGACTTAATAAGATGTCTTTCTTGCTTTTTTTCAAGTAGCCTACATAGGTGTTAAGATTTTTGCACTCAAAAGCTGTATATCTTGCCATTGCAATTAGAGAAAATCCCCAACAAACCAAACACAATAATATTTTTTTCATCATTATGACCTTCCCTGCTTTCTTTATCATAAGATATTTTCTTCTTTTTTTACAACGAGAAACTATTGACTATTTATGGAAATATGCGATTATTATTTTTTAATATACGATGGAAAAAATGAAAAAACTAATTGTATTCAGTCTCTCTGCTCTTCTCTTATTAAGCAACTGTGCCAAAAACATCTCTTCCAATGAATATTCTGAGGATGATGTTGGTTCTGTTAAACATACATACAAGGGTGTCATTATCTCTTCCCGCGCCGTTAAAGTGCAAGGGGGGGATAGCCTGGAAGACAACAAAGTAGGGTTGTTGGGCGGAGGACTCGCGGGTGGACTTCTAGGGTCTCAAGTAGGCCATGGAAGTGGACACGTTGTTGGGGCCGTTCTGGGTGCTGCTGCCGGTGCAGTTGGGGGTTCGTTACTAGAAAAGGGATTAAAATCCCAAGATGGTATTGAATATTCCGTAGAGCTCAGAGATGGTCGCATCCTGACCATCGTGCAAGGAAAGGATTCTCAGCTTTCCGTCGGACAAAGAGTTCTTGTGATGATGGGTTCGAAGGGACGTTCTCGTATTGTGCCTGATCTTTCTCCCGAAGGGAGTCAGAGTTCTAAGTCAAAGAAGCCTGCCTCCAGTAAAAGGGGACGCGGACGTACCATTGTTGTGATTGAAGACTAAGCTCAAAAAATCTCAAATTTAGACTAGGCATACATTCAGTGAAGAAATTTTTTTCTAAACTTCCTACCAGTATTTGGATTTTAGGCCTTACCGGGTTTCTCATTAACTTGTCTACCATTATGGTTTTCAGCCAAATGCCCCTCTTTATGAAGACAGAGCTGGGCGTCTCAGAACATACCGTCGGTGTTATTGATGGTTTTGTGGAATTTGTCTCTTATGCCATGCGCATCGTCGCTGGCTCTATTAGTGACATCCTACAAAATAGAAAAGTGGTGCTCGGGTTTGGCTATGGATTGTCGGCCCTCGTGAAACCTCTTTTTGCACTCTCCTCTTCTGTAGGACTTGTTATTTTCATTAGATCCTTGGATCGCATAACGAACGGACTGCAAGCAACCCCTCGAGATGCTTTGATTGGAGACCTTGTTCCCAAAGACAAAAGAGGCAGTTCTTATGGGTTATCTAAGTCATTAAAGACAGCTGGATCCGTCATAGGAGCGGCCTTGGTTGTTTGGATCATGACGGTGACAAATAATGATATCCGCTTTGTGTTTTTATGTGCCTTTGTGCCCGCTTTGATTGCCTTAATTCTTTTCATCTTTGGCGTTAAAGAGCCCACAGCAACCCCGTTGATTGAACTCAACAAACCAAACCATAAAAGGAAATTCCACTGGCGATCTCTCTTGGAACTCAAAAAAGAATACTGGAGCATTATTGCTCTTCTTTTTGTTTATGAGCTGTCCCATTTTGGAGAATCTTACTTAACTTTCCGAGCGGCCGAAGCTGGTGTTAATATTACGTACATTTCTCTTGTCATGCTCATGTTTAATATGGGTCAATTTCTCAGCGCCTTTCCCATTGGTACCCTCTCTGATCGTTTTCAGAGGCAAAACATTCTGTTAATAGGATTCTCTTTCATGTTGCTTGCAAATATCTGCATGATTTATGGGACTTCTCCTTTATTGATTTATTTAGGTGTTTTTTTCTGGGGCGCTCAGATGGGAACAACTCAAAGCATCTTTGTCTCCATGGTCTCAGACCATGCTCCAAAACATATTCGAGGCACTGCTTTTGGTATTTTCTACATTGTTATGGGTTTAGATATCATGATCGCCAGCAAAATAGCAGGTGTTATCTGGGAGCATTATGGATCCATCTATGCCTTTAAATACAGTGCTTGTGTTGCCATTTTTAGCATCGTGTGTTTATTCTTTTTCATCCCGAGAAAGAATAGGTTTACTCTCTTTAAGTCGTCAAGATAGCTCTTTTCCTCTGTTCTGAAAGAAAGGAAAGAATCGTGATATTGGTTTGAACCGTTATCATGGAAATAAACGGCGACACCAAGAAATCAAGGCCCGCCAAAATTAAAACAAGCTGTCCTGCCGATACGTGCACAGGATCCAAGATAGAAATGAGCAAAACGCCTCTAATGCCATCATTGGCACCTACTGCCATCCCTCCAACAACAGAAATAACAATAATAAAAAGGGCCTCCTCAAAAGAGAATGGATGTCCATATACCTGCGCAATGAAAAAACAAGAAAAAGAAAAATAAATGATGCTTCCATACTGGTTCAAAAACATCGCGATCGGTGTGACAATGGTCATGAATTGCTGACCCTTTTCCCCGGTATTCTTAAAAAAAGAAAGGGTCGGAATTGTCGCCGCCAGCGTTGATCCACTAAAGGCAATCAAGGCCGGGTTTTGTAAATCTTTAAGAATAGACAGGATAGGGATTTTCAATCTGTACCGGAGGATGAGCAAATTGCCTAAAAAAACAAGTACAAATTGTAAAAATATAATCTGTAAGAAGGGCAGCATATCTAGAAAAACATACAATCCTATTTTAGAAATAGATAAAGAGGTGGATGTAAACACTAGAACGGGAAGAAAGAAGAGGCCATAGGAGAATATCTTTAGAAAGGCATCCCTCGTCGCCTCAAAAAAGTTTTCTAAAACTGGTGCTTTAGGGCAGTGAGACAAAGAAATCGCAAAAATAATGGTAAATAAGATAATCTGAAAAGTTTTGTTATCGGTAAAGGCTCCAAAAATATTTTTGGGAACCGCTTTTTCAAAAAAATCGAAAAAGTTTTCTTGGCGCAGCGTCTCGATAGGCTGGTTAGGCGCACGCTCAATGATGGCCTCTTCAAGAACTTTTGAGGAAAGATCTGATTTTTTGTCAAAACTAATATGCTTTCCTGGTTGAAAAAGAACACCCATTCCTGCCGAAAAAAGGGAAAGACCTAAACCGGCTGCAACGCTAATGAGAGCAAATTTTTTCATACTCGAGCGCTGCGTAGATCTCAAAAAGGATCCGATTTCTACAATCAACGAACTAACTACAATGGGAATCACACACATGGTGAGCAGATTAGAAAGAACGCCATTAACTCCCTCGACGCTGCGCGTCAAAAAAGGGAAAAACACACCCACACAGATGCCTAAGACAACTGCTAAAAACATGTTTAAAGGATTAACAAACTTATTTTGCGTTAATTTCATTTCAAGCTCCTATTTTTTATTCAAATTGGACAGATGTATTTTTAACAAATCAGATATTTCAAGAGGTTTTCTGTTTAGCTGTAAAAAAGTATTAATCCATCTCAAAAAATTCAGATCTCCTTTTGGTACAGCGATGCCCGCTTTATCTGAAGAAACATCCATCACAACAGCGATATATCGTATGGGCCCCTCTTTATACAAAATAAGTATTCGCTCCAACTCAAATTCATCCCAAAAAATCCCCGCAATCTGGCGAACAGCCAACGCTTTAATCAACTCATCCTCGTTTGAATATTCCACGATTTCTGCCTGGGGAAATTGAAGTCTCGCAAACTCAACATAGGAAGTCCCCTTCATCACCCCAAGCTTATGACCATTTCGAAAAAAAGACTCGAGGCTATCATCTTGTCTTTGCCTTGTGCGAAAAAAATTGGCACGATTCAGAAGGACCGTTTTTTTTAACGACACATAAGGACTTGAATAATTAACCTTTTCTGCACGCCCCAAGGTAATGCTGAGATTCGATATTCCTAAGTCTGCTTTTCCCTGGAAAACTTGCTCAACAACTTCATCATAAGTTGTTGCCGTTCTTAGAATTTGTAATTCTACCCCAAGGTCCTTGGCGATATCTTTGGCTAAGCTCACATCAATGCCAATAGCTTGACCTTGGGAATTCTTCATCTCATAGGGAGGAGCATCATGCCCAATCATAGCCACAATGAGATACCCTCTGTCTTTAATCTTTTGAATATAATTCGTGGTGGGAAAACTAGTGTTTGAAAAAACCACGGAAAGAAAAAGCGTAAAGATAAACAACCTAGAAAAAAAATGAAAACTTTTTGTCATATCCCCTGTTGCCAATCCCTCTTAAGAGTGTACTCAAAAAAAAAGGGAGGAGCAATGATTAAGGTCAGCAGGACCAGGGCCGCCAGAACAACTTTCTCAAATAATGGCCGAGTTCCCACTCAAAACCAACCTGACCTTTGGGATTTTACTTTTTTTCTCTTAAGTGGGCCATATACATGTTTAATACATCCTGTATTTTAAAAGTTCTTCTGCTCAATTCTAAAAAAGTATCAACCCACTGCAAAAAATCTAGATCTTGTTTTGGCAAAACCATTGCCGATTTATCTGAGGGAACATTCATCTTAACGACAAAATATCGTATAGGACCTCCTGGGCTTAAGAAAATCACCTTTTCCATCTCGAATTCATCCCAAAAAACCCCTGCAATTTGTTGGGTATCCAGAGCGTGGAGCAAATCCTCTTTCGTTGGGTATTCTGCGATTTCCGCCTTTGGGAAATACATCTTGGAAAATTCCACATAGGAGCTCCCCTTCATCACCCCAAGCTTATGACCTTTTTGAAAAAATGACTCGAGGCTATCATTTTCTCTTTGCCTTGTGCGAAAAAAATGCCCACGATTGAGAAGAATTGTTTTTTTTAATGACACATAAGGACTTGAATAATTAACCTTTTCTGCGCGCCCCAGGGTAATGCTGAGATTTGAAATGCCTATGTCTGCTTTTCCTTGAAAAACCTGCTCAACAACGTCATCATAGGTTGTCGCCGTTCTTAAGATTTTCAAGTCTACCCCCATGTTTTTCGCGATATCCTGCGCTAGACTGATATCAATACCGATCATCTGTCCTTGAGGGTTCTTCATCACATAAGGGGGATCGTCTTCTCTGATCATGGAGACGATCAGATACCCTCTGTCTTTAATCTTTTGGATAGAATCCGGAACGGGTTGGACAGAGTGTGTCTTTGAAAAACTGAAAAGTGGAACCCCCCCCAACAGAAAGAGAACCAGGACGAAAAATTGAGAAAAGAATCTAAAATTTTTTGTCATCTAGACATCCACTTTTATTTGTTTTAAGTGAGTAAAATACATTTTCAACAAATCATTTATGTAGAGGGTTTCTCTATTTAATTCTAAAAAGGCATTTATCCATCGCAAAAAATTCAGATCATCTTTTGGTAAGATCATTGCCACTTGATCTGGAGGAATATCCATCACAACAGCGATATACCGTAGAGGCCCCTCCCTGAGTGACAGCAGCGCACTTTCTAACTCAAACTCATCCCAAAGAACCCCAGCAATAAGCCCTTTGTCCAATGCATCCATCAAATCTCTTTTGGTTGGATATTCCGCGATTTTTGCTTGAGGAAATTGAAATTTAGCAAACCCAACATATGAACTGCCCTTTCTGACGCCAAGCTTATGGTCACCTGTCAAAAATGAGAGAAGGCTTTCCTCTGCGTTTTTCCTTAAATGAAAAAAATGCCCACGATTGAGAAGAACCGCTTTTTTTACCAAAACGTAAGGATTAGAGTAATTAATCTTTTCTGCCCGCGCTAAGGTGATACTTAACTCTGAAATCCCTATGTCCGCTTTTCCCTGAAAAACCTGCTCGACAACCTCATCATGGGTTGCTGCAGACCTTAGAATTTGCAATTCTACCCCGAGATCCTTGGCAATATCTTTGGCCAAACCAATATCAATGCCAACAGCTTGACCTTTAAGATCTTTCATAGCATAAGGGGAATCATCCTGATCAATCATGGCCACAATCAGATAGCCTCTCTCTTTAATCTTTTGGATATGATACGTGGTGGGAAAACTAGTGTTTGAAAAAACCACGGAAAGAAAAAAAATTGGGACAAAAAACCTGGGAAAAAATCGAAAAACTTTTGTCATACCCCCTGTTGCCAACTCCTCTTAAAAGAGTGTACTCAAAAAAAAAGGGGGGAGCAACGACTAAGGTCAAGAGGGCGCCAAGGGCCACCGGGGCCTGGGCATAAAATCAAGTTGAGAGATATCCCCTTTACGAAGATGCTCGAGCCCTGCCCAAGCAATCATGGCTCCATTATCTGTACAGAGAGAAATGGGAGGGGCCACAAAAGAAATCCCCTGTGAACGACATACCCCTTGCAACGCAAGACGAATGGATGTATTGGCGCCCACTCCTCCTGCAACGACAAAAGTTTTTAAATCACTGTTTTTTTCCAGAGCTAACGTCACTTTTTTCTCTAATACCCCAACAATTGCTGCCTGGAAAGACGCAGCCACATCTGCCTTTGTTACATCATCCATCGGTTTGAGTTTTTCAATCTCGTATCTCACAGCTGTTTTTAAACCGGAAAACGAAAAGTCACAGGCAGATGTATGGAACAAGGGTTTCGGAAAAAGAAACCGTTTTGAATTTCCCGTTTCAGCGATCTTCTCAAGAGCGGGACCTCCTGGATAAGGCAAGTCTAACATTTTTGCTACCTTATCAAAACACTCTCCCACCGCATCATCTAAGGTCGTCCCCAATACTTTATAGTTGCCCACATCAAGGACATGGATAAGTTGGGTGTGCCCCCCTGAGACCAATAATAAGAGGTAAGGAAATTTGACTTTATCTGTTAGTCTGGCTGTCAATGCATGTCCCTCTAGGTGATTCACGGCCAGAAAAGGCTTTTGATGAAAAGCCGCGATGGACTTTCCCATCATCGCTCCGACCAATACGCCTCCTATCAATCCGGGCCCACAAGTCGCCGCCACACCATCCAGCTGATCAAAAGAAATACCTGATTGGCTCATGGCTTCTAAAACAATGTGCCGCAGGGCAGAGAGATGATTTCGAGCCGATACTTCAGGAATAACACCCCCGAAAGGAACATGGTCCTTAATTTGGGAAAAAACAATATTAGAAAGAATAGCCCCTTCTTTCGTTACGACCGCCGCAGCCGTTTCATCACAACTCGTTTCAATACCCAGTACAATTAAAGACATCTTGCTTTTTCTCGGAAAATCTTTCATGGTTCTTTTATTAAGAATAAAAACTAGACTATTTTATCAACAGATGCACGCTTTTTGGTCTTTACAAAAGAAAAACGATTTTCGTTTTGTTTTAGGAATATGTTCCTTTTTATTGGGCCTTGTTTATCTATGGCTCTTTTGTGACGAATCCCTGTTGAAACCAGATTCCCTAGGTTATATCAATTTTTCTTCGCAACGCTCTCTCGGATACCCGCTGTTTTTAAAGGGAATCCATTTTCTCTTTCATTCATATGAGCCCATTCCTTCTCTGCAAATTTTCTTTTTCTGTTTTTCTGCCTACTTTCTGAGTGCTTCATTTTTGCAAATGACGCGATCCTCCCTCTTATCAATCATCCTACTCTTCGCTCTGCTGTTTAACATTCCTTTCGCAAAACTTTCGTTCTCCCTTTTGACAGATTCCCCCGCACAATCCTTTCTCATGATGGGACTTGCCCTCACCATAAAAGCGTCTCAGTCAAAGGAAACTAAATATTATTATGGTCTGTGCCTTGTCGTCGGAATGGCTGCGCTCATACGCCCTTTGTCCATTATTCTATGCCTTTTGCCTCTTGGCCTTTCCTTCTTTCAAGGCTCTTCCTTAAAAGAAAAACTCTCTAAACAAGTGATCATAGGATTTTTTGTTATTGCTTCTTTTCTGCTCTTGGGCAGCACAGCACAATTTTTCCGACATGGGTTCTTTAAAACCGAGGCTTTTTTGGGGCATAACCTTATAGGAAAAGCATTAATCGCCATCCCAACGGAGGACGTCCTTAACAGCCCTTTTCCAAACACAAGAAAAGAATCTGTTGCCGTACAGCTTGTTCTAAATAAAGCACCCTCTCTACACCTAAAATATCTGCTCACGAGTCCTTACTATGATACGATTCGTCAGCGTGTCAGCTCCGAAACACCAAGCCTTCCCCCCAGTGAACAAGATGATTTTTGGAAAAAAGCTGCCATATCTTTGATTAAAGGCTCTCCCAAAGCTTATCTCGGGGATATTTGGATGAATTACTGGGCCTTATGGCAATTAGGGGACCTTTGCACCTATCAGGAAGATGGTGATTTTAAGTCCTACCTTGAAACCCACACCCCCCTTCCCATCATGGGAACCTATCAAGAACCTGAGATGCGCCACAAATTTAATCAAAAACTGGGAAATCCGTTCATTGTGTACGGAATTCGAATGATGTTAGGCCTTGGTTTTATTTTGTCCCTCTTGATACCTCTCTTATCCTTAATCTATAAATTTAGAAAAAAACCTATTTCTAACCCCCTGGTTCTTGGAACCCTTTCCGCCCTAACACTCCAAGCCGGGTTCATTGCCATCGCCTGCACCCAAGCCGGCCTCGGACGGTACGCGTTGAGTTTTTGGCCCTGTCTTTGTATACTTTTTCTTTCCACCCTAACTTTATTCATGGATCATAAACATAAATGACCGCCAAACAACAAACCATTGCCCTCATTGTTCCTTGTTATAACGAAGAACTGACCATTAAGAAGGTTATTGAAGACTTTAAAAAAGCCGTTCCTAATTTATTGGTTGTTATTTGCGACAACAACTCAACAGATCGCACAACAGAGGTTGCTCGGAAAGCAGGTGCATTGGTCCTGCATGAGCCCACGAAAGGTAAAGGCAGCGCTGTTCGTAGACTGTTCCGAGAGGTACAAGCAACCATCTATATTATGGTAGATGGGGATGACACCTATAACCCGAAAGAGGTGCAAGCCATGATCTCTGCCCTACAAACAGAGCAACTGGATATGGTGATAGGGGTGCGTCAAGCCCCCAAAAGTGCTTATCCCGTAAACCATAATTGGGGAAACCATTTATTTAATTGGATCTTGAGATTTTTTTTCAATAGCCAATTTAAAGATATTTTTTCGGGGTATAGAGTTTTTTCCCACAGGTTTGTCAAATCCTTTCCTGCTATGACCTCAGGCTTCGATATTGAAACAGAATTAAGTGTCCATGCCCTTGATCTTAATCTCCCTGTAAAAGAAATCAATACATCCTATCAAACACGCCCCGAGGGATCCGTTAGCAAACTAAAAACATGGTCTGATGGTTTTCTAATTTTAAGACGAATGATTTTCTTGTTTAAAGAATTGAGGCCTTTTTTGTTTTTTGGAATTATTTCCTTTTTCTTAACAAGTGTTGCCTTCTTCTTAAGTTTACCTCTTGTCTTCACTTACATCGAGACAGGTCTCGTGCCGCGCCTTCCGACAGCCCTCTTATGTTCCAGCTTAATGATTCTTTCTTTTCTAAGTTTAACATGTGGGGTCATCTTAGAGAGCATCAAGTATTCAAGAAGAGAAATGAAACGGCTACATTATTTATATTTATCTTCTTTGAACTTCAGGTTATAGAATTAGGATATGAATTTTAAATCGTTAATAGTTGCTGTATCGCTGTTTTTCCTCCCCTTACTGGGGTGGAGTATTGATACAACCCTCACCGTCAACCTAAAAGATGGCACAAAAGCTATTATCCGACCTGTGACAGGAAATCCCCAAGATAAAAAAGCAATGTATACTATTTTCAAAGATGCAGATACTTGCCGTACCATGCGGGATGGTACCCTATGGCCAGATAAATCCATTGATAATACCTATGCATATTACCTTGCTAATTGGCAAACTTTTAACGATCTGGAAAGTCTTGGTATTAAAGATCCTCAATTGACTTTTGGTTTCATTATTGTGTCCCCAGAGGGAAAAATCATGGGGTTTGGAGGTATTCAAAATTCCACACGAGAGGAGCCTTACAAAGAGTTGTACTTTGCTTTCTTACCCCCTTATCGGAATAAAGGATTGGGCAAACAGTTGGGTCAGTTTTTAATGAAGTTTCACAAATCTATCTTTGGGAATCAAATCTTAGAAGCCATTATTGTCCCTGATAATACACCTTCCAAAATACTCATGACAAAATTGGGATTTTCTCCTCGTTTAGACGCTCACGGAAACCCCATGTCTCATAGATTTCCTCGCTGGGGCAATCGTCTTTACGATATCTATCGATATACACCACCTAAACTTTCCTCCCGGAAATAAAAGGGTAGTATTCCTCACTCTGAAAAATTAGAATGAGAAAATGATTAAGGCTTTTCTTTTCCTGACCCTTCTTTTGACTTTCACCCAAGCAACGGCTGCTTTCGAGGAGGGAACAGTCATTCGAGATGCGGAAATAGAAGACATCCTGCGAAGCTATATCGACCCGATTCTTGAGAAAGCACACCTCAATAAAAAAGACCTCAATCTCATCATTCTGATTAATAGGGACATCAATGCTGCAGCGACGATTAATACGACTCTTATTCTTAACTCCGGATTTTTATTACACACAACCAGTCTTGAGGAAGTTCTGGGCGTCTTGGCCCATGAAATAGGACATCTTGAGGGGCGGCATATTATTCGGATGATTGAAAATTTAGATCAAACACAGAAAGCGAATATTTTATCTGTTGCCGCAGGCATTGCCCTCGGTATTTTAACAAATAGGCCAGATTTGGGAGCCGCTGTTGCAACCGGGTCAAACATCTCTAACGTTTATTCTCTTTTAAGTTACAACCGCGCAGAAGAAGCTTCCGCCGATCAGGCCGCCCTTAAATATTTAAATGCTTTGTGTTGGCCCGCTGAGGGAATGGCGACTTTTTTTGACAAGTTGTTGGGCCAAGAATTTCTGAGCAGCTCTTTACAAGACCCGTATATTCGATCGCACCCCCTGACAAAAGATCGGTTAGAAACAGTAAGGGCACAGCTTAAACTTTCCTGCCACAAACCTCTGCCTGAAATCATGGTAAAAAACTACCATATCTTAAAAACAAAACTCGAAGCTTTCTTGTTTCCGCCAGAAAGTATTTTACAGAAGAATGCGGGCACGACCCCTTTGGAAAAATATGCTCAATCCATTGCGTACTATCGTCAAGGCAAGATCGATCAGGCCATCAAAACTTTAGATTCCCTTGTGAAACAAGCCCCCCAAAATCCTTATTACCACGAATTAAAGGGCCAAATTTACTATGAAAATGGGAAAATAAATCCAGCTATTGAGAATTATAGACAGGCGCTTGCTTTGAAACCTAAAGAAGCTTTATTTCAAATGGGGCTTGCCCAGTGTCTCATTGCCTCGAATACACCCACGACCCTTCAAGAAGCCAGAAAACTTTTAGAAGAGGCCCGCGAAAAAGAGCCCAACAATATTACGATTTGGCACCTCCTTTCCATCGTCTATGGCCGACTCAATAAAATGGGTGCCATGGCTCTTGCCTTAGCAGAAAAAGCTGTTCTATTATCAAAGTGGGCCGAGGCAGATGAACAAGTAAGCCGAGCCCTTCATCATCTTGATAAGAAAGACCCTCTCTATCTTCATGCTCAAGACTTGCAATTACAAACAAAACGCGAGAGAAATACGAATACTCAAACAGCTAAATTATGATAAGTTTCTAAGATGACAAATGACTCTCTTCTAACAACTCTCGAGATTACTGAGATTTTATCCAACACCCCCCTAGATCGTACAAAATCTACGGTCGAGAAGATGGCTACATCAAAAAAAAGAGGATCTTTATCCCACGTGCACTCTCTTGAAGACTTACAAAAAATGCTCGATTCCTTTGAGGGATGTTCTTTAAAAAAGACAGCCCTAAATCTCGTCTTTTCAGATGGCAACCCAAAAGCCCCCCTTATGCTCGTGGGAGAAGCGCCAGGTGCTGACGAAGATCGACAGGGCAAACCCTTTGTGGGCATGAGTGGCCAGCTTTTAACCCAAGCTTTTAAATGCGCCGGGTTCGACAGAGAAAAAGATTTATATATCTCGAATACTGTTTTTTGGCGCCCTGCCGGTAATCGCCAACCCACCCAACAGGAATTAGAGGCATGTTTTCCTTTTATAGAGCGCCATATTGAACTTATCAACCCAAAAGTTCTCATTTTGGTGGGAGGAACGGCTGTGAAGACCCTTCTCAAAACAAACGAAGGGATCTCGAAATTGCGCGGCAAGTGGCTGGAATATAAATCCGATGGCCTTGCCCACCCCATCCCCACCATGGCCATTTACCACCCTGCCTACTTGCTGCGTAGCCCGGGTAAGAAAAAAGATGTATGGATGGATTTGTTAAAAATAAAAGAAGCTCTGAAATGAATCGGGCTGTCAACTGAAGCGTGTCTGCCTTCTTCCGTGCTCTTTATTACTTCCTAAGATTGCTATTCTAGCCAAGACAAAGTAAGATGTGACCCAATTGTTTTGTATCAATTTAAGGAAAAGCACATGAGTCATATGGGCCCAAGTGAAATTTTGAAATTCTATGAAGCAGACACACCCGAAACCCTAGGACGTCTCAAAGATGTTCTTTATCATGGAGCCCTAGGAGGCACGGGGAAACTGATCATCTCTGCTGTTGACCAAGGGTTTGAGCACGGCCCTACCCGAAGCTTTGCCATGAACCTTGGGGCGTACGATCCCCACTACCATTATGAATTAGCGATTGAAGCTGGTTTGTCTGCCTTCGCCGCCCCCTTAGGATTGTTAGAATCCGGGGCCAGAACGTTCAAAGGAAAGATTCCAACCATTTTAAAACTGAACAGTGGGAACAGCCTCATTCACTTAGATCAGCCCGATCAAGCCGTGACCGCCTCTGTGGAAGACGCCATTCGCCTCGGGTGCCATGGGGTGGGGCTCACTTTTTATCCAGGCTCTCGTTATTCTTATGCCATGATTGAAAAAATTCAACACCTGTCCCTACAGGCCCGCAAAGCTGGTTTGTTCGTGGTCATTTGGTCCTATCCTCGAGGAAGCCTATCGAAAGAGGGAGAAACAGCTCTTGATGTGGTCAGTTATGGAGCCCACATGGCCTGTCTTTTGGGAGCTCATATTGTGAAAGTAAAAGTTCCCACTGCTTATCTTGAGAAAAAACCAGATAAAGAAGCCTTTGAATCATACCATATCCCCTTTGAAACTTTGAAAGACCGGATTCACTATGTGGTCCGTAGTTGTTTTAATGGGCGCCGCCTTGTGATTTTCTCTGGAGGAGACCAAAAATCGGAAAAAAATCTCTTAACGGAGGTAAAAGCGATTCATGACGGAGGAGGATTTGGCTCTATCATGGGACGCAATTTGTTCCAACGCCCTCGACAGGAATCTCTGACTTTGATAGAAAAGATAGTCGATGTGTATAAAAGTCAAGGATAAACAATGAAAATTTCAGGCAACGAAATTAAATTAGGGAATGTTATTGAACACCAAGGACGTTTGTGGGTCGCTGTCAAAACCATGCATACCAAACCCGGAAAAGGGGGAGCTTATTTACAAGTAGAGCTCAAAGAAGTGCGCACTGGAACCAAGCTGAACGAGCGCTTCCGCTCAAGCGAGACGGTTGAACGCGTGACGTTAGAAGAAAGAGAATATCAATTCTTGTTTTCTGAAGGGAATCAATTCACCTTTATGGATCTGGAAACTTATGACCAAGTCTCTTTAGAACAAGATTTTATCGGAGAAGGACATGATTTTCTAAAAGACGGTATGATTGTGAAACTTTCCATTCACGATAACCAACCTGTTACCGTTCAACTTCCCGAAACCCTTGTCATGGAAGTGACAGAAGCAGACCCCGTTATTAAAGGTCAGACAGCTTCTTCATCCTATAAGCCCGCCATTGTGGAAAACGGTCGCCGGATTATGGTGCCCCCTCATATTGAAACAGGAACAAAAATTGTCGTTAACACGGCAGATGGAACCTATGTGGAAAAAGCCAAATAAATGTATCGTAATCGCACTCTCACCACATCCGCCACTTTAAATGTCATGATCGACGCTGCTGAAAAAGCAGGCCGCAGTCTTATTCGCGACTTCAACGAAGTCGAGAAACTACAAATTGCCAAAAAAGGCCCTGCGGACTTTGTTTCCATTGCTGACCAAAGATCTGAAAAATTGATCTATGAAGTTTTAAAAAATGCCCGTCCTGACTATTGTTTTTTGATGGAAGAGAGTGGCGCAGAAGAAAATAAGGACAAAGACAATCAATGGATTATTGACCCCTTAGATGGAACCACCAATTTTTTACATGGATTGCCAGGGTTTTGTGTCACTATTGCCCACTCTGAAAAGGGACAGATAAAACATGCGGTAACCTACGATCCTTTGCGAGGTGATTTATTCTGGGCCGAGAAAGGAAAGGGGGCGTTTCTCAACGGAGACTACCTTCGTGTTTCTAGTCGTTCTGCTTTAATGGATGCTTTGATTATAACGGATCATCATGATCCCTATCAAAAACACGGTTCTTTTTTCCAAAACACTTGGTCTATTCTCACAGAAAACACCTCCGTTATTCGATGTTTGGGATCTGCTGCTTTATCTTTAGCTTATACGGCAGCCGGAAAATCCGAAGCTTATTTTATGCCTGGATTAAAACCTTGGGATGTGGCAGCAGGTATTCTCCTTGTCCGGGAAGCTGGCGGCATGGTATCTGAAATAGATGGGGGGGAAAAGCCTGAAACAGGGGATTCCATCCTTGCTTCAAATCCTCATATCTATGATGAGTTGAAAAATGCCATATCTTCCTGCTGACAATTCTGATGTTTCCCTTGAAGCTATTTTTTAATACGTATATATTTTCTTCAAACTCAAGACAGGAATAGAAAATGATTATAAAAACTCTTTCGGTGATTAGTATTCTTATACTATCTCTCCCCAGCCTGGCGGATAAAACGCTCGGGAAGGAGCCTAAAAACAAACGTGAGCGACGGGAAGACAAAACAAAGGGTCACTTATTAGCAGAACCTCTTTTTACCACAGCTAAGAAAAAAAATGAAACTTACGGCATCGGGGTTAACACCTATCTGTGGAAGGCCTCTTTGGAAACAGTTTCCTTTCTCCCTAAAAAATCCACAGATCCCTTTGGAGGTACTATTATCACTGACTGGTACTCTTCCCCTGAAACACCAAATGAAAGATTAAAAATAGAAATTATGATCACGGGTCGAGCGTTAACTTCTGAAGGCGTACAAGTTGCTATATTCCGAGAAAAGAAAAACACACGAGGTGAGTGGATTAGCATCCCCCTGGATCGCGATACCCTTCTTAAATTTGAAGAGACGATCCTCTCTCGGGCTCGAGAATTAAAAGTAGCGACAGAAATCGAATAATACCTCATGTCTCAAGCCTATAATTTTCGCATTGTAGAATCTAAGTGGCAGTCTGTTTGGGCCCAGAAAAATCTTTTTGAGGCCAAAGACACCGATCCTTCAAAGTACTACGTTCTGGAAATGATGCCTTATCCTTCGGGTCGTCTTCATATGGGGCATGTTCGCAATTATTCCATTGGAGATGTGATTGCCCGCTATAAATGGGCAAAAGGATTTAATGTCTTACACCCTTTTGCGTGGGATTCTTTTGGTCTCCCCGCTGAGAATGCTGCCATCAAGAATAAAACACACCCCCTCGAATGGACCAATCTCAATATTCAGACAATGAAAGAGCAACTCAACAGTCTGGGACTGAGCATTGATTGGTCTCGAGAAGTTTCTACTTGTGATCCCTCTTATTACGAACATGAACAATTATTCTTTCTAGAATTTTACAAAGCTGGATTAGCCTATCGAAAGGAATCGTGGGTCAACTGGGATCCAGAAGAACAAACGGTTTTGGCGAACGAGCAAGTCATTGATGGGAAAGGGTGGAGATCTGGTGTTCCTGTAACGCGCAAACTTTTGTCCCAATGGTTCCTACGCATTAGTGATTTCTCTGAAAACCTTTTACAATCATTGGATGATTTAAAAAAATGGCCAGAAAAAGTCATCACCATGCAGAAAAACTGGATTGGTAAATCTCATGGAGCCTATATCAATTATGCCATCAAAAATCAATCGCAGGCCCTTCGGGTATATACTACACGTCCTGACACCTTATTTGGGGTGAGCTTTATTGCGCTTTCCTGTCACCATCCTTTAGCCCTTGAGCTGGCCAAAACAGATGAGACATTAGCTGCCTTTGTAAAAGAATGCGATGCTTTAGGAACAAGCCAAAAGGCGATTGATACAGCTGAAAAAAAGGGAGTAAGAACAAAATTAGAAGCTCTTTGTCCTTTTGATGACACCCGCTCTATTCCTATTTATGTAGCCAATTATGTTTTGATGGATTATGGCACCGGTGCAGTCATAGGGGTTCCAGCCCATGATCAGCGCGATTATGAATTTTCGAAGAAATATAACCTAGACCTCTTACCTGTAATCGCCCTACCTAACGGAGATCTACCCTCCCTTAGGGAAAAAGCAGCTTCTTTGGAAGAAGGAATTATGGTGAATTCCTCTTTTCTGAATGGTTTGACCGTTCCCGAAGCTATTCAACGAGTGATTGAAAAGTTAGAAGAACAAAAAATAGGATATGGAACTGTTCTGTATCGGTTAAAAGATTGGGGAATTTCTCGTCAACGTTACTGGGGATGCCCTATTCCCATTATTTATTGTCATCAATGTGGCATTGTCCCCGTACCTGAGAAAGATTTGCCAGTAACATTGCCCCAAGATGTGAGTTTTGATATTCCAGGCAACCCTCTTGACCACCATCCCACATGGAAATACGTTAAATGTCCAACGTGTGCCCAAAGCGCGACGCGTGAAACGGATACATTCGATACTTTTTTTGAATCTTCATGGTATTTCCTAAAACTTTGCTCTCCGCATCCAACCAATTCTATGCCTTTTGATAAAAATGTTGTTGAGTCGTGGATGCCCGTAAACCAATATATTGGAGGGATAGAACACGCGATCCTTCATCTTTTATATTCTCGCTTCTTTATGCGCGCTCTTAAAAAATGTGGATATTTAAATTTGAAAGAACCCTTTGAGGGATTGCTGACCCAAGGAATGGTTGCCCATAAAACTTATCATGCAGAAAATGGGGAGTGGATTTATCCTCATGAAGTGGTTCACAAAGAGGGAAAACTCTACTCACCACAAGGGCTCCTCGTCACGGAGGGTCCCTCTGAAAAAATGAGCAAATCCAAAAACAACACGATAGATCCTTCTGACATTCTTGAAGAATTTGGCGCAGATGCAGCCCGTCTTTTTATTCTGTCTGATTCTCCTCCTGATCGGGGATTTGAATGGACTGAAACGGGATTACAGGGCACGTGGCGTTATTTGAATAAATTATGGGCCCTTGTTGAGAAAATTAGTCGACATGAATGTCCCGCAGTAAAACCAAACGATTTCTCCAAATGCGCCCAAGAAGTGGAGAAAGAAACTCATAAAACCGTTGAGGCGGTCTCACGTGACTATGACCAATTCCACTTCAACAAAACCATTGCACGTTTACGCGAGCTCTCAAACCAAATGGAAAGCCTGAATTTACAAGAAGAATCTGATCGATGGATTGCTCACTGGAGCATTCGGATCCTCATTCAACTTTTCTCGCCTTTTATTCCCCACCTTTGTGAAGAGGCCTGGCAAACACTCCTGAAAGAGAATTCTTTTTTGATTAAAACTCCTTGGCCGAAGGCGGATGACACCTTTCTGAAAGATGATATAATAACCCTCGCTGTGCAAGTTAATGGCAAGTTAAGGGGGACGGTCCATGTATCTTCTAAACAAAAAAAAGAAACCCTTGAAACCCTTGCTCTTGAGCTCCCCACCGTTCAAAGACTGGTTGAGGGGAAACAAGTCAAAAAAGTTATTATTGTCCCGAATAGGATTATAAACATTGTTTGCTCATAAATTTATCCTAGGCATTTGTGCCATTTTTTTATTGAATGGGTGTGGCTTCCATCCTCTCTATAAAGAAAGCTCAAGGGAAGTGAAGTATCACCTAAACCATATTAAGATTCAAACCATCCCCAATCGAGAAGGGCAATTGTTGCATAATCAATTATCCACCCTATTAACACCATATGGCCCCGCCCGCCATCCTCTTTACACCCTTTCAACTGATCTTACCTTTGCGGCAAGAGGGGTCGCTATTCAAAAAGATGCCACAGCAAGTCAAGAAGCCATTGATTTAACGTATAGTATAACCTTATCTGATTTGAGAACTGGGAAGACTCTCTTCTCCACAAACGAAACTATATCGGTGGATTATGTGCTTTCTTTTACCGTCCCCTATTCAAATTTCATAGAAGAAAAGAGCGCTAAAAGACGTCTGGTAGAAGAAGCCGCTCAAAATATTCGCCTTCATTTGGCTTCTTTTTTTGCAAAAAAATAATTGGGCACACTGGACAAAAATTAGAAAAAATAGAAACTCTTAGAATGAAATTATCCCCTGATTCTTTTTTTAAACTATGTAAAGATCCTTTGGGGGAAACCAGATCTCTTTTGTTTTATGGGAACTCAGAGTTTTGGGTCCAATCAAAAATGGATTGCTTCCTTAAGAACAATCCCACCATCATTGGCTTTCAACCGCGAACCATCCCCCAAGATCTTGTTCTTGAGAATAAGAAAGACTTGAGTCTCTTTTTTACCAAAGATTTTTTTTCTGGCCCAGAAATCATTATTATTACTCAGGCAACTGATAAAATAGTTCCTCTCGTAGAAGATCTTGACTCTCAGTCAGCCCCTTTTTTCCTTCTTCATGCACGTGACTACTTGAAACCAGTTTCAAAATTAAGGAAATTGTACGAAGGTCATCCTCAATTTTTTAGTATCCCCTGTTATGATCTCTCCTCCGCAGAATTAGAAAAAGAAATAAGAAATATTTTTACACAGCGCCGTAAAAAAACATCTTCTGAGCTTATCCGTCAAATAGGAAATTTTTTCCATTCATCCCCCGAAACCCTAAAGAGTGAACTGGAAAAGATTTTCACTTATATGGGTTCTAAAGAAATACTTGAAATGGCCGACCTAAAGAATCTTATTTCTTTTTCAGGTCAAACAGAGGCTTCTGACTTAGTAGATTCTTTTTTAGAGAGGGATAAAAAAAAGTTGATCACCTGTATGAACCGACTGGATGAATCCACTTCTTATATTTCTGTTTTGCGCATGTTGACCCTCTCTTTGAGTCGCCTTCATCATGTCAAATCTGAATTAAATTCAGGGAATCCTCTTGAACGAAGCATAAAAATTCTAACCCCTCCCTTGTTGTTTCATGAACAAGGCACCTTTAAAAAACAATTATTTCTTTGGTCTCAAGAAGAAATGGAAAGTATCCTCAAAGAAATAACAAAAATTGAAATTTCAATCAAACTCAACAGTAAGGTTGCCAAAGAAATTTTTGAATTTTTCTTTTTAAAACCTTTAGTTTTAGTCTAATAGTTTTTTCCACCATCCCGATTTAGGGTTATGAGAATCTTCTACTTTATTACCATTTTTTTCCTTAAATTCTATTTTTTCTGCCACATTAAAAGACTTTTCAACGACGGAAGGCAAAGCCTCTTGATAAGGAACTACCTCTGAATGTACGTCTATAGGACTGTTGTCCCCTTCTGCTCTTTCAAAAGTACGTGGAGAACGTTGATTGCGACGTCTATTGCGTCGATGTCGATTACGTCCCTGTCTTTTTTCTTCCTGCTGCTGATGATGATCTCCTGAGGTCTCTTCAGTCGGAACAGCCCCCTCTGTTGTACCTTCTTTTGGAGCAAGATCTTCTTTGGGAGAAATGTCCCCAGACGTTGCCTCTCCAGAAGGTTTTCTTTTCTGATGGGACTGCACACCACTCTTATGGCCGCCACTATTGCTATTTTTTCTATGAGGATGAGAGGCAGGCTCCCCGGGAGGGATACCGGCAGAATCTGCAATGAATTCTCCGTCTTTATTTTCTATTTTAAACCCACCAAACCCTAGGGTGTCATCTTGCTTTAAATCAAAGAAATGAGCTCTTTTTTGTTCTAAAGCTTCCAGTTCTCGGCGTTTATGACCTAAAAGAAAGAAAGCAAGAGAAGATTCTAATCTCACTGTAAGATGTCCGTCACTCTCTGAGCCTGCACTGATTAATTCTTCCAAAATTCTTAGAAGTTGTACCGAAAGTGATTCTTTTGATCTCATCAAACCAGAGCCAGCACAATAGGGGCACCGTGATGAGTTTGCCTCTAAAATACTGCTTCTGAGGCGTTGTCGTGACATTTCAAGAAGTCCGAACTGACTAATACGGCCTACCTGAATACGCGCTCTATCCATACTTAGAGATTCTTTGAGACGTTTCTCTACAGAGATATTGTGGCGAATATCACTCATGTCTATGAAGTCGATAACAATGAGACCAGACAAATCACGGATACGAACTTGACGTGCAACTTCCTCAGCAGCCTCTAAATTTGTCTTCAAGGCTGTTGTATCAATATGACGTTCGCGGGTCGCGCGCCCAGAATTCACATCGATTGCCACCAAAGCCTCTGTGGAATTAATAACGAGGTATCCCCCCGATCTTAATTTCACCTGAGGAGAAAAAATTTGCTCAATTTGGGTTTCTACATTGTACTTTTTAAAAAGCGTCTGGTTTTTTTCTTTATATTGTTTAACCCGCTTTACATGACTTGGAATTAAGATCTTCATAAAAGCTTTCGCTTCTTTATATCCCTCGTCCCCCTCAACCAAAATCTCATGGATGTCGGGTGTGTAGACATCTCTTAAAACACGACGAATTAAACTAGGTTCCTCGTAAACAAGTTCCGGCGCCGTTGCGCTGAGTGTCTTTTCGCGAATTTTAGACCAGAGGTTAATCAAATAAGCATAATCTCTTTTAATCTCATTTTTTGTGCGATTCAGCCCCGCTGTTCGAACAATCAAAGACATCCCCTCAGGGACAGCAAGATCAACCATAAGCTGTTTTAACCGCTTCCTATCATCGTTCTCCGTAATTTTTCTAGAAATCCCCCCTGAATGCAAAGCATTAGGCATTAAAACGCTATATCGACCAGCAAGAGAAATGAAAGTTGTCAAAGCAGCCCCTTTATTCCCCCGCTCTTCTTTCACAACCTGAATTAAGACAATTTGTCGACTTTTAATAACTTCTTGTATTTTATAATTACGATATAGCGTGTACTTGCGTCGACTTTCTTCTGCTGACTCTTCAGCAGAAACCTCTTTGGTTTGTTCCTCCAAAGGATGTTCTGAACCAGATTCCTCATTGAAGGGAGAAGGCTCTCCCCCTCCTTCCGGCACGGCCTCGTCAGTACTTGGCGTTTGAACCGTGTCTTCTCGATCCGCCACAGGAATACGAAAATAATCTGGATGGATTTCTGTGAAAGCCAAGAACCCATGACGGTTCCGACCATATTCTACAAAGGCTGCCTGTAAAGATGGTTCTATGCGAACTATTTTTCCAAGATAGATGTTGCCTTTAATAGATTTTTTTGATTGGGACTCAAAGTCAAAATCCAATAACTCGGACTCATCCTTAACCAGTGCCACGCGAACTTCATCTGTTTGCGTCGCATCAATAAGCATACGTTGTGTAGCCATAAATTTATAAACTCCGTTCTTAAGCAAGCAGATACCAAAAGACGCATCTTATGCTGCTTAATAAAATTGGTTGAATACAGTATAGAGCTAATTAAGCTCCATTGATTTAATTTCATAAAATTTCTAATCTTTTCATTATAAAGATCTTACACTGCCAATACTCACATTGACCAAAAAGTCATCAGTGTGTACCATGTGATCAATAAGATCCTACAATTCTCTATATATATCAATATAAGCATAGAGGCAAAATTTTTAAAGTCATAAAACACCGGATGACCCTTTTTCGACTCATATTCTTGATTTTTATTTTTTTACCGACGCTTGGCAGCTATTCTTCTCTATTGAGTGTTCGCACAGCAGACCACACTGAAAAAGCTATTCGGATTGTCTTTGACGTCTCGGAACAGGAAGATGTTTCCTATAAACTCGATCTCCGCACGCTCTCTGTAACCCTTAATTCTGCGCCATCTGCCCCTTTCACGATCAAAAACCAATCGAATTACATCCGATTTATAAAAAAGGAGCCACAAAATCTAAAAACGGTTTTTTTCTTCCATTTTAGGAAAGATTTTATAGTTCATAACACTTTTTGGATTCCTCCCAACAACAGCCACCTTTCTTATCGTTACGTGATCGACTTAAAAGAAATAACGGCCATATCACAGCCACAAGCCTCCCCTACCACAAAACAACAACCCATTCAAAAAAAGAAAATTATTATTGATGCGGGCCATGGAGGAAAAGATCCAGGCACTACTGGTATCAGAAAAATCCATGAAAAAGACGTGACTTTAGCCGTTGCCAAACGATTAAGTCAGAAACTGAACGAAACAGGACGGTATACAACTGTTCTCCTACGCACAGCCGACACGTCTATGACATTGGCCCAACGACTCAGAAATGCCCGTGCTGCCAAAGGAGACTTGTTTATTTCTTTGCATGCAGACAGTTGTGATGGAAGCGACACGCGCGGTCTGTCTGTTTACACCCTCTCCACTGTGGCGTCTGACAAACAAGCAGAGCATCTTGCAAAAAAAGAAAATAAAGCTGATTTAATTATGGGGATCGACTTACAGTCTGAACTTCCTGAGGTTGCCAATATTCTTATTGATTTGACTAAGCGGGAAACAATGAACCTCTCCATAAAATTTGCCCAATGCTTGATGAGTAAATTAAGAGATCGCGTTTTCTTATTACGCAAACCCCATCGATTTGCAGACTTTTTTATTCTGAAATCGGCAGATCTTCCCTCTATTCTGATTGAACTGGGTTATCTATCCAATCCAAAAGAGGCCCTTTTGCTAACAAGTCCTTCTCACCAAGAAGCCATTTGTGCGGGCATTGTTGAGGCCATAGACTCTTGCTTTAAAACTCGCTCTTGAACCCCACGTCGGAAGAGGAGGCGGTACTATTTGGGGTATTTGTTTTTTCTTTTTACGAAACGGTTGATTTCTTTTCGTTCTGGTTCCAATTCAAAGGTAAGACGTCCTTTTACAAGATCCGCATCCAAAAGCTTTACTTTCAGAAGATCTCCGAAGGAAAACTTCTTTCGAGAACGACGTCCTTCAAGCCGGGTAGGACGTTCAAGATACATATAGTAATCGTCCCCCAGGCGATTCATGGGCACAAGCCCACTTGCCCCAATATCAGGGAGAGTGACAAAAAGGCCGGCCTTGCTAATCCCTGACACATAAACTTTAAAATATTCTCCCACCCGAGGCGCTAAATATTGGGTCATGTAACGATCCATAGCATCTCGTTCTGCCCCTTCTGCGCGTCTCTCTTTATGAGATGTCTCTCGTCCCAAAAAAGCCATGTCTTGAGCATTGCTCTTTGAGAGGCCGTCTTTTTCATAACCCAAAAGAGAGAGAATACCACGATGAACGAGTAAATCGGGATAGCGACGGATAGGGGACGTAAAATGACTGTAATGAGTTAGGTTTAACCCAAAATGGCCAATGTTCTCTGAAGAATAGACAGCCTGACTTTGGCAACGCAGAACAAGCTCATTAATAATATTTTTATAAGGGGTGTCCCTTACCATTTCTAACAACACCGTAAAATCTCCAGGATTTTTTAAAGGGCCGGTGTAGTTTGTTTTCAAAACAGCCAATGTCCGACGCAACTCTTCTATTTTTTCAGAGTCCGGCTTATCATGTACCCGATATAAAGTGGGCATTTTATTCAATTCTAAAAATTCTGCTGCCGCGACATTTGCAAGGATCATAAATTCTTCAATCAGACGATGGCTATCTAACCGAGTCTTAATAATGAAATCTTGAATAGCCCCATTGCAGCTTAAGATAACCTGCGGATCAATACTATCCACTTCTAAAGTACCCCGTTTCCGACGTGCTTTCTCTAAAGCATAGTAAGCGTTATATAAACTATTGATTACTTTTTTATCAATGACGGTGGTTGTTTGGCCTTCATGGATTCTCTGCGCTTGTTCATACGTTAATCGAGCGGCAGATCTCATCAAACCTCTAAAAAATTGATGACGAATTTTCTCTCCGTCTGCTGTAATCCACAAGTGGACCCCCACACACGCTCGATCTTCCTCTGGTTTTAAAGAACATAACTCATTAGAGAGGGCTTCCGGCAACATGGGGATAACATAATCTGGGAAATAAGTTGATGTCCCTCGATTCAACGCCTCTCTATCCACTGGCGAATCCGGCACAACATAATGTGCCACATCTGCAATGGCGACGATTAAGTGCCACCCCCCTGGATTCTTGGGGTCTAGATCTGGTTCAGCCCAGACAGCATCATCAAAATCGCGAGAATCTGCTCCATCAATTGTAACTAAAGGAGTTGAACGTACGTCTTGCCTGTTTTCCAAACTCGGTACTTTAAAACTTTGACACTCCTTTAAAACTAGGTCCGGAAAGACCATGGGCAGCCGAGCCATATGGGCAGAAATCAAACTAATTTTGTCAGTTGTCCCGATTTCTTCAATGAGTTCCACAACGGGGGGATGAATCTGCAGAATTTTTGTTCTAAAAACTTTGCCTATCATTTCTGCTTTTAAAGTCCCTGCTCCTTTAATTTCAAAAACTTGCTTATTTTTTTTAAAAGTTGGCATCAGTCGCACGCCATTTGCTGTCTTAGAAATTTGTCCTATGCAAATATCCCCTTCTTTTCCCTCCCCTTCCTGTTTAAAAGAGTCGGTTAACGGCTTGGCGGGATTCAAAACACACTCTTCGGAAGAGGGAAGGGAAGGAGACTCGGAATAGAGCCCTTCCTCTTTTAATTCTTTGAGTAAACTCTTCAAAGCTATTTTTCCCGGTCCTCCCTTAATATGAAAATGTCGACAAATTTCACGCTTATCAGGGAGATGATCTAAAGCCTTTAGATAAGAAACAACCTGTTCTTTAGAGGGAATTTTAGATTTTTTTTTGGCTTTATATATGGACATGGGTTCCTTTCTTCATCTTAAAGGATTTAAAAAGGAAAAACCAGAAATGACCTTGCTTTATTTTTGAGAAAACTTTTTTATTTTGGGCTTTTTGGCAGCCTCATCAATAAGCTCAAGAGCCCTTTTTAAGGATAAAACCAAAATATCTTCGTTCTTTACGGAAACAAACGCATCTTGATACTTTATATAGGGCCCATACCGACCAATATTCGCTAGAATCTTTTCGCCCGTCTCAGGATGTACCCCAATTTCCCGTGGCAACGTTAAAAGATTTACTGCCTTTTCTAAGGTCACCTGTAAAGGCAGCAGTCCTTTTGGAAGAGATACTCGTTTTGGTTTTTCTTTAGCTGTTTTTGACTCCTCTTGAATATAGAATCCATAAGGTCCTTTCCTCAAGGAAACTTCTAAACCCGTGTTCTCATTCTTACCCAATGCCTTTGGATATTCCAGCCCTTCCGTTGAGATCTCCTCTTCAGACTCTTCGCTTTTATTATCAATCAATTTTTGTACGTACTTACATGTAGGATACGCATCACACCCTAAGAAGGCACCATATTTCCCTAATTTCAAATGAAGATGTCCCGTGCGACACGAGGGGCAAAGTTTGGAAGGTTTCCCGTCTTCCCCTTTCGGGAAAATGACCTCTGATAACTCTTCATCCAGCATATCAAGCACTTGGGAAATTTTAAGATCTTTTGTTTGACTGACGGTCTGAGTAAAGTCCACCCAAAACTTTTCTAAAGTCTTTTCCCAGCTCCCTTCTCCGCGCGAAATTTCATCTAAGGTATCCTCCATGCGTGCGGTAAAATCATATTCCACATATCGCGCGAAATAGTGGGCTAAAAATAAAGAAACGAGACGGCCCCGTGTTTCTGGAATAAATTGTTTCTTTTCAAGTTTTACATATTGTCGTACTTGCAAAACCTGCAGAATGCTGGCGTATGTTGATGGACGTCCAATGCCCAGCTCTTCTAACTTTTTCACTAAACTGGCTTCTGAAAAACGAGGGGGAGGCTGGGTGAAATGCTGTTCTGGCAGAATTTTTTCTTTTGTTATGGGATCTCCTTCTGTCAATTGAGGCAGGTGGCTTTCTTTATTCTCATCTTCTTCTCCTTCATCCCGACCTGCCCGATAGAGCTTTAAGAATCCGTCAAAAACGAGGATCGATCCGGTGGATTTTAGATGAATTTGTCGATCGTCTGACGCCAGATGCGCTGTTGTCTGGTCAAGCTGAGCATTATTCATTTGACTAGCGAGCGCCCTCTTCCAAATCAGCTCGTAAAGCCTCAAATGATCCTTACCCAAAAACGCGGCTACCTTCTCTGGAGAATGGAAAATATCTGTAGGACGAATCGCTTCATGGGCTTCTTGTGCATTTTTAGCTTTGCTTTTGTAGAAGCGAGGACTTTCTGGAATATACTCTTCTCCGTAAGACTTTACCAAAAAATCTCGCATCCGACCCACAGCATCAGCCCCCAAGTTCACACTATCCGTACGCATATAAGTGATCAATCCCACCGTCTCCCCGTCGATTGACACCCCTTCATAAAGATTTTGAGCAAGTTGCATGGTCCGTGCAGCGCTTAGCCCTAGCTTGCGAGAGGCCTCTTGCTGCAAAGTAGACGTGGTAAAAGGCGGATATGGGTTTCGTTGAACCCGTTTTTTTTCCAGCCTATCAATAGAAAAATTCTGAGCTTCAATGGCTTGGATCACTTCCTTTATAGAAGCCTCTGAGGGGTAAGAGAACTTTTGAACCTTCTCTCCGTTAAATTCCGAAAGGCGCGAGAGAAAAGATTTGTTATCTTTGGAAAGACACGCTACATCTATAGTCCAATATTCTTGGGACTTAAACGCCTCAATTTCTCGCTCCCGATCTGTAATAAGCCTTAGCGCCACCGATTGAACACGTCCGGCGGATTTGCTGCCGGGTAATTTATGCCACAACACAGGAGACAGGGTAAATCCAACCAGATAATCCAGTGCTCGCCGGGTTAAATAGGCGTGAATCAATTCTTGGTTTAAGGTGCGCGGGTGTTCAATCGCCTCGAGAATAGCTTTTTTGGTAATTTCGTGAAAAACGCTGCGATAAATCTTAATCTTATCCAAAAGCTTTTTTTCTTTAAGAACTTCACAAATATGCCACGCGATGGCCTCCCCTTCACGATCGGGGTCTGTTGCCAGATAAAGGGTATCTGCTTCTTTCACGGCATTGGCAATTTTTTGAATATGTTTCTCGGCTCCCTTACTGAGCTCCCATTTCATCCGAAATTTGTGTTCAGGATCCACAGACCCTTGCTTTGAAGGCAGATCTCGAATATGGCCATAGCTGGCCAAAACGGTATACTCGTTTCCCAAATACTTATTAATAGCCTTCGCTTTGGCAGGAGACTCAACGACAACAACATTCATAAATCATGCTTTCTAAATTTATCGAGGTTATAATCTATAAACTCTAACCCTGCAAGACACGAGATACTTTATTGCCAGGATGTTTCATAATTTGCCCCTCAAGCTCTAAGTCCGTTAAGAGAGAAGAAAGTTGATCCATGCGCAACTGCGTTAAATCGGCTAACTCATCCACAGAGAGGGGAACTGTGCTTAAAAAATCTAAAATGGAAGACTCATTTTTCTTCTCTGACGCCAAAATCTTTTTTTTCTTCTCTCTATTTTCTTTATAATGGGGAACCCATTGCCCTTGATCAAGAATCTCTAAAACATCCTGCGCCGACTCGGTCAAAACGGCCCCCTGTTTAATCAGACGGTTGGATCCGCAACACCGAGGATCCATGGGTGAACCAGGCACGGCGAAAATATCCTTTCCCATTTCTAACCCATATTGTGCTGTTAACAAAGATCCCGATTGATGGGCTGCTTCCACCACAACGATGCCCTGAACAAGAGCAGATATCAATCTATTCCTTTTGGGAAAATTCCCCATGTGGGGCTGTGTATCAAAAGAAAATTCGCTTAATAAAAGCCCTTTTTCTGTAATCTCTTCATATAATTTTTTGTTTTCCTCGGGATAAATAGTTTGTATCCCATTCCCAAGAACAGCAATCGTTCCGCTTTCCAAACTTCCTTGATGAGCCGCCGCATCAATCCCCCGGGCCAACCCAGAGACCGTACGCCACCCAAACCTGCCCAACTCTTTTGCCATCAGATAGGCCAACCGACATCCGTGGGACGACGCATTTCGTGCCCCCACGATGGCTACTTTTTTTTGAGCCAATAAAGCGAGGGTCCCTTTGAAACTTAAAACAGGGGGTCGGTCAGCCACGCTGTGTAAAGACGCAGGGTAAGAAGGGTCAGAATGAAATAAAAACCGAGCCTCACTTTTGAAAGTTTTTTCTATTTCAGTGATAACGATTTTTTCTGAAACTAAGTCTATTTTGCGTTTCATATTGGCCTGAATCTCTGGCCAATTTTCCACAATCGAGGCAGCTGAGTGGAACTGTGCCATCAGCTTCCAAAGAGTCTGAGGACCAATGTGGTGAGTACGGATAAGACGCAAAACAGAGAATTGCTCAACATTCAAGGGCATACACATCTGTTATAAAAGAAAAATTTTCAGAAAGGAACTTCCTTTTATAAAAATTTTTCACTTAAGTCAAGACTTTTATCTTTTTTTTCAGTTGTTGAAGAAGAGTTGCTTGCGCATCCACTGGTTTTGTGTCCCAGGTTTCCAGCTCTCCTTCAAAGGGACGACAGATCCCCTGAGCCATCAAGTCTTCCTGAAACTTGTCCAATCGACGGCTGCCTCCCTCTAAGTTTAGGGTATACAGGGGCTTACCTACAGATGCTGCCTCTGACAACATGGAAACGGAATCATTCGTTACCAAAATAAAATCCCCCAAGGCAAGAAACCCATAATAAGGATTGTCACCTAATCCATTCCATAAAAACACATGTGAATCGCCGAGAGCGGTTTTAAAGGCCTGCACCGCTTCCGGCGGGGTACGTCTCGATGCCGTAATAAGAAAACTCATGGGGTTTCTCTGGACCAGATGCCGCAATTCTGACCCGTAGTACTCCATGGTATCCAGATCCATTGTGTGATGCCGACTATTTCCTCCCAGCAATATTGTCACCCAAGGTCTGGGGAAATCTTTTGGAAGAATACGAGCCCATTTGATACCTTCTTTTTTTAAAAGAGATGGCGTTACATTGTGTAAAGCTCCCTGGATAGTAATTAAGTTTTTTCCAGACAGTCCATCATGCTGAGGCGCAATCACCACATCAAACGCATTTAAATTAAGATGAGGATTTTGCAGAAAAATGGTCGTCATTTTTTTGCCCAGTTTTTTCTTCAAAAAGGCAACGGGGGCGGCCGCCAGTCGACTGGCTCCGATCACAAGATCTGGCCAGGGTTCAACAAGTTGTTCTTTTGATTGTACATCCAACGCTTCTAAGGAATTGAGCCATAAAACAGGAGGAAGAACAGACCAGGGGAATCGCGCCGATATTCTTTTAACCTTTGCTTTGACTCCCAAAAGTTCTGCGAGCGCGAGACATTGTTTTTCCGTACCGACTTTCCCGTCTGTGATAATCCACGTTTCCATTGATAACCTCTCCCCTCTAATTAAATACGCATTCCTAAGAGAGGGCAACATTTTTTCCGTAGGTTTTATTGAGAAGATCAGTATAATACGAAAGATGGTAGCGGAGGAGGGATTCGAACCCCCGACAAATGGATTATGATTCCACTGCTCTAACCGACTGAGCTACTCCGCCATCAGAACGATCTTTAACTCTATAGGCAGAGCCTTCAGAAAAGTCAACTATGTTAGAATAAAGACCTTCAAATGATGCCGTGTAACCCCCAAATTGCTCCTTCTCTTTTATCTGCAGATTTTAGTTGTCTTGCCCAAGAACTAAAGGCTATTACAGCGGCTGGCGCAGATCTTGTGCATCTTGATGTTATGGATGGTCATTTTGTGCCCAATTTGACATTTGGCCCGGATTTAGTTCGATCGATCCGTCCCCATACCCCTCTCCCTTTCGATGTTCATTTAATGGTCACGAACCCAGAAAAATTTGTGCGCTCCTTTGCCGATGCAGGAGCTGATTATTTAACTGTCCATATAGAAACACCCGCCGCACAGGAAGCCTTAAAAGAAATTAAAAATCTTGGGAAAAAAGCGGGGCTTTCTTTAAATCCCCATACGCCCATCACTACCCTTCAGCCTTATTTGGCTTCCATAGATCTCGTTCTGGTCATGACGGTATACCCCGGGTTTGGAGGTCAAACATTCATCGCAGATCAGATGGAAAAAATAGAATGGTTATACGGCCAAAAACAGAAACACGGTTTTTCGTTCCAGATTTCGGTGGATGGGGGCGTGTCGAAGGAAAACGCAGCAATGCTGGTACAAAAAGGAGCGACTATTTTAGTCGCCGGCACCAGTATCTTCAAAGCTAAGGACTATACACGAGCTATTTCTAGCTTGCGCGCTCAATCGTAAAGTATGTCTCTCGAGGAGGCGAATGAAGATCGGACAGAGATAAGGGTGGCATATCCTCAACTATAAAATCAGACTCTAAAACAGGCATCTTTTCCATGCCTAAGCCCCACACCAAAACCCAAAGTACGCCCGCTGCTAGAACATAGATCCAAAAAGGTAAACGATTTCCCCCTTCAAATAAAGACATGTCCATACTCTGTTGGTTTCTCATAGACCTGACAAGGGGACTTCCCATAAAAGGCCATTAAGTTGTCGCGGGTTACCCACACAACCATGTCATCAAAAAAGTCTTGAGGCTTTCGAGACAAAGCGCGACTAATAATTCTTAAGCTTGATGATGCGTTATGCCGTTTGTCTGCGCCCGCTTGATCTAATCTTGAGATTTGTTTCATACTTCCCGCAACACCGTAATAGGCCCCGTGCCCACTTTCCCCATGACTGATGATGATCAGAACTATGGGATTTTGAGATGCCAGATTTTGTGGTCTCTTCGAAAATCCCCCATTGGGGCGTCGCTCGTCCACCTCCAAAGAATGGATGGGGAAGACTTGGCAAAAAGAAGCTTGATTTGACACATCTATCTGTTCTTTTTGGGGCGCCCCCCCAATGTACGTAAAGTAGTGTTTAAACCCATCACGAGCACACTCTTCAGGGAGTCCCAAAGTTTTAAAGGGAATAAGACCTCTCAAATCTTCAGACTTTTGGGCAGAGGGTCTCGACATCCCAAAATTTTCTCCTTTTTCATAAGGGTCTGCCGGTAAAGGCACAAACCCATTTTGGAGAACGAAACTGGCCACACTATAGAAAATTTTTTCTTGCTTTTCTTTTGTGTCTCTAATCTTCTGCCATTGAAGATACTGCAAAAAAGAAGGAAGCCCTATTCCTAATAAAACTCCCATCACGATTAAGGCAATGGCCACTTCTACCAGGGCAAATCCTTCTTCGTTTTTAACGTCACGAAAAAATTGTTTCATAAGACTTAAAGTTGAAAGTATAAAATACAGGCTGGCTGGGTATTGGCACTATTAAATTTCCCTTCTTTAATACAATCTTCTGGTGACACATTCACGCCATGATACCCCCGTACTCGACCGGAATTCGGATCGGCGCTATCCATTTTTTGTGCTAATGTTCTGGCTTGCTGGGGTGTCAATAAAGCTCCATCTCCCTTCGACCCATTCTCGCGTCCCAAAAGAAGCCAGTGTCCCGACATGTCGGGATGGGGGTCATGCTGAAGCGTGATCACTCCCCCAATTTTTTCTTGAGGCACACCCTGTCCCCCCTTCGCGTATTCATAACTTGGAAACTGACCCACATCTCCAATCAGCCCAGCTTGGGCTAGATGGGTCCAGACATTCGCCGCTTCATCCAAAGGATTCAACCCATGACCACTAATAACACCATCGTTTTGTCCATCCCGAAGTTTGGGATGAATATGAGCGGATGCTAAATGAAAATCTCCAGGTAAAGAACCATATGTATCGACAAACAGATGGATCGCCATTCGATACATATCAATATTACGAGCCACCACATTTAATTTTGCATTTTCGATGAGCTCTTTTCCTTTCAAAACGCCCCCGATAACGAGCCCCAGCACAATAAGAGCAATGGCAATCTCAATAAGACTGAACCCCTCCTCCTTTTTCAGAAAAGCTTTTAATTTTTTCATGCGGCTTCTTTCCAATTTAAATGACGAGAATCTAGAGAAAACTCCCTATAGAGTTGCTGATCTTTGGAATCAGGATGAGCGCCTTCCAAAATTGTTGCCCGCAAAAAGATGACGAGCTCTGTGACTGCTTTTGCTTGGCGCTTGGCAGAGGTAAAAAAACTAAAAGGCCCTTCACTCGTGCCAGGAATTCCTGCACGACCAGTCTCTGCCCCCTCGATCATTAAGCCCCCTAAAATAGCAACGGTGCCTGATTTGATCCTCAAAATAGAATCCATCTCACGCACGGCGATGACGGGGAATTCAGATTTAACGTGATGAGAGGGATTTTGTAGGGACTGGTTTAACAACACAACGGCTGGATCTTGTTTTGTATCGATTAACCGTGTAATTGTTGGCCTTAAATTAATAATAATATCTTGTGTCTCTACATCAATGGCTGGTTGGACACTCATCACAAATCCGATGGGAATGGTTTGGGGAGAACTGTTGGCGGACACCAAAGAACCATAATTGGTAGAGTCTGAGTTTAGAAATTGACGCTCTCCCGTTACATTAAAAAACACGAAATTTTCAGCCACTTTTAAAAGGGCTGTTTGATTATTCAACACCGTAAGTCTCGGGCTAGACAGAGTACGTACGACCCCAAACGTTTCCATAAAATTTAGAATGGCGGACAAAGAATGCCCCCTACCCCCCAGACTAATCACCTGAGACGTTTCGGGAGTTGTGATCACTGTAGGCGTTTTCTGCGCAATGGCACCAAACAAAGCAGAGGCACTGAGGTCTCCTTGAAATCTTGTTTTACTGGCTTCCGCATAGTTACCTAGCCCATATTCCCCAATCCGTTGCCAATCAATTCCGCTTTTATACTCCTCCTTTAAAGTCACCTCTAATATCTTTGCCTCAATCAAAATCTGCCTTCCCATTTGCTTTTTTAGCTTGGTCAAAAATTGTTCTACGACATGATGATTTTTTTGAGTTCCGTAAATAGTAATGAGGCCCGTTTGACGATGAATCGCAAAGGAAGGTCGGCCTTTTTGTTTGATCTTTTTCTTCTCGTGAACACGGACATTTTGTGTCTGGGAATCCTTAAGTTGCCCCTGCAAAGGCAGAATCTTTTTTTCTTCTATTTTTTCAGAATCTTCGTCTAGTAATTGGGTTTTTGGAACCTGTAAAAGATTCCTCAAAATATGTTTTAACTCTTCCCAAAAATCATTCTCCGCCCGACTAGAAATTTCTGTGGTGGATCCATTTGCCCCCACCCCCGTGGTGGAAGATTTAGACAAAATATTATTGGTAATAGAAACATTGTTTTTTGTTTCCCGACTCATGTTCAAAAACTGAACATCATATGTTTTTAAGTAGGGAACATCTCGTTCTATATATAGTAAATTTTTCTCATACCGAAAGCGTAAATTAAGGATTTCGCAAATAGACTGTACTACTTCGATCAGAGGACGAGATTTTGCATGATAAAAAATGGATCCCTCTATTTCCTTTTCTACCACTACATTAATTTTAGCAGCACGACAAAGATCCATAAAAACTTCTTTAATATCCTTAGACTCATTCAATTCAATGGTAACTTTTTGTTGTAGGATTTTTGGCAACAGAGCCGCTGCTGAAGAAGAAGGAGCAGTAGCTAATTGTGGGGGTCTTTCATTGGTCGGTTCGAGTAAGGCTGTTTTTATACTTTCGTGGGCTCGATCGATGATCGGATCTTGAAACTTTTTTTGATCCAAATTACATGCACTAAGACCAATACACGCCCAAATAGCCCACTTATTCATGTTCACCCCAAGTTATACTTTGGGGGTCACCCTACAAAATTACAGGAACGTTGAATAGCCTCCTCCAAGTAGAAATAAACAAGAAAAATCTAATGAGCATCTTCCCATGTTGTTCCCTGTCCTACGCCTACAGTAAGTGGCACTTTTAGTATCTCAACAGATTCCATGATTTTTTTTACGGCTTTTTCTACTATTTCCATTTCAGAGAGAGGAACTTCAAAAATCAACTCATCATGTACCTGAAGAAGCAACCGAGTATCATACTTTCCTTTCAAGAAAATATGAGCCTCTATCATGGCTTTCTTAATAAGGTCTGCATTGCTTCCTTGTAACGGGGCATTAACAGCTTGACGTTCTGCAAACGATCGAAAAGTTCCGTTTTTTGAATTAATATCTGGCACGAAACATCGACGTCCCCACAAAGTTTCCACATACCCATGAACCCGCGCAAATTCAATGGTGCGTTCCATGTAGGCTTTAATGCCCGGATATTGTTTGTGGTAGGCTTGGATATAAGCCGCAGCTTCCGACCGATCTATCTTTAATTGTTTCGCTAGACCAAAGGCACTGATACCATAGATAATGCCAAAATTGATGGCTTTTGCCCTCCCTCTCAGTTCGGAAGAGACTTGTCCCAAGGGAACACCAAAGACCTGACTTGCCGTTAAGGCATGAATATCCTTGTTCTGAATAAAAGCTTGTTGCAACGTTGTGATATCCGCCATGTGTGCTAACAATCGAAGCTCGATTTGAGAGTAATCAAATGAAACCAGACGACATCCCTCACTCGCAATAAACGCCTTTCGAATTTCACGACCTTCTTCTGTACGAATGGGGATATTTTGCAAATTAGGATCCGAAGACGCAAGACGACTCGTAGAAGTGATAGCCATGGCGTAAGACGTATGAACTCTTTTAGTTTTAGGGTTAATTTGTGCTATCAACGTGGCAGTATAGGTGCTTTTCAGTTTTGAAAGTTGTCGCCATTCTAATAATTTTCCTGGTAAAGGATGATGTTCTGCTAAACCCTCTAGAATATCGGAGCCTGTCATATAAGCCCCCATTTTACCTTTTTTCCCCCCGGGCAAATGCAGCGTTTCAAATAAGATATCCCCTAATTGCTTCGGAGAGGCTATATTAAATTGCTTACCCGCAAGATGATGAATTTCTCTTTCCAGATCTCTGAGACGTCTATCTAATTCTCGAGTCAAAATGTTTAAGACAGAAGGATCGATTTTCACTCCCCTATCTTCCATATCCACCAGGACATCCACAAGCGGCAGATCAATCTGTTCATAGAGTTTTTTTAGATGCTCTGAACGCAATTGCGGTTTCAGAAGGTCATAGAGTCGATAGGTATAATCTGCGTCAGATGCAGCATAATCTAAGGCTTTATCCAAAGGCACTTGATCAAAGGTAACTGCTTTTCTCCCCACACCCACGACCTCACTGAAGGAAGCCATACGATGCCCAAAATGAAGCTCTGTAAGGTAATCCAATCCATGCCTACCCCCTTGCTGTAAGTACGACAGAAGCATGGTGTCTTCATAATTGATGATCTCTACACCGTATTGCCTTAAAACTAATTTATCGTATTTCAGGTTGTGCCCTATTTTAATGATTTTGGGGTCAGCTAGGAGAGGGGATATTTTTTCTAAAACCAAATTGAGACCCATCTCTAAGTGCAGCATTTGTGGATCTAAGAGAGACACAGGGGGGTTAAAAGAAACAGGGATATAGCAGGCGACACCAGCTCTAATGGCAAATGAAACACCCACTAAACGAGCAGATTTTGCATCCAAAGAATTAGTCTCTGTATCAACGGCAACAACCCCTGCTTCTTTGATCTTGCCGATCCATCCCTCAAGTTGAGAAGCGGTTAAAATAAGGTCGTAAGAGTGTGTTGCTTTTTGTAGCGCCTGTGGTTTTTTCTCTATTTTCTCTTCGTTAAACAATCTTTTTTTCAAACTCCGAAACCCTTGCTCTTCTAGGAAAGGAAGAACAGTTTCTGGATGAATTTCTGTTATTTTTAGACGGTCGACAGGTAAAAGATCGGGCACAGTTGTATGTAGCGTCACCAATTGTTTTGACAAACGCGCCTGATCTGCAAAGTTTATCAGGGCTTCTCGGCGCTTTTCTTGTTTAATAGTGCGCGCTTTATCAAGTAAGTTTTCGAGGGTGCCAAATTCTTGAATCAAAGAAGACGCTGTCTTAATGCCGATCCCAGGCACACCAGGAATGTTATCTGAGCTGTCTCCTGCGAGGGCTTGAACATCTATGACCTGCTTGGGTCCTACGTCAAATTTCTCGTGCACCCCCTCTTGATCAATGATTTTATTTTTAAGGGGGTCATAGAGCTTTACCCTCTCTGATACCAGCTGCATCAAATCTTTATCAGATGATACGATCATAATGTCACGATCTTTTTCCCCCACAGCATAAGTCGCTATAATATCATCAGCCTCAAACCCTTCTTTTTCAACCAAGGGCACTCCAAAAGCTGTGCATGCCTGACGAATAAGAGGGAATTGAGGAATAAGATCTTCCGGGGTTTCGCGACGGTTTGCCTTATAGTTTGGGCAGATTTCATTGCGAAATGTGCGCCTTCCTGCGTCAAAAATAACCGCCACATAAGGCGCGTTCATTTCTGTTAGAATCTTTACCAACATGTTGGTAAATCCTAGAACAGCTCCCACAGGCATTCCATCTGGGCGTGTCAAAGGAGGCAATGCATGATAGGCCCGGAAAATAAACCCAGATCCATCAATGAGAAACAAAGTTTCTTTATTTGAATGACGCAATGGTGACACACTCTACTGATATCATAAAACACAGCGGCTCTCTAGAAGATTACATCACCAAATAAAAAACCATGTATTATCAGAAAAGTAGGCCGAAAAGAAACAGAGTGATGGCCTTTATAGGCCTCCTTATTTTCATAAAATTCTCTCTTTCTAAATTCAAATATCTCTTCCTCTGAAGTATACAGAAGTTTCTGTAGCTCAGACTGACTTTTTTCTATAAAATGTAATTAAGACAGGCGGGGAATGAGAATAAAATCTATTTTATATTTTTCTTTTTTATTGGTATTCCTTACCAATTTAGAAGAAGCATGTGCCCTTGTTGTGCAGGATATGAAGATCATTGACCACCAAGGGACCCCCACCCTTTCTTTTACCTTTGATGAAGCTTTTTCCCTAGAGCCCGACCAAGAAGATGATGAAACTCTTCTCATCGAATTCCCCGAAGACACTCAGTGGACTCCTCCTCTTTCAAAGGAATCAAACCTTGGGTTGAGCTATACTTACGTACCCTATCAAGATGGAGCAGGAGATTTAGTCATTAAAAAGGACAAACGTCTTGTGACAGGTAAATTGGTGCAAAATCAACATAATCAATATAGTCTTTCTTTTTATGCACAGCCAGATTCCCAAAATCCCCCCCTTCCACCTGAAGCCCCAATTCCTCAAAATCCTGTAGCAGAAGCGCCCATGAATCCATCTCCTGCTCCTGTCAATGGACCTCTGACCATAAAAGGGATCCGAGCAGGATTCAAAAATCAAAACACACGACTTGTTCTGGATCTTAGTCGCCAAACAAAATTCATTATCAAAGAAAATGATGACTTTTCTACCATTTATATTCTTCCCACAGAAATCACGCAGTGGGTGCCGGCCCCCTCTTCTTCTGAATCTTTCGGTTTTTTTAAAGGCTATAAACTGATAACAATGAACAAAGATGTGGGCATAGAAGTGTCTGTACAGAAAGGGACACGCATTGTTCAAGCATCCATTATCGGTGAAAAAACGCCTGATCCCAAATTAGTAATTGATCTGGCTCATCAATCTTTTGTTCCCACGGTCAATACTATCTCAAATTCGAACAAAGTTAACGAAACATATACCTCTATGAAGACCCAAAACAATGCCCTCTTAAATCGGGGAGATTCGTTTTCTGTGTTTCCAGAAAATGACCTTGTTAAAAGCATGAATATTTTAGTTCAAAATAACGATACGATTATTCGCCTCATGACGACTGAGGTAAAAAATTTCGATGTTCAAGAAAACAAAACAACGAATGAAGTCAGCATCCATCTTCCCAAGATGATATGGGATAACGTAAACGTTACAGAACAAAAAGCAGGTCTTGTAGAAGGATTTAAACTAGACCAAACAGATCCGGAACATACGAGTCTTATTTTTAAAGTTGATAAAGGAACCTCTGTTATTGGTAAGAAATCTTTTGGAACCAAAGGGAATGGTCGGTTTGTTGTTTATCTGAATCAAAAAGAAAAGAAAACTCCTACCTGGCTCATTGATGCTTCTGCGTCAGAGCTTTCTTATGATGATTTAGAGAAAGAAGAGGGAGAAGTATCCCGCCTTGTCTACCGAGGAGGTATTGCTCCTTATACGAATGTTGGGGACGGATTCTATGTTGGTCTTAAAGCTGCCTCGCTAGCAGGGCAAACAGCTTCTCATTCAACCTACTCAACGTTCACAAACGATCTTTCCACTTCCAACTTTGGTGGAGGGATTCACTTGTTGGCAGGGTATGGAATAGACATTAACAAAATTTACGCAGGAGCTGAATTTAATGTTGGAATCTATGGGGCTGACAGTAAAACAAGCTACACTGTTTCTGGAGCAAGCACAGATTCATCTGCTGAAATAAGAACCACTTGGGGAATCATAGGACGTCTTGGATATTACGTCTCCCCATCCAGTTTATTATACGCACGCCTTGGCGCTAACAGCTCTAATTTTTCTTATAGTAGTTCAGGAGGTACCGGGGAAATTATTTTCCCCACCTCTTATCAACGCACTAATCGAACAGGATTCCTTTATGGTTTAGGTCTTGAGTCTGCTTTAAATGATCGCTTGTCCGTTCGAGTGGAAGGAGCTCAGGTGACTTATCAGCCCTTCTATTATAAATCTGGTACAGATTATAAGAAAGACCGCCCCCTCTTAAATGAAATTAATTTAGGCATAGGATACAAATTAAATCCCATGTCAGGGCCTGCCATGGGAGACATTTATGAAGAAAGTGTTGGAACCGGATTCTATTTTGGAGCTGATAGTGGTCTTTCTACCTTCGTAAATCATCGCAATGTAACGGGGGTTAATGGGTCTAGTGCCACCACTACCTATGATGGGGAAGGATCAACAGTGGACCCGGCGTGGGGTCTCTTTGTTGGGTATAGCGACCATCAAGATAAATTTTTTATGGCGGGAGAATTGCAACTTGATTTGACGAAGCCTATCATTTCAGAGTCCATTCTCAATGGGGGAACTACCACAGAATCATACTCGAATAAACTTCAATGGTTATGGGCCCTAACAGCGCGCCCTGGGTATATTTTCAACCACGGGACTATCGGTTATGGTCGTATAGGCATGATAGGAGGGAGTTTTTCTCATTCTTCCCAACACAGCGGTACTCAACACTCCTTTACAGCAGGGGGATCTGAAAAAGTTTACGGAATCGGTATACGGGTGGGCGCAGGACTTGAAACCTTTATTACCAGACACTTGGCGCTCCGCAGTGATTACATCTTAGATTACATACCTGGCTTGAAAATAAAAGATCAAAGCAATGGCAATGTAACCGAAAAAATTAATCTCATTAATAATGAATTCAAGCTGGGTCTTTCTTGGTACTTGAACCCTTAATCCTTGATTCTCCGCCTCATTTTAGATACATATAAAATGATTCTTTGAAAGGAACTCTATGAGATTTACATCTCCTTTTCTACAAGAGCTTGAAAGCCGCGGACTGATTCACCAGGGTACCAACCTGGAAGGGCTTGATGCTCTAACTGCTGAAAAATCCATTACTTTTTATATTGGCTATGATGCATCAGCTCCTAGCTTGCACGTGGGCAACCTAATGCTAATCATGATCATGCGCATTGCGCAACGTCATGGTCATCGTCCTATTGTTATTATGGGGGGAGCCACCACACGCCTCGGGGACCCCACATGGAAAGACACAGCACGTCCCCTTTTGACAGAAGAAACGATCACACAGAATATCTCCACTATCAAAGGCGTCTTCACAAAGTATCTGGATTTTGATTCGGGTCCCCATAAGGCCATTCTATTAAACAACGATACCTGGCTTGGACAAATCAAATATCTTGATCTCCTCCGGGATGTGGGTCGTTTTATTTCTGTCAACCGTATGTTGACCTTCGATAGTGTTCGCCTGCGACTCGAGCGTGAACAGGCCCTCACCTTCCTCGAATTTAACTACATGGTACTACAAGCCTATGACTTTTTTTACCTCAATAAACAGTACGATTGTATGTTGGAATGCGGAGGATCAGATCAATGGGGTAATATCGTGAGCGGCGTAGATTTAGTTCGTCGCATGGCCCAAAAAGAAGCCTTTGGTCTCACCTGCCCTCTACTGACTACAGCTAGCGGACAAAAGATGGGGAAAACAGAAAAGGGCGCTGTTTGGCTCAATGCCGAAAATTTATCCCCTTACGATTACTGGCAGTTTTGGCGGAATGTGGAAGATGAGAATGTTCTCAAATTTCTTAAGATTTATACAGATATTTCTGTTGCCGAAATCGATGCCCATACCAACCTCTCCGGCACAGAATTGAATAAACTCAAAATACGCCTCGCTGATGAAGCCACAATCTTGGCCCATGGGAGAGACGCCCTGCCTGCCATCCATGCCACCATTCAAACACTATTTGAAGCGGATCAGTTCGAAATAGAAATAGACGGCGTCGATGCTCAAGGGAACAGTGTTCTCAAATCCTCACTGCCTATCATCCAGATAAAAGAAACGGATTTGGAAGAGGGTATCCCCATTGTTACGTTGCTTGTTCAAGCACACCTTGCCCAAAGCAACGGAGAGGCCCGCCGCTTGATTCGCGGGAATGGCTGCGCTATTAATGGACAGAAGATTACCCAAGAAGATTTCATAATCAATGAAACTCATCTTCAGAGTCATCATACGCTCCGTCTATCAGCTGGAAAGAAGAACCATGTTCTTGTTCAAGGCGTTAAAGGATAAGATCTATTCTGCCATTTCACCAGAATATAAATAGGCGCGCTGGCAAAGAACATGAAGCTGCCCCACATCATAATCTCTTGTCCCGCTCCAATCAAGGCAACCAAAATATAGGCCGTTGCGGGAACAGTAAGAGCCAACGCTTTTGCCAAATCCCTTTTCCGAAATTTCTGAGGTTTCTCTAAGAACAACATAAGCTCAGACAAGACAGAAAAGAGATAGGTGATCAAAATAGAAAGAGTTGCCAGAGTCACCATAAAGTGAAAGGTCTGAATTAGGTTTTTATTATAATTCATAAAAAGCAAAGCGGACATCAAGATCGCTGTCGATAGTAAACTAAAAATGGGCGTTCCATTTGATGTTATTTTTTGAAATCTTTTAGGAAATAATCTGTCTCGTGCTGCCGCCAAGGGGATTTGAGCCTGGATCAAAAACCATCCGTTTAGTGAACCCACTCCCCCCAATACCGCAGCACAAGCCACAAAGAGAGCTCCCCCCTTTCCAAAAATAGTGCCTGCCGCTAAGGCAAAAGAGGCGGGCGATTTCTGTAACACATCATTGGGCACCAATCCAATGATCAAGGAAGAGATGGAAATATACAGAAATCCAACAATCAGGACACCCAAAATAGTGGCCCGAGAAATTGTTTTTTTAGGGTTTTCCACATAGTCAGCTGGAATGGTTGCAGATTCTAATCCGATAAACCCCCACATGGTCAGAGCCCCAACCTCAATGAGCCCCATCAGTGGTGGTTTTCCACTGGGATTAATCAGTGCAAAATTCTCAAGGTTGACATGGGGAATCGCAAAGAAAAACACTAAAGCCAACGGCAATAATTTAACGATCGTTATAATAAGTTGGAACCGTCCCGCAAAGGAAATACTGATTAAGTTAATGAGCGTTAAGACCCAAATAATGCCTAATCCAGTCCCAAAACTAAAGATGGGATCAGTGGCAATTTTAGGCCACAAAATAGATATATATCCTAACGTACTCACGATGGTAGCTGTGCTACCCACCCATAGAGAAATCCAATAAGTCCACGCCGTTTGAAACCCAATAAAATCTCCAAACCCAGCACGTGCATACGCATAGGGGCCCCCAACGGAGGGCAAGACGGAAGAAAGCTTAGAAAAAACAAGGGCGATAAACAAGGCCCCACCTAAGGTTAACACCCAGCCTAACAGGCTAAGGCTCCCATAGGGAGCCAATATAGACGGCATGATAAAGATGCCCACACCTACCATGTTTCCCACCACTAAAGAGAGAACAGACCAAAATCCAAGTTTTTTTTTCATGAGGGCCTACAAAGTAAAGTCGATATGTTTTCGCAGTTTCAAGATACCTAAAATATTCATAGCATTTAGGAATCCCCCGGCCAAGATTAAAAAAATCAGAGCGTAGTAAGAATTAAAATAAGAAAAGATAATGAACACACACACCGCATAAATATAGTATACGCAGGCCCCCCACACAGGGTGAATGAATCGTGCCGCCTTTACGCCAACCAATAAACTCGAAATCAAACTGGGATATCCTACAGCAAATAAAAAAAAGGGCATAAAGTAGTTCATATTAGAAAAACTACGATTAAGGGCCTCTTGGATTAAGAGGCCTCCATCCATAATCGGGGATGTCCAGGCTCCTGTCACCAATACCAACAACATGCTACACAAACACACAACAAATGTATTTAAAAAGACCACAAAAACAGAAAGGCTCGCCTGTTTTTGAATATCTTGGCTTGATACTTCGCTTTGCAAAACAGAGGCGAGACCTGATCCCAAATCACTTGCATACGCCGCACTGGACATTCCCTTAGACATGGTCAGAAGAACGGTGCTGCCCATAAACCCGCCCATGGCGGCATGACCGGTAAAAGCAGAAATAAAAATTGTTTTTAACATGGCAGGAAAGATGGCAGAATTTTCAACAAAAACCCAAACACTCATACTAGCGTAAACGATCATAAAGGCGGGAAGAAAAAACATAGCAATAGCCCCCACACGTCGAATACCCCCCACAACACTGAGTATGATAAGAGACAATAACACCACCATGGTGGGTGTCGTTTCTAAATTGAAATTAGCAACAAAAGACGTTTTGATGACGGTGAACATATAAATGTCTACTCCGTAGATACCTAAAAAAATGCAACAGAGAATCGGAAGCCATCTTTGAGTGGGAAAGGCTTTTTGCAAATAGTACATGGGACCACCATCATACCCTTTGTAGGCGTTTCGAACCCTAAATTTTAGGCCCAGGAAAATTTCACTATATTTAATAATAGATCCTAAAAAAGATACAACACACACCCAAAACAGAGCGCCTGGTCCGCCTACTTTTATGGCAACAGCAACGGTAGCCAAATTTCCAATACCGATACATCCCCCAAGAGAAGCGAAAAAAACTTTTAAAGAAGAGGTGCCTGGTTCATCTGTGATGGTTTCTTTAGATGACTGAAAAAAATAACTCAATATTTTTGGAAACTGAACAACTTGAAGAAATCTGGATTTGAACGATAAATAAATAATTGAAAAGAATATTAAAGATATGCCAACATATCCCCACAATATTTCATCGTTAAAGTAAATAAAATACTCAGGAAGTTTATAAAATAATTCATTCATAATTTTATGATCATACGATTTTGGAACTTAGACAAGCAGGAATTTAAATTTGGTCGAAAGGAAGGGGTGGAGACCAAGCAGGATCTGTAGCATCTTCAGGTGTCTGAATTATTTTTTTGTTGCGTCCACTCACGTGAATTGTATAAAGACTGGCTTTTCCACCTGTCCCATTTTTTCCCCAGCGCTCTTGATTATAAAAGACTAATAATCGGCTGTTGGGAGCCCACGTCGGACCTTCGACTAAAAATCCTGTGGAGATTAATCGTTCCTCTGAACCATCTGGCTTCATTAAGCCGATAAAAAACTGCCCATTTTCTACTTTTGTAAAAGCAATCCATTCTCCATCTGGCGACCAAACAGGGGTTGCATATACCCCCCCGCCAAAGCTAATGCGTCGGATATTTTGCCCCGTCGAACTCATCACATAAAGTTGTTTTGTTCCCCCTCGATCTGAGTTGAAAATTATTTCAGTCCCATCCGGAGAGTAGCAAGGGGACGTATCAATCACATCATCAGTTGTCAGACGCTTAGCTTTCTGTGTTGCTAAGTCCACTTCATATAGACTTGACGATCCTTTATAGGCCTGGCTCATAATGACTTTAGACCCATCTGGAGAAAAACGGGGCGCATAGGTAATACCCTCAAAAATTCCCACCAAAGACGTTTTTCCCGTTTCTAAATCAAGCTGATGAACTTTTGCTTGTCTTAAGTGAGTCTCATACGACATATAGACTATTTTCTGAGAATTGGGAGAAAAACGGGGCGTAATAACAGAAGCGTCCCCATTGGTTAAATACTTATGATTCGCCCCATCCTGATCCATAATAGCAAGACGTTTGATGCGTTTTTTCTGTGGCCCCCTTTCTGATACATAGATAATACGCGTATCAAAGTACCCTTCTTCCCCCGTAATCACCTTGTAAATTTTATTAGCCGTTAGGTGAGCAATACGTCTCCAATGTTTCATGTCTGTCTTGAATTCAAATTCAACTGAAAGAGACTGTTCATACACATCCCAAAACTTAAACCGCACGGTTAGAATTTTTCCACGTTCCAAGACTTCTCCTACGACCAACCCACGACTGTTGATCAGTTTCCAATCTTCAAATCTAGGGGTCGTCTGCAAGTCGAGATTGGTCTGTATGTAAGAATTTGGATCCAATACCTCAACAAAACCAGATCGCTCTAAATCTTCTATCACCACAGACCGAATTTGCTCTGATATCTTGGTGTTCCCTTGAAAGGGAAGAACGGCGAGAGGAAAAGGTTTTACCTGCCCCTGATCAATATCAACCACCACCTCGCTATACAACAGAAGAGGCATCCAGGCACACCATAAAAGAAATAGAATTTTTTTCATTTAGACAATTCCTCTTGGGCTAAATCGTAAAACACATTTTTTCCATTGGTGATACTTATCTGGAGGCAGCTTTAAAGGGGAGCACTCTGGCGCCCGTAAAGCATGCCGCACGCTCTGGACCGCCTCTTGAAAAGACCGAAATTTTTTGGCATCTTTCTGGTTCAAAATTTTAATCTCTGTTACCGTACCTCGTACGTCCAAATCAATGGCCGCCTCTACCATCAAATCTTTTTCCGCCATTACTGTCGGGGGAACAAGCCAACATTGTTGAATCTGTTGCCTCAGGGCATCCAATTCTGACAAGCTGATTTTGTTTGAAATTAAATCCGCATCAAAGGCTCTGTTATCCATTGTTTTTTCTTGCGGACTTGGTTGTTTGTCAAATTCTTGAACTGATTGCAAAACCGATTCAAATGGGTCACTTGACTTCTTAGGCGCTTGCGCTACTTCTTTTTCTACTGGTTTCGGTTTTTCTTCTAAGACTTTAGGAGATTTCTTGGGTTCAGATTCTGGCTTTGATGTCTTCAATGGAATAGGCTTTGGGGGCAGGGGGGTAAGTTGCGTGATTTTTTTGGCCGGCTCTGGTTTCACTACAGGCATTTTTTTTTGAACCAAAGGCTTTCCCATATTATACGTAGGCTTTTTATAGGCACTAAGAATCGGGGCTTTTTTTTGCATTTTCTGAGGAGACTGGGTAATGCTATCAATGGGCACCATGGAAACAGCAATCACACGTGTGGGAGAGATCTCTTTCCTAAAGCTGGGTAACCCTATCAGTAACAAAATGATAAAAAAAAGGTGGATCCCGCCTGAAATCAAAAAAGATTGACGATCAATCATTGAAGGGAACCGCCCTTGCGCCATGAATTTGAGACAAGAGACACTTTTGTATATCCCGCTTCATTAAGCAAGCCCATGATTTCCATAACATGTCCATAAGAGAGTTTTTGGTCGGCCCGGATATAGACAGGAGCTTCATAATTACGCCGAGTAATGGCATTGAGCCTTACAATAAGTTGGCCAAGTCGAATGGGAGACTCTTGGAGATAAACTTCTTTTTTTCCCGTAATCGTTAACACGAGAGGATCCGCTTTGGCTTTAAGGCTGGTGGCCTTAGTCTTTGGTAAGTCCACTTGTACCCCCACCGTCAACAAAGGAGCAGAGATCATAAAAACAATCAGCAAAACCAACATAACGTCCACGAGGGGCGTCACATTAATCTCACTGACCGGACGATAGGTTCCATGATAGCGTCCGGCTCTTCTAGGACGAAACCCTCCTTGCATTACCTACCTCCTCGCGCACAGATAATGTAAAGACGGTCACAAAAAGTTTCTAATTGAACCGCATAGTGTCCCAACGAAATGGAAAGTTTATTATAGGCAATCACCGCGGGAATCGCCGCTAACAGCCCTAACGCTGTAGCGGCTAAAGCCTCAGCAATGCCAGGAGCCACCACGTCCAAACTTGTGTTCTTAGACATAGCAATGGATTGAAAGCTATTCATAATCCCCCATACCGTCCCCAAAAGCCCAATGAAAGGCGTAACCGATCCCATTGTCGCCAAGAATCCGACGTTTCTTTCTAAAGAATCCATCTCATTTCTAATACCAGATTGCATCAATCGATCCGCTTGAGAAAGCTTGTCTTCTTTTGAGCCTCCCTGCCTCATTTCTTTAACAACGGCTTCAAAAATACGATTTAGGGGCTCATTTTTCATCTTTTTAATTCCCTCTGAAAGATGGCCAAGAGTGGTGGCCTCATGAATCAACTGACCCAAAAATTTTGAGGACTTCAACAAAGGGAGTAACTGTTTTGTTTTAGAAATAATAATCGCCCAACTCATAAAAGAGCTAACCAAAAGAACCAGCATGATCAACTTTACAAAGAGATCCGCTTGCCAAAACAAATCCCAAACGCCGTGTGTATGCTGAGTCATCTCTATCCCGGATGCTAAAACTTTTCCTGAACTTGTATCAACCATTTAAATTTTCCTTTATTTTTCTGATTACTTCCTCCGGCAACCTCTTAACATGCCATAATTCTGAATCTACAGCTACCACACTTACGTTCATATCCGCGATCCGTTTATCCCCCACCCAAAGAGATTGATGGAGGTCAAACAACGCCTTCGACTCCCCCTCAAGCACTGTACGAACTTGAATAATGTCATCTAGACGAGCTGCTTTTTCATATTTAATATTTAACTGCGCTACCACCAACACACAAGCATAAAGACGCTTTAATTCCTCTTGAGAGATTCCACAGTATCTTAATAATTCTGTCCGTGCACGTTCAGCAAAATTAAGATAATTGGGATGGTAGACCACACCTCCTGCATCCGTATTCTCATAATACACACGGACTTCAAAGTAGTGAATATTTTCTTGAATACAGCCTGAATCAGACATCATTCTTCTATGGTTTCTTCTGCCAGCAGACTTAACCGGTTCTGAAAAGACGCAGGAGGTGTGATACCCAAAAAAGAAAAAGCTGTCTTGGTTAATAATCTGCCCCGGGGAGTACGTTGGATAAATCCCTTTTGAATCAAGTAGGGCTCCACAACTTCTTCTAGGACATCTCTCTGCTCGGAAAGAATCGCACACAAAGTCTCTACCCCTGCAGGCCCCCCCTGGTAATGATCTGCGATCACTTGCATGTACCGTCGATCCGAGGCATCAAATCCTTCTTCATCAATCTCTAATTGACACAAAGCTTTTCCTATTTTTTCTCGATCAATGCCTATATCCCAAACAGAGGTGATATCGCGAACCCTCTTTAAAAGCCGCAAGGCAACTCGAGGAGTCCCTCGCGCTCGACACCCAATTTCTTCAGCTTCCTCCTGTCCAATGAGAAACTCCATTTTCGTGGAAGCTTTTAGGATAATCTGTGCAAGTTCCTCCGGTTCATAAAAAGACAGAGCAAGAGGGATACCAAACCGTTCCCGCAGAGGGCGCGTGAGAAGACCTGAGCGGGTTGTTGCTCCAACCAAAGTAAAAGGGGGAAGATCAATCTGGATAGATCTTGCAGAAGGTCCCTCTCCAATCATGAGGTCTAATTTTCCATCCTCCATCGCAGGATAAAGAATTTCTTCCACAGCAGGGTTCAGTCTATGAATTTCGTCAATAAACAACACATCATAAGGCTGCAGATTTGTCAGAATAGCGGCCAGATCTCCCGCGCGTGCAATGATAGCACCTGACGTTGCCCGGAATCCAACCCCCAATTCACACGCCACAATTTGAGCCAGCGTCGTCTTGCCCAACCCTGGCGGTCCATAAAACAAGATATGATCTAAAGCTTCCGAACGTCCCCGTGCTGCTTTAATAAAAATTTCCAAATTTTGGCGTAATTGAAGTTGTCCCACAAAATCAACCAGCCTTAAAGGGCGCAAAGAAGGGGAGGGTATCTTTTCTTCTTCAAAAAGGCTTTCCGGGGAAATCAATCGATCCATTTAGGTACCCGCTAACTGTTTAAGAGCCAGAGGAATAATCTGAGCTAAAGAGAAAGATTGATCTTTCCCTTCCATAACCCGATGAATCGCTTCCAAAACATCTTGTTTTTTATACCCTAAATTAATAAGGGCTGACACTGCCTCCGGATGTAAAGAAGAGGGAGTGTTTAGGGCAGAATTTAAGCTGCTTTTTTCTCCAGAAAAATTCGCCTTATCTTTTAGTTCTCGCACAATTCTCTGGGCCAACTTAGGACCCACACCATCCGCTTGGGTAAAAGGAACATGATCTTGAGATAAAATATTGTTTTGTATCTGTAGCGGTGTCAAGACCGACAGAATCGCCAGACAAACCTTTCCTCCTACCCCCTGAACGGTGAGAAGAAGTCTAAAAGCAGAACGTTCAGTTTCGCTGGAAAAGCCAAATAAAGTGATGGATTCGGATCTAATTAATGGTTCTACAAATAGAACGCATGCGGCGCCCTCTCCTGGGAGATCCTGTAAAGTGTTTTGTGAACAGAGTAGAGCATATCCTACACCGTTTACATCAATCACAACGGACGTATCATATCGACTATCAAGGCTTCCAGTTAACTTTGCGATCATGGTGGGCACTTAACTCTCTCATGTTCCTTAAATGGCTATGACAAATGGCAACCCCCAGGGCATCTGCTGCATCCTTTTCAGCTAAACAGCCTGGGAGAAGGATATTGATCATCGCCTTCATTTGATTCTTGTCGGCATGACCTACACCCACCACAGCTTTTTTTACTTTATTTGCACTGTATTCTGACACAGATAACCCCTGATGAGAAGGGGCCAGCATGCATACTCCTCGTGCCATTCCCAACTTTAAGGTCGATTCAGGATTTTTATTAACAAAAACCTCCTCAATCGCAGCCTCTTGAGGCTTATAGGTATCAATGATTCTACTCAACTGCTCATAAATCTGATTTAATCGATCTCCTAGAGAGGAGGTCTCTTTAGAGCAAACGATGCCATGAGCAATATGGGTTAGATGAGATCCTTTGAGATCAATAATACCCCATCCTGTTATTCTTAAGCCAGGATCAATCCCAATAACTCTGAGTATATCTATGAAAACAGCCCCTCCACTGCAGATGGATCAATGTCAAAATTCGAGAACACAGCCTGCACATCATCGTTATCTTCCAATAAGTCAATCAACTTTAAAAGAGAACGAGCTGTCTCTCCTTCTACCTTTACCAGATTCAAAGGACGCCACACCAGCTTGCAAGAGGATGGATCCCCCAGTTTTGTAGACAAAAAATCTCTGACTTTATGAAGGTCATTTACAGCGGAAAAAATTTGATGGCCCCCCTCTTCTTGAACTACATCGTCAGCCCCTGCTTCGATGGCCAGATCAAAGAGGGCTTCAACAGAAAGAGGGATATCCGTATATTCGATTTGCCCCACATGTTGAAACTGAAAACTGACGCTGTTTGTTTCTCCTAGACTTCCCCCAAATTTAGAAAAAGCTGTTCGAACTTCTGGCGCTGTTCGATTACGGTTGTCCGTTAGCGCCTCCACAATAAGAGCAACCCCGCCTGGGCCATACCCCTCATATCGAACGGCCTCATAATTATCTGTGTCTGCTGGGCCAGCACCGCGTGCAATGGCACGATCCATTGTATCTTTAGGCATATTCGCTTGACGAGCCGCAATAATCGCTGCACGCAATCTTGGATTTGATTCAGGATCAGGGCCTTGACGGGCTGAGACTGTAAGCTCTCGAATGAGCTTGGTAAAAGTCTTTGCTTTTTTAGCATCCTGTGCACCCTTACGGTACATAATGTTTTTAAATTGGGAATGACCAGCCATTTAATCTTCCTTTTACGTTTGCTATATCTCAATATCATCAGTTTGGGATAAAAGACCCCCCACTCTTACCGGACGAGCTAGAATAGCTTTGCCCGTCTTATCGTCTGTTTCTATATAAAGACCACAAAGAGTCGCTTCCCCCTCTGCTGGAACAAGCCGATCTACGGAATACTTTTTTGTAAATCGTTGAATAGGAACAGTTTTCTGCATCCCCACCACGGAATCATAATCTCCTGTCATCCCTAAGTCTGTTTGATACGCCAATCCACCTGGCATTATACGAGTGTCAGAGGTAGGCACATGCGTATGGGTCCCCACGAGAGCTGTCGCTCGATTTACCACATAATAACCAGCTGCCATCTTTTCAGAGGATGCTTCTCCATGAAAATCAATCAAAATAGCAGACACGCTCCCTCCCAGTGTATGGGTAGAAAGTGCCTTGTCTAACGCAGCAAAGGGGTCATCCAAAGGATCCATGAAAAGGCGCCCCATCACATTGATAACGACAACTTTTTTTTCTCCTGGCACTTCAACAGTCACCATCCCATGACCCGGCGATTTTTCGGGATAATTGAGAGGTCTTAAAAGACGTTTGTCCTTATCAAGAATGGGCAGAATTTCTTTTTGATCCCAAATATGATTCCCTGTGGTAATAACGTCTACACCTGCCTTATAAAGGCTTTCACAAATCGCTTCCGTAATACCAAACCCATGGGCTGCATTTTCTCCGTTAGCCACAACTATATCTAAAGACCATTGCTTTCTCAGAGAGGGAATATACTTAAGGATGGCATCCCGTCCTGCTCGCCCAACGATATCTCCGCACATCAAAATCTTCATAAAATGCCTTATAAATTCAAAGTCATCTTAGACTTTTCTCTTGACGGGATCAAATTTTTTATGGAATTATTAAGAAAAAAACCGTTTACTAAAAGTAAACGGCAAGGTTGAATAATTTAGGGAGAGTACAAAAACTATCTAGATAAAAGACTGAACAACTCTTCCTTGAGGCGAAGCTTGCGGATCTTCATCTCTCTTAAGAGGTCTACATCAGGCAGAGGACGTCTTTGTTCTCTGCTTATCCTTGCATCCAATCGCTCATGACGATTCTCTAAGCTTTGGATACGATCGCCAACAGACATATTAAATATCTCCTATTTTTGATTGAATAGTTTTTATGTTGTACTCTGCTTAAGATATCATACCAAGATGCTTTCCATGAGAAGAAAGAAACCATAGAAAACATAGAAGTAATAAGGGATATTCGTATCCCCATGTTTTTTGTGTAAACTTACTTTTATCGCAACATTTTCTATTGAATTATCTGATTTTTAAATAATTATTTGTTTTTTTTAAATGAAAGAATCATCCACACTTTCTGTGGATAAGTTTGAGAGTAAGACTTCTTTTTTGAAAAAATAGAAACTACCCTGTTAAGCCTTTGTCGTTTTGCTCAAAAAATAGGCATATTTTTAAGGGAGAGGAGCACTAATTCCCCAAAGATTTTTTTCTGGCACCCACCCCGTGAGGGATTTCTTGCCAATCTTAAGTTCTACTCGACAAAGCTGGTTATGACACTCTTTTAGTTTAACCAACACCCCTTTAGAAAGATGAGCTAGAACTGCTGAGCTTGTTTTTTTTTCTTTTGTTAAAGGGATCTTCTTTGTAACCAAAACGATCGCCCCTGGAAATACCATCCTCTTATGAACCCAACCCTCTTCTCCCTCGGAATCTTGGATTTTATACCATTCCTCATGAGCTTGTTTGATTTCGACAGGTAATCGTCGACACTTTAAGGAAAATTTGACAGGGAATTGGTTGCTAGGACCAAAGCGTACATTTGTTTCTTCCTGTTTAAGATTATAAAAAAGAACCGGAGGAGCCTCTCGCCCATATCCCACGAAAATGAGAAATAAAACAATGACCCCACTCCAGAATTTCACTTTAATCTCCTGTTTGAATTCGCTCCAAGAGCTCTTTTACTGAAGGAATAAACCCATTTTTATAAAAAGGATCTAAGGCAAATCTATACCCATTGTGCCCGGAAAACATCAATTGATCTTCCACATCGCTTGAATGAGAAATGGTTTGAAGCGTTTTCTGAATACAAAAAGACCGGGGATCTGCTTTGCGGCCCGTTGTTCCTTCAGGACTCTGGGACCAATTACTAAAGAGACAGGCACTGAGACACCCCATACAATTAACTTGATCCTCATGAATTTGGTGCGCTTCCTCTGACGTCACAAAAACAAGAGTAGAATCTGGTGTCCGCAATGCCTCTTTAAATCCGGCCTCAATCCATGTGCGGGCCTTCTCTACGCATTGCTTTGTAAGGTAAACCAACCGTTGCCTAGGACCAATGGGAAATGGCTGATCATGATCACTTACAGGTGCTGTGGAATAGGCCACTTGCCGATCAGATCGTGCTTTTAAATTATGTAAAAATTTATTATTAACCGCTGAAGAATAAAACCCAGTGGGGCTAAACTTATTTAAAAAAATGTCTCCCTTTTTAAGAGTCACCAACTTTTTCTTCCATGCATCGGAAATGGGACTTTCCTTGGTCAGCAAGGGCCTTGTTCCAAACTGAAACCCGATAGGTCCAAGATCTGGATTATTAATCCAATCCACCCATTCTCTTAAAAACCATACCCCTCCTGCCATAATAATGGGAACATGTCCTAATCCAAATTCTCGCATGGTGTTTCGCAAAGCCAAAACACGTTCGAAGGGGGGTTCGGGCTTTTCAGCATCTTCTGCACGGCTTAGTCCATTATGTCCACCCGCCAGCCACGGATCTTCATAGACAACGGCCCCAAGCCAATCTTGAAATTTATGGTAGGCCCGACGCCAAAGCACCCAGAAAGCTCGAGCCGAAGAAACGATTGGGTAATAATAAATTTTATATTGAGAAGAAATTTCCGCTATTTTATAGGGCATACCTGCCCCACACGTAATCCCATTTACAAGACCGCCAACCTTATCCAAAATACCGTGCAAAATAGGTTCTACTGCGCCCATTTCCCACAAGACATTCATATTAAGGAGTCCTTGACCTTTCCGAAGATCATGGGCAATGCGAGCTTGAGCAATTCCTCCTTTGATCGCATAGGCAATGAGCTCTTCGTGACGTTCCCTGCGGGTACGTCCATGATAGATAATAGGGATTAGATTTCCATTTTCATCATAAGCATCCGCATTAACAGCAGAAAAAGTCCCCACCCCGCCAGCGGCGGCCCAAGCACCCGAACTCTCCCCATTAGATACAGAGATTCCCTTTCCCCCCTCAATCAGAGGAAGAACTTCTTTCTCCCCCAACATAATGGGGTTTAAAGATTTCATATATCCTCCTCAATTCCCCTTAAAGGATTATTCTTGGTCGTTGTTTCCTTGCTGAGTGGCTTTTATACTTAATCTTACTTTTCCACGATCATCAATACCAATAACCTTCACCTGAACTTCATCTCCAAGAGACAAAACATCTTCTACTTTTTCAATTCTTTTCGAGTCTATTTCACTAATATGGACAAGTCCAGAAGTATTCAAGAAATCAATGAAAGCCCCAAATTCTACGATTTTTACGACTTTTCCTGTGTAGATTTTCCCTACTTCAGCTTCAGCTGTAATATCATAGATGCGCTTTAAAGCCAACTCAATGGATTGTCCATCAAGAGCCGCAACACGGACCGTTCCATCGTCCTCGATATCGATCTTAACCCCGGTTGTTTCGCAGATATCGCGAATTACTTTTCCACCTGTACCGATCACTTCTCGAATCTTATCTTTAGGAATTTTGATGGTTTTGATCTGGGGAGCATTGTCATTAACAGTGGATCTCGACCCACTAATGGCTTGTTCCATGATCGCAATAATATGAAGACGCGCCTCTAACGCTTGTCGAAGCGCAATGTTCATAATCTCATGTGTAATACTGGTAATCTTGATGTCCATTTGAAGTGCAGTAATCCCAGAGCGTGTTCCTGCAACCTTAAAATCCATATCTCCAAGCGCATCTTCATCGCCCAAAATATCGGTGAGAACAGCATAATTTTTGCCTTCTTTTATAAGCCCCATCGCGATACCAGCAATGTGTCCCTTTAAAGGCACCCCAGCATCCATCAACGCCAGAGAGGTGGCACAAACTGTTGCCATAGAAGACGAACCATTGGATTCCAAAACTTCAGCCACTGCTCTTAGGGTGTAAGGAAAGTCATCTTTGGAAGGCAATAACGGATGAATCGCACGCCACGCCAATTTACCATGTCCCACTTCACGACGACCCGGGGAACCTATACGACCAGTCTCTCCTACTGAAAAAGGCGGAAAGTTATAATGGAGCATAAACGGTTCCTTGATCTCTCCTTCAATAAGGTCGATCAGTTGTTCGTCTTCACCAGTCCCCAAGGTGCTCACAGACAAGACCTGTGTTTCTCCTCGTGTAAAAAGAGCGCTTCCATGTGCCCTGGGCAATACACCAATTCCACAAGAAATGGGGCGTACTGTAACAGTATCACGACCATCAATACGCTTCTTGGTATCAAGCACCATCGAACGCATTACTGTGTGTTCCGTCGCCTTTAAGGCATCACCTATGGTTATGGCAGAATGCTCTTCATCCTCAAGCTGGTTCAGAATGTCTGTCCGAATACGGTCAATTTCATCTTTTCTCACATTCTTTTCTTTAATCTTGTAAGCCTTCTCAAAAGATTTTTCTGAAAGTTTTTTTACTTTCTCTCGCAGCTCTTTTTCCGAATCAGACATTTCAATCAATGCCCACGGCTCTTTTGCGGCCTCTTCTGCCAGCTCGATAATAAGATCAATCACGGGCAAAAAAGCCTTGTGACCAAACTCTACAGCTCCCAACATAATCTCTTCGGGAAGTTCTTGAGCTTCAGATTCCACCATAAGAACGCCCTCATGGGTCCCTGCAACTATCAAATCTAATCGAGAGGTGGACATATCATCCAATAAAGGGTTAAGCACATATTCACCGTTGATATATCCTACACGAGCCCCTCCAATAGGGCCCAAAAAGGGGATACCAGAAAGGGTTAAAGCAGCAGAAGCTCCAATCAAAGCGACTATGTCTGGACTGTTTTCTAAATCATGACTTAGAACTGTACAGATAACTTGGGTTTCATTTTTAAAACCTTCTGGGAACAAAGGACGGATAGGCCGATCAATAAGCCGGGAAACCAAGGTCTCTCTTTCCGACGGTCGTCCTTCACGCTTTAGAAATCCACCAGGGATCCGGCCAGCAGCATAGTACTTTTCTTGATAGTGAACTCCCAGTGGAAAGAAACTTGCGTCTGCAGAGGCCTCTTTGTGGGCAACAACTGTGCACAAAACAACTGTATCCCCATACTTTGCCAAAACCGCACCATTTGCATGTCGCGCCATATGTCCGGTTTCCAAAACAAGAGGACGCCCCCCCCAGTTCATCGTTTTAGTAAAAACTGTTCCCATTTAATTAAAATTCCTAAATAAATTAACGACGCAATCCAAGAGTCTGAATAAGCGTTTTGTATCTTTCCGTTGAGTTGGATCGTAAGTAGTCCAATAATCGGCGACGATGTCCTACCATGATAAGCAATCCTCTTTCGGAGTGCTTATCCTTTGGATTCTTTTTCATATGATCGCTCAGCGAGCTGATTCGGTTGGTCAAAAGAGCTACCTGCACTTCTGGTGACCCTGTATCTTTCTCAGAGGTTTTAAACTCTTTGATGATGCTTTGCTTTGTTTTTTCTATAATCGACATCTTTATCTCCTTAGCGTTAAAGGTTAAACATGCGCTTCGGCGCCAACAAGCCATCTTTATAGGAAAGAATCCCACATAGATCGCCAGAAGCACTTTTGCACAAAACGACGCTTTCTATAGATGTTGGTAGAGTTGACAGGTGAAAAGATAAGGATTGACCTTTGTAAAAACGGTCACAAATCTCTTCCTCAAAAACTACTACCAGGATGTCGTCCAGCACAACATCCATAGAATGCACCACTCGTTGTAGCTCAGAATGTGCTTGCATTTCAAGTATTTTTTGCAAAGGGACAGCTTGCGCATCATTGAAACACCCGACTTGCACACGATGCAAAGAAGAGATATACCCCTCTGTCCCCAAAAGAATGGCCAAATCTCGACCCAAGCTTCTCACATACACACCACTTCCACAAACCAAGCGAAATCTAGCTTTATCTACGGAAACAATCTCGGTTAACACAAGCTCTTCGATGAAAACCTTCCTCGATCTAAGAGAAACATCTCGGTGTTGTCGCGCATAAGCATAGGCTGCTTTTCCCCGAACTTTCACTGCTGAATACACAGGGGGAATCTGATCGATTTCTCCTAAAAAGCGAGAAAGAGAGGCTTCTATATCTGATCGAATTGGCCTTTTTTCAGAAACAGCAATGATATCTCCCTCTAAATCATCTGTGGTTCGTCGCTCTCCCCAAGTGACCTCAAAGTCATATACTTTAGTGGTTTTTTCCATAAAAGGAATAAGCTTTGTCGCCTCTCCCAAAGCAATCGGCAGCACACCTGTAGCCAACGGATCCAATGTCCCCACGTGCCCAGCTTTTGTTTTATTAAAAACATGCCTAACCTTTTGCAAAGCGGTGTTAGAAGAAATTCCATAGGACTTATTCACAATAAGCCATCCGTGGTATTTATTCTGTGTCTGGTTTTTCAATATCTTTTAAAACCTTGGGATTATTGAGCAAAGAATCAATTTGGCTAAAATTTTCAAACGCATTATCGATCTGAAAGGTAAGATCAGGAACCAATCGAAGCTGTAATTTTTGCCCTAAGGCCTTGCGAATTTTAGGTGTTGCTTTTGTTAAGTCTTTAATCAGAGAAGCTTTCACTTTACTTCCACTAAGGGGAAGAATAAAAACCCGCGCATTGCGCAGATCGGGGCTAATTCTCACTTCGGTAATGGCCAACGAGACAGCCTCTAATCCCTCTTCCCAAAAGATACTTTCACGAAAAACGCTGGACAAAACCCGCCTGATTTCTTCAGAAACCTTAAGTCCTCTCTGGCTAGGCGGTTGATGCTTCTTTGAGCTCATGATTACTTCTCACCTTGCATCGAACTCGACACTTTGAAGAGGTAAAAACATAAAAAGGCAAAAAGCCCCATGCCCATCATCATCTTTAATCCCTCAGAAACGACAAGACCTGAGATGGCTTCTTTAACCGAAGGGAAAAAGACAATAAGCACCGCAATCAGAAGACCGGTCAGCGCTTCTCCAGCGACAATGCCCGATGCCATCAACAGGCCCCGTTGTCCCGCCCGCAGTGCTTTCGTTTCAAAATCTTTCCCCAGCACCTTTTTAGATTGGTTCACTTTTCTCTCTGAAAAATAAGAGATCAATCCGCCGATAAGAATAGGCACCGTAATTTCAAGAGGCATGTAAATACCTACAGCCACTGCCAATATGGGAATACGCCATGTGCTTGTTCTCTTTAAAATCTCATCAAGACCAATGAACAAGATCCCAATCCCCACCCCCACAGACATGAGGCTCCAATCCAAAGAAAGATCAAAGACACTCTGTGCGAGTCCCGCCATCAATGCCGCCTTAGGCGCTGTCAAAGACTGGGCCACATCCATACCTTCCCGCGGAAACACATCCCCAATGCCGTAGGCTTCAAACAGTACGTTCAAAACAGGCGCCATGATACACGCGGAAACGAACACCCCAACGATCAACATAGCTTGTTGCTTCCAAGGAGTAGCCCCAACAATCTGACCGGCTTTCAGATCCTGCATGTTGTCCAAACTAATAACAGCCGTCCCCGTAATCAACGACCCCAGCAGAACAGCCACCGCCGCCATCGCCAGCATGACCACCCCAGATCCTATCACTGGAGAAACAAGGGCCAATAGAATAAGAGAAATGGACAGAATCGCCATAATAGCAAGACCTGACAGAGGAGAATTAGATGATCCAATAATCCCCGCAATATAAGCACTAATAATAGCCGCCACAAGCCCAAGAATCAAGCAGAGGGCCACCATAACGCCAATGGTCGTCCAATAAAGCCCTGAAAACTGGCCAAGTCCTGTTTCAGAGAGCAGGCAAGCCACTATCCCCACTAATGATATGATCACTAAAACAAGTCCAAAACCCACCCAATGAATAGGGATATCCCGTTCGGTGCGCAGGGACAAAATACCCAGCTTTTTATTCAGTTTTGTCTTTTTGATCACTTCAAGAGACTCAATAATGGCTGACTTCATGGATCCCAGAAGGGTGATCGTGGTCCAAATCCCCCCCGTCACCATGCAGCCCACACCGATAATGCGCAGTTTCTCTTTCCAAATCTGCATTACCAATGCATAAGGCTCCAAATCGGCCGGATATCCTCCAATCGCCGCATAAATGGGCACACAGATACCCCATGCCACAACCGAGCCTAAAATGATACTCACCGCTACTTGGACGCCAACGATATATCCGGCACCCACTAAAATACCACAAAGGCCTGTGCCAGCCCCAAAAACAGATCCGCCAACCCGTTTCCAATAATTAATACCCTCCTCGAAAATAGACATTCCCGATTGCCCGAATTTAAGACAAGCCGATAAAATCGTCCCCACAATGAGATCTCTTAATCCTGCTTTCGAGGCTCCATCCCCTGCTTTTAAAACTTCGGCTGCCGCTAGACCTTCTGGAAACTTCAGATCTCCTTCTATGAGGAACACGCGCCGCAACGGGATAGAAAACAAGATGCCCATGACGCCCCCCAGCGCCATAAGAGCCGCCACATGCCAAAAGGGAAAATGGGTCCAAAATTTCATCATGATCAAAGCTGGCAAGGTAAAGACGGCGGCTGCTGCCAATCCTTCTCCAGCTGATACTGTTGTCTGTACAATGTTATTCTCTAAAATATTAGAATGGCGAAACAGCTTCAAAACAGCCATTGAAATAACGGCTGCGGGGATAGTTGCCGCCACTGTCATGCCCACCTTAAGTCCTAGATAGGCGTTTGCTGCCGACATAATAACGGTCAAAATAATACTTAATATAAACGCTTTAACCGTAATTTCTGGTAAATTTTTAGAAGCAGAGATGTAGGGCTCCCCAGAAAAATGGGTCTTTTTTCTGGGTTGTTGAACCAAGTTATCTGACATATTAAGAACTCCTAGATTATATAAACAAACAGTGGGCGGATCTTACAAACATCTATAGAAAATGTCTAGATATTTTCACTAATTAATATTAGACATAAATGGCAGGCTTTCGAGCTTCTTCCTGTTTTTTACGCATGCACCACAAGCGATATTGTAGCTCAGCCAACCACTTATGAAGTTTAAGAATTTTAAGAGCCTCTTCTCCAGGGGGATGTCCGAAATATAAATTTAAGAGCCTGTTCTCGCGGTCTTCGTCTAATGAAAAATGAAAAGAAATACTAGCCAAATCATCATAAATAGAAGAAAATCCTACATCTCCCCAATCAATGAGAAATAAGCCTGTTTGGGTTTTTAAGATATTCTCTCCCTTAATATCACCATGAGAAAAATTATAGGGATTTATAATGGTAATTTTTTCCACCACTGATCTTACATTTGTGAGTTCTCTTAAATCAACGACATAAGAGGCTATCTCTTTTAATCTTTGTAGCACACGATCTTTAAGTGAATACGTCTCCAGAGAAGACGTTAACTGACCTAGAGCGACATGAGCTTCTTTCACCAAAAAAATGAGTTTTTGAAATATTTTTGGATCTTGAATATCTTCTGGAGTAAGGGGGCGTCCTTCAATAAATTCTGTGATTAGAAATTCATAAGAGTCATCATGCCAAATTACTTTTGGGCCCAGGTTTTTCTCTCCCATCAGTTTGGTTGCCTCACAAACAAGACGTCTTTTTTTCAAAGACCGTCTTTGATCCAACGCTCTCACGACCCAAACCCCTCCTCCTGTTCGTAATTTGAAAAGACGATCATTGCTCTCTCCCCCAACCAACGGAGTAATGGAAAAAACCTGATGAAGTTTAAGATAGGCAGATAAAGCTGGGGACTCGGTCCATTCTTGAGCTAAAACGTCAGCGCAAAGACAGAATCCCAAAAGAAGAATCTTTAAATATTTTGTATCCATCCAATTTCTGTCCACAATAAGAATGAGACTACCTCATACTCGGGATAAATGTCTTGAACTAACTTTTTATATGTGGACATTTGTTGTACATACTCCAGGGGCGGCTTAAGCCGATAGCTTTCTAAAAAGGCACCTGTTTTATAATCTAAGATGTGTACCTTTTTCCCCTGATTATCCACCGTCAAAACATCTAAAATCACTCGAATAGGACGGCACTCCACATATCCCTGAATAGGAACCTCGACCTGCGTCTTCTTATTAAAAAAGATAGGAAAATCTGGATGTAATAACACTGTCTCTATAGCCATCTGAATTTGTGTTTTTTCTTTCGCAGAAAGGGAAAGAGCGGAGACATATTTTTTCACGAGAGAGGCACGATATGTTTCTTCTGCTCGAACCACCCATTGTAAAATTTTATGAATAAGGATTCCTTTTTCCCTTTGAACAGAAAGAAGAGATGACGACAAGAAATTAACAGCTGGTTTTGTTTCTACATTCGACGAAGAGAAGGGAAAGTATTTTTCTGAGGTCCATGGTTTTTTGAGCCATTCAGGCATCACGCATAAGGCTTCAGAAGGTGTAGGTTTTTCCGTTTCTTTCCGTATTTCAGGAAGGGTGCCATATCTTCTGCCTTGTCCTATTCCTTCAATATCCATAGAATTTCCCATTTGCTGCAAGGTTGATTCCAAAAGAGAATACCAAGACTGAGGATCCACACCCTTTTGTGATTCCCATCCACAAATATAAAGACGATCTTCCGCACGGGTTAGGGCTACATAAAGGAGCCTATAATATTCTTGAAGTTCTCGGTCTTTTTCAAATAAAATATCTAACTCTGGTACTTGACGAGACTCTCGATCAGCCCATAACAAAAAAGCAGGATTCTCATTCCAATGCAAAGATGATTTAGACGCAGGTAATTGAGTTGTGTCTGGCAAAAATACAACAGGAGCTTGCAAACCTTTTGCCCCGTGCACTGTGATAACACGCACCTTGTTTTCCTCCGTTTGTTCCAAACTACGCTTGACCTCTATGTTTTGTTGCCGAATCCAACACACAAACAGTTGAAGATTAACCCCATAAGAAAGTTCATATTCTTGGCATACGGACAAAAACTCTTCTAAGACATCTTCTATTTCTGTTCCCAATCTCTCTAAAAGACGTTGCTTCCCCCCCCAAGCGCCCAAAATAAAATTGAAGAAAGAATAGGGAGATGTGCTGGCCGCTATTTCTTGTAATTTCAATACTTGGGTAGTGATTTTTTCGTAAGAAGTATTCATTTGTAGGTAGGCCCACAAGCTTTGATTTTGTCTCTGCTGACAGAGCTGAAAAATTTCATCTTCACCTATTCCAAAAAGAGGACTTTTCAGAAGAGTTGCGAAACTTAAATCATCTTCTGGAAGTAGCAAAACATCACAAAGGCATAATAAATCTTTCACAACGAGTTGATCCGTTAAAACCATTCGATCTAACCCAGTCACAGGGATGGCTCTCGCTTTTAAGGCTTTCACTAATTCTTCCATGAAGGCATCACGTCTGCGAACTAAAATCATAATATCTCTGGGTTCTAAAAGCCTATTTTGAGAGTGTAATGATTCTCCGTTTTTAAACCATGCCTCAAGCTGAAAGGCGATTTTTTTTGCCAAAAGACGACGTACACTTTCTTCCGAAGACTGGGTTTCTACCATTTTCCACTGCTGAAGATTTGTTTGTTTTTCTTGAGAGATCAGCGGCCACATTTCAACAATCCCCGGAGCCTCATGTCGTGACACCTGATGAACAGAAGGAGAGTTCTTTGACTGATGAAAAATCATGGATTTAAAAGTTTGATCTACAAACTGAAGAATGGCTGGTGTAGAACGGTAAGAGGTTTCTAGATCAATTGTTCGACTCAACGGCAATTTTTGAAAAGACTCTTTTGCTTTCTCAAAAGCCTGTGGACACGCGCCTTGGAAACTATAAATGGACTGCTTTAGATCGCCCACCACAAAAAAAGTGCGGGATGTATTTTGTGCATTATCTGTATAAAATTCTTCTATCAACGTTAAAATGAGATCCCATTGAATCTGGCTTGTATCCTGAGCTTCATCCACGAGAATATGGTTAAGTTTGTGATCAAGCTTCTCTAAAATCCATGGTTTCATAGAACTGTCTCTGAGTAGGTTTCGTGTCCTTAAAATCAGGTCATCATAGTCAATCCAAGCCTTTTGAGACTTAACAGCTTCATAGATTTTTATAAACTTAGTGGCTACCCGCATCAGAAGAGTAGACCGTTCACAGATTTTTTGTTTCAAACTCGATTGATGAAAACGAAAAACTCTATCTGCCTCTTCTTCTAAGACAGCAGAGATTCCAGGAAATTTTCCCCCAAATGGTTTGGAAAAAAATCTTTTCCGAATACTACCCGTCGTTGTGAGAAAAAGAGATTTATAATCATAAAAGCGGGTTTCCTTTTCTTCTAGAGAGGCCTGATCAAAATCTATTAAAGATTGACATAATTTAAGATCAGAAACTGTGGCCTTTTCAAAAGAAAGAACGCTCTCATCTATTCCGGAAGATCTCTGAAAGAATTCTTTTAAGAGGTTTGATTTTTCCATCTTGAGGTCAAGAAACACGGTCAAATTATTCACAAGCTCTTTAAGGGGGGTCTTAGATAAGACGTCTTTATGACTTAAGAAAAAATTTAAAAATTGATGGAATTGGGGTTCGGAAAGGTGATGAACGATGAGAGCAATTTCACTGTCTTCTAATTCTTTCCATAACTCGCTATAGCTCTCTTCGATCACCTGTTGTTTTTCTGTATCATCCATAATTTTAAAATGGGGAAGAAGTCTTGCTTCTAAGGGAAACATCCTTAATAGGGATTGGCAAAATCCATGGATAGTTTGAATGCGTACCCCATATGAGCTGTCTAAAACTGAGCCTAACAATTGTCGTGCTTTATCTAAAAATTCTTCTGAAAATGAATCGCCTAAGAAATCCTCAAGCTCGACTTTTAACGTACGATCATCCAAATTTACCCATTGATTGAGACGATATCGAAGTCGATTCGCCATTTCTGCCCCAGCGGCCTTGGTAAAGGTTAAACACAAAATGTCAGAAGCTTTTGATCCAGACAAAAGTAGACTTAAAATACGATCTATTAAGACTTTGGTTTTGCCTGTCCCAGCAGAAGCCTCCACCCAACAGGAAAATCTGGGATCAAGCGCTTGTTTTTGAACAACAGAAAGTTTCATGGGTTAATTTACCTCACTGACCATTCTTGCAGTCGAGCAAGGTGATCATATTCCCCTTCTTTTATAAATCCTTTAGGATGGGAAAGATACGGGGTGGTTTCTTTGTAAAAAGAAGAGATTAGCTGCTCTAAATTTTGTTGTGTTTGGGCAGTCAACAGAGAGAGATCCTCTTTGATAGAAAGAATCTCTTCAGACAATAATCCCCAATATTGAAGGTCCCTTAAAGGAAGACGAGGAGGAAGATCAGAAAACCCCCCCCTCAGAAAAATAAGAGCTTCCAAGGTTATCTGGGACGCTTTTCCTTCTTTAACATGGGAAAGAGGGGGAATGCTCCCTGTTTTGTAATCAATTAAAATCGCTCCCTCTTGATCCCAATCAACTCTATCTGCCTTTCCAAAAAGAGTAAAAAGATGGTCTTCTACAGCAAAGCTAAATTCTCCCTTAATTTCAGTTGATGTATTGGCTAGTTTTTTTTGTTGTTTAACCCATTCAAACAAAATTGAAAACTTTTCCCACAAAAATCGCGATTGTTCAACAGGCCCTAAATAAAGTTCAAACAAAAATTTGGCGCGTCCGCTTAAAAGAACATCCATAGGAGTCTCAGAGGTGGGGGCCCATCTGTGCAGAAAATTATGAACAAAAAGGCCGAACAAACGTGATTTTTCTTCCGGGATAAAAGGCTCTAGTCGGGTTAACTTTAAAATATGTTTTGCGTAAATACTGTAAGGATCTCTTAGAAGAATCGAGACATCTGTAACAGACAGTCTTTTTGGTCTTTGAGATACTGGCGGTAATGGTCTCGGAGCTTGTAGGTCCGTCTTCTGAGACACAGAGTTTAGATTTCTTGCCCAAACTTTTAAATCTTTATTTTGAGAAAACGTCAAATTGTATGCGCCCATCCGCATCTCTAAGTAAGATAAGAACCGAGAGGGAACAGAGGGCACTCCTCCCACTCGCAAGGAACGTGTAATCAACACAGGAACCGGTATACAAATGGCTGACAAAAAATCATGGGCGCTCTGGCTGAATCTGGTCTCTAAGGAAGGGAGACCCAAAGTTTCTCTCATGGACGAGCTAAAGAAAGGGTCAACTCTCAACTCAGCCGGCCACGTTCCCTCATTAAGACCTGCTAAGATTTTAAAATCTGCCTCCATAAAACGTGCTTCTGCAGGAGACATTAAAAAAATACTTTCGTTGTTGCCTTTAGAAACATTTGGAATCTGGTGATCTTGAAGCAAAGAAAACAAAATCTCAGAGAGCATTTTAGGGTGGGTCATGATCAGCGCAGAACTTTTCTTTAGATCCTGCCATAACTGTTGAAATACGACCCCTTCTTCAGGGGCGAGCTCAAGAAATAAATTTTCAAGATCCGTCTCAGATCCAAGAAGCCAAGCAATAAGGGATTCTAGTTTATCCAAATAAAATCCCAAGGGTTGCGCTTCTTGAACGAAAACGAGATGATTTTTAAGAGTTTCATAAAAAGTTTTTAAACGATCACATACGTCAGGTTCCAGCTCTGCAGATTCTCGCTCTAATAGATGTTCTATGGCCAATAAAGAGGCGTTCCCAACCCATGTACGCAAAATATATTTTTCGAAAAGATTCCATACATCTTTTTTCTTTTTAACGAAAGAATGCTTAAAAGTAGAGGCCATAACAACTGTGGGAAAGGGAGACGAAAACCAGAGTGTAGCAAGATGCAAAAAAGAGCCGATTTGAGTGTCTAGAAGAGATTTTTTCTGCACAGATACAGATAGAGACCAAAACCCTAGTTCTGCTGAAACACGATGAAGAAGTTTTGGGTCGGAGGAAATACATAAAATTTTCTTTTTTCCCTCTTCCAATGCTTTTCGAATTGAGATGCAAATAATACGAGCCTCTTCTCCTTGATCTGAAGTTTCTATGTACTGAATGTTTTCCATAGAGGGTGGTAGAATCCATGGCCCAGTAAATCTAGAGTCAAATATTTTTTCCAAAAACAACGATGCATTGTTCCACTCCTTTGAAGGTAACTCCCGCACGCCTTCCGGAGCGCTGTTTAGTTTTTTGAGGAGACGATGTAAAAAAAACTGGGGATGTCGAGAAGACAAAAACTCTTTTTTTTGCTCTCGTTGCAGACCAGGCAAAATAACCACCCCATTCTTCAGCGTAGAAATTACCTTTATGAGTCTGGCCGTACTAGGGATGGTTCCTAGTGACCCCGCAATCATGATGGGTGCCTTTGTTCTATCTCTTTCTAATAAATCAGCTTGTATGTCCATAAACCTTCTTTGCCAAGTGACAGGTTCGACACACTTTTCATCTTTTAAAATGGCATCCCAGTGATCACTAACCAATGTTAGAAATTTTTGAATTTTCTCCCAATGTTCGGCTTGCCCAGCGACAGATGAAAAATTTTTCAGGGTTGTTAAGGAAATGCCTTCGGTCCTTATCTCATCTAGAAACGCCATTAAGTTCTCAGACCACACCAAGGCCTGGTCAAAAGATACAGCCTGCTCATTGTATTGAAATTTTTCTATTAAGGAGGCTAATAGGAGTCTTCGTCTATATGTACTAATCACGGGAGGTAGCTGAGCCACTTGTTCAGCTCCTTCCTGGGATACCAAAGAAATTTCTTCGGGATCCACATCTCCTAAAGGAATGATGCGAGGTAAAATGAGGGCTTTTTTCTGTGCCTTTTCAAACAAAGAAGACTCAAGAACGCGGCAAGCCCGGCGAGTTGGCAAATAAATTACCCACTCCGATAAAGAAAAAGAAGATTGTTGGGCTAAAAGGTGATCGGCAATAGCTTCTAGAAAGGAAACGGAAAATGGAACTGAGTAAATCATCCGTTATACCTGAAAATACAACAGCCAAACCTACGCTTCAATCAACGAATGCTCTTCAAACCAAGCCCGCGTTTCCATCAAAGCTTCAGGAGTGCCCACATGAAACCAAAGACTTTTATGCTCAAATCCATGCAATGTCCCTTTTTCTTCCGCCCTATCATATAGCTTATTTAAAGAAAAAGCGCCAGGTTCTTCGCCCTCAAATAAACGGGGATGCAAAATTTGAACTCCCCCGTAGACATATTTGGCTTTTTCTCCTGTGCGCCTCTTGAGGAGATGAGAAGGTGTTAGATTATAGTCTCCTGCCCCCTCATATCCACGCGCTGCCTTTAAAGGAACAACCAACAACAAAGCATCCATTTCATTGGTCCAGGCATCTTGCAACATTTTGAGAGTATTCCCATTTTTATTTGACCACAAGATATCGCCATTGATGACAAAAAAAGGATCTTTTCCCAATTCAGGAAGCGCTTTAAAAACCCCGCCTCCTGTTTCCAGACGTTCCGATTCGTGAGAAAATACGATCTTCGGGTGTTTGCGTTTTTTAAGATGTTCGACGATCATCGCACCATGATGACAGACGTTTACCACCACCTTTTTTACTTTTTCTTTTTCTAACTGATCAACGGCGTAATCCAACATGGGTTTGCCAGCGACAACGATCATGGGCTTTGGGCATGCATCTGTTAGAGGACGCATTCTTTCCCCTTTTCCTGCCGCCAAAATCATGGCTGTTTTAATCCGCATTTAATACCTTCCTTTCAGTACTTGGCATATAAAGATCAAACCACTCCTTTAGTCTTTTAAGAGAAGGGTGGTTCAGATCTTGCTCGATCCATTTTAAAACACGAGGCAAATGAGCCAAATATTTTGATTTATTGTATCTTTTGTACATTCGAGTGAAGACCCCTAAGATCTTGGCACTCCGCTGCACCCCTAATATATGGTAGCTTTCTAAAAATAAAGCCCTATCTACATAGGGAAAAGCTTCAAGATATCTGTCAATCATTTTGCTCTGTATTTCTTGAGGCACGTCGTATCGAGCATCTTCTAATAAAGACACTAAATCATACGCCCGTGAACCATAAACAGCATCTTGAAAGTCTAACAAGCCACACCGTTGCACCCCTTGTCTTTTTCTGAGATAGACCAGATTATCTACCATAAAATCTTTTAATACAAGAGTTTCGGACTTTACCTGAGATTGCAAAAGAAGCGCCCAAATAGTCTCCCATTCTTTCACTGCTTCCAAGGACAATGGCTTAGAGTAAACGCTTGGATAATACCATTCCAAACACAAGTTGAGCTCTTTCATATAAAGATCTAGAGAATAAAGGGGCAAAGTAATCTCTTCTCGACGAATATCAAACTTTGTATGTAAATGAATCAATACCCTTGTTGCCAATTCATAGAGATCTTCCAGAGGAACGCTCTTTGTTAAAAGACAGTTAGAGTATGTTGTGTCTCCTAGATCTTCAATTAATGCCAAGCCTTTTTCTGAATCGTAAGCAATAACTTCTGGTACAGACAATCCTAAGCCCGAAAGAATAGATCCTATTCTAATAAAGTCTTCTAATTTTTCTCCGGGAGGGGGGGCATCCATCAAAAGAACGAAACCTGTTGCCTCAGATCCCAAACGATAATACTTTCTATCAGAACAATCTCCTGCTAGAAAAACGCAAGGCTTTCCCGCCCATCCGTGTTGTTTTAGAAAATCAGTATATCTTTCAGAAATCATTTAGTCTTTTTTCCCAATCCTCACTTGAGGTTACTGTTACTTTTCTTCCATTATTTTCATTTTCAAACAAAAGAAAAAGAAATTTTTTTGGTTTATAATTCTCTAGCCTTTCTGGCCACTCCACTAAAGAAACACCTCTATAAAAGGCATCTTCTATTCCAATTTCATCCAATTCATTCGGGCTCTTCAGTCTATAAAGATCTAAGTGCCAAATCATAAAGTCTTTGGTAGGATACATTTGAACCATCGTAAATGTGGGACTAGGAACTTCTTGTCTTTCCCCTAAAAAAAACCGAATAAAGCAACGAACAAACATGGTTTTCCCAGCCCCAAGGTCTCCCTTTAAGAGAAAAATATCTCCTTTTTTTGCTATTTTAGCTAGGGACTCTGCCAATAATTTGGTATGGTTCTCTGTGGCAAGAGGGTATGTTTTACAAAATCCCGGCATATTATAGTCACGTTATGGTTTATTAACTTAACAGTTATATCATTTTATTTTGGACAAGGAAAATGAAAGGTTCTCAATCACAACTTACAACGGATGTTGTTATTATCGGAGCAGGTCCTGTTGGATTATTTTCTATTTTTGAGTGTGGCATGATGAAGCTCAAAACCCATGTGATTGACACCTTAACCGAAGTTGGCGGGCAATGCATTGCCCTTTATCCAGAAAAGCCTATTTACGATATTCCCGGACATCCAAAAATTCTAGCGGTAGACTTGATTGAGAATTTGAAAAAACAAGCCGAACCTTTCGATCCAGTTTATCATTTGGATCAACAAGTTACTCACCTCGAAAAAAGAAATTCTGGTTGGAAAATTCGCACCTCAAAAAATACATCTATTGAATGCAAAGCAGTCATTATCGCAGCTGGTGCGGGTGCTTTTGGTCCCAATCGACCCCCTTTGGACAACATCGAAAAATATGAGAATAAAAATGTTTTTTATTTTGTTAAGAATAAAGAGATTTTTAGAAATAAAAAATTAGTCATTGCTGGCGGGGGTGACTCTGCTGTCGACTGGGCTTTGAATCTCGTCGATATTGCAAAACATATTACGGTGGTTCATCGTCGTCCCAAATTCCGTGCTGCTATGGAGAACGTTTCCAAACTATATGAGCTTTCTAAAGAGGGTCGGATAGACCTGGCTATTCCTTATCAGTTAGACTCCTTGCATGGAGATGAGGTTCTTCATGCCATCGGGCTTAAAACACTAGAAGGACAAGAAAAAAGAGTGGAAGCTGATGCTCTGCTCGCTCTTTTTGGCCTTTCTATGAACCTCGGGCCTTTAGCAGAATGGGGGCTTGGACTTGAAAAATCTCACATTACTGTTGATATAGGCACATACCAAACGTCTGCACGCGGTATTTTTGCTATCGGGGATGTGGCAACCTACCCCACAAAACAAAAACTTATTTTAACTGGTTTTTCAGAAGCCGCATCCGCTGCTCATGAAATAAGATCCATTATATATCCGGGAGAGGTTTTTCATTTTCAATATTCAACCACCCAGGGGATTCCGGGGAAATAATTAATGAGATTAAGACGGTTTGAACTCATTGTTGGTCTGGTTTGTTTTATAGGTGGATTGGCACTTATTATTTATGATTTTTTTCAAAACACGTCATCAGAAGAGTCCGACAAAATCAGCGTTGTTATTCAACAGCGGAAAGATCCTTCATTAGAGCAAGTTAAAATAGACAAAAATATTTTCTTAACTGCTTTTAAGCCAAAGACTACTCTTAAAGAAATTATTATTAGAAAATCAGAATCTTTTATTCCCTTATTAAGGCATCACGGATTAACCACGACAGATGCAAAAAAAATTCAAAAAGCGCTGCTTCCTTATTATAAAGATAGCTTCTTAAGAAGGGGACAGCGTTTTTACATCAGCATTGAAAAAGAGAATCATAATGCCGTTCAAATTAAAAAAGTTATTTTCTTACTTCCCCCTGGAAAGAAAATCTCTCTTGTCCAAAGAAAAGGGGAACTTGTTATTGAAAAAAAGCCTGATATTTTACCAAAAAAATTACAGTACATACGCGGCCATATTCGAGACAGCTTGTATATAGATGGATTGAAAGCGGGACTATCAAAAGGAACGATCAATAGTCTGAACCAACAATTTAGTTACTCCATCGATATGCAACGCGCGCTTCGTCACGGGGATGCCTTTGAAGTTCTTGTAGAGCGTGCCTATGATAAAGAAACTGGATTTATCGATCCTGGTAGCGTTCTTTATGCCAGCTTAAATACAAAATTTGGGCCCCAAAGAATTTATCGCTATGCTTTAAAAGATACTCAAATAGAGTATTTCAATGACCATGGTCAAGGGGTGAGAAAATCACTTCTTAAAACACCCGTTCGAGGAGCCAGACTTTCTTCTACGTTCAGTATGAGACATCATCCCATCCTGGGGTATACTAAAATGCATAAAGGTATAGATTTCTCAGCCCCTATGGGTACCCCCATTTTGGCAGCCGGTAACGGATATATAAAGAAGAGAGGATATTTAGGGTCTTATGGAAACTACATCCTCATTCAGCATAATAAGGATTATGGATCAGCCTATGCTCATATGAGCCGTTTCGCAAAAGGATTGGGAGCGGGGTCTCGCGTAATACAGGGGCAGATTATTGGTTACATTGGTAGGACTGGGCGTGCCACTGGTCCTCACCTTCATTACGAAATCCACTATAAAGGCAAGCAAGTTAATCCTCATAAAATTCAGATGCCTTCCCAACGAAATCTGGCCGGTGCTCAGTATCAAGATTTCTTGACGCATCTCAAATTTATTCAAGCACAACTTAAGGCTTTGAAGGGAAAATATTAATTAATCATTTCACCCAAACTCTTAGCGATTTTCTTGACATTGCATAGATTTAGACCGACCCTAGAAGGGGAGGCAAAGCATGTTAAAAGAAACAAAAATTAAAGAATGTGGTATTCCTGAACTACCCGTTTCGCTTAAAAAACTTAAATCTCAAAAACGTGTCACGCCTTTCGATTTGTCGTCCCATAACCGAGCCAGAGAAGCAATCGATTTAGGAATGAAAATGCGAGCTCCGGATTTTAATATTTTTATCATTGGGAAAAGCCGCACTCGAAGAATTCTGGGAACCTGCCAATATGTTCAAACGTATCTTGATCAGCTGCCTTCTCCTGCTGATTGGATCTACCTAAATAATTTTCAACAAAAAAACAAACCGAGATATTATCGATTCCCTGCAGGCACAGGAAAAGAATTTCAAAACAAACTTTGTTCCTGTGTACAAAAAATACAGATCTCGCTTTTAACGGTTTTTACGGGAGAATCTTTCTCAAAAGCCATTAAAAAGGAAGAAAAGACGATTAATGAATTCATCAGAAAAAACCTAGAAGGTGTCAGAAAAATTGCGCAACAAGAAAAGCTTGATTTGCATCAAACAGATGACGGAACCATTATTATTTTATCTACCAAAAATGGTGTAAATCAATCGGTTGACGACCTTCCCTTAGAAGAGACAAAGAAACTATCCCCTATTTTAAGGCATATCCAAAGAAGTCTTTTAAATCTTAATGAAGAAGCCATTATTGAAGAAGAAAAGCTGATGGATCGGTTAGAAATCATGAAAAGGGGAAGGGCTTTGTCTTGCGTCTCCCCTTTTATTAAACGGTTAGAAAAATCTTTTGGAAAAATTCCAGGTATTAAAGAATGGCTTCAAGAATTACGGAAAGATATTTTAGAGAATCTAGGGGTACTTACTAATCTAAACCCAGAATACAAGGAGATTACTCAATCTTTTTTAGAACGACGATATGCAGCAAATGTTTTGGTCTCTAACGACCCATCCAAAGGCCCTCGTGTTATTGTGGAATCTAATCCCAGTTACGAGAATCTATTTGGATCCATCAAATATTACACAACATCGATGGGTGGCTTTGAAACAGATTTCACAATGATTGAGGCCGGCGCTTTGCACCGAGCAAACGGAGGAGTTTTAATCATCCGAGCAGAAGACCTAGTAAACCATGAACATTCCTGGAGGTTTTTAAAAGCAGCCCTTAGGGATCGAGAAATTCGTATCGAAGAAATGCATCGTGTTTCAGGCGTTCCCATTCTTGCAGCTCCAGCGCCGACCCCAATTCCTTTAGATATTCAAATTATTTTGGTGGGGTCCTCCCATTGGTATTGTTCTTTCTTTTATAACGATGAAGATTTCCAAAACTATTTTAAAATCAAGGCGGACATGGATGATAGCATTCCTCTAACTTTGAAAAATATTGACGTTATCTCTCTATATCTCCAAGAATCCTGTCAACGAAAATTAGAAATGAGATGTGATCGCACAGCCCTTTCGTACGTCATGGGGTACGGATGCAGGCTTGCTGGGAATCGAAAAAAAATATCTGTTCAAATTGATATGCTCATGGATATTTTGAAAGAAGCCTCTGTCTTCGCAAAACAAAAAAAAAGCAAAACTATCAAACAATACCATGTGGAGAAAGCCATTGATGCTCGTCACTATAGGAATTCTCATTTTCAAGATTTAGAACAGGAGTGCTTGCAAGAAGATTTGATCCTTATTCAAACGAAAAATAAAGCTATTGGTCAAGTCAATGGGCTAACCGTCCAAACAGTGGGTGTTGAGACCTTTGGAAGCCCCATTAAAATAACAGCCCGTACTTATATGGGGCGAAATGGGGTTATCAATATAGAGCACATGGTTGATTTAAGTGGCCCCATTCAACACAAGGGGGTTTTATCTTTAGAAGGATTTTTGAGAGGGATCTTTGGACAACATATTCCCATTTCTTTTTCCTGTACAATTACCTTTGAGCAAAATTATGCGGGCGTAGAGGGAGATAGTGCTTCCATTGCCGAATTAATGGCCATCCTTTCTTCTCTTTCCAACATTTCTCTCCGGCAAGACATTGCAATCACTGGGTCCATGAATCAAATGGGCAATGTCCAACCCATTGGAGGGGTGAATGAAAAAATAGAAGGTTTCTATTATACCTGCAAAAAACAAGGGCTTACAGGAACACAGGGCGTCATTATTCCCAAAAGCAATGTAACAGATCTTGTTCTTTTACCTGAGGTTTCAGAAGCTGTAAAGCAGGAAAAATTCCATATTTGGGCTATCTCAGAAGTATTTGAAGCGGTTGAAATCTTAACAGGAATGGAAAGTGGTCACTTAGATTTTGAAGAAAAAAAAGCCGCTCCCACTGTTTTCAGGAAAGTGTATGAAAAGTTAACGATTTTTGACCAACAATTACAAAAAAGATTCTTAGATCATTATGTAACAAGATGATCAATTTTGTTTCATGTTGGTTGTTTAACGCCAGCAGAAATCTCTACAGGATTATCAATCCCTCCCCGTCGTTCCACTGGGGACGCAACATCAAGATAGAAGGTTCCATATTTCGTGCGACACCTCATACCGGCACCGACACCCCACAGAAGTTTTGTCCGGAAATCAGGAAATTGACGATCATAAGTCGTGCCAAAATCCGCAAACGTAAGAACTGACCAATCTTCTGTGAAATCATAGTAAAGTTCTCCTCCAAAACTAAGGACCGCACGGCCCCCATTTGGAATATTACCGGTAAGAGGGCCAGCCATCTGGAAGGCATATCCTCGAACGGGGTCAGAAGTACCATCCCCAGCATAAAACTTTTTATCTCGAGGTAAAATATCTTTGCCTGCTCCTGGAGAAAACCCTAAATTTGCCCATCCTCTCACAAATGTGCTCTGATTTTCTAAAAGAGGCAAGAAAACTTCCGGTTTTAATCTGACATGAGAAAACAGCTGAAATTTTCTGAATAATGTAGCATAGGGAGTGAAATCAAATTTCACCTTCGTCCCCTTTCTAGGTCTTAAAACATTATCTGTATAATCAACAATGACACCCACTGGAATACTTAAAAAGCGATCATCTTTTGCTACTTCAGCAACTTCTAAACGATAGATCTCTCCTTCAAGTCCACCATAAAAATGCCAATGTTCTTCTCCAGGATAGTCCCATATCGCCCTCAAGGAACCTCCTTTTTTATTATAAGGACGCAACTTCTCTTTAAAGCCAGATAAAGCTGTGTTTAGATTTAAGTTTAATAACCCAGCATCTGGTGTCGTGAGATTGAGACCTAATTTCTGTCTATGTTTACCCGCCCGAACCGTTGATTTCAGAATATTGTTTGTACCAGCGAGATTGCGACGTTCCCAAGAACCGCCAAACTCTAGACCAAGACCAGCAATATAATCCGTTTCTGGAGATAGTGTATTTTTTCCTGCAGATTCCAATTTCAAATATATATTCATGAACCCATTTTCATCAATTCGATCATCGTGTGTTATTTTAATCTCACTAAAGAGCCTGGTATTATTTAAGCTTTGAATTGTATCCAAAACCTTTTGCTCACTATAAACTTCTCCCTTTTTCCATCGCAGATGAGCTTTGATAAACTCTCCTGTTACTTCCCCGTTTTCTTCTAAAATAGTATTTCCAAAACGTGTTAATGGGCCTGGATTTATCAATAAAGCTACCTGCATCTGTTTCTTAGAACGATCAATGATAATTCGATCTTCTTTGAGACTTGCAAAAGGATAGCCGTGTTTTTGCAAATAGTTAATTGTATCAATAGTGGCTTGTTGAATTGTTTCCTTTAAGGCAGGCATTTCTAAAGAAATACCGATTTTTTTGATGTCCTGACCTAACACATCAACAAGATTGTTATTGGGAGGATCAGATTTAAGCTTAAAAGCTCCAATCTTATACTGGGTATTTAGTTGAACTTTTATATATACTGTTACAGGATTTGTACGAACATCTACAAAATAATCAAAATCCGCATCATAATAGCCAAATGAGGCAATAACTTTTTGGATATTGATCAGGTCTTGTTCCGCTCTTTTTTTCAGAATAGCAATTGACTCAGGAGGAGTGTTCTCTTTCGTAATAAGAGTAGAATTTTTAGATATAGCATCTACAATATTTTTATCATTCACCCCAAAAATAAAAGTTTTATAGGGAACTGTAGGATAAGGGTTATAAGCATCCTTTGCCACTCCAGTCTGAACCAGAAGACCTATAGTAAATATACTGATAACAAAATGTTTGATCACCCCTGTACACTTTGAAATATTTTAATTTTCATCTATAAAAATATCATATATTTTCTGAGGTAGAAAGAAAATAAGCCGATTGTTAAATTTTTCACTACTTTCTCCCAAAGGGGGGAAATTTTCCCTTTTAACGTGATTCCTTTAGTTCAAAGGTAATGAGCGTTTTTTCTCCCATGGGATCGATCTTTATATCAAGAAGTTGGTTTCCCCTCTGATACTTGTTTTTTGAAAGTCCTTTCCATCCTAAGTTAACCAAACTATTTTCATAGAAACTTTCTATTTCACGAATTTGTGAAGAACTGATAACTTTTGAGATGGATACCCTTCCTTGCGATGCATCAAATACGTTTGGTTCTTCTGTTATGTGAGACGTCCCCTCCATCAAAGGGATGTCCTCTGTTCCCGGGACATAGGACATTTTCTCTCCATAACTATTCAAGAAACAAAAAGATACTCCCAACAACCAATTAAAAAGTTTCATTTTTTTCTCTCCTCAGAATATGTCCACAAGAACCCTGTAGCGAAGAAAGAATCTTCTGGCAATATCTTTCTAAAAATCCCTTCTTGACTTTTTTCTTCTAAAGCCAGAATCTCTTCAATTCTTTTCTTTATATCTCGAAACTTTCGCAGAGAAAGATGGACTTTTTTCCCAGCATACTCTGCTGGACGAGCAACAGAAACATTCAACTGGGCCCACTTTGAACCCCCAGAAACTGAACGATTTATAGTTTGATTTCGTATGCCCGACAGTAAATTATGGTCACACCCCAATTGATTCTGACTACCTGGTGCACAACTTTCAATCCCTATAAGAATAGCAGTTCTGTTCGAACTTGGGAAAGATCGGGCATAAAGATGCAAATGGCCTATTTGTTTATTTTTTTTCAATTTCCCTTTTTTTATCTCCCATCCACGGGGCCCTACACATCCTCCATTGGGTAAAACTGTTCCCACACCCCCGAACGGAAAATCTAGCCCCAAAACAATTTCTGTAGATTCAAAACTACGAAGAGGATTTTTAATTTTAACTTCCTCTAAAGTGTCTGTTTTTTCACATATTTTTACACCATGTGAAGAATATTTTCGCTTGTAAAAGAGGTCAAGATTACCATTGGTCAAAAAATTTAAAAATTCTTCATAGGAAATGCCTGTGAGAACTACTAGTACACGCTGTCCTTGAGTCAACATAGACGCCAAAGGAAAGGGCCAATACCCCGAACTTCCATCCATGGCTTTATATTCCACACCTCCCAATCCAAAAACCAGATAAAGACGTCGTAAGAATAGAGACTGGGCATATATTTCTTGTTTAAATCCTCCTAACCCTACCGCATCTAAGAAAGACAAATTTTGAAATAAAGTTGCGTAAATAAGATCAACACCATTACCTAATTGTATCTCAGGGTGTGTATCAGGGGTGCTCCAACTTTCTCTTCTTGTTTGGAACGTGGGAGAAACAGGGCCCATATCTTGGTCTTTTGCAGCGAATAGATTCAAAGCTAAACTTATTAATAATAAGAACAAAGGAGATCGAATCATTTTTTATTTCCCTGATTTATGGTATCTTTTTTTTCATATACTAAAGAGTAACAAATGGCCCCTCTTTCTGCAAATTCTCGCGCTTCTTTTTCCATAAAATCTCTCTTTGATGGCATTAGTGGCAAGTACGATTTAATGAACAATGTTATGAGTTTTGGACTACATCATCATTGGAAAAAAAACTTTATTGATCTAATCCCCCAGATTCCTGGTTTAAGTTTACTGGATCTAGCTTCAGGAACAGGGGATATTGCCTTTGGATATCTAAAAAAATCTCATTCTTTGGATCCCAAAATTACACTTGTTGATTTAAGTCCTGAGATGATTCAGCGATCTAAAGATGAAGCTATTAATAAAAACCTAAAAGGAAACTTGACTTGGCAAGAAGGAAGGGCCGAATCTCTTCCTTTTGGAGATTGCACGTTTGATGTCTGTACAGTCGCCTTTGGGTTAAGAAACTTTGAAAACAAAGAGCAGGCTCTTGGTGAAATTTATCGAGTTTTAAAACCAAAAGGTGTTTTCCTGTGTCTTGAATTTAGCAGGCCGGATCCTAGTATTGCCTCTCTTTATGACCTCTATATTTCAATGTTCATTCCCAAAGCTGGAAAGTTGCTTGCAGGCAATGAGGCAGCCTATGAATATTTAGTAGAGAGTATTCGAAAATTTCCAGGTGTCGAAGAACTAAAAAATATGATAGAAGAAAAAGGATTTAATTCTGTATCTTACACACCTTTAACAAAAGGAATTACAGCCATACATAGAGGATGGAAATGACAGTTTCTTTAAACTTGCCTATTTGTGTTTTACCCCATGGTCAAACCAATCCCTTGCCCACGTATCAAACATCACAAAGCGCGGGTATGGATCTTCATGCCGCTATTTCTGAGGAAATAATTTTAGAGCCCGGACACCGCCACCTTATTCCAACGGGCATTGCTTTCGCTTTACCAAATGGCTATGAAGCCCAAATCAGATCTCGTTCTGGTCTTTCCGTTAAACATGGAGTCATTGTCCTGAACGCACCAGCTACCATTGATTCAGATCATCGAGGAGAAATCAGGGTCGTTCTCATTAATTTAGGACAAGATTCTTTCTCCGTCCAGCCCGGGATGCGCATTGCACAATTGATTATTGCGCCTTACACACAAACCTCTTGGAATCTCGTCCCCAGTCTGGAGGATTATCCAACCGAGAGAGACATTTCTGGGTTCGGATCAACCGGATTATAATAATGACAATGGATCTATTCTCTACTCCCATGGTCCGTCAATATTTAGCTTTAAAGGAAAAGCATAAAGACTGTCTTTTGTTTTTTCGACTGGGTGATTTCTATGAGCTTTTTTATGAAGACGCTCATCTCGCATCCTCAGCCTTAGATATTGTTCTCACCAAACGAGGTAAAGAAGAGGATGCCATGCCTATGTGTGGGATTCCTTTCCACAGCGCCGAAATTTACATTGGCCGACTTATCCGTCAAGGGTTTAAAGTGGCCATTTGTGAGCAATTGGAGACCCCAGAAGAAGCTAAGAAGCGAGGGTATAAGGCGATTGTTCAAAGAGACGTTATTCGTATTATTACTCCTGGCACCTTAGTGGAAGAAAACTTTCTAGACTCAGATCAAAACAATTTCCTAGTCTCTGTTCACCCCTATAAAAAATCCATGGGAGTCGCTGCCGTTGATATTTCTACCGGAGAATTCTTAATGGAAGAAATTTCTCAAGCCGCCCTAGACTCTACTTTGTCACGATTTAACCCCAAAGAGATTTTGGTGTCTGAGAGCACGCTTCAGCTTCCTTCTTTGTATGAATGTTTCCAAACTTACAAAAATAAAATAACACGCCAAAATGACAGTCGATTTGATTATGAAAATGGATACAATAGATTGTGTCGTTTTTTCAAAACCACCACCCTTACTCCCTTTGGAGATTTTTCAGAAGCAGAAATAGCCGCAGCTGGAGGTGCCCTTGAATATGTTTACTTAACCCAAAAAGAGTCTTTGCCTCGGTTGAATCCCCCCAAAAAAGTACTCTCGCAGAACTTTCTACATATTGATGCAACAACCAGACGTAGCCTCGAGCTAGACTCAACCTTAAGTGGAGACCGAAAAGGTAGTTTTTTTTCAACGATTGATAAAACGTTAACAGCAGGGGGAAGACGTCTTCTTTTTCACACTCTTTCTTTTCCTTTAGTTTCCATGGAATCAATTAACAAGCGTCTTGATCAGACTGAGTGGTTTCTTAACCATAACTCCCTTCATGAAACTTTGAAAAACGCACTGAATGGGCTGCCAGACGGAGAACGCGTATTAGCAAGACTGTCTTCAAATAGAGGTGGTCCTCGAGATCTATTAGCTGTTAAAAACTTATTAAGCTCTGCTCAGCTATTATTTGATATCTTTAAAAACCAGACTATACCCTTTTCTATCCCTTTTTCTGCTCTCCTTTCCGTTTTTCCCTTAAAAGAAAGGCTTGAAAAAGCCTTAAATCCTTCTGCTCCTTTTTTGGCCAGAGACGGGGGTTTTGTTTTGTCTGGATATTTGCAAGAATTGGACGAATTAAGATTTTTCCGTGATGAGAGTCAAAAAATGATTGCGGGTTTGCAAACAAAATATGCTGCAGAAACACGCATTCAAACCCTTAAAATCAAACACAATAATATCCTAGGATATTATATTGAAATCACATCCCTCCATAAAGACAAGGTCCCTGATAGTTTTATTCATCGGCAAACCCTTGTTAACAATATGCGGTTTTCCACTTCAGAATTAATTGAGATTCAAGAAAAATTAATGGGCGCCTCGGAAAAAGCGCTTACCCTCGAGTTGCATCTTTTTCAAGAACTCGTACAAGATGTTCTGCATCAGCAAGAAGCCTTGTGTCAGATCATTCAAGCCATCTCTACCCTTGATTTAATCTCTTCTTTTGCCATTCTTTCCAATCTTCATCAATATACTCGTCCCCTTTTAAGTAATGATCTGATTCTCAAGATAAAAAAGGGACGTCATCCAACCATTGAATCTATTCTGAAAGAAAAAAATCTCCCCTTTATTTCAAATGATTGTGACATAGACGCGTCCCAATACCTCCTTCTATTGACAGGACCCAATATGGCAGGAAAAAGTACCTATCTTCGACAAAATGCCTTGATTGTTATATTGGCTCAAATGGGATGCTATGTGCCAGCTGAGAAAGCCCACATTGGTATTGTAGACCGATTATTTAGTCGCGTAGGTGCCGGGGATGATCTTACCAAGGGACGATCTACTTTCATGATGGAAATGATAGAAACAGCGTCTATTCTTAATCAAGCCACAAAGAAATCTTTTGTTATCCTAGATGAAATTGGTAGAGGCACCTCTACTTACGATGGTGTCTCCATTGCGCAAGCCACAGCTGAGCACCTACACAACACCAATAAATGTCGCACTTTATTTGCTACACACTATCATGAAATGACGGTTTTGGAAGAGTCCTTATCGCATCTCAAATGCTATACTATTTCTGTTAAAGAATGGGAAGGCACGATTGTTTTTCTGCACACCATTATGCCAGGGAAAGCTAATCAATCTTATGGGATTCATGTGGCAGACTTAGCAGGCATGCCAAAATCAGTGGTGTATCGAGCCCAAGCTATCTTAAAAACCTTAGAATCAAAAAAAGACTCAGTTCAAAAAGAATTATCTTTCCCTCATAAAACATCAGAAAATCTCCCTATAGTTTCTTTACTTAACACCATTGATCCTAACGTTTTGTCTCCCCGAGAAGCGTTAGAAATTCTTTACAAATTAAAGGAAAAAACAAGTGAATCCTGTGATGTTTAAAAACATTAAAATACAAAGCATTTTGTGGATCTTAACTTCAAAGTTTACCTTTGTGTCTGTGATGGCTCTTTGCAAATTTTTACAAGACTATTCTCCTCTTCAACTTAATTTTATTCGTGGCTTTTTAGTCTTATCTATTGTCACGCCCTATCTTGTGGTCACAAAGGGAACAAGATCTTTAAAAACAAAACAGCCCCTATTTCAAATGATTCGTGTAGCTTTTTCTACGACGTCCATGATCTGTTTCTTTTATGGATATCGAGTGCTGTCCCTTGGCAAGGCAAGTGCCATTAATTTTTCTTACGCCCTGATGGTACCTTTGTTTGCAGCTCTTTTCTTAAGAGAAAAAATTTCTCTCCAACGTTGGAGTTTTTTGATTTTAGGATATGTGGGCATCTTTGTCATTATTGACCCCGTCTTTGAAAGGTTTGAACTAGGAGAATTCATAACTTTATCAGGGGTCATCTTACTGGCGGCCTCCAGCATCTTTGTGAAGCATATAACTAAAACAGATGAAAGCTTGGTCGTTGTTTTTTATTCTAGTGTAGCAACCTCAATTTTGCTCGGCATTTATTTTGTGAGTGATCGTTTCTTTCCTCTCAACGATGAACTTCCCAAATGGACACCCCTTCAAAGAAAGGACTGGTGGATTTTTCTGTTAATGGGAATCCTTTCATTATTAGGACAATTTAGCTATGTTCAGGCCTACCGAAAAGAGCGCCTAAACTTTTTAGCCGGTTTTGATTATTTAAAATTTCTATTTGCCAGCCTTATTGGATTTTTGTTTTTCAAAGAACATCTGGAAAGTGTCACTTTTTATGGGGCCTTGCTGATTTTGATATGCAGTTATGCTATTACCCGCGAAGAATTAAAAATGAAACATAATTATGAGAATTATTAGTGGTAAATTTCGGGGGCGACATCTAGACACCCCTCAAGACAAACATACCCGCCCTACGTCTAATCGGGTGCGTGAATCTATTTTTAATGTGCTAGAGCATGGTCTATCCATTAAATGGGAAGGACTTCATGTCCTAGATCTTTATGCAGGAACAGGGGCCTTAGGGATTGAAGCTTTATCAAGAGGATCTGCTTTTTGTTTATTTATCGATCACCATCCCCAAGCTATTGACATAATTAAGAAGAATGCCGCTCTTTTTTCTCATGTTGCCCTGTGGAAAGAAGAAGCAACTCACTTAAAGCCCAATCCTTACTCCCCTTTTGATGTGGTCTTTTTAGATCCTCCCTATAGGAAAAATCTGGTTCCTCTTACTTTGAAAAATCTTATCTCTTCTCGTTATCTTAAGAAAGGGAGTTATATAATAATTGAAACATCAAGTCAAGAAAAAATGGATATCGTCAATTCTTTTGAAATATTAAAGGAAAAAAAATATGGAAATACAAATGTTATTTTCTCCCAATACATGGGGATATTCTAATTCATTATATTTTTTATAATATAAATTCTTGACCTTCTTTTTTAATTTTTGTTAAAATTCAAACAAACTTAAATCTAACAGAGAGGTAAAAATGAAAAATTCAACAACTCATAAACTAACCGCCGAATTTTTGGGCACAATGTTTTTTGTGCTCATTGGTTGTGGCGTTGCTATTACTACCACATCTTTAGCTGGTCTTGGTGTATGTCTTGCGTTTGGCCTTGCCTTCGCAGCAGCACACTATATAACATCTCCCATTTCTGGGGGGCACCTAAATCCTGCTATTAGTTTCGCATCGTGGCTTTGCAAAAAGATGGAACTAAAAGACTTCCTTTTCTATGTGGCGGCACAATTACTAGGAGCTACTGCGGGAATCGCGGTCCTTTATTTTGTTCTCATGGGAAAAACTGACTTTAATCATATGTTCTTTTCCAATGGATTTGGTATATCCTCTCCAAATGGCTCAGGTCTTATGGAAGCCGGTGTTATTGAAGTCATCCTTTCCAGCTTCTTTATCCTTACTTTCTGTATGGTAAAAGAGGCAAAAGGGAGCTGTGCTTGTTCCAGCCTTATGCTTGGCTTGACTCTATCTGTTGCCTATTTCCTAGCAACCCCTTTTACCAATGGGTCTTTAAATCCAGCACGTAGCTTCGGCCCTGCTATTTTTGAAGGTGGAATGGCCCTTCAACAAGTTTGGTTCTTCTTTGTCATGCCAATGGTAGGAGCTGCTCTTGCTGTGGTGTTCCATAAATTATTAGGCCAAAAATAAAAACCTAAGAAACCTTTTTAAAACCCTTGGTTTTCCAGGGGTTTTTTTATTAGGAAAAAACACTTGTTCTTCATAAATTTTGAGCGTAGTATTTAAAGAAAAAAACACTCTTATAACAGCGGAGGAAGATGATGAAGGACAAGGTTTTGTTACCTGACGGGTATAGGCCATCAGAGGATGAGGTTTTTATGAGCCCTCTTCAGAAGGAATATTTTCGGCAGAAAATTCTGAAATGGAAAGATGAAATTTTTCAAGGTTCGGAAGAAACGCTGTTTCATCTAAAAGAAGACACAGGGTTGGAATCTGACTTGAATGACCGTGCGTCAGTAGAGCTTGATTTGTCCTTGGAATTAAGAACCAGAGACCGCGAAAGAAAACTTCTCAATAAAATTGAATCTGCCTTAAGACGCATTGATGCTGGGACCTATGGATACTGTGAAGAGACCGGAGAACCCATTGGTGTTAGACGCTTAGATGCTCGTCCTATTGCGACCCTCAGCATTACGGCACAAGAGCGTCACGAACTTAAGGAAAGAACCTATCGCGAAGAAGAAGCATAAAGATAATTTATTTGCGCTCTTTAGGTTTGGTTTTCCACCGTGGTTTTTGTTGAAAGTGGAATAATCCATCCTGGAGAGGTATGTTTTTTTGAATAGAAGATAAAATTATTTTTACCTCATTCCCTTGAGCATCCTTGGAAGTCCATCCCGTGATGCTTTTTTCATTCTTAGAAAAGGAGATCACAAGCGTGAAATAATTTTTCTTCTCTCTGCACAAAAAACTGATGGTATCATCGTTTTCTTGAACGGTATCTATTTCCAAAGCTTTTTCAAGATCTGTCTTCTTATCGAATAAAAACGCCAAAGGAAATGACTCAAGGGGCAGATAAACGGCTTCATGTGTTGTTTGGTCCTCATAAATAAGAGATTGGCCATCAGAAACGATTAAAAAAGGGCTAGGGACATCATACTGCATCCTCAACTTCCAAGGACGTTTTAGAAAAAAAGTCCCCTGGTAAGACTTGCCCGAACTATCCTTGTGTGAAAAACGTGCCTGTAGAGAAGAAAGCTCATTTAAGCTGTGCTCTAACGTTTGTATTATACGCATATCCGCTAATGCACAAGACACCATACAACAAACTAAAAAAAAGATTCTGTGAGTCATGAAAAAACTGTAAAGAAAGCCACTCTTAAAAGCCAGAAAAGATTTTTAATCTGAATCCTCTAATAAGGTGTTTTGGATTTAAAATTTGTAAGTCGGCTTAGCTTGAACCATGTGACGTGTATGACTTCTCTGTTCTTCTGCAAAGACAGACAAGATCCCATCCGCATCTAGCGTAAAAATGACTTTAAGTTGAGGATAGCCGGCAGGAGAGGGTGGGATATTTGCCAATACAAAAGTTGCTAAAGAAGAACAATTCTCCAGCGTTTTGCGGGTTCCTTGAACGATATGGATTTTTATTTTTGTTTGCCCATCCTGCGCAGTGGTAAATAATTGAGAAACAGAACAGGGGAGAGGAGAGTTGGGAGGAATAATAATTTCCACTGTATTTCCCAGAGTTTCAATTCCTAAAGCAAATGGGGTCACATCTAACAAAAGTTTCCCTTTCCCATCTCTCAGGGATTCAGCATGAAGGGCGGCCCCTAAGGAAACGACCTCATCAGGATTCACGTAAGAGAGGGGCTTCTTCCCAAAAAACTGTTCTATCTGGTCTCGAACAATGGGTAGGCGCGTAGACCCACCGACCAAAACGACAAATTTGAGCTCCTGCTTTATTACGCCCGCCTCTTGAAGGGCTTGACCACAGAGATGAAGGGTTTTTTCAATAAAAGGAGAGACGAGTTGATTTAATATATCTCGAGTTATTTGAACTTTTTTCCCCCGAATTTCCCCTTCCCAAACGAGGTCTGTTGTGAGGTGTTCTTTTATCTGACGGGCTAATAATAAGCCTTCGGATTCTAATATTTCTCCCACAGTCAAGACGAGAAATTTAAATAAAGATTTATCTAGATCATCTCCCCCTAAAACCATGTCTCCTCGCACGGCTAATACCTGGAAAATACCCTTGTGAAGCTGCAGAACGGAAACATCAAAAGTGCCGCCTCCCAAGTCATATATTAAAGACACACCTTCTTCTTGCTCGTCTAAATGGTATGCTAAGGCTGCAGCTGTCGGTTCATTGATGAGCCGAAGGATGGGAATTCCGGCCAGATGAGCCGCTGCACGGGTGGCTTCTCGTGCCACCTCACTGTAATAAGCTGGCACAGTAAGGACAGCACCAGTAATTGTTTCTTTCAAGGACTTTTCGGCTTCCGTTTTAAGATATCGCAAAATATCGGCAGAAATCTCTATTGAATTTTTATCATGCTTTGGTTGAAGAGATTGAGGTTCCATAGATCGTTTAATGGAACGAATAACGTTCAGTCCCCGCTCTTGTTGGGCCTTTCGTCCCACCCAAGCAGTACCATCTTTATAACCTATGACGGAAGGAACCAGCCTGTCTCCTTCAAGAGGAACAATCTCTGCTTTTCCTTGGTGAGAGATGGCCACCACCGAATTTGTGGTCCCAAAATCAATGCCAACGACCAGGCCATTTTTTTTAGAAAGATCGGGTGTTTTTCCTGGCTCATGAATTTGAAGCAACATAGGATTATAGCCCTTCTTTCTTAACTAAAACTTCTCTGAGGAGGCGATCAAAATACTTGAATCGAGCCAGACAATACTTTGCTTTTTCGTGATTTTTTTCTTTAAAAAAATCCACCATTTCATTTTCTATTTTGTTTTTTTCTTCCATAATTCTGCTCTCAAAGGCAGAAAGAGTGTCTCGTGAAGAAAGTGACTCCAAATACTCGTGCTTTTCCATCTGTTCCATCAAGTCGATTTGTGAGACAGAAGAGGGAAAATCTTTTAAAAGAATTTCGGCGCGTTTAAAGGGATCCTTTAATACCTGATAGGCCCAGTTAAGGTAGCTCGAATAGTGTTCTGCAAGAGCCCGTTCTTCATCATGAGAAGAGAAACGATCAGGATGTAATTTATTCTGAAGATCAAAATAAATTTTATTCAAAAAAGAACGGTCTATAAAAAAGCTCTCTTGCAATCCAAACACCTGAAAAGGGGATGTTGGTTCAATCGAATTTAATGCTCCACATTGTGAACAAAAAGCTATATTTTCTAGAGGAGCCTGACACGTACACATAGATTTAAACGTGGAAGGATTCACCGCACCCACATCGGCCTTTTTCATTGGGATTTTTAAAGACAAAACCAGATTCAAAATTTTTCTCCACATAGTCCATCTCTGTCCCCAACACAAAAAGAGTGGCTTTTGGATCTACGAATATTCTTACATCTTCATACGTCACTCTCTCATCTTGTGGGTTTTCTGTATCCAAAAATTCCAACGTATAGGCATGTCCCGAGCACCCTCGCGTACGGATCCCAATTCGGATCCCGACGGATGGTTTTTCTCGTTGTCGTAAGAGCACTTTAATGTGACTTAAAGCTGCCGGTGTGACTGTTAAAGGAAACTGATTCATTTTTGAGATATCTTTTTCTTTAAATCCTCAATAGCCGCTTTAATAGCATCTTCTGCTAAGACAGAACAATGAATTTTAACGGGGGGCAACTCAAGCTCATTAACGATTTGAGTGTTGCGGATATTTTGTGCTTCTTGCAAGGTTTTTCCTTTTAGCATTTCCGTTACAAAAGAACTAGCTGCGATGGCGGTACCACATCCAAATGTTTTAAATTTTACATCCTCAATAACATCGTGGGCATTCACCTTGATCTGCAATTTCATCACATCCCCACAAGCAGGGGCCCCTACCAAACCAGTCCCCACGTTTTTTTCATTTGATCCAAAAGAGCCCACATTCCGAGGGTTCTCGTAATGATCGATTACTTTTTTACCATATGCCATAATATTTCTCCTTAGTGTGCAGCCCATTCTACCGAAGACACATCAACCCCTGATTGAGACATTTCCCATAGAGGGCTCATTTCTCTTAATCGACGTACCGCCTTAATGATTTTGTCTGCTGCTATTTGAATCTCTTCTTCCGTGGTAAATCGTCCCATCCCAATACGTAAGGAAGTATGAGCCAAATCTTCTCCAACGCCTAACGCACGCAATACATAGGAAGGCTCTAACGAAGCAGAAGTGCAAGCCGACCCAGAAGATACACACAAATCCTTAATGCCCATCATCAATCCTTCACCCTCTACATAGGCAAAGCTGAGATTAAGAATTCCAGGGGCTCTTTGAACTAAATCTCCATTTAAATATACTTCCGGCAAATTGTTCATAATTTTTTCATAGAACAAATCTGTTAACTTTCTTAACCTTGCTTCATCTTCACCCATTTCCATCTGTGCAATCGCACAAGCCGTTCCCAATCCTACACAAAGAGCCGGGGATAGAGTTCCGGATCTCATGGCTCTTTCTTGCCCCCCCCCATTAATTTGGGCTGTTATCCGCACTCTGGGACGTCGTCTGACAAAAAGAGCACCAATCCCTTTGGGACCATATAGTTTATGTCCGGATACACTCATCAAATCAATATTCATTGCTTCCACATCAAGGGGGATTTTCCCCACCGCTTGGGCAGCATCTGTATGAAAGAACACGCCTCTTTCTCGGCAAATTTTCCCAATTTCTTTAAGGGGTTGAATAACACCAACCTCATTATTCACAGCCATAATAGACACCAACAAAGTCTGATCCGTCATTGCTTCTTTTAACTGGTTCAAATCGATCAATCCATTCTTCTGTACAGGAAGATAGGTTACCTTTATCCCTTTTTGTTCCAGATGTCGGCACGTATCCAAGACACATTTGTGTTCAGTGACACACGTAATAATATGGTTTTTTTGATCTTGATAAAATTCAGATGCCCCTTTAAGGGCGAGATTATTTGATTCCGTTGCCCCTGAGGTAAAAATAATTTCCTTGGGATTGGCTCCCAGCAGAGTTGCAACCTGTAGACGTGCTTTTTCAATGGCTGCTTCTGCTTCCCACCCTAAAGCATGATTGCGAGAATGAGGGTTTCCAAATTTTTCACAGAAAAAAGGTATCATTTCTTGAAAAACCCGAGGGTCACAAGGGGTCGTGGCTTGATGGTCTAGATAAATCAGTTTTTCTGTCATAATTTTAGATCTATTCGCTATGCTTCAAAAATAAAGCTTTCCAAACTTTCTTAAACCGCAAAAAATCGGACTCCGTTGTATTCCAACCAGAGCTAATTCGCACAGCCGATCCCACTATCTCGTTGGGAAGCCCCATATTTGTTAATACGCGAGAAGGCTTCACCGTGCTAGAAGAACAGGCCGATCCGATACTAACACCAACCCCCTCTAAATCAAAGTAAATTAGTTGGGATTGATTAGACACTCCAGGCATTGAGAAACAAGTTGTGTTAGGAAGGCGCTCCGTGCCTTTTCCAATAATAAAAAGAGGTCTCTTGTGCTTTTCGGAAAACTCTAAAAGCTCTTCTTCTAATCCCTCATGTTGCCTTCGAAGGTGGCTAAAAACGGAAAAATCAATCTGACGCACAGCTTGCCCAAACCCCACAATACCAGCCACATTCTCAGTCCCCGCTCTTAAAGAACGTTCCTGTCCCCCTCCAAAGAATAAGGGGGATAAGGTGTTTTCTTTTTTTACGATGAGAGCCCCTACTCCTTGAGGTCCTCCCATTTTGTGGGCGGAAAGGGAAAGAAAATCTATACCTGACACTTGAAAAGAAAAGGGAATTTTCCCTAAAATTTGTACGCCATCCACATGAATCCAGGCTCCATAATGATGGACAATTTCTGCGATTTGTTGAATGGGTTGAATTACGCCTGTTTCGTTATTCGCCCAATGGATTGAAATCAATGTTTTTTTGTGATCTCCATTTTTTAAAGACTCATGAAGAGCGTCTAAATCTAAAAGACCCGAAGACAAAACAGGAAGGACTTGATTGATAGGTCCCTTATAAACAGAATCATGCTCAGTAGAGGAACACAAAATCTGTTCCCATCTCGCAGATTGCAACACTATATTATTGCTTTCTGTTCCTCCACTGGTAAAAAAAACGCTGTCCGCTTTACAATCAATATGATGAGACACAAGGGTGCGCATCTCCCCTAAAAAAGATTTTGCCTCCCGTCCCAACGAATGAATAGCAGATGCATTGTACGGCCTCTCATAACAAGAGGCCATGGCGGCACAGACCTCGGGCCGTACGACACTTGTCGCATTGTGATCTAAATAAATATAATTTTTGTTTTTTTTCATAAACCCCTACAATTTGTTAGAAGATAGCCTTTTAGGATAGTTTTACTTTATTCATAGTATATGTGGGGTATTCATCAAGCATCTTCAAGGAGTGTTTCTCTCCAAGAGAACTCCTCTCCACCAGATCTTGTAAAGAAATATGATTTAAATAATCCTGTATCCTCTGTCCCAATCCTTCCCACATCGCATGCATCGTGCACTTCATTTTTTGTTCAAAACAATAAGAAGCGAAAGAATTCTGGCAACGATTCACCCTCATTCCTTCTCCAACAGCGGTGACTATTTGCCAAATGGTAATCTCTGACGCAGGCCTTACTAAGAGATACCCGCCCTGCGCACCCCTTATACTTTTCACAATCCCCTCCTTTTTGAGTTTCACAAAAAGAAGTTCCAAATAATTCACAGAAATATTTTGATCCTCAGCAAGAATATTTAAAGGAATGGGTCGATTAAGGGGCATTTTCTTTGCTAATTCTACCATTGCTGCCACGGCATAATGGCCTTTTGTTCCTATTCTCATTGTCTGTCTTCCTTGTTTTAGAAAAGAAAAATTACTATAATATGTTTAAACATATCTTTATTTATATCGCTATGATATTTATGTATCGTAAGTATACTGTTGGTATATTTTCGTTGCATAGTTTATTTAAAAATCCATCAAAAATTAAGCGATTTTCTTTCTAAAATAAATGGTAAATATAGATTTTGGATATTAAATTAGTTATTAAGAGTTATTCTTTAGGAGATTAAATGGCAGAAATCGTTCTTTCTGGGCCTGAAGGTCGCATCGAAGCGAAGTATCATAAAAGCTATAAAAAGGACGCTCCCGTTGCTCTTATTCTACATCCGCATCCCCTTCATGGTGGAACGATGAATAACAAGGTGACTTATACAACATATCAAGCCTTTGCTCAAAAAGGATTTAATGTGTTGCGCTTTAATTTCCGTGGAGTAGGCAAATCTCAAGGAACATTCGATAATGGAGAAGGCGAATTAAGCGATGCTGCCGCAGCTTTAGATTGGCTTCAGGGAGAAAATAGAAATGCATCGTCCTTTTGGGTGTGTGGCTTTTCTTTCGGGGCTTGGATCGCTATGCAACTCTTGATGCGCCGCCCTGAAATTGAAGGATTTGTCGCCGTCTCTCCTCCTGCCAATATGTATGACTTTAATTTTTTAGCCCCCTGTCCTGTTTCAGGGCTTATGATTCAAGGTGCCTCAGATGAAATCGTCCCCATTGATACGGTAGAACATTTGTCAAAAAAATTATCCAACCAAAAAGGGGTTCGGGTAGATTTCGAAAAAGTAGAGGGCGCCGATCATTTTTACACAGGGAAACTATCTCTTCTTCTTGGTAAGATAGAGGATTACCTAGACAAAAGGCTAGAGGTTTAATCGCTTGTGTCAAATTTAAAAAGTTTAAAAAAACGTATTCATAGCATCGAATCGACCAAAAAAATTACTTCAGCCATGAAGCTTGTTTCTTCTTCTTATTTTAAGAAAGCAGAAAAGCGTCTTTATGCTGCTGTCCCTTATACATCCGGTCTAGCCCAATTTGTAGACTCTGTTCTTTATTGGAAGAAAGTGACAGAATTTCCTCTCCTTCGAGGGGGGAAGGGGTCTACCCACCTTTTGATTGTCATGGCTGGAACAAGGGGCCTTTGTGGGGGATTTAATCTTAACATCGGCCGTCGAGCAAACATGGAAATCCGACAACTTATTAAAGAAGGAAAGAACGTTAAGATTATTTGTATCGGAGCAAAGGCTCTGTCCAGTTTAGAAATGATCCACAAATCCTATGTATCTAAAGATCTGCGTCCTCATGATAAAGACTCGTGGATCACTGTTTCTAATCTTTGTGACGAAATTAATCTTTGGCTTATAAACAAAGAAATTGATACTTGTTCGGTAATTTATGCATCATTTCATTCTTTACTCGTGTCTGAGGTAAAGTCTCATTCTTTAATTCCTTACAAAGAAGACGTTATCAACAACAATAAAAAATTGCGTGTGCCAGCCACCTCTGAAAAGATTCCCCTATTGTTTGAGGTAGAACCTAGTTTTGGAGCTGTTTTAAGAAAATCTGCACTTGCAAACTTGAAATCCCAGCTTTATTTTTCTATGCTGGAAACACAAACAAGTGAGCAAAGTGCAAGAATGATCGCCATGGACGGAGCAACAAAAAACTCTGAAGAAATGTTGAGGAAATTAAACCTTTCCTATAACCGCAATCGTCAAGCAACGATCACGAGAGAACTTGTAGAAATTATTGCAGGAGCAGAGAGCGTTTAAATGGCTTCATCAAAAAACACGGGTGTTATTACCCAAATCATAGGTCCTGTGGTTGACGTCCAGTTTTCTAAAAACTTACCCGATATTTTAAATGCTTTAGAAATAGAAACCACCGGTAAGAAAATTATTCTGGAGACGACCCTTCATATTGGGGATGGAAAAGTCAGAACTATTTCTATGGGGCCTACGGAAGGGCTTTTCAGAGGGCAAAAAGTAATTGATACAGGAGAACCTATTTGTGTCCCCGTAGGAGATGCAACATTGGGACGGATTATGAATGTGTTAGGAGATCCTATCGACGAGCGCGGAGAGATTAAAGCTAAGACACGACTTCCTATCCACCGCCCAGCTCCTGCTTTTTCTGAACAATCCACCAAAACAGAAGTTTTGGTCACAGGGATTAAGGTCTTAGATCTTTTATCCCCTTATCCACGAGGAGGAAAGATTGGCCTTTTTGGAGGGGCAGGGGTCGGAAAAACAGTTTTGATTATGGAACTGATTAACAATGTGGCCAAAGCTCATGGGGGTTACTCTGTTTTTGCCGGCGTTGGAGAAAGAACCCGGGAAGGAAATGATCTTTATAATGAGATGATTACGTCTGGGGTTATCAATGTGAACGGGAGTGGATCAAAAGCAAGCCTCGTCTATGGACAAATGAACGAATCTCCTGGCGCTCGGGCACGCGTTGCTTTAACAGGATTAACGGTTGCTGAATACTTTAGAGATGTCGCCCACCAAGATGTGTTGCTTTTTATTGATAATATTTTCCGCTTTACCCAGGCCGGCGCTGAGATTTCTGCTCTTCTCGGACGCATCCCTTCCGCCGTTGGATATCAGCCCACCCTCGGAACTGAAATGGGAGAATTGCAAGAACGGATTACGTCTACAGACCAAGGCTCCATCACAAGCGTTCAGGCTGTTTACGTGCCCGCTGATGATTTAACCGATCCAGCTCCTGCGGCCTCCTTTGCCCATCTTGATGCCACGACTGTTTTAAGCCGTAAGATAGCTGAATTGGGAATCTACCCAGCTGTTGACCCCCTAGACTCAACGTCTAGAATTCTGGACCCCCGCATTGTGGGAGAAGAACACTACGCCCTAGCCCGTCAAGTTCAAGCCATTTTACAAACCTATAAGTCTCTGCAAGACATTATTGCCATTTTAGGAATGGATGAGCTTTCTGAAGAAGACAAATTAACAGTCGCCCGGGCTCGAAAAATTCAACGGTTTTTTTCCCAACCTTTTCATGTGGCCGAAGTGTTCACAGGGATCAAAGGAGCGCTTGTTCCCTTAGAAGAAACCATTCGGGGGTTTAAAGGGATTGTTGACGGCAAATACGACCATATTTCTGAATCTGATTTTTATATGGTCGGCTCTATTGAGGATGTGCTGAAAAAACACAAACAGTCTTAAAACCGCCATCCTACCCCGACACCCACCCCTGCCCAAGTTGGGGTTATTCTTATGGTAGTTGCACCAGGAGAAGTGACAGCAGCACTCTCAGATCCTAACCTTTCAATTGTCCGATAATAACTTATGTATCCCTCTAAATAACAAAACAATTTGTCCGATACACTATAAATGAGCCCTACATGAGGAGAAATCCCCGGCAATAACTGGTCTTCACTAAGAACGGGGGCTCTTAGCACGTTACTCGCCACATATAGAGAAGTCATCCACGTACCTAAAAAGCGAACCCCCAGATAGCCCTCCATCTGATCGGAGATCTTTTTAGTCACCTGCCCCGCGAGACTGACCGTAGACTCAAAATTTATTTTTAGGATCGCGAATGTAGCATGTCCGCCATGCATGGAATCTTCCTGAATAGAAAAATTATGAAGGAACAGATCCCCTTGAACCCGCACACCTCCAAAAGACCCAAAAAAAGTAGGGTTTTCTGCCCCCAAAAACAAGCGAGGAGAAGACAGAAAATAATACGCATTTATATCATCAACAGGAGCATGAGCCGTATTATAAACGGTTGTTTTGAAATGGGGATTAACAAAGTCTGCATTCAGCCCTAGGCCCCCATAAGGACGAAACGTATTGTGGTCTGGCGCCGCCAGAGACATTCCCCCTGTTCCTAGAAAGAACAACAGGCCACAAAGACTTCCAAGAAGAAGTCTACCCCCCCCCCCTCAACTTTTCACATCGGTGATGATTCATAATCTCCCTCCCGTTATTGTCTGGGGTTTAGTGTAAAGAATCCTCTAAGAGATTCAATCCTTAAATCACCCTCCTTTCTTACCCCTTTGTTCTGGCTACGTTCTTATTTTCTCAGGATCCGCGTCTTTTCCGACAAATTGTTTTGTCTTCTGTCTCTTTTTTGTTACTATACCTAGAAAGTTTTTGATAACAAATAATTAAAAGGGTGAAAAGATGATTGATATCCTTTGGCTTTCCTTCATTCAGGGAATTTCTGAATTTTTGCCCATCAGCTCTTCCGGACACCTCTTTATTGCTTCTTCTCTTTTTTCTTTACAACCTTTAGGGCGTTCCACAGAAGTGATTTTAAACTTTGCTACCCTTCTCGTTGTTTTTTTATATTTTAGAGAAGAGATGAAAGATCTTTTCTTGGCTTTTCTTAAGGCCCTTTGCGGGAAATTTTCAGTGAAATTTCATCAAGGGCTTAAAATTTGTATGGCTACCTTTCCCGTCATTGTCGTTGGCTTTCTTGTGCACACCTATCTTGATCATCTCACTCATTCTTTCTCTTTATTTGGATGGGGCTCTATTTTTTTTGGGACTCTGATGATTTTGGCAGATAGGCTGGGCTCTCTTTCTCGAACCTATCAACACCTCTCTTATAAAGATGCTTTGCTCATCGGATGTGCCCAAACCTTTTCCTTTATTCCAGGAGCCAGTCGGCTTGGCATGTCCCTCACGATGTCGCGCATCTTAGGATATAAATCTGTTGATGCCGCCAAGTTTTCTTTCTTAACTTCTATCCCCACAGGGATCGGCGCCCTTGTATTATTAGCCAGAGATATTTTTCAAGACTCGTTTTTCCAAATAGGGTTTGATTTTTTTATTATCAGCACTGTTTGTTTTGTCACAGGCTTTGCGACACTTTACTTCTTTATGTGGTGGTTAAAAAAAAGAACTTTGTTGATCTGGGGCCTTTATCGTATTTTTCTGGGCCTTTTTGTGCTTTATTATTTTAATGCCTTCCATTGATGACCAAAAAAGACATTCTTTCTTTTTTTAAAACACTTTCTTCCCTTAATCCCCATCCTGAAAGCGAACTTCATTACACAAACGCCTACACCCTATTAATCGCGGTCATCTTGTCTGCTCAAGCAACAGATGCTGGGGTGAATAAAGCAACTGAAGCCCTTTTTAAGGTCATTAAAACACCAGAAGACATGATACATCTTGGGGAAAAGGGGCTACTCCCTTACATCAAAACAATCGGTCTTTATAAGACAAAAGCAAAAAATATTATAAGAGCAAGCCATCTCTTGATTGAACACTTTAACAGCAAGGTTCCCTCTATTAAAAAAGACCTTGAGTCTCTTCCTGGTGTGGGGCCCAAAACAGCCAATGTGGTTCTAAATGTCGCTTTCCATCAGGCAACTTTTCCGGTGGATACCCATGTATTTCGTGTCTGCAACAGAACAGGATTGGCCCCAGGAAAAGATCCCAAAACTGTGGAACATAAACTAGAAAAAGTAGTTCCAGACCCCTATCGAAAAAAGGCTCATCATTGGATTATTTTGCACGGACGCTATATCTGTAAGGCTCGAAATCCCTTGTGTAATCTCTGCCCTGTTTCTTCTTGGTGCGCTTACTTTAAGAAATTAAAGCCCCGCTTGCCTTCTGTTTCTCCTCTCTCGCACAATAAACACTAAAAGGAATAGAGAGTAGATATAAAAAGCTTCCGATTGACAACATTAACCAAGGGGCGGACAAAAACAAAGCCACAGCCAGACCAACCCCAATAAAGAGCGGCAAAATCCAAGGACGAGGAATTTTTCCCTTTTTTAGAGAGAAAGTAGGAAAGCGGCTTACAAGTAAGCAAGAAACAATAAATAACCAAACTCCATAAAGCTTTGCGCAAATCAATACGTCAAACTGAAAGGAAATCATGATGGGAGTTAATGCCAACAGAGCTCCAAAAGGGGCATTCACCCCTGTAAAATAGTTGCCCACCGGCTGATCTAGCAAAGTATTAAATCGTGCCAACCTGAGCACCATACAAATGGTATAAAAAAGAACAACTGGCCATCCGAACTTTCCCAAATCCTGTAAGGAAAAAAGATAGACTAAGATACCAGGAACAACTCCAAAATTGCAAAAGTCGGACAAAGAATCTAGTTCGGCGCCAAACTTGCTGGTACTTTTTAAAAGACGTGCTACGCGCCCATCCATACCATCCAATATCATAGCAATAAAAACAAGCGCCACCGCCGTTTCCCATTTATGCATAAGAGCAAAACGAATAGCCGTTAACCCTGCAGAAAGAGCAGTTAAGGTTAACAGGTTGGGAATAAATTTATGGAAAGGGAATTCTTTTAGGGAGGGGGAAAACGGGTGGCTTAATCGTCGGCCAAGAACAGTTTTTTTGGTCTTCTTCATCCTTAAATGATCTCCCCTGTGCGCGCTGCTTCTTTCGAGTTTATATCCCCAAGAACCGTTTCTCCAGCAATTGTTTTTTGTCCCACAATCACAAGAGGAAAAACCCCTTCGGGCAAAAAGACATCGACTCGACTTCCAAAACGAATAAGCCCAAATCGTTCTCCGGTTTTAACCTTTTTCCCTTCTTTAACATCACACCGAATGCGCCGCGCAATCAAGCCTGCAATTTGGATAAATCCGACCTTATGTCCATCTTTTGTTTCAACACAAAAGAGTTGCCGTTCGTTATGCTCACTCGCTTTATCAAGCTCTGCATTAAAAAATTTTCCCTCATGGTAATGGATTTTTCTAATGGTTCCTTCGATGGGAATGCGGTTTACATGCACATTAAACACATTCATAAAAACACTGATTCGGGTTAACGTCGTCATTCCCAGCCCCAGTTCTTTCGGCGGCTTTACTCTTTGGATCATTTGAACGATCCCATCCGCCGGACTGATGATCAATCCCTTTTTTAGGGGCACCACTCGATTGGGATCTCTAAAAAAATAAAGACACCACGCCGTTAAAAGAAGTCCTATCTTTCCTAAAAAGGGGTGAAAATGCCACAAAAGCACAGAAATCCCTAAAAAAATAAAGGCAAAAAAATACCCTTCTTCATGAATAATTGTTTTTAAACTTTGTCTCAAAATTGTTCCTTATGACTAATAAAAAGCTCTTTTAGGAATTAGTATCTCCCTAAAAAGATACCACACTATACGATTTTTTTAGGGGAGCGTAAATTAAGAAAGGTTTTTTTCTTATAAATTCTCATGACCTCTTCAATACACTTGGCAAGGGCCTGGCAAATTCCATCTCTCCCTTTCCTGATTCTTATCCCCTTCGATTAATTATTCTTTTTTTGCATCGAAGGGCAAGGAATTAGAGAATAGACAGACAGATTTTTTTCCATTATACAAGGAAACAGTTTTATTTTTAAGCCCAGGTAGCTCAGTCGGTAGAGCAACGGACTGAAAATCCGTGTGTCGGCGGTTCGATTCCGCCCTTGGGCACCATACCCCTTGTCACTTAAGATTAATGATAGCGCTTCCAACCCCAAATAACCTTCAAACCGCCGCCTCCCTTTTAAAGAAGGAAGACATTGTGGCCTTTCCCACAGAAACCGTTTATGGTTTGGGAGGGCTGGCTCGTTCGGACAAGGCTGTTTTAAAAATTTACGAAACAAAAGGGCGGCCCCTCCATAATCCTCTCATCGTTCACGTCGACTCTCTCTCTCAGGCAAAAGAAGTGGGGGTTTTTGATGAACCAACAGAAAAGATTGTTTCCCTTTTTTGGCCCGGCCCCCTCACAGTAATCGTTCCCCGACACCCAAAAGCAGCGCTTTCTTCTTTTGCCACAGCCGGCCTAGAAACGGTTGCCCTTCGTTTTTCGAGCCATCCCCTTTTGTTAAGCCTTTTACGACTCGTGGGAGAACCTTTGGTGGCCCCCAGCGCCAACCCGTCCGGACTTCTCACTTCAACGACAACAGCACATGTTCAAAAATCTTTGCCTTCCGTCCTTGTATTGGAAGGTGGTGCGACCCAACAAGGCATAGAGTCGACAATCGTCCGTGTAGAGGAGGGGATCGTCTCCATTTTAAGAGCAGGGGCTATTGCCAGAGAAGAGATTGAGCGCAAGTCTCTTTTTCCAACCCTTTTTAGGGAACATCATAAAAAAATTTCTTCCCCTGGACAAACCCTTCACCATTATGCGCCGTCCCTCCCCCTACGAATGAACGTGGTTGATCCCGCCGAAAAAGAGGCCTTTTTAGGATTTGGAAAAACAGAAAAAACCACCACACTTAATTTAAGCGCTTCAGGATCCTTGGAGGAAGCAGCTCATTTTTTATTTTCATTTTTACATATTCTTGATAATCCTGCCCGCTATTCTGGCATTTCTGTTGCCCCCATTCCCAATACAGGAATTGGAGCTGCTATTAATGATCGACTTAAGCGTGCTTCTTTTTCTTCTTTCTCATGATCCCCTCTCTCTCCATCATCTTGGTACGCCCACAGCTTGGAGACAATATTGGGCTCACAGCTCGAGCCATGGGCAATTTTGGAATAACAGATTTACGATTGGTCTCTCCCAGAGATCCGTGGCCAAACCCTCTCGCCCAAAACGCAAGTGTTGGGGCACGATCCATTATAGAGACGGCAACCGTGTTTAGCTCGCTGGAAAAGGCGATGAGAGATCTTCAGTGGGTTTTCTGCACCACAGCGCGTCATCGATACATTAAGAAAGAAGTTTACGACCTTAAAAAGGGAATGGATTTTGTAAAAACTCTTTCGTCCCAAAAGATAGGGATTGTTTTTGGCCCAGAACAAACAGGGCTCACCAATGAGGAGGTTTCTCTGTGCCACGGAGCCCTTTCGATTCTCACCCACCCCTCTCTCTCCTCCCTAAATCTTGCTCATGCGGTATTGTTGTGTGTTTATGAGTTTTCTCAGAGAGCGTCTTTTTTAGTCAACACCCCACCTCCAGCCTCTCAGGAGAAAGTTTTGTCCTTTCTCTTTTTTTTAGAGTCGCGCCTAGAAGCAGAAGGCTTTTTCTTCCCCACAGAAAAGAAAGAAAAGATGAAACAAAACTTAAGGGACATTTTCCTTCGACGTCCTCTTTCCTCTGACGATATTAATACATTGTTTGGGGTGTTGAGGTCTTTGAGCCGACCTGAGGATAAGTCTTCAATTTAAGAAGAAAAGGAAAGTTATCCTTTTTCTCTCCATTTTTATACACAAGGTTTGTGGTTGTGGATGGTGTTTTTAAGTCCCTGTGGAAAAAACATTTAATCCTTATTTTATAGGGGGTTAAGAAAAGAAAGTTTCCGGAAGAATTTGTGAATGAATTTTTATCTTTACAAGAGTGGGGACAATAATATACAACAAGAATATATACTTAATATTAGTATTCTGTTTTTTTCATAAAATGACAATATATCGCACAAGAGTGCAAATCCTCTTTCCAGGATCTCCCCCATTAACACAAAGGAACAATGAATGAATTTAAGTGATTTGAAAACTCAAACCCCTCAGCGGCTTTTAGAGCAGGCAGAACAATTGGGGGTGGAAAACGCAAGCACTCTAAAGAAACAAGATTTAATTTACGCTATCTTAAAAAAGACGGCGGACAACAAGACCGCTATTTATGGAGGCGGCGTTGTGGAAACATTACCCGATGGGTTTGCCTTTTTAAGGTCTCCCCAATCCAACTATTTACCAGGACCAGATGATATTTATATTTCTCCCAGTCAGGTGCGTCGTTTTGGCGTGCGCACAGGAGACACAATCGAGGGGGAAATTCGCGCTCCAAAAGAAGGAGAGCGTTATTTCGCTTTAGTAAAAGTAAATACGATTAACTTTGAACCCCCAGAAAAGCTTAAGCAGCGCATCAATTTCGACAATCTGGTGCCCCTGTATCCAGAGGAAAAGCTCGTTCTTGATCTGAGTGATCCAACAGAGGCGCTGACAACGCGCGTCATTGATTTGGTGGCTCCCCTTGGAAAGGGGCAGCGCGCCCTGATTGTGGCGCCTCCTAGATCCGGAAAAACTATGATGTTGCAGTCCATCGCTCATGCCATTACACGGAATCAGCCGGATGTCTATTTAATCGTTCTTCTGATTGACGAGCGGCCAGAAGAGGTCACGGATATGGCGCGCTGTGTAAAGGGGGAGGTCGTGAGTTCTACTTTCGACGAGCCAGCACAGCGACACATTCAGGTAGCGGAAATGGTTATTGAAAAGGCAAAACGTTTGGTTGAGCAAAAAAGAGATGTGGTCATTCTTCTTGACAACATTACGCGCCTTGCGCGCGCCTATAACACGGTCATTCCTTCTTCCGGAAAGGTGTTGACCGGAGGCGTTGATGCAAATGCGCTGCAACGCCCAAAGAGATTTTTTGGGGCGGCTCGAAACATAGAGTTTGGGGGATCTCTCACCATTTTAGCGACAGCCCTTATTGATACAGGCTCGCGCATGGATGAGGTGATCTTTGAAGAGTTCAAGGGAACAGGAAATTCTGAGATCGTTCTTGATCGCAGATTGGCTGACAAGCGTCTTTTCCCTGCCATTGATATCGCGAAATCTGGAACTCGAAAGGAAGACTTGTTGATTGATAAGGCAACCCTTACCAAGATGTGGGTGTTGCGCAGGGTTCTTTCCCCCATGGGAACAGTGGAGGCCATGGAGTTCCTCATAGGAAAGCTGCGAGAAACCAAGACAAATAAAGACTTTTTTGAGTCAATGAATAGTTAGTTTTGTGACCCCTTGCCCGCCAGACATCCAAGAAAAAATAAAATCTATAGCGGGAGAAAGTGTTTCACGTGAAACTTTTTTAAAGTTGGAGACCTATCTTTCTTTTTTGGAAAAAGAAAACAAAAAATATAATTTGGTGGGGCCTGGAGAGATTGATCGCCTTTGGGATCGGCATGTGCTGGATAGTGCCCAACTTCTGCCTTTTGTGAAACAGGGGTCGTTGGGGTTTTTGGATGTGGGGTCTGGAGCAGGCTTTCCAGGGGTTGTCTTGAGCCTTTTGGGGGCTCAGGGAGGGTGTTTGGTAGAGGCCTCTCGCAAAAAGTGTTCTTTTTTAGAAAATGTTTCACGTGAAACCGGGGCAGAATTTTCCGTTTTGAATGTGCGCGTGGAGGAGTTGAGGGGAAGGGCCTTTGAGAAAATCGTGTCTCGAGCCTTGGCGCCCATTGGAACGTCGCTGGGGTGGACTCAAAAAATTTGCTCTCCCGCCACACAATGGATTTTTTTGAAGGGGAAAACGGTCGACGTAGAAATTGAGGAGGCTAGAAAGTCTTTTTCTTTCGATGTTGAGATGTACCCAAGTCTTACCAATCCCGAGGGACGAATCGTGCGCCTCCAAAATATATTTTTTTGAAAGAGCGTTGTTTTTTTTTGGACGGCGCGGTACAAAAAGATATGGGAAAAATAATTTCGATCGCGAATCAAAAAGGGGGGGTTGGAAAAACCACCACAGCTGTTAATTTGGCAACCGCTATGGCGGCGACCAAGAAGAAAGTTTTATTGATTGATCTTGACCCTCAAGGTAATGCGGGGACTGGGGTGGGATATAAAAAAAACCCAAATAATTTAGGTGTTTATGATGTCCTGCGTCGAGGAAGGCCCTTAGAAGAGTGCCTTCATCACACCCTTATTCCTGGTTTATTCTTGTTACCTTCCTCTGAAAGTTTACCGGGAGCAGAGGTAGAGTTGGTGTCAGAGAGTGAGCGAGAGCAGATCTTGAAAAAAGCGCTCCAATCTCATGAGTTTGATTTTGTTTATATTGATTGTCCTCCCGCTTTGGGGTTGCTGACCGTTAATTCTTTGGTGGCGTCCCAGGGTGTTTTGGTGCCTCTGCAGTGTGAGTATTATGCTTTAGAGGGATTAAGTCAGCTATTAAGAACCATAGAGATTGTTCAAAGAAGTCTTAACCCCCTCCTTGTTTTGGAGGGCGTGGTTTTAACTATGTTTGATAACAGAAATCGACTCAGCTTACAGGTGGCTCAAGATGTTCGGGAACATTTGGGAAATAAGGTTTATGAAACCGTTATCCCTAGAAATGTTCGCGTATCAGAGGCGCCTTCCTTCGGAAAGCCAGTCATGATTTACGATTTTAGGTGTGCGGGCGCGCAGGCATATATTCACTTGGCGTCCGAAATTTTGAAAAAAGAAGAAAAAGAAAGGGTTGTTGTATGAAAAAAAGAGGGCTGGGTCAGGGGCTATCTTCTTTGCTGGGATCAGAGGCATTGCCAAAAACTGGGCAAGAGGGCCTAAAAGAGGTTTATACAAGCCAAATGTTCCCTAGTCAAAACCAGCCCCGCCGTATTTTTGATGATGCAGAAATTGAGTCTCTGGGTCAGTCCATACAGCAAAATGGTGTTTTGCAGCCCATTTTGGTCAGAAAAACTGCAGACCAATCTTATGAGATTGTGGCAGGAGAGCGTCGATGGAGAGCTGCAAAGAAGATTGGTCTTGATCGGTTGCCCGTGCTTGTTCGAGACATGTCAGATGAAGAGGTTATGATTGTTGCTTTGGTAGAAAATCTTCAACGAGAGAACCTGAACCCTTTGGAAGAGGCGTATGGATATGATCGAATTCTGAAAAAGAAGGAGATTACTCAAGAGGAGCTCTCAGGTCTTGTGGGGAAAAGTCGTTCTCATGTCGCTAATGTGTGTCGGTTGTTGCAGTTACCCTTAAGCGTTCAAAAACTAATAGAGACCGGAGAGTTGTCTTCCGGACATGCGCGGGTTTTAGTTGGTGTTGAGGGGGCAGAAGAGTTGGCGGTGATTCTGGTGCAAAAAAAGATGAGCGTCCGTCAAACAGAAAAGTTTATTCAAAGATTGAAAAAGGGCGGAGAAGGGATAGATAACATTGAGCCGGTTGGAATAACAAAAAGAAAAGAAAGTCCTTTGTCTCGTCAACGCCAGGACATCAAAGAAGAGAGCTCTCTTTCCTTAGAAGAAAGAGATGAAATTGGGCGGATCGAGAAATTTCTTTCTGAGCGCATCGGGTATCGTGTGGGCATTCATGTGAACGAAGATTCTACAGATGTCGTTTTTCATTTGTCTTCTCGGGAAAGTTTGGATGATTTATTGGCAAAATTGAATACCATAACGCCTTAAAAGAGGGGTGTGCATAAGTCCTCTCTTTTTTTTTCACATGGAACAAAAAACAAAAATATTTTTATAAACTGGCGGATTTCCTAAGGAAATAAAAATAGTTCTACTTTTGTCTTTAAAGGATGTGTGGATAACTTTGTGATTAATTCTTGTTTGAAAGAGAGAACATGAGAGAGATTATTTTAGATACAGAAACCACTGGATTAGATCCTTTTTCTGGTCATCGATTGGTGGAAATAGGGTGTCTTGAGATCATGAACTGTATCCCAACAGGGGCTTTTTTTCATGCGTACATAAATCCTGAGCGCGAAGTTCCTGTTGAAGCAACAAAGGTTCATGGGTTAACACAAGAATTTCTAAAGGACTTTCCTCTTTTTAGCTCTCTTCATGAAAAGTTTTTGGATTTTATTCGAGACACTCCCTTGGTCATTCATAATGCTGAGTTTGATTTAAAATTTCTTAACTTTGAGCTCAATAAGGCTTTGGTTCCCTCTCTTACAAACCCTGTTGTGGATACTTTAAAGGTTGCCCGAGGTCTCTTTCCTGGGTCCCCGGCGAGTCTCGATGCTTTGTGTCGGCGGTTTAAGGTGGATACTAGTAATCGAAGACTTCACGGGGCTCTTGTTGATTGTGAGTTGTTAGCGTCCGTTTATCTTGAGCTTTGTGGGGGTCGTCAACGTGGGCTTGGGTTGGTAAAAGAAAAAAAGGAAGAAAAAGCCGCTTCTTCTCTTGTCGTTTCCTCCGATCTCGCTTTTCATTATCAGAATCGTCCGTTCCGAGCCCCGCGAGACTTCCCCGCCTCTCAAGACGAGCAAGAGCAGCACACTGTTTTTGTCAAGACAAAACTATAAAAATTTGACAGTAGTTTCTAATAGGAAAGATTGAATATTGAGGTAGAATGGACGATAGTAAGCTGGAAAAATTTAGGAGGAATGATGCCCGAACATAGACACACAAAGAAACGATTGGTTGTTTTGGCGAATCATCGGCGAGCACGATTCGTTTTGTCCAAAGGGGTTAAGATTCATGAGACCGTTTTATGTTTGTCCAATCGAGCAGAAGAACACATCTTGCCCCTTTCTCATCATCGACGGGGCCATGACAAGGGGCTAGCGGATTCTCACTTTTTCCCGCCTCACACTCAATTTAAAGAAATAGAAAAAGAAGCCTTTGCCCATGAAATTTCTAAAAAAGTGGTTAAATATCTTCCAGAGGGGGGAGAAATTATTTTAGTTTGTGAGCCGAAAATGTTAGGTCTTTTAAAAAAAGAATTAGATCCTTATAAATCAGTTAAAATTTATAAAACACTATCTTTGGATCAAATAGATATCGAAGACGCTGCTCTTGAAGAAAAGCTGTTAGAGGCCTGAAGGAGGAATGAACGCTCCACAAGGGAAGCCTCGTGGGGTTAGGACGCATATAAAAACACAAAATCCTTTAAAAATTAGAAAAAAAGTCTTATATTACCAGGTGATAGCTTTGGCTATCTATGGCAATAAACGGCTTATGTAATAAATGAAGCGGACCCGGGGGCAGTTCCCGGCACCTCCACCACTTGCTGGTAGACTCGTTTTAGGGGGGTGACCTAGGATCGACGCGCGTCTAAAGATAAGTTTTTTGCTCGGCATTGTACCACCGTTATCGGGCTGTTTGTTATAAATGCAAACAAAAACAAAAAAGTGCGTGTAGCTGCTAACCGCAACTCTCGCATTGCAATCGCTGCCTAATTTAGGTAAGCGCGGTTTGGGGGCACCGGGCAACAGAAGCCCCCGCTTTATTTTAAAGGTGACTGAATGTCTTACTTAAATTACGAACAAATGATCGATGCGGCGTTGTTGTCTGTTGTGCGAGATGCTTTGCGCCAAATTGAAAAAGAAGGGTTAAAGGGAGATCACCATTTCTATTTAAGCTTTCTCACCCAATATCCGGGAGTGGGATTGCCTGAAGATATTCGTCAAGCGTATCCTGAAGAAATTACCGTTGTGTTGCAACATGAATTCTGGAACCTAAAGGTAGAATCAGACAAAATTTCTGTGGATGTAAAATTTGATGATCGTGTGGAGACCGTAGAAGTGCCTTTTCAGGCTGTTTCACACGTCAGCGATCCGGCTGTGAATTTTGAGCTTGAGTTTAACCCCAAGATTGGCAATGTGCGCCATTTCCAGTTTGGAGAGTCAACCCCTGATCAAAAACAGAGCACTATACCCACTGATAATAAACCCTCTGGAACTGTGGTTTCGTTGGATCATTTCCGAAAAAAATAACCTTATCCTTTAGGTCGAGAGACCCATGAAAACAGACACAAGTTATAGACTTTTAAAACGACTCTGGGTTTCATATATCCGGTCTTATCGCTATAAAATCTTGCTAGCCGTATTGGTTATGGGGCTTTCAGCGGCGTCCACAGCTGGGTTAGCGAAGATGATGGAATCCATCATTGATGATGTCTTTAAATCAGAAAATATCCACATGTTAAAAGTAGTTGGGATTTTTGTTTTGGGGTTATTTATCATAAAAGGTGTCGCCGCCTATGCAGAATCTCTTTTAATGAATTTTGTGGGACAGAGAATTATCTCTAATATCCAAAAAGATCTTTTTGCCCATCTCGTCCATGCAGATCTCAGCTATTTCCATTCTCAATCAACTGGGGTTCTGATCTCGCGCTGTACCAACGACGTCAATCTTATGAAGGGAGCGGTCTCAAATACCATCACCAGTTTTGGGAAAGACATTCTGACCGTTGTTTTTTTGGTGGCATTAATGTTTTACCAAGATTTTTTCCTGGCTGCTCTTTCTTTTTTTGTGTTTCCAGTGGCCGTTCTTCCCATCGCTAGAATCGGGAAACGCATGAGAAAAGTTTCCATCTCCACCCAAAAGGAAACGGGATTTTTTCTGTCTCTATTGAAAGAGATTTTTCAAGGGGCTCGACTGGTCAAAGCCTATGGAATGGAAGCCTATGAGATTGGTCGTGCTAATAAAACGATCGAAGACTTGTTTCGTTTATCCATTAAATCAAACCGCATTAAATCTTTGGGGTCTCCCATTATGGAAACCCTTGGAGGCATTGCCATTGTGGTGGTGATCTCATATGGTGGCTATCAGGTTATTTCAGGACACAATACGGCAGGGGCCTTCTTCTCTTTTATTTCTGCCCTACTCCTTGCCTATGAACCCATGAAAAGATTGGTAAATTTGAATGCAACCTTACAAGAAGGATTAGCTGCAACTCAGCGTATTTTTTCAGTGTTAGATCAAAAACCAAAGATTCAAGACTGTGCGGAGAAAAAAGCAGAAAAAGGACACATTAAAAATGGAGACATTGTTTTTAGCAACGTTTCTTTTTCTTATGATACCGGAAAAGAGGTTCTAAAAAATGTATCTCTAACCATTAAACAGGGAGAACAAGTGGCCTTGGTGGGCCAAAGTGGAGCCGGAAAATCAACCTTGATGAATCTGCTTCTCAGATTTTATGAACCAAGCCATGGCAGTATTTTAATTGATGGCCGTGCCATTGATAAAATGACATTTAAAGCCTTACGAGAAGGCATGGCGCTTGTTAGTCAAGAGATCATTCTGTTTGATGATACAGTTAAGGCCAATATTCTCTATGGTCGCAAGAATGCCTCTATGGAGGAGGTTATTATTGCCGCAAAGAAAGCCGCCGCTCACCACTTTATTCAGGCCCTGCCTAAAGGGTATGATACTTCTATCGGAGAATCTGGGGTGAGGCTCTCAGGAGGACAACGTCAACGCCTTTCCATTGCTCGCGCTATTTTAAAAGATGCACCGATTCTTCTTTTGGATGAAGCCACGTCATCCTTAGATACAGAATCAGAACATCAAGTCCAAAAAGCCTTAGATCGCCTCATGAAAGGACGCACGAGCGTCATTATTGCCCATCGTCTTTCTACGGTGCGTCAAGCAGACAAAATTTTTGTTTTAGAAAAGGGAAAGATTGTGGAATCCGGAACACATGACCATCTTCTTAAGAAAAAAGACTCTGTTTATGCCGGACTATGTCAGTGGCAATTGGCAGGATCATAATTGATAAAGCGTGGTTTAAAATCAAATTTAGCCCAAGACATGATCGCTTTTCTAGCATCCCTTTATATGCGCTTCGTGTTTTGGACAAGCTGCTGGGCACGATTTAGATTCGACATTCCCCTGGCCTATCTTCAGAACCAAAAACCATTCATTACTTGTTTTTGGCATTCTCGACTTCTTCTTTTACCCTATGCTTGGCCAGGGAAGAAAAACACTTTTTTTATGTTGATTTCTGCGCACAAAGATGGCCGAATTATTAGTAAAACAGTGAAACATTTTGGTATTGAAACAATCGCTGGATCCACCCAAAGAGGGGGAATGGGAGCTTTGAGAGAAATGGTCCGATTAAGCAAACAAGGGAAAACAGTGGGCATTACACCAGATGGGCCGAGGGGTCCTCGATTTCAAGTCAGTGAAGGCGCGGTAATGGCAGCTTATTTTTCTAAAGCAGATTTAATTCCGGTAACCTATTCTGTGAAACATCATAAAGTATTACAAACATGGGATCATTTCTTTTTACCCTCTCCTTTTTCTCGGGGGATCGTTATGTGGGGCGAGCCCATTGCGTATCCAAAAACAAAAGATCAAATTGTCGACGTCAGAAAAAAATTAAAAATGGCCCTTGATAATTTAAACCAAAAAGCAGATGCACAAGTGAATCGTTAAATGTTTTACTTTTTTTATCTCTCTCTTGCCTTTTTAAGTTTTCCTTTTTTGAAAGGATGGATGGCTTATCGGCTTTCAAAGGGAAAAGAAGATCCCTGCCGAGTGGGGGAGCGATATGGGCAATCCTTAAAAAGGCGTCCGAAGGGAAAAGTCTACTGGTTTCATGGCGCCAGTATCGGAGAGTGTCTCAGTTTTTTTCCAGTGTTGAATTATTTTGAAAAACACCATCCTACCTATTCCTTTTTAATCACCAGTGGGACACGCGCCTCCGCAGATCTCTTAGAAAAAAGACTTTCTAAAAAATGTATTCATCAGTATGTGCCCCTAGATCACCCTCTGTTTGTAAATCGGTTTCTGTCCCATTGGAAACCTGATGCTTGTTTTTGGACAGAATCTGATTTTTGGCCTAATCTGATCATCAAGGCTTCCCGCTCTTTCCCGCTCTTTCTCTTGAATGGACGGCTTTCTCTCAGGAGTGCCCGAAGATGGTCGATCTTGACGCCCTTGATTGTGCAAGTATTAAAAGCTTTTTCTGTTATTTTTCCGCAAAGTTTTGATGATTTTAAAAGATTTAAAAGCTTAGGAATTTCTCATCTAAAAATGGTAGGAAATTTAAAATACGAAGGAGAAAAGCTAAGGATTTCTTTAGACAAAGTCCACGAGCTACAAAAGGAGATTCGAAAGAGGCCTTTGTGGATTGCCTCCAATACGCATGAAGGGGAAGAAAAAATTGTTTTAGACGTTCATAAAAAACTACAAGAAACAATCAGCCAGAATTTGCTTCTTATTTTAATTCCAAGACATCCCCATCGATGGACATCGGTTGAAGATCTCGTTCATGATTATGGATATTCTTATATAAAGAGATCGGAGGGAAAAAAAATAACAGACTCAGTTGATGTCTTTGTTGTTGATACATTGGGAGAACTTGGCGTTTTTTACAGTCTTTCAAACTTTGTTTTTATGGGAGGTTCCTTATTGCCTGGTATTGGGGGGCACAATGTTTTAGAGCCTGCCCGATTGGGAGTCCTTCCTGTGTTTGGTCCTTATATGGAAAATAATAAAGGGATGGCTGATTTGTTACTGACAAACAAAGCTGCGATCCAAGTGAAAACACCTAAACAATTGGAAAAGACAATATTTGATCTTCTAAAGGATCGAGAAGGCACAAGAAAACAAGCTCGGAATGCGGCGGAGATTTTAAAAAATGTAAATATTCTCCAACCTATTTTAATCGAAATAAAAAAATACTTACATGATTAGGCCCCCTCAATTTTGGGAGAACCCCCTTCCTTTTTACTGGAGGCCATGGGCCTGGGTAAGTATGATCTATGGATGGGTGATTCAGCACCGATTAAAAAACATCGTACCCACGAAAGTTCCTGTTCCGGTGATTTGTGTGGGCAACTTAACCTTGGGGGGAACAGGGAAAACCCCTGTCTCTCTTTTTCTGGCAACTTATTTTCTGAAAAAAGGAAAGAAAGTCGGGTTTTTAACACGAGGATATAAAGGAAAATCAAGGGGACCTCTTCGGGTGAATACACACCATACAGCTAAAGAAGTGGGAGATGAACCCCTTTTATTGGCACGTGTGGCGCCTACCTGGGTGGCGCGAGATCGAGTTTTGGGGGCAAGAGAAATGGTTAGAAAAGGAATTGATATCATCATTATGGATGATGGACATCAAAATCCTTTTCTATATAAAGATGTGAGTTTAGTCGTTGTGGATGGGGTTCAAGGATTTGGGAATAAAGAAGTCTTTCCTTTGGGACCTCTTCGTGAGCCCTTACATTTTGGGTTATCTCGAGCAGAGGGTGTGGTGATCGTTCGTTCTCCTTCGCATGCCTTAAAAAAAGATTTGGTCGCTTACGAAGGCATTGTGACTGAAGCAAACATCATTATTAAGAAAGATTCCCTTCCTTTTCGAAAGGTGATGGCTTTTTGTGGTATCGGAAATCCTGATAAATTTTTCACGTCTTTAGAAGAGGCCGGCATAGAAATTGTAGAGAGAAAATCTTTCCCCGATCACTACCGGTACAGAGGCTCTGATTTAAAATCTCTCAAAAAAATGGCCCTTTCTCACCACGTTGATTTAGTGACAACGGAGAAAGATTGGGTTCGTCTTAGTAAACAAGATCAGAAAGATATACTTCCTGTGCCCCTAACCTTAAAATGGAAAGAGTGGGCAAAGATGGAAAAATTAATAACACAGAAGATTCCTAAATGATGAAATGGATGCGAAAATTTTTGTGGGACCCTTTTGAATTTTTGCCGGTTCTCCTTAGTTATGGCATTTTTAAAATCTTGCCGGTTCGATTGTCTTCAGCCATAGGTGGGACTTTGGCGTGCTTGGTTGGACCCTGGTTGCCGGTTCATAAAATTGGTCAAAGAAATATCGCTCAAGCTTTTCCCAGGAAATCGACAGAGGAACGCGAGGCTCTTCTACAAGGAGCGTGGGAAAATCTCGGTCGTGTCATGGGAGAATTTCCTCATTTAAAAACAATTGCACGGTCTTTTGTTGAAATTGTGGATCGTTGTGGCATTAATGAGAGTCAAAAAAAAGATGTCCCCGTTGTTTTTTTCTCAGCTCACATGGCTAATTGGGAAGTTCCTCATGTGGTTTTAACGGTGAAGCATCTCAGCATCAGCCTGTTGTCACGCCCTCCTAATAATTGGCTCACACGAAAGTTTTTTGAGTGGGTGCGCCATGATCCTTTGGTCTCCATTATTTTAAAAGGAAGTGAAGGGTCAAAAGATTTATTGCGTGTTTTTCAAGCAAAAGGAAACTTAGGAATTTTATTGGATCAGCGCCTTTCTGAAGGTGAGAAGCTCTCGTTCTTTGGGCAGGAGGCTTATACACCCACAGGGCCGGCACGGCTAGCAGAAAAATTCAATGCTCTCATAATCCCTGTTCAAGTGGAACGCCTTAAAACCATCCATTTCCGCATCACGTATCATTTTCCTTTAAAAGTAGAAAAAGATTCCCTTAAAACTTCCTTAAAGATTAATCAAATCTTTGAGGAATGGATTAAAGAAAAGCCCGACCAATGGTTATGGTTCCATAATCGCTGGAAGATTTAAGAAACAGCTCTTAATTAATCTAAGTTTTTAGCGGCAAAAATGGTTTCTCGCAACTGATGCCCAATATCTTGAACACTTTTGGGGCTATGGTTCATAAAAATAGTATTGGTCTTAGAAGACCCTCCCACCTCACGCAACATGTCCAGATATTGAATAACCAAAACCATTTCCATAATTTCTGCACTTTTTAATTTGGGGGATGTTTTTTGTAAGTCTTCAACAGACTGACCGAGCCCTTCGATGATAGCTTGTCGCTGACCAGCAACGCCTTTACCATGCAGAATACTAGCTTCAGCTTCTCCCTCGGCTTGCTTTACGCGCATGATTTTTTCAGCTTCAGCTTTTTCTTGGGCAGCTTCGCGCAGACGTTGAGCCGTATTGATCTCATTCATGGCATTTTTAACATTTTGGTCTGGTTGAATGTCGGTAACTAACGTTTTGAGAATATCGTATCCAAGCCCAGCCATGGTCTCGTGCAACTCTTTTTTCACATCAATGGCAATTTCATCTTTTTTGGAAAACAAATCATCCAAAGGAATGTTTGGTACTTTTGCCCGAACGACGTCAAAAATAAAAGCCTGGATCTGATGAATAGGGTTTTCTAAGCGATAATAGGCTTCAAAAACTTTATCGGGGATGACATGGTATTGCACTGAAACCATGATGTTCACAAACACATTGTCCTGGGTTTTGGTTTCAATGTGTACATCAAATTGTTGGATGCGGAGGTTCACATGGGCAACCACCTGATCAACGAAAGGAACGCGAAGATTTAGACCTGGCATAGCCAGCCTCTTAAAACGACCGAGACGTTCCACCACAGCTATTTTCTGTTGTTGAACGATAAAAATACTACTAAAAATCAAAATCAATCCAAAAAAGATCAACAAAAAAACAGAAACAATAAAAAACATGATGGTACTACCTTACTGAAGGGAGTCTAAGGAGTCCTCTTTCTTTTGTCAAGAAGAGGTCAGGTAAGTCCCTATAGGGCAAAGAGATCGCGATTTTATTTTAAAAGAAAGTCCAGCTTTCCTGAGGCTTCTAAAGCATGTAAATCATCACAACCCCCGATGGGTTGGTCATCAATAAAAATTTGAGGAACAGTTCGTCTCCCTTCGGCTTTTTTCATCATTTCATCTCGTAAGGCTTGATTGTGTGTCACATCAATTTCTTCGTAAGAAACTTTTTTAAGATCTAAAAGGCGCTTTGCTTTGACGCAATAAGGACAATAGTCAGTGGTATAAATAACGACTTTTCTCATGGGCATACCTTATACTTATGGAAAGATGCTTTTTTATATCACACTCAATTGACCAAAAAAATGGAAATCCGAAAAGAGATGTCTTTTCTATTCCCCTGTTTTTACGCGAGCCACACAGAGAACGGTTACTTCTTTTGCTCCTGCTTTGAGAAGAGTGTTGGCGCAGGCATTCAAGGTTGCCCCTGTGGTCATGACATCGTCTACTAAAACAATGGATTTATCTTTAATCTTGAGGGGGTGTGAGACTTTAAAACAGTGAGCTACATTGCTTATTCTTTCTTCCAGAGAGAGGCCTCCCTGAGACGGTGTATGACGGATCTTTTTTAAGACATTAAGGCTGACTGGTTTATGAGAGATTTTGTGTAAATGCTGGGCTAAAAGGGCGGACTGATTAAAACCACGGCTATAAAGTCGTCGCCAGTGTAATGGCACAGGGACAATCAGGTCTGCGGCATTGACCAGCTCTTTTCCCGCCTGCCACAGACCTTGTGCCAAGAAAGGGGCGAGATGAAGAGCGCTTCCATGCTTAAGAGATAAGATCATTTTTTTTGAGAGATCATCGTAAACATAAACAGAGCGTGTGGCCGAAAAAGAGGGAGGAGACATAAGGCAAGTGCCACACTTTAAAAAAGAGGTGTCTTCTTCAAGATCTGATGTTCCAAATGGAAGGCTGCATTGTGCACAAAAGGGGGTAGAAATAAAATTCAATTGTTGCCAGCAAGAAGAACAGACTGTGTTTTTTTCAGGTACAATCTTCCGACATACTGGACAGAGGGGAGGGAAGACAAGATTCAAGAGTGCTCTCATTTTTTTTCGGGAATTTCCACGCGAACAAGAGTGATTTGATTTTCTTCTCGACGAATGACTGTAAATGTTAACCCATAAAAATAAAATCGTTGCCCTACTTCAGGGATAGATCGGCTTTCATGGATCAGGAGACCTCCTAGGGTAGAGGTTTCTTCATCTGGAAGTTCCAGATCAAATTGTTTGTTGATGTCGCGGAGAGTCACAATCCCTTCCATCAAATAGGCCCCATCTTTTGTGGAGCGAATGTTCACATTCTTGATGTCATGTTCGTCATCAATCTCTCCTACAATTTCTTCTAAAATATCTTCGAGGGTAACAATGCCTGAAAAAGATCCATATTCATCAATCACGATGGCTAAATGGATTCGTTTAGAACGAAAAGTATGCATTTGCTGCAAAAGAGGCGTTGTTTCTGGGATGAACCAAGGTTTCATAAAGGTGTTTTTAAGATCAAATTCTTCTTTTTTTCTGGATTGGGTTTTCAAATATTCATTGAGAAAAGTTTTCACATTTAAAATTCCCTGAATGTTTTCAGGAGAATGCTTCCAAACAGGAAGACGTGTATAGGGGCTCTTTAAAATTTGATCATGAATGAGTTGCAGGGGTTGATCCATATCAATCATTTCCACATCAGATCGGTGTACCATGATTTCTTCCACCGTTAAGGAGGCCAAATCTAAAACACTATGGAGCATATGTGTTTCATTCTTAAGACGTTCTTTGCCATGGAGATCGATGGCACTTCGCAACTCTTCTACGGCGGAAGGCCAAGATTCTGTACGAGAAATACTCATTCCCATGAGAGAAAGCGTTTTTTCCGAAATAATCTGAACTACATACATCAGGGGGCTCAAAATGACCACACACTTTTGAATTAACCACGCAATCGCTAAAGATAAAGTTTCTGGATAGGTGATGGCATACATTTTCGGGAGGACTTCTAGAAACACAATTACCACAAACGTTAAAATAATGGTGCAGACGATAACCCCTGTGTCATCAAATAGCTGCATAAATACGGCGGTAATAAGAGAAGTTCCGAGAATATCCATAACATTTTTTCCAATAAGGATGGAACCCACAGCGCTGTTCATTTGTTTTGATAGGGCTTCTACGCGCTTGGCTTTTGCATTTCCTCGTTTGGCTAAACGATGAATGCGAGGTCTGGAAAAAGCAGTCAAAGCTGTTTCAGCGGCAGCGAAAAAAGAGGAGGTTAAAAATAGCAAAACAGCTATCGAAGAAGAAACCCAGAGCAGAAAAGTCATTTTATTGTACTTTTTTATTCATAAAAAACGATGTTTTCAGTATACTCAGCCGAAAATAGAAAGAGAAGTTAAATGTTAAATGTTTCAGTAATAGGTTTGGGTGCTTGGGGATCTGCTTTAGGTGTGACAGCCCATCGAGCAGGATCTTCTGTGACCATGATTGGTTTGCCATCTGAAGTGCAACATGTACAAAAAACAGGCAGCATCGTCGCCTTCCCAGATAACCCCTTTCCTTCAGACATTCGGATTGATTCTGCTCATTCTTCTTTGGAGACCGCAGATATTGTTGTGTGTGCGGTTCCTGCCCAGTTATTGCGCACCTGTTTAGAAAGTTTGCCAAATTTTCCCTCCAAAACTCCCCTCGTCATTGCTTCAAAGGGTATTGAACAGTCGACTGGGTATTTGATGGGACAAGTCGCAGAAGAAGTTTTGGTTAATCCCATTGCTATTTTATCTGGTCCTAATTTTGCTTCAGAGATTATGAGGAACAAACCTGCTGCTACCACGATTGGATGTACTAACCCGTCAATTGGCCATAGAATTAGCCAAGCATTAGCGCATAAAAATTTTCGACCCTACTTAAATACAGATGTGATTGGGGTGCAGATTGGGGGGGCTGTGAAAAATGTGTTGGCCATCGCTTGTGGCATTGCACGTGCCAGAGGGTTGGGAGAAAATGCAGTGGCTTCTTTGGTTACACGAGGAATTCATGAAATGAGGTTATTTGGGGCGGTCAAGGGCGGTAGAGAATCCACATTTCTAGGTTTATCCGGAGTCGGAGATGTCATGCTTACTTGCATGGGAGCTCAATCTAGAAATTCTAAATTTGGATTTGACTTGGCCCAACAAGATTCTGTTAACATCGAAAGTTTGAATCATATAACAGTGGAAGGATTTTATACAGCAGAAGCTTTACAAACTATCATTCAAGAACTAAATCTTCCCATGCCTCTTTGTACGATGGTGTACCAAATCTTGTACAAAAACGTTAAGATCGATCAGGCGATTGAAGATCTTTTAAATCGTCCCTTAAGGGGGGAAGGATAAAGAGATTTATCCCATTACGGTTGAGATGGCTTTCTGAACTTCCCCAACTTTGATGTCGTTCATGACATTTTCTCCTTTTTTAAGGCGGTGGAAAATGACCTCCTGAGATTCAGGCAAAGAAATAAAAGTTGTATTTTTACCCCAGGGCCCATAAATACAAGAAGGGCTAGGACCAAAAAGACCAACCGTTGGTGTGTCTGAGGCGGCAGCCAAATGCATCAGCCCTGAATCATTGCCAACAAATAGCTTACAGAGAGAAAGGCACGCAGAGAGAGTTGGCAAGGAGGGTTTTCCCATTAAATCAAGAATTTCTGTCTCTCGAAACGTTTGAAACAAAAGCGCTACCCGTTGTTTTTGATCAGCTGTGCCTAAAACAATAATTTTTGCGTTAGGAAATTTTTTGTCTTTTAAAAGAAGCTTGCCCAGTTCAATAAAAGAGGCAAGCGGCCAGCACTTTTTATCCCAATTTGCTGTGGGAGAAAAAGCGATATAGGTAGGCCCCTTTGGTAAAAAGTGTTCCGCCTCTTTTTTGTTTTTGGCGGTCATCCAAATTTTATTGAGAGGGGTTTTTGAAAGCCCAAACCATTTTGCAAGTTGGTGAACTCGTAGGGTTTGGGTGGAGCGGGGATACCAAATTTTACGATGACGTGCAAAAAGAGCGTAGGAAAGTCCTGTGCCACGCACATCGACGACCAAATGCCAGGTTTTAAATACACATCTTATCCATAGGCATACCCAATGAAGGGAAAGAGGTTTTTTTCGGATGATATATGTTTCCACACGATTTGGGAGAGCGTCGAACAAGGGGGCTGGAGCTGATCCACAGGCAATATAAAATTTCGCTTGAGGATATTTTTTTTGGAGGCTTTCTAAAATACCAGTTGAGAGAATAGCGTCTCCGAGATAAGTTGAAGTAATGAATAAAATACGCATCACGCCATCATACAGAATCGCCGAGCATCGTCAATGTGGATCATTTTAGATTATCGTTCCGTTTTAGAAATAAAAGGGGCAGACAAACTTTCTTTCTTGCAAGGACTTATCACGCAAGACGTGACGAAGCTCACGCCTGAGAGACCTCTTTATAGTCTTTTTTTAACAAACACAGGACGGTTTTTCTGTGATTTTTTCGTCGTATTAAAGGGGGATTCTGTTTTTTTAACCCCGGGAATTGGCTGGTTAGAGAGCCTCCAAAAAAAATTGTTTTTTTATAAACTCCGCAGCGATGTGCAGCTCTCTTCTCGTACAGATTGGATCGTTGCAGTTGCCTTGCAAAAAAAACCAGTTGTTCCACAAAAGGGGATCGTCTTTCAAGATCCCCGCAGAGAGGAGTTGGGAATGGTATTTGTAGGGCCTCAAGAGGAACTAATAAAAGTCACCCACGATCAACAACCTTATGAGGCGCATCGATTAGCTCTAGGAATTCCTGAAGGCCCCTTGGACTTAGAATCAGAAAAAAGCATTCCATTGGAAAACTGGATGGATGAGTTAATGGCCATCAGTTGGGATAAGGGATGCTTTTTAGGACAAGAATTAACGGCACGGACTAAACATGTGGGAACAGTTCGAAAAAAACTGCTCTCTTTTTTATCCCCCGAACCTCTTTCTCGAAAAGATTTGCTTTTTCATCCCAGCGGGACAGAGATCGGTAGAGTTGTTAGTTTATACCAAGGAGAAAAGGAAGGGTTTGCTTTGGTTAATACGGAAGAGATGCCAAAGGATAAAAAAGTCTTTACCGAGCAAAAAACAATTACGGTAAATTTGAAGTACCCCATTTTTGGAAAAATTTAACATAAATTTCGGGTTTCTTGCCATTCTTTCCTATCCAAGTTTTTTACATGTGGGGTAAGCAAATAGTTGACCAATAGTTGATCGAATCTCTGATTTGTTCCCGAAATTCTTTAAAATCAAAAGATTTTTTAATATATCCGCTGGCAAAGTTTTTGTAGGATTCGAGCATATCTTTTTTGTTAATGCTGCTTGAGAGAATAATAATAGGAATATCTTGTAAGGATCGATCCCTTTTAATTGTACGCAACACAGATAGCCCATTTAACCGGGGCAAACTAAGGTCCATGAAAATCACATCTGGCCTTGGAAACCTATTGGCACCCGTTTTATTTTTTAAAAAATTAAGAATTTGTTCCCCATTGTGGAAAATATGGATGCTGGCTGATTTGTGAGAATCCGAGATGGCTTCTCTAATAAGCATTTCATCTGAGGGATCATCTTCTACCAATGCAATTCGAAGAGGAGAGGTGCGCGTTGCCATGATCGTGGCATCTTTTTGTAAATCAGAAGGTTCTTCATATCCATCATAAAAATAATTAACAGAGACGCCTAGAATTTCAGATAACTCGAAAAGAATACCAGCCGAAACACGCGTGGTTCCCAATTCGTATTTTTGTATTTGTTGATGGGATACCTTCAGTTTTCGTGCCAGGTCTATTAAAATCCATTCCAATTTTTGCCGCCGTTCACGAATGCGTGCGCCAATAAAAACATCAACAGGATGCGGCTCTGGAACTGTATTTTTTTTCATAATCTTTCCTCCGTACTTCCCTCTTTAATTATAGAACAAATATAGAACAAACTATCAAATAGACCTAAATCATTCAACACCTTTGTTTATTTCTAGAAAAAGAGTAAATTCAGTTTTCGTTAAAGAGGGCATAAAGCCCCTATTTGAAGGAAGACCGGGCACTGTCCCGCTGAGGCTTGCTTGCCGTCTTTCCTGGTTTTTTTGAGATATAAAAGCCATTTACCCGTGTCTCCTGACTGTGAACCTAATCTCAATAGAACGGTTAACAAAGTTTAAAAAAACTCTTTTTTCTAATTATTCAGTTATTCTAAGGAAGGATGGGGTTATTGTGGGGGAAGGAAAAAAGCATACAGCCGCAGGTTTTTAAGCCCACGGCCGCAATTTAAGAATATTATTTAAGAATTCGAAGCTAGAATGGCAACACGATTTTGAGCCCATGCTTCTTCGGATGATCCAGCAACAATAGGATCATCTTTTCCTTTGCTAATAACAGTAATACGATTAGGGCTTACTCCTTGAGCAACGAGATAGTCCCGCGCTGCTGCTGCACGTCGTTCGCCGAGCCCAATGTTGTATTCCCTTGTGCCGCGTTCGTCACAGTGTCCTGTCATTGTGATATTAGCATCTGGGTGAGACATCATCCATGCAGCCTGTCCTTTTAGCGTTTTTTTGTCGCTTGCAGTTAAGTCATAACGATCGTACGCAAAAAATGTGCGGTCGGACACCAATATGCGACCATCCTTGTCAGTTAATACACCATTTTGGCTGAGTCGATCCCGGCAGTCATTATAAGTTTTATCGTTCATACTAGAAGAGTCGCATCCTTCTTTGAAACACTTACAAGACGCAAGCAGAAGGATAAGAGAAAGAGCAGACAAAGCTTTATACATAATTTTACCTCTATTAAAATACTTATTTGATACGAGTATAGGACAAAAAAAATGAAGTGTAAAGATTGAGGAATGGGTTCACTTCAGGGCCACCCTCAAAACTGATAGATGGTGAGAAAACTTAACCAGAAACCCTAATAAATATTTGACATTTTTCTAGAATTGGGTTAGACATAGCCGTTCGTTTAAGAAGCAGCATTGAACGATGTATGGATTTCTTTAATTTAGATTTTTAGGAACAGATTAGAATGAGTAAGCGTTTAGAGACAAAATATAAGATAAACCGTCGGTTGGGGTTGAACTTGTGGGGAAGACCTAAAAGCCCTGTTAATGTGCGCACCTATGGGCCAGGTCAACACGGTCAAATGGGTCGTAAAAAGAAGCCAACGGATTATGGAGTTCAGCTAACTGCTAAGCAAAAATTAAAAGGCTATTATGGCAACATTGGCGAAAAACAGTTCCGCCGTCTTTTCGAAAAGGCAGCTTCTGCGCGAGGAGATACAGGCGAGAACTTAATTGGATTGCTAGAGCGTCGTTTGGATGCTGTTGTGTATCGTCTGGGGTTTGTCCCAACGGTGTTTGCGGCTCGTCAGTTTGTGAGTCATGGCCATATTCGTGTAAATGGTCGCCGTATTAATATCCCTTCCTATCATGTACAAGAGGGGGATGTGGTTGAGCTTAAAGAAAAGTCTCGTGAGATTCCGATGGTTCTTGAATCCCTTAAAGCGGGAGAACGAGAAGTTCCAACTTATATCGAATCAGACTCCAAGGGGATGAAAGGAAAGTTCCTTCGAGTTCCTACCCTTGCAGATGTTCCGTACCCCGTTCAAATGGAGCCTAATTTGGTTATCGAGTTTTATTCTCGATAATCAGATTAATAATCTAGGGGATGAGAGATAGAGAATTTCTGGTCTATCCGCTGATGATTGATAAGCAATGGTTTCAATAGAAACGCAATTAACACAAAAAGTCTATTCCGCTTTTCAAGCTTTGGGGTTTCAAGACCAACGAGCTGCAGCAACTGTGAAAGCTTCCGACAGACCTGATTTATCTGATTATCAGTGTAACGCGGCCTTATCTATTGGGAAAAAGATTGGTCAAAATCCTCAAGAAATCGCTATCGATCTTCAAAAACACCTCTCAGGTGCCTTGCCGGATGTCAAAATATTTGTGGCAGGGCCTGGGTTTTTAAATTTTAAGTTATCAGATCAATTTTTAAGGAACGCTCTTAAAAGATCTTCTAAGATTCCAAAGGTTCCTTTGGAAACGGTAATTTTTGATTATGGAGGTCCGAATGTAGCCAAGCCTCTGCATGTGGGGCATTTAAGGTCCGGTATTATTGGGGAGTGTTTGAAGCGTCTTTATCGCTATAAAGGCCATCCCGTTATTGCTGACATTCATTTGGGGGATTGGGGTACGCAGATGGGAATGCTTATCATTGCCTTAAAGCATAAACACCCTGACTTACCCTACTTTGACTCTTCGTTTCAGGGGCCTTATCCTGAAAAATCTCCGGTCTCCTTAGAGGGTCTTCAAGAAATTTACCCTGAGATTTCGGCTGCTTGCGCGGCTAATGAGTCTTTAGCAGCTGAGGCGCGAGAGGCGACTTACGAATTGCAACAGGGCCGTCCTGGATACAGAGCGCTATGGCAGCACTTTGTGACCATTTCTATGGAAGATATGAAGAAAAACTTTGGTCGATTAGGAGTTTCCTTTGACCAATGGTTTGGAGAAAGTCGGTATCAACAAAGAATCCCAGAGTTAATACAATCTTTTGAAAGGAAGGGGGTTGTCCAAGAAAGCCAAGGTGCTCTGGTTATCTCCCTGGTGGAAGAAGAGGATAAAAAAGAAATGCCACCCCTCATTTTAAAGAAATCAGACGGGGGATTTTTGTACTCAACCACTGACTTGGCAACTTTGGATGAGCGCGTCCACACATTTAAAGCCGATCACATTATTTATGTGGTGGATGGTCGGCAAAGCCTTCATTTCGAACAGGTTTTCCGTGCTGCCAAAAAATTAGGATATACTGTCAAAACAGATTTTATTGGGTTCGGTACGATGAATGGTGCTGACAATAAACCTTTCAAAACCCGTTTAGGGGGGACGATGCGGTTGGAAGATTTGATAGACAGTCTTAAAGAAGAAGCCCTCAGAAAAATGTCTGAAACGAGCGAGAAGGATAATTTTTCAGAAGATGAACGGGAAGAAATTGCAGAAAAAATAGGTATTGCCGCCCTTAAATTTGCAGATTTACAGCATAATCCTGTTCAGAACTACCAATTTGATTTAAAAAAATTTATGAGTTTTGAAGGGAAAACAGGCCCTTATCTTCTTTATGCGTTGGTGCGCGTTATGTCTATTTTGGAAAAATCAGATATTAAAACGCCGAGCCTTAAAGGAGAGGTTCTTTTATCTCAAGAGCGAGACACCTTGTTAAAAACCCTGCAAGCCGAAGAGGTCATTGATCGGGCGTATAAAAACTTATCTCCTCATATTCTCTGTGATTATGCTTTTGAGTTGGCTCAAACTTTCAGCCGTTTTTACCAAGCTTGCCCCATTTTGCACGAGGAAGATAAGACCAAAAAAGAAACGCGATTATTCTTGTGTGAGCAAGTGTCAAAAACGCTTAATACAATATTGAATCTTTTAGGTATTATGCCTGTTTCTAAGATGTAGTAAGAACTTAATAAATAATTCAATAAAAAAATCCAATTTGTTGACATACAAAAAAAACAAGATCATTATGAGAAAATCATAACAAGCAGAAAAGGGAGTATAGCATGACTAGATCAGAACTTGCAGTGAGACTAACAGAAAGAATGCCACATTCTTCTCCGCGGGAAATCGAGAAAATCGTAGCGGTAATTTTCGAAGAGATTTCCCATGCCCTTGAAAAAGGAAAACGGGTAGAACTTCGTGGTTTTGGGGCCTTTTCTGTGAAGAAGAGAAAAGAGCGCGTCGGGATTGATCCGAGGGATGGAAGTTCCATTCATGTAGATTCGCGCCATGTGCCTTCTTTCCGGCCAGGAAAGCCATTATTGCAAAACCTAAATAATCTCTAATAAAGTTTTAGAAGCCTGAGGATATTCATTTCTCTTCAGGCTTTCGTTTTATTTGAAATTTTCATCAAAGATCGCTATATATAGAGCACACTAACCAGAAAGGAAGTGATTTTTTTGCGAGTTATTGTTCATGAAAACAATTTAGAACAAGCTATGCGTGTTCTGAAGAAGAAACTTCAACGCGAAGGTGTTTTCCGTGAGATGAAAATGCGCCGTAGTTTTGAAAAGCCTTCAGAACGCCGGGTGCGGGAGAAAGCGGAGGCAGGCCGCCGTTTTCGAAAGCTTCTGAGAAAGCGCATGGAACGCGAAGGATTCTAAACGAGAAACCCGCCGAACGGCGGGTTTCTTATTTCTGGGGCTTGTTATTCTGTGAGAACACTTTTACAAATAGAGAAATGCGTCCTTTAATTTTATCTCCCTTATTTGCCTCCGTAGAAGGTCTTCCTTTTGTGGGAGTAAAAACCGCCAGTCGATTGCAAAAATTTGGCACGCCTCGGATTCTAGATCTTTTATGGTCCTTTCCTACCCATTTAGAAACAAGAGTATTTTATGAGACCCTTACCCATGCTCCCTCTAAAGGGCTCGTCTCTTGTGAAGTAAGGGTGGTCGCCCATATGACGCCTCAAAGACGGCAGCAGCCGTACCGTGTCCTATGTGACCAAAACAATCAGATGTTATCTCTTGTCTTTTTTCATGCCCAGAAACCCTACCTTCAGCAGGCACTTCCTGTGGGAGAATCTCGGTTGATTTGTGGGGTATTGGATCGGACGGCGGCAGGTCTTCAGATCATTCATCCGGACTATATGGGGGATAAAAAAGCGCGATCAGAGTGGGAAGGCATGTTTCCCATTTATAGCTTAACGGCGGGTATCTCTCAAAACAGTTATCGGAAAATTCTAAAGGGTGCCCTCAGCCGATTGCCGGATTTACCGGAGTGGTTACCTGATTCTGTTTTGACCAAGCATCAATGGCCTGCTTGGAAAGACGCAATGCTCAGAGGCCATCATCCCACCGAAGAGAGCGATGTGCTGCCCAGTGCGCCACATCGTGAACGGTTGGCATTTGATGAGTTGTTGGCTTATCAGATTAGCCTTTCCTTATTTCGCAAGACCTACCTCAAGAAACCAGGGCAAGTGTTTGAGGGAACAAAGAAACTAGCCTCAAAAGTATACCAAGGGTTGCCTTTCCAGCTGACCCATGATCAAGAAGAGGTGTTAAAAACTCTTTCTGCGGAATTAAAAAATTCCACTGCCATGATGCGTCTTTTACAAGGAGATGTGGGAAGTGGGAAAACAATCGTTGCCTTGTTGGCTATGCTCCAAGTGGTGGAATCAGGGGGGCAGTGCGCTTTATTGGTACCCACAGAAATTTTGGCGCAGCAGCATTATGAAACGCTTCGTTCTTTTTTAAAGGGCACAGGGGTTACTTTGGGATTATTTTTAGGAAGAGCTCCCAAAAAAGAAAAAGAATCTTTGCGTCATGACCTAGAGACGGGCGCCATTCAGATTGCCATTGGGACCCATACCCTTCTTGAGGAGGAAATGGTTTTTCATCGCTTGGGGTTTGTGGTGATTGATGAGCAGCATCGATTTGGGGTTGCGCAGCGTCAGCGCCTTATCAACAAAGGAGAAGGGGTGAATGTCCTTGTTATGTCAGCCACACCCATCCCCCGCTCTTTGGCTTTGACGCTTTACGGTGATTTGGATATTTCTCTTTTAAAGGAAAAGCCCAAAAATAGACTGCCCATTCAGACGAAGGTTCTGTCCTTAGAGCGTCTTAGAGACGTGCATGAAGCTCTGAAGAGAGCGGTCTCAGAAGGACAAAAGATTTATTGGGTCTGCCCCTTAATTGAAGAATCAGAGGCGTTAGACTTGGGCCATACCAAAGCACGTCTGGAAATTTTAAAAGGGTTGTTGGGGGCAGACAAAGTGTCATGGATTCATGGACGTATGTCTGCGGAAGAAAAAGAAAAAGCGATCCAAGATTTCAAAAATGGACCCAGTTCCGTTTTGGTGTCCACCACGGTGATCGAAGTCGGCATCCACATTCCGGAAGCTACCATCATGATCATTGAGCATGCGGAGAGGTTTGGATTGGCACAACTGCATCAGCTCAGAGGTCGGGTAGGACGAGGGAATCAATCGTCCACCTGTCTCTTGCTTTATGGGAAACAACTCTCTGCCATTGGCAAAAAACGGTTAGCAATCATGCGGGCCACAGATGATGGATTCCTAATTGCCGAGGAAGATTTAAGATTACGGGGAGTGGGAGATCTTTTAGGAACGAAACAAAGTGGGGTGCCTGATTTTAAAATCGCCTCGCTTGAAACCCAGGGGCATTTACTGCAGGAGGCTTATTTTTTAGCGCGGGAGATGGTGGCACAACAAAAAGATGAAATTGATACAAATCCTGCTTTGAAGTTACTGATAAGCCTGTTTCAAAGACGGTCTTAATTTCTCTATGCTTTTTTGAAAGTCAGGGTGGGATAGGCAATCGTTTGCAAAAAACTCTCTCAACCGAATATGATGGGTCTGTCCTTGAATATCGCGAACAGTTACCCAATAACGGCGGGTTTTTTGAAAAGCCTTTAGGAGACTTTCTACTTCTATCCATAAAAACTTATCTTTTTCCAAGTACGATGGAGGTTTTCCCTGAATTCTTGCCTCTTCTCGTTTGCGGTATAGGTCTCTTTGACTTAAAAATTCAGTTTTAGGCAAAAGGCGGAGAACATAATATACATCGCGATGGGAAGTCGTTTCTTTGTATAATACGATGGTGGATAAAAGATGTTGGCGCGTTAAATAAAATGCTCCTGCACTTTCTTCCATCAATTCTCGTTTCAAATTGTCAAAGACAGAAGTGCCATCCAATTCTAAACGACCACCAAGGTCACAATATTGACCTGCCTTTGAGGAAGTACCTGCCTTATCCTCACGGCCAAGAAGCATGTACAGTTTTCCATTCTTTTCGTAGAACAGGAGCGTTCCCACCGTTCCTTTTCGAGCAGGCACAGAAAAAAGTTTTTTGGAAGACAGAACAGAAGTTATCTCTAAATTTGGTTCAACAACACTTATCTGAACCAGAGGAAATGATGGGTTAGGAGATAAAAAAAGAAAAAGCGCTGTTAGGCATCCCCATAGTTTGGATAAACTCATGATTCACTCCATTCGACAGACCGTAGCATACCCTACTGTTTTTTTAAAATATCAGAAAAATAATGATTCACATCCCGGTGAGTTCTCTCATCTTCACGAATAGAGATGATAAGATCGCTTAATCGAGCGTTCTTTTTTAAGTTCCAGTACTGGATGCCAAAAGTAGGGGCGGGACTATTCTCGATGGCACCAATCAAAACTTTTTTGAGATACTGGGAATAGCTATGAATTGCTTCTTCTTCGAGATATCCTACAAATCGGTGGGCGAGCCGAGAGGATAGGACATACAAAAGGAAATAAGAACCTATAAAGAGAAACTGCACCATATAAATCAACACCCGTTCAAGCCAGGTGGGTTTGGCAATATGAATAAAGGCCATTAGGTGCATACGCTCGTTTTCTGCCTCCTCTAAAAGACGTCTAATCCACCCCTCATCCTCTTTTATTTTCCGAAGGCATCTAAAATGTAAGAGCGCTCCGCCAACCATGCCGGGAATGGCAGCAATGGTTTCAATAAATACGGCGCGATGGCCATAACGCTCACGGAAAAAGAGATCTGCCAAGATGCGTAAAAAGACTGCCAATCCATGAACAATTTTTTCCCCAAAGGTAAGCGGGCGATGATGATGGTCAAGAGCGTAATGTGGAATCATAAGAATCATGAAGCTTCCGATTTCAAATGGTACCAGTGTATACAAAACCACCCCAGAAAATCTACTTTAAAATCTTCTTGAAGAGCAAAAAATACTACTTTCAACAGTGATTAAAATTTTGTATAAAGAAGATCTTTAACAGGAAATCGTGACGTGCTTAAAAAATTATTTATTTTCCTTAGCTTTTGTTCGTTTGTACAGGCCAGCATAATTCCTGATCCTGGAGCAGATCTTTATCCTGGTATTCATAAAGTAGACAACGAACTCTATTGGGCACCCATGGCAAAACATCCTGGTTTGTTCCTCGTCATGGAGCGCGTAACAAGAAGAAATCTTGATTTATGGTGTCAATATGCAAGAATACAGCACCAATTTGCAGAAAAGGACTCTCGTAAAACCACAAGAAAAAACGAAGCAGGCCAAGTTCTTCCGCCACTCCCTCCGCTGGCAGGAATCCATCATTTTGAATTGGTGTTAGAGGACAGTAAGTCAGACAAAATTTCTCTAAATCATAATGAGGTATGGGTGGCTTACATCACCAGTGATGAAGCGCCTCAACATATCCCGGACTATATGAAAAATTATTCCAATGGAAAGGGATTTCCTTTTGCTCAGAGCATCAAGATGTTTGTTACCATTGCATCATCTAAAGAAGCTCTATTAACCTCCCATATGGGAATTTCCTACTCTGTAGAGAGCACTTTTCAAAAGAGGCCTCCACAAATTTCCATGGATCTTCATTCTTTTGGCGCTCAGGTCATGCGACGCCGTAATCCTGAGAGGCGCTTTATGATGAATGCTCCTGTGTTTGGCATGGCAAGAATTTTGATAAAAGCTCTGCCACCAAGGTCTGTCTTTGTTGGTACCATAGAAATGCGAAAACATATGTTGGAAGGCATTTCTATTTCTTTTGATGAGTTCAGGAAGAAAGATCTCAACTCAGAGAAAGACGAGTTTGATTTTAAAATGTTTCGAAACCCTTATCTTTCTCCTCTTTCTGAAAAAGGAGATTCGGAGGAATTCTTGGGCTTAATGAAGGACCATCCCCCTCTTCTGTCCTTCGGTGATGGAGACGGAGTAGCAATAAAAGATCACGTGACAATATACAAGCCAGGGGAAGATCACTCCGTTTGGATGTCTATAGAAAAAGGGAATCCAAGTTACGAATGGCTATTTACTGAACCTTTTCAAGCGGCACAGAGAACTTACTTTGTTCTGACGCGTTTGGATGCTCTCGCAGACGCGGTGCCCGTGGCTTGAAGCTGAATTATATGAGTTATATTTTTGTCACATCTCATTGAATTTTGAGTCAAAATCTGATACGCCGTATTCATTTCTTTAAAAACATTTGCACAAAGCCTCTTGCCATCACTCTTATGGCACTCGCCACTCTGTTGTCCACCTCCCTTACTTCTGCTCCCGACAACAACCCATCTCCTCTTTACACGAGAAGAGCGCTCTAACTCAGAGGGTCCCCTATCAAATAGAGATAGAGTGTACAGAGTCGTTAGCGCCGACCAAAAAGTTTTTCAATATCTTTGAGCTTGAGTTCAATTTGGGTGGGTCGGCCATGGTTGCATTGGCCAGAATAGGGCGTTTGTTCCATCTGGCGCAGCAAGTCGTTCATTTCTGACAAAGACAATTGGCGGCCAGAACGGACGCTGCCGTGGCACGCAAGGGAAGAACAAATCTCATGAAATTTTTTTTGTACTGTCATGCCCTCTCCTTCTGAAGCGAGATCTTCCGATAAATCCTTGATCAGGGGTCGTATGTCCGTCTGTCCCAAAAGAGTGGGAACCTCGCGGATGAGAACAGAGTTAGTACCGAAAGATTCAAGAACAATCCCAAATTGAACGAGATCTTCTTGGTTTTTTATGAGTGCCTCATATTCTTTCTTAGTCAGTTCTACCACTTCTGGGATGAGTAGGATTTGGCGCTTTACTTGATTCTGACTCATGTCCTGCTTTAATTTTTCATACACGATGCGTTCATGGGCCGCATGCTGATCGACAATCACCAATCCATCTTGGGTTTGGGCCACAATATAATTTTCATGCAACTGGGCACAGGCAGCGCCTAAGGGAAAGTGGGTTGGATCAACGGAGGGAGCATCCATGACAGCAACAGATTCCATAATGCTACTGGAAACAGGCTGATACGATGTAAAGGCCATAGTCTGTTTTTTCATGGGCTGAAAAAAAGACGGGCCATAGGAAGAAGGAGATGAGGATCCTAACAAAGGTTGTTGAAAAACTTCTTTGGGTCGAAAAGAACTAAGTGCGTCGTCGGCCACACTTGTGGCGGATCGATGCTGCATTCCTGATAAGGCTTGTTTTAACGTGCTGATAAGAAAGCTGCGGACAAATTGGGTATCTTCAAAGCGTACTTCTGTTTTGGCAGGATGCACATTCACATCAACAGAACGAGAAGGGACGGTGAGGTAAAGACATAAGAGAGGGTGGCGATCATGAGCTAAAAAATCTTGATAGGCGGCCCGGATAGAGACGGAAAAGAGTTTGTCTTTTACGGGGCGTCCGTTCACAAATAAAAACTGAAATTGGGTATTGGTGCGGTTCAGAGTGGGGAGGCCGATAAATCCAGATAAAAGATAGTGATCACGATGAGCGTCTACAGCAAGGGCATCATTTTCAAATTTATGTCCCATCACTTGGCTGATGCGTGCTAGCAATCCTTCTTGAGATTTTTGCTGAGCCGCGTATGAAAAAATAAGTTTTTGGTCAGCCATCAGAGAAAAGGATCGGTCTGGATAAGCCAGAGCCAATCGCTGAAGACGATCTTCTATATGCTGAGTTTCAACAGGCGTTGTTTTTAAAAACTTAAGGCGTGCAGGGACCGCAAAGAACAAATCACGGACTTCGATCTTAGTACCCAGATGGGCAGCCACTGGGGTGCACTCTTGGATTGTGCCTCCTTCCACGGATAGAGACCATCCTTGATTTGTCTCCGCAGTCATGCTGGTGAGAGTCAACCGGCTAATGGCCCCGATGGAAGGAAGGGCTTCGCCGCGGAATCCAAGCGTTGCAATATTAAAAAGGTCTTGATGAAGCAGTTTGGAGGTGGCATGACGTTCGATGGAAAGGCGCAAATCTTCAAGACCCATCCCAGACCCATTGTCTGTGACAGATATATAGCTTTTTCCGCCATCACGAAGAACCACATCAATCTGAGTGGCGCCTGCGTCAATGGCATTTTCTGTCAGCTCTTTCACCACGGACGCTGGACGTTCAATAACTTCACCGGCAGCAATTTGATTAATGAGGTTAGAAGAGAGGCGTTGGATCGTTGTGGCCATTAGGGATGCAACCGTTCTTTTATGGTTTTTTCCAAGTATTTTTTGGCGAGCACTTTTCCTTCTTCAACGGCAGGTTGATCAAAGGGGTCGACTCCATACAGATCGGCCATAAAAATAGTTTCTAGAATAAAGTGCATCATTAAGGTTCCCATAAAATCAGGAGAAAGAATGGGAATTTCTAAAACACGGGTAGGACGCTGATTTTTAATAAGGGTATCGATGGTGGCGCGTTGCTCAGCTTCCATTAAATCTCCCATGGTAGAGAATGAAAAACATTTAAGATCAGCAGATATTTTAGAAAAGTTTTCTGAAATGGACTCCCCTTTATTCTCCATAGAAGAAACAATGATTGTATGGAATTTATCGGAGGGGCCGTCTAAGTAGAGCTGTAATTGACTGTGTTGGTCGACGGTGCCTAGCCCACTCACGGGTGTTGTTCCATGGCCTTTCTTCCCTAGACTTTCTGCCCACAGTTGACGATACCATAGGCTAAAATAATGAAGATCATCCACATAAGGAGTCAGGACAGAAATGGTTTTTCCTTTTTTGACTTCTAAAGCATGAGAGAGGGCAGCCCCTACTGCCGGGCCAAAGTTAGAAGGATCATCTAAAGACAAAAGACGATCAAATACTCGGGCAGCCCCTTCCCTAATAAGGACCGGATCAACGCCCGCAATCATGGCAGGAAACAGACCAACAATAGACAGGGCAGAAAAACGACCCCCTATCTTAGGATCATGGTCTAAAAGAGAAATATGGTAAAAGTCTGCAAGCTGTCTGAGGGGAGATGGTTTTGGTTCCGTGATGATGATGAAATGATCCCTCACAGAATCCGTGCCCACCTCTTTTTGTACTTTTTGAAGACACGTCATAAACTGAACAAGAGTTTCAGCAGTATTCCCAGATTTTGAAATCACAACAAACAAGGTGCTTTTAAAGCTAAGCTGTTTGAAAAGGGACTGAAAGGTGTGTGGATCAATGTTATCCATGAAATGGAGGCGATGCGATGTTTCTCGATGGGCAAGAGCATAAAAAGCCTGCCCCCCCAAACTCGATCCACCTGTACCCAAAATAACGGTATCGGTAAAATCATCTTGGATTTCTAAGACAAGATCCCGAAGCGCCGCAATGTCAGTTCTTAAATAGGGCAATCTAAGGAGGGGGAGTGTTTCTTCTTCATGAGCCTTCTTTAATTTTTGAAGAGTTTTTTTTAAAGTCGGAAGATACTCTTTCAAAAAATTTTCAGATAACCCTTCAGTATGTATGGTTTTACTGAGACAACCTTTAATCTCTTGATGAAAATACATTTATTTGTCCTCAACTGATGATTCAGTCTCTAATTTTTCTTGTTCTTTACGGGGATCAATAATCGTGCCTTTTTCTGGTTTTTTCCAGAACACCAGGGTGCGTTGGATCTTTTCTTGCATGGTAGGTTCAGCATGGTTATCACGATCAATGGCGCGTCGAATGTTGGGGTTTCTTTTGTCTGATCCAATTTTTTCTAAAAGAATTTGCTCGGCTTTGTGATCAGAAGAAGAAGCGGGAAGGGCCTTAGAAGCCGGTATCAGAAGACCCCGTGCTTTCTCTGCTGTTGATTTTTTTCTTTTGTATGGTCCTTCTTCGGGGTTTTCTATGTTCAAGGAAGGAGGAATCTCAAGAGGCTCATTTTGAACCGTTTCAAATTCATTGGGGGCATAATGAGTAATGCCAATTTTTTCTTTAAAAGAGGAACAAGAAGTTAACATCAACAGGAAGACACTGTTAAAAAATATCTTTATTTTCATGGAAAAATCCTATCTATTGTCTTGCTTTAATATGAGCCCACATTCGGGTTGTTTTTCTTTCGTAATTGAGGGGTAGTGTTTCGCTTAGTTTCAAATTGTCTAGAACTTCTTTGGGTGGAAAAATAATCTTACTGTTCTTTAAGTAAGCCGGTATTAATTTTTGGGCTGGAACATTGGCAATGGTCATGAATGTGTTCTCTAAATTAACAGCAGCAATGTCAGGGCGCATCATAAAGTCAATGAATTTATGCGCATTTTCTGGGTGTGGCGCATTTTTGGGAATCGCTAGTAAATCACACCAAGCTCCTCTGTGCTCACGAGGAATCACAAACAATAATTTCTTTTTGATTTTCTCAGCGAGTCTTTGAGCGTGAAATGCCTCTGCCGACCATGTTTGAACAAGGCATGCTTCCCCACTCACTGCGTTTGTGATCATTTTATCCGAACTAATAGCGAAAAACTTTATATAAGGACGAATTCTCTCCACAACTTTTTTCACGGTGTCTATTTGGGATAAGTCCTTATAGTTAGGTTTAATTTTTAGGTAAGCGAGAAAAGCTTCCAATGCATCTTGAGGTTGATCAATCAATCCAACACCGCACTTAGATAATTTTCTCATAATTGTTTCATCGAGGATAATACGATATGTATCCAGAGGCGTATCAGGAGGCAAGTATTTTTTAAGGGTGTCTGGATTATAAAGAAACCCCGTGGTGCCCCAGCTATAAGGGACTCCATATTTGTTACCTGGGTCCACCGTCTCTAGTAGTTTCACAATATGCGGATCTAGATTTTTCCAGTTAGGTAATTGTGAGCGATCTAAGGGACGATATAATCCAAGCCGTACCTGACGGCTGTAATAAGGCACAGCAGAAGGCATCACCACATCATAAAGGGAGCTTCCTGTTAGGAGTTTCGTTTCTAGAATTTCATCGCCGTCATAATAGTCACATTTAATCTTGATACCGGTTTCTTTTTCGAATTTTTTTATGGTGCTTTCATCAATCGTGCCAGCCCAGAAATAAACATGAACAACTTTTTCTTCTTTTTTACAAATAGCTGTAAAAGAAAAACAGAAGATAGAAAAGAAGAATAAAATTTTCCAAATAAAAATCATGTTAACCCATATACATTTGAAATAACCATACGATGATCATGCAGAGAGTGCAACTAGGAAAAGATATCCAAGTTCTTAAAAACTGCTGGGGCCATAAAGGATTAAGAAGAGGGATCGGTTGATTGTGGGCCGGAGAGAGCGTCACCTGTTTCGGAGGTATTTGTCTCCTGGGCCATGCCGAGAAGATGTTTGAGGTCTTCAAGGGAACTTGGATCTTTAATCATTTCTTGCAGCAAGTTCTTTAAGTCTAAATTACTCCATCGAATCGCGCGTTTAATAAGATGGGGTGATGGGCTGTGGGGATCAAGTTTTTCTAAATAATCTGCGGCCTGATTGATAAGAGCATAGGCATCAGAACGGCTGTTCATCACCATGTCCACATGCACATTTGTATTGGCAGCAGGGGGCGTGTTTTCTGAGGAAGAGGCGTTTTCTTCCTCTTCTCCTGCCTCGAGTTTGACTGAAACATTTTCTTGAGGCTGATGCCGAGCGGCTAGCGTCTGTTCGAAAAAGTTAATAAATTCTTGTATTTTATCTTGAGCGTGATAAAGAGAGGGGCCGTCAGCCCCGAACTTACTGTCTAAAAACGACTGCAGATTTTTAATAAGAGTTAGGGTTTCTTCTCCATCAGCTTTAAGACCAACAAAAAAATCGTCTTTGGTTTTTTTGAGACTTTTTGCAAATCCGGTTCTCTTTTCAGAAAGGTTTTGCTCTTCTGAAGAACCCGTAATAACAATACCCCCATCTTTTTGGAGATCAAGGTAGGTTGAATAGGAATAAGTTAAAAGATCTGGATCATCAGGGGCTGTTACTTCAATCTTATTAAACCGATTAGATAATCTTTCATTAATCCAATTATATGGCGCGCTTCTGAACTCAGGATCTTGCGGATTAAGTTGAGGGAATGCTGTATCCCAATATTTCTGAGACATCTGTAAAAGTAAATCAAACCCTTGCTTGAGCCCTTTCATACTATAAAGAGACATCCAAGCTTCTAAGAGCCAAGCAACAACCTGCAAATCTTTCGATTGTGTTTGTAAAATATTTAGGCATAGTTTTTCAACGTCCCCCCAATTTGCAGATTTTAAATCTTGCACCCACACACCCTGGGGCAAATCTAAGTCTTCTCGAGAGGCTTCTCTGATTTGATCATATTCTGTGCTATATTTAAGGTCTTTTCCTTGAGGATTTGGACCGGGGATGTCTTGTAAAAGAGGATCTAGCGTTTCATAAAGGGGCATGATCTTTTCACATTTCTCCTATTAGTTTGGGAGCTTGGACCGGGAAAGTTGGAATCTTGAAGTTAACAGCGTTTTGGCCTTTCTCTGTTTGAGGCATAAGTCTCAGATACAATTTAGCTAGGGAAACTGGGGCGGTGGCTGAAGGGGGTCCAAGGGGGATTTCAAATTTTAAAAGGACATCATTGGTAAGGGAGCCTCCTTCTTCTGGTTTTGCAAGGTGCAGCATGATCGCACGCAAGATACTCCAAGTGCCTTCATAAACAAATAAGGATCGATCATTCACCTTTACGAGGGAGGGAATATTCGTCTCTGTTAAGGGTAGGAGAACAGAGGGAGTGGTCCACTGAAAGCCGAAAGAAACAGGGCTACTCATCACCCATCGTCCATTGGAAACCCCTGAACCATTTTGTCGAATACTAAGAGATTTATCACCAAAAATAATGGCCCAATCTGATATTTGGTTTCCGAAGGATTCTTTAACCCTATTGTCTCGGAATTTAATGTTAAAGGTCATCCCAGGATCACTGTCTTTTTTTAGGGGAGAAAAATAAGTCTCGAAGAATTTTTTGACGCTATCAAGCTGAGAAATGAATTTTTCGACTTTCTTCCATCCATTGCTGTATTTTTTGGACTCTTTTAAGGATTGTCTCACACCAGGTGTTAAAACTTCTAACTCTGTAAAGAGTTCTTGTAAGAGTGGCCAAGAAGCTTCAGATTCGAGTTGAGGGGTGTTGGGAACCTGTCTCGTAAATGGGAAAGAGTTTGCAAGATAAGTGTTAAAGGTATTTTCCAGTTTATTATATTGTTGAGCCCCCTTCTCAGCTGCCAGTTCCTGACAACGTTTATACATACTCCGCTTGAGATCATTTTGTTTCTCAGTAAAATAATCACTAGAGGGTTGATCAAATTTCTCTGGTTTCAAGTCTGTGAAACACGTTGCATAAGTAATTTTATTACCGTCCTCTTCCATGAATTTTTCAAGAGACTTCATAGAGCCGCTGGCTTTAGATTTTTTGTAGGAAATGGCCTGCTCCACAAGACCATTCCATTTACTAATCAATTTAATTTGATCAATATTGGTATCAAACAAATCTGCTTTAAATATTTCGATAACAGGTTCGGCATTATTAATGACCATAGTTAAAATTCGGGCACTCTGATTCGCAAAATAATCCTTCATCTCTGAGACGTCGGTTATATTAAAGGCCTTAAGGACACCGTCAGTTTCTCCTTTCCAGGATGAAAAACTTTGATCTGGGGGTTGATAATAGGCGCTGTCTCTTAAAGTTTTGTCGAGGTTTTTTAGGTTCTTATACATTTGTTCAAACAAAAGATTTCTAAGCCTTAAATAAGTTGCTCCTCCTCCCATCGCATCCAGATCCTTAATGAGTTTGATGAACAAAGGACCCACTTCATTAATGTTCATAGACTGGGCGCGTCTCGCATCTTCAGCTTGTTCTGACCAATCACGCTGAGGATCTTCATAGAAAGTCTGGGCCTGCTCAAGCATGGCTTCTATATTTCTTTGAGTTTGGTAAAAACCAGCTTGACGAAGAGTATCTTGCAAATTAGCAGGATATTTTGTGAGCTCTGTCCCTACGAAAGATTTATAAGCCTCCACGAGAGAAACAGCATTGCGTACGGCCTGAGAATCCCAGTGTAAGAATTGTCCTTGGGGAATTTTATCAACAAAGAAAGATCCGGATGCTTTTTGCATAAAAGGTTGTTGTAAGAAGGTATCTAATTGCTTTTCAAGATTGATAAGGCCAGGAGAGGGCTCTAATTTCTGAGTCTGGGGGGAAACACTTAAAAAATAACCAGTTATAGAAGATCCATAACTTCTTAGATATCGAACCGCTTTTTCATACATTCTACCAGAGGTTTCAGACAGAGTTTGAGGAATATTCGTTCCTAGCAAGCCAATATGTTTGATTTGATCAATCAATTGTTGATAACGAGAGCCGGGGTTGAATTGGGGGTTCGAAAGCCAGCTTCCTCCAGCCTGAGTTAAGAATCCTACTAACTCTTTAATGTCGGAGATGCTTTTTTTCAGGATTTCCAGATCAGGCTGGCGTCTTCCTTCCACATGCTGAAGAGAATTTTGCAATCGACCAGCTAAAGAATAAATATACTCAGGGTCTAGAATTTTTCTAAGGAAGACATCATAGAGGAGATAAAGTCGTTTTTCGGCGTAAAGGCGGTAGCTGCTTATATCAAATGTTTCGTAAGAGGCCTGTGTAATAAGAATTCTTTTTGCAACTCTGGATTTTAAGAAATCAGGGCTGAGGGAGTAACCATAAAGATAATTTAGAATTTCCGCTAATTGGAAGAGATCTTGAGTTTCTTGTAGAGTTGCATAAAGAAGGCTTGCTCGCTCTAAGTTAGCCAGACCTTTTACATAACCTTCCAGTAACAAAAATTCTGAAGTTTCAAGAGGTGACTGATATACTTTTTGAGACGGGGTTATCGAGAGGGGAGCCGTTGTTAAGCGATCTGCTTTCGCTCCTAAAAAGGCGGCCATATTCCTTGCAATGATTTTGTTATAAAGTTCGGCTGTGACATGATCAAGTTTGTAAACAGTGGGGCTTACCCATGACATGGGAATCAACAGGTGGCGTAACCGATAAGTATAAATAGTGTCTAAAAGTTGGAGGACTGCTTTCCCTTCGTGTTGGGTAATATCCACCTTCTTTTCTTTAAAACTATTGTCCCAGTTTTTAGTTTCCAGATCTTCCTGAACTTGTTTGATTAATGGCCGAATATGGTAAAGGGTATCTGTCAAATATTGATTGGTCCAACAGAGCCCATAAATCGCGATAATAAAAGCTGCCGAGATAGAGAATCTCAGTAAATTAATTTTTTTACTCATAATGAGGAAAAACTTTTTAATAGGGGTCGCAAGCCCGAATTCAGAGAATATTTTTTTGGTAAATAAATCAGATAAAAAAGGTTGAGCTAGTATTTTTAACGATGCATTCTCTTCCCCAGTTCCTGTGACAAAGAGGCCCCTAAAGATAAAGTGATCGTCATAGTCTCCTGTTTTAAATAAAACGCTGAGATAGGTTTGAACTGAATCTTGGAGCTGAATAAAACTTTCTGGGAAAGCAACAACTTCATTACGACCAGGGTTTTCCGTCGATTCATTCCCGAAAATTCGAATAATGATTTCGTATACTGAGGCATACATGGTTTGAAATGCTTCTGAGATCCACTTTGGATCAAAAGAGAGATTGGTGGCGTAAGGGTTGGACCATCCAAATGGTTCTCCCAGAGACTTTTGAGGCAAAGATTTTACAAAGCTTTGGAACCCTCCAACTTCATCGCATTTTGTCAATAAAGCATAGAGAGGAAGTTTCAGGCCTAATATTTTTTCAATTTTGACCAACTGGTTAGAGAGCTGGTGTGCTTGTTCTACCAGTTCAGGTTTTGACAGCTGCCCGGGGCCTGCAAATTGAGTAGAGGGGACAGTAAAAATAATCCCATCCAGAGGACGATGAGGGCGATACCGTCTGAGTGCTTTCAAAAAAGTTTCCCAAGACTCTGTCAGAGAGGGTTGTTTTGAGTCCAGAACTCTTCCGCTAATATCAAGAACAATTCCCCTTTCATAGAACCACCACTGGATGAGAGGATGGCCATCTGGGTTGCCAAAATTTGGGCTGGAAATGGGGGTTGATAAGGTCAAGTTTCCTAATAAAGATGATTTTCCTGCACCTTCAGTACCAACCATGATAAACCAAGGAAGTTCGTAAAGAGTTTTCTTAGAGCCCGTTCTTTCCTCGAGAGCCCGAACCACTTGTCGCATAGATTCATAAAAAGGTCCCTGAGGATAAATGCCGAATAGATTTAGAATGCCATAAAAAAGATCTTGAAAAAAATGTTTAAAGGAAAGAGAGTTAAGCTCTCGTTTTCCTCCCAACACATCTTTTAAGGCCCCAAAAATTGAAAGAGTACGGATGCCTACTTTTTCGAATTGCTCCTTAAGACCAATTCCCGACAAATAAGTGGCCAACATAAAGACAAGACTTCCCAGTCCGAGAATAGAGAGAATGAGCTGGAATGAAGAAATATCACTCATCTAAAATCCTGACCATTTTTCAAGTGTGCGAATAAGAGGAGAAAAAATATTCATATGCGTTAACCAAATGAGAGAAGACACGCCGATAAAACCTACCAGAATGACTCCTAATGATATCCACCAAGGGCGAGAATCTGGGATTATTATGTTTTGCCGATCATCAATAATGTTTTCATACACCTGAGGAAAAAGAGGGGATCTATTTTCCAATAAGTCTAGATTGTCAGCAGTAATATACCGGTATAGTTTTTTTCGATAAGCAAAAAGTTCGTCTTCGTTTTTTGTTCCCCGGTATCTTCCCTTAAAGCCCAGACCCAAAGCAAACAAATAAAGGGCAGCCATATCTGTTGATTGGGAACTCTTAGCACCTAGAAGAAGGTCTAGATTTTCAAAAAATTTATCCCCCGAATCTTGTGTGTTGTAAATAAGAGATTCTAATAAGTTATCCTTCCACTCTTCACTGCCGCGCCAATTTAAATTGATAAAAATCTCATCTGCCAGAGCGACCATGATGTATTGAGCTTCTCGATAATATGACGCCACATAGATTTGGTTACTCACTTCAGAATATTGAGACATAAAGAGGTTTTCTAATCGTTGTCGGATACGATGACCGAGCGTTTGGTCTTGGGACTGAGCCAATTCAACCGCGGTTTCATCGGGTGTTTTTGTCTCTTTTTTAGAAATCCCATGCTCAAGAGCCATGTCTTGTAAGATAAGCAACTCACGATAGAAAGTTCTAAAATCTTGTAATATGGCAGATTTCAAATAGATATCTGTGTGCATCTACCCTGCCACGTATAGAAAAAGATCTTCAGGACGAGAATCTTCTCTGTCAGAAGGGTTAAATATTTTTAAGAATTCATCGGCTCGAATGAAGGCAGGATCTACTGTAACCTTCACGAAAACTTGATCTTGAACTGCAGCTAGACCCATTTCGGGAATTTGTTCTACCAGCTCTCTTTCTGCCCCTAGAATTCTTTTTTCCTTTATATCTTTGATCGCAAAGTCACAAGAGATGACAGCTCCCTTAATCCAGCTAATGCCTGTGGCCCGGCTCATGTTTTTTCCAAGACGCACACCAATAACAAGGATTTTATTAGCCAAATACGGTTCTTTTATTTGTTGCTGGAACACGCTTCCGTCTTGATCAAAAATAATAGAAATGGAGGCGCTTTTTATAGATTCTATGATTTCATTAATGAAATCCATTATCGGGCTGAAGGTGGCGTTTAGATCACTATGATTATAAGGAGGAAAAACAGGCGGAGGTTTATTGTGGTTCAGAGCGCAATAAGTACCCGCAGCGATATTAAGCTCTTTATACATCTCATAGGGATGAGTGTCGATTGACTCATAAATACCTTCTAGCGATAAAATGCGGCTGGTTAAAACGTTATAAACGGTGTTGTAATAATCTAATACTGAAATCAGATCTTTTGTTTTAAGCCCTTGAAGACGAACAGACAGATAAGAAATGTGTTGCCTTAGTTTTGTAATCAAAATTTTTAATGGTTCTGCAATGGGTCCCTCTGTGCCAAAAGAAAGAGTAGGCGGAATAAAGTTAGTTTTACGAAAAGCTCCATTTTGGACAAGAATTTTCATCAGAGGGAAAGCAGAGAGGCGAGCAGATAGCTTCTCTTCTGTAACGAGCAGCGCTCTTAAAGAAAGTTTGGCTATGTTAAGAGGACTTTCTCCTGTATTTTCATCTACAATGGCATTTGATTCTGCGGAAATGTAGCGAGGGAAATCACCTGTCGTATTGGCGCTGTCTGGTTGACGCTTGATAACAGCTAAGTAAATGGTCGCTTCTTTATTCTCTAATTCTCCTTTGAGAGAGGAAATATCTATTTCTAAGAAGGGGGGGGTGATCTTGTCTTTTTCCAAGACAGATCCATCTGGGAAAACAGCTAAAACCGAATTAATTCTGATGATACCACTTGGCAATAAGGCTTCGTCTATTTCTAGGGACCGTATGCCCCAATACCACGGCGTAGAGATGGAAAGATAACATAGGGCTAATTGTTGGATTTCATACCGCATTTGTTGATAGTGATGAGGATAAAGAAGCTGCCCTTCATACCACTGAACAAAATCTTGAATTTTAAAGCTAAATTTTTCTTCCATACCTGCCCCGGTAGACGACTTTTTAATATAAAATACTAAAAGAGTCTCTCCCCTTCACCTTACAATTTCCATTCAGACAACTCAAGAAAAAATGCCAGCAGAAAAAGGGGCTAGGAAAGAATTATTTTTTTGTCAGGGGATCCCCATTCGATGGCTTGAGCGCGGCTTAATTCTTTTTCTATGAAAAGCTTTCTGTGAACGGCGTCATTAATATCAAACTTGCGGTTTTCCGATATCTCGAAGACGGGTTGGATGAGGTTTTCTATCTCTCTTTTTTGTTCCGCTGTTAATTTAGATACATCTATATAATTTAGAATGAGAGCTTTTGATAAGTTATGAAGAACAAGCCATGCACGCTGACTATACTGTTTTAGGCTTTCTATCTCTTTTTTGTAAGCCTCCACATTGCCCACTTCGAAATTCTTTTCATAGAATTCTTCGTAAAAGGGGGCCTTGTCATCCGCCTCAGAAAGCGTCTCAATAAAAATCATTGCGCATTCCTTTATGCGGGGTCTGTCAAGGGCACAGTTGGTGAGTATGTTTAGGGCGGTAGATAGGGAGGCTTGACAGGCTTTAGCAGGGTCTTTTGGGCAATATCCCAGATTTTTTGTACTTCCAGAGCTAACGAACAAGGTGCCTAAAAGAAATAGGTATAAAAATAAACTCATTTTAAGCTCTTTCCATCTGGCTTTTGGCAGGAATCCATAAAACATCCTCTGTTCCATTATTATTCAAAACCCGTCCTAACACAAACAGGTAGTCTGAAAGACGATTAAGGTACATGACTACCTCTGGATTAATTTTGTCTTGTTCAGACAGGGCAATCACATCTCTCTCCGCTCGTCGTGCAATAGTTCGAGAGAGATGAAGATGGGCAGAGGCAGCAGATCCACCGGGGAGGATAAAGGAAGAAAGAGGGGCTAAGTTCTTATTAAAGGAGTCAATTTTTTCTTCCAGCCACTGCACTTGATTGTCTTTCAACTGCAAGGATTTTTTAGGAGATTCCTCGGGAATACATAGGTCAGCCCCCACATCAAAAAGGTCATTCTGAATGTGTCTTATCTCTTTTAATGAGGGGTCAGACAAAAAAAGACCGGTCACGCCTAAAGCGGCATTTAATTCATCTATGGAGCCGATAGCTTGAATACGTAAAGAGGTTTTTGAAATTCTTTTTCCATCTCCTAATGAAGTGGTTCCCTTATCTCCTGTTCGTGTATAAATCTTCGTTAACTTTACCATGTCGCTAGTATACTATCTATTTATTCAAGAATCCGCAATAAACGGAGGTTGATTTTCCAGAGCGTTCCACACATACTGAACTCATGAAAAAACTCTTTCTTTTAACCATTTTTGGATGTCACATGTCTTCAGCTTTTTTTGGTTCTTCACTTACGGGGACGATCGATTCCTTAATTCAGAAAACAGCCCTCGATTCTATGGTTGGTATGGAAATTCGAGATCTGAATTCTGGAAAAATAATTTACGAAAAGAACCCGAATCTCTTGATGAGGCCAGCCAGTTTGGAAAAAATCCCAACAGCCTTGGTTGCCCTTTCTCAGCTTGGGCCCACTTATCAGTTTGAAACTTCCCTATTGAAAAAAGGGAATGCTGTTTATTTAAGATTTGCAGGAGACCCCACGTTTACGTTGGTTGATTTAACGGCTCTGTTTAAAGCCTATAAGCAAAAAAAGGGATCCACTATTGCAGGGGATATTATGATCAACCAAGAGACTGTCCCCGTATTTCCTCACGTGGAAGGGTGGTCAATTGAGGCAACGCGTTTTTTATATGGAGCTCCTATCTCCGTACTTAATGTCAACAAAAATACGATTTGTTTCAAATTGATTCCAGGGATAACAGATAAACGAAAGCCCACCCTTATTTATGATAAGAATCAACCCCCCTATAAGATTGATAACCAATCTATCTCAACCGCTTGTTTAGAGGAAGAATATATTGAGCGATGTGATTTAGATCTGGAAGAGAGGATTTCCATTAAGGGGTGCATTCCGAATGGATCTCCTGCTTTTAAGATATGCCTCCCTGTAAAAGAACATCGTTTTAAAGAATATATACGAAAATGTATTCATACGGCTTTAGAAGGGGCGGGGGTTTTCTTAAAGGGAAAAATTCTTTTCCGCCCCTTTCCTAAAGAAAAACCCCATGTTTTGGTCCAACATTTCTCGGACCCCTTATATGATATTTTAAAAAAGGGAATAAAAGACTCGGATGATACGATTATGGAATCTGTTCTAATCCCTTTTATGCTGGAAAACCCTGATAAATTTAGGAAGCCCAAATATCTCGATACTTTTATGAAAAAAACTCTGCAGGACTGCCTATCCGTTGATTTATCTCGAGCCGTGTTTATGGATGGATCTGGGCTTTCCCACCATAATTTGATTTCCGCTCATCAGATGGCAGACCTTCTTTGGGAGGCGTTTCGTCATAAATCTTTAAAGGAACCTTTCTTAGCCTCACTAGCGGTGGGGGGAGAGGACGGTACTTTGAAGCTCCGACTTAAGAACTTACCAAAAGGGGTAAAAGTGTTGGCGAAAACAGGAAGCTTAACAAGCATTAGAAGCCTTGCAGGATACATCCTAAAAGACGAAAAGCCTAAATATCTTTTTGTAATGATGATGCAAAATTTTTCTGAAGATGGAAAGGTTTATGAGGATTTGCAAGATAAAATAGTCACCTCTTTAACTCAGAGTATTTCTTAAATAGATTATGTAAAAATTCGATTGAACTTGGACTATAATTTAGATACTCTATAAATAGATGCGAAGGGAAGACTTATGTCTATGACACAAAAAGAACCAATTGAAGTCTTTGCGGAACCGGTTTATTTAGAAGAAGAATCGGAACCTTATTCTGAGCAATTTGTTTGGTCTTATAAAATCACTATCAAAAATCAGAGCGAACGTGCTGTAAAGCTTAGAAAGAGGCATTGGAAAATTACTGATTCGAACGGATTAACACACGAAATCAAAGGAGATGGTGTCGTTGGGATGGAGCCCGTTGTGAAGCCCGGGGAATCCTTTAGCTATACAAGTGGGGCTGTTTTAAGCGCACCCTCTGGTATTATGTTTGGAAATTATGAGATGGAAAGCTTAGAAGGAGAGCCCTTTAAAGTTTCTATTCCTGCTTTTTCTTTAGACAGCCCTTACGAACACCATCAGTTCCACTAATGAATGGTACATTTTAGATCTATATTTTATCTAATTGGGTGGCTTGTTCTTATTCTGGCTGCTGCCATGATCCCTTCTGTTTTAATTGATTTTTTTACTAATAATCCAGATTATAAGGTTTACCTGTTTTCTCAAGCCATTATGGTTTTTTTTGGGGTGCTTTTTGTTTTCTCCAATAAGTCTATTTCTGAAATTGAGTTTGATAAACGCGATTCTTTTATTCTAACGGCAATTACCTGGCTTGTTGGGATTGGGTTTTCATCCATTCCTTTTGTCCTATCTTCTATTAATGTGAGTTATACGGATGCGTTTTTTGAAACGGTATCTGGCCTGACGACAACGGGTGCTACTGTTTTAAAAAATTTAGACGCAATGCCCAAAGGCATTTTGTTTTGGAGGGCTATGTTGCAGTGGTTAGGGGGTATCGGAATCATTGTGATGGCTTTGACCCTCTTAACAGATATGCGCGTGGGGGGGCTTGAGTTATTCCAGTCTGAATCGTCAGATCGGTCAGAGAAGTTTTTGCCTCGGATTGCTCAGATCGCCAAAGTTATCTTTATTACTTATCTAAGCCTGACTTTGTTGTGTTTTTTGGCTTTACTTGCCTTGCGGCTCAGTTGGTTTGATGCTCTGTGTCATAGCTTGAGCACAGTGTCAACGGGAGGATTTTCAACGCACGATCTATCCATTGGGTTTTTTCAAAATAAACCCCTGGAATATGTGCTTGTTCTTTTTATGTTTTTGGGGGGTGTGACCCAGCTTTTATTTGGTCATCTGTTCACAAAAAATTGGAGGCTTTTCTTTAAAGATGATCAAATAAAGGCTTATGGATTGATTACCCTCTTTTTTGTCGGGATTGTTCTTGTATGGAATCTGATGACTCAAAAAGGAGGAGATGTTTTTGATCTTATTACCCAGACCATATTTAATGTGGTGTCGGCGGTCACAACAACGGGCTTCTGTTCTGGAGACTATAATGTTTGGGGGGGAGTTGCTTTGATGGTTTTTTTCTTTGCCCCCTTTATTGGAGGCTGCACGGGATCGACGGCAGGGGGTATTAAGGTGTTCCGCTTTCAAGTATTATGGCGATTCACCTTTATTTATTTACAAAAGCTTCGTCGACCTCATGGTGTTTTCTTGCCAAAATATAATGGAAAACAAATTTCAGGATCTATTTTTGATTCTGTTGCGGCTCTTTTCATTCTGTTTATTTTTTGTTTTGCTGTTTTATCTTTTTGTTTATCTCTCTTCGGATTAGACATTGTGACAACTCTTTCGGCTTCAGCATCTATGTTGACAAGCTTGGGTCCTGGACTGGGCAATCATATAGGGCCTAGCCAAACCTACACTGAGCTTGGGGATTCCGTTAAATGGATTTTGATGTTGGGGATGCTTTTGGGCCGTTTAGAATTAGTCACCATCTTAATTTTATTTCTCCCTTCTTTTTGGAAAGACTAAATCTCTTGAATTCCATTGCTCTCTATGTACAATAAATAATAGGGAGCGCACTACAATGAATAAAAAAGAAAAAAATAATATCTATAGCAAGCATATTTCGGTTCTCTTAAGAGAAGCTCGCATGAAAAAAGGATATAAAATCCATCACGTGGTGGAGTCTCTCAATATTAGAGAAGAGTTTTTACGGGCTATTGAAACAGGACAATTGGGCAAATTACCGTCACAAACGTACACACTTGGGTTTGTCAGATCTTATGCCCAGTTTTTAGATTTGGACCCTTTTTTAACGCTTGATGCCTTTAAAAAAGCATATCATATTCATACCAGTGAAACCCTAGAGGTTCCTAGTGGAGAAGAATTGAGACTTATTTCCATGTCAGATAAATTAAGCAGCCCTTTTTCTGTACTATATAACTCTCAAAAAATCTTGATTTTAAGTCTGGTCATTGTAACTTTGTTTTTATTTTATAAGGTCTTTTCTTCTTATCCACGGGCACATTCAGATGGAATAAAGATGGCTTCTCCCATTGCTCAGAGCGGATATTCTAAAGAAAAACGTCCTTAAGTTTTTTGAGTGGGCTCAAAAATAATGCAAAAATAAAAAAAGTCTTGTATCCTGAAAAGGATGCAGGGAAGTGTATGATTCAGTTTTGCAAAAAAAGTTTTCTCTTTTTTCTTTTGTGGGCCAGTGTTTGTGTCCCGCGCGCCAACCTCACGGTGAAAGACATTCAGGTGGGGACAGAAATAAAAAAAACACGGATTGTTTTTGTCTTAAGTCATCCCATTTCTCTGTATGTAGAGTCTTCAGAGGATGGTTCTTTATTAGTTAAGGCTCCGGAAGACACCTTTTGGAAGATACCTGAACAAAAGCAAGCAAAACAGGGGGCTCTTATTCAATATGATCTTATGGGATTTGGATCGCGTCGCGCCTGTCACTTGATTTTAGAACCCTACACACGTCTTGTGGGAAGTTTCTTAAGAGGAAAAACGTATATCTTGGATCTTATAACTGATGATCCTCCTTTACCAGAGCCTGAGCCTGAAGAACAAGAATCAGAATTAAATGCCTTGCCACCGGAACCTCCCCAGCCGACCACAGTTAATATTCAACAAACGTTAGAACTTCCCAAAAATGAAATTAATGCCTTAATAATCACGCCTAAAGAAGACGGAACAACTTGGATTCTTATTAATTCAGACAAACAGGATTTTTTTGAATCTCAGATCGTGCCAGAAACCAGGAAACTGTACCTTTATTTGCCTAAAATTAATTGGCCTTCAATGCAAACAGAAGTGATAGATAGCGGTAGCGTGCAATCTTATGCAGTGGATGAATCTGTTCCTGGTTCTTCCACTATTATGATGGATTTAAAAGAAAATACAGATACTATTGATCTTGTTTCTACCCCGAATTTGGATGGAACGTATGATTTTGTCTTAATTTTAGCAAATCGTAAGGCAACAGACGCAGAAACAAAAAAACTTGCGGAAAAAAGAGTAGAACTTAAAAGCGTGGTTGGAGCTAGTAAAGCCATGTCTTTTAAAATAAATTCTCCACAACTAGTCCCGGAGGTTGGTGAAATCATGGCGGTTGATCAACCTAGTGCGGGTGGTGGAAATACGGAAGATCTTTTGTTTGATCCTGCGGAATTTATTGAAAAAAAACAAGAGCCTGATTGGGTATCTGAAGCAAGATCTCAATTAGAAGAGAAATAAAAGTATTTTTTCTAATAGAAAAAAGGCTATGTATAACAATAAGTTGACTTTGACAGAGATGTTAGGAAATACCTTTCAATTTAGGGGTATTTTGAAGAGCAGAAATGAGAATAATTGCCTTAAAAACACTCATATTTCTAGGACATACCGGCTGTGATTTTGGCGGGCATACGATCCTAGGGATTCCTAGATCTACCATGTGGGCTCATATTAACGAGCTTGAAAAAGAGTTAGGGGTTAAGCTCGTCAATCGAAAAAAACAATCCACTACCTTAACGGAAGAGGCCAAGTCCTTCATTCCGTACGCTGTGAAACTTATAGATGTTTATCTAGAAGGAGTCCATAGCGCTCATAATCAAAATGTTCAGGAAATGAAAGGGGAAATTGTCATTAGCACAACAGCAGCTGTTTCCTCTAGTTGGTTAATGCCCGGTCTTAAAGAGTTTTATGAAAAACATCAAAATTTAAGATTGAACATTATTGCAAATGATGTTTTGTCTAAGCAGACAGAAAGAATCTCTGATATTCTTTTAAGACCTGTTAGAGATGACCTAGAGGGATTTCGAAAGGTTTGGTATATCCCCTATCACCATGTTTTGTTGGCTAGTGCCAAGTATATCGAGCAGTATGGTTTGCCTAAAATCCCAGAGGATCTTTTGAAACATAAAGTTTTAGCGTATGGAGAGCATGAATTTAGTCATTTCGATGATATTAACTGGCATATTAAGGGGAAATTTGGTATTCCTAGATTAACTCCGTCTATTACGGTAAATTCTACAGTTTCCCTTTATAATGCGGGGAAAGAAGGTTTGGGCATTATTTCTGCCCCTCAAGAATCAAACGATATTTATAAGGGAGAGCTTGTTCATGTGCTCCCTAAGATCAAAGGTCCTGTTATCCGGAGCTACTTTTGTATGAAAGAAACGCATAATATTTCTGCACAAAATCACATGGATCTTTTTCGTGAATTCATGGAAGAGTACTTCAAGAGAATTGGTATAAAGATATTTCGCGATAAACATGAAAACTAAGACGGGTATTTCTATAATCGGAGGTCACATCGTTGAATGCTTTGATGTAACTTTATACGGATTCTTAGCCGTTCAATTGGCTCCCATTTTTTTTCCTGACATAGATGAGTATGCGCAGAATATGGCAACTTTTGGAGCTTTTTCTGCCGGATTTTTGGCGCGACCTTTAGGTGCTTTATTTTTTGGCTATATTGGGGATAGAATTGGTAGAAATAAACCCCTCCTTCTGAGTATGGTTCTTGTCTCTATTCCCACCCTTATTATTGGGTGCCTCCCTTCACATGCGTCGATTGGGATCATAGCTCCGATTATCTTAGTGGCGTGTCGACTGGCTCAAGGTTTCTTTTATGGAGGGGAACTGACGGGCGCCAATCTTTATATGATGGAAAATTTAGAGAAAAGGCACAGGGGAAAAAATGCAGGTAGTTTGGTTGCCTGGGGTGTTTTCGGGGCAGTTTTGGCCAGTGGTTTGGCAGCGATTGTAAATTTAGAGGGAATGCCCGAATGGAGCTGGAGAGTCCTATTTTTTGTTGGAGGCCTATCTTCTATCGCGGTTTATTTACTGAGGAGAAAATTTCTAAAAAAAATATATTTTACAGATTATAAGAACCCTAGTGAGGAAGAATTTTTATGGGTCGCTTTACTTAAATATCATAAAAAAGTTTTATTTTTAGGATTCTTTGTTTTTGGGCTTTCTCTTATGCCTCTTTACCTGACAACGGTATTTGCAAACTCTATTTTTATCAGTGTGCTCGGGTATACAAAGTCTCAGAGTATGGTTTTAAATATGTCCACCATGATTTTATGTGCGGGAGTCATTATGGTTGCTGGTCGACTATCCGATAAAATCGGTTTTTTTGAGTTAATTTCATTTGGAATAGCGTCAACTGCCGTGGTAGCAGTGCCTTCTTTTTACTTGCTAACATTGGAATTTGTTACCCTAACTTCAGTCCTTTTATTTGTAGCTATCCTTAATATTTTTGGTAATATTCTTAGTGGATGTATTTCCCCTTATATTGGGAGTCTTTTTCCTGCGCGCTGTCGATATTCCGGTCTTGCTTTTTGCTTAACTATGGGGGGTGCTATTTTAGGAGGGACAACTCCTAGAATGGCACAGTTCTTGCAGAAAGAATTTCACTCTCTTTTAGCGCCAGGGTTTTTACTTATGGGATTGAGTTTGATAACGCTCCTTATTCTAGTTATCGTCCATTTCCAAAAATCGCCTTTAAAAACAGATTAACTTTCTAAAATTTCTTCTCAAGCTTCGTAAAAAATTATCTTGATCGTCTCCTTCTTGACACCCATCAGACCCTATGTTAAAGAAAATAGCACTCAGTTAACTAGAGTGCTAAATTAGAAATAAAGTTTTAAAATGTTTAAGAAAGGAAAGTGCGATGCAGTTTAAACCCCTTCATGATCGTGTACTTGTTGAACGAATTGAACAAGAAGAAAAAACAGCTGGAGGAATTATTATTCCCGATACGGTCAAAGAAAAGCCAATTGAAGGAAAAGTATTGTCAGTTGGTACTGGCGTTATGGATGATCGCGGATCTGTACATCCTTTGTCTGTTAAAGCAGGTGACCGTGTATTGTTTGGAAAATGGTCGGGAACCGAAGTAAAGATTGGTGGAAAAGATCTATTAATCATGAAAGAGTCGGATATTTTTGGGATCATTGGTTAGTTTTTAAGTAAATTTTAATAAAGGAGATCATAGAATGAGTGCGAAAGAAGTAAAGTTTTCTACGGAAGCTCGGAATAAATTGTTAAAGGGGCTTGATACCTTGGCGGATGCTGTAAAGGTTACTCTTGGTCCTAAAGGACGAAATGTTATTTTGGAAAAATCGTTTGGAGCGCCCCGCATTACAAAAGATGGAGTTTCTGTTGCCAAAGAAATCACATTGGCTGATAGATTCGAGAACATGGGTGCCCAGATGATTAAAGAAGTCGCCAGCAAAACAAATGATGTGGCAGGGGATGGTACCACCACAGCGACTGTGTTGGCTCAAGCCATTGCACGGGAAGGCATTAAGTCAGTGACCGCTGGCATGAATCCTATGGATTTGAAGCGCGGGGTTGACATGGCGGTTTTGGCGGTGGTGGAAAGTATCCAGAAACGCTCGAAGAATGTGACAACAAGTGCAGAAATTGCGCAGGTTGCGACTATTTCTGCCAATGGTGAACAAGAGATTGGTGGCATGATTGCCAAGGCTATGGATAGAGTTGGGAAAGAAGGCGTCATCACTATTGAAGAAGCAAAGTCTATGGAGACAGAGCTTGAGGTGGTGGAAGGGATGCAGTTTGATCGGGGTTATTTGTCTCCCTATTTTGTAACCAACCCAGAAAAAATGACCTGTGAGTTGGATGATCCTTTCATTCTGATTCATGACAAAAAGATCTCTAGTCTTCAGCCAATGTTGCCTATTCTTGAACGGGTTGCCCAGTCTGGTCGTGCCCTATTAATTGTTGCTGAAGAGGTTGACGGAGAAGCTCTCGCCACACTTGTGGTGAACAAGTTGCGGGGTGGTTTGAAAGTATCTGCCATTAAGGCGCCTGGATTTGGTGATCGTCGGAAGGCGATGTTAGAAGATTTGGCGATCTTAACAGGAGGTCAATTGATCTCTGAGGAAATTGGTAGCAAGCTTGAAAATGTGAGCATTGAAATGCTAGGGAATGCTAAGCGTGTGGTCATCACAAAGGAAAATACAACCTTTGTTAATGGTGGTGGTAATAAGAAGGAAATCGACGCGCGTTGCAAAGAAATCAAATCACAGCTTGATGAATCCACGTCCGACTATGACCGTGAAAAACTTCAAGAACGTCTTGCCAAACTTTCAGGGGGTGTCGCCGTGATTCGTGTGGGTGGAGCAACGGAGATTGAAGTGAAAGAACGCAAGGACCGTGTGGAAGATGCTTTGAATGCTACACGAGCAGCTGTTCTGGAAGGAATCGTGGCAGGGGGTGGTGTGGCATTGCTTCATGCGTCAACGTCGGCTTTGTCAGGATTAAAACCTGTGAATGAAGACCAAAAGGTAGGTATAGAAATCGTACGCCGTGCGATTCAGGCTCCAACCCGTCAGATTGTTTATAATGCAGGGGAAGAAGCCTCCATTGTTGTGGGTAAAATATTGGAATCAAAGAATCCTGACTATGGATACAATGCCCAAACCAATGAATTTGGGGACATGTTCAAGTTTGGCGTCATTGACCCCACCAAAGTGGTGCGTACAGCGTTGCAAGATGCTGCATCTGTGGCAGGGTTGTTGATTACCACCGAAGCCATGGTCGCTGAGAAACCAGAACCTCAGAGTTCTAAGCCTGCCATGCCAGACATGGGTGGGATGGGCGGCATGGGGGGAATGGGCTTCTAAATCCGTTCTCTTGAGTCTGCTCAACAAAAAAGCCAGGATCTTCTCCTGGCTTTTTTCATGAATCTTTTTCTTTTTTTAATTAGGATTTGAGAGGTCTGAGTCTAGTATTGTATCAAGACTTTTTTTAGGTTCTCCGGACTTTAAATTGTTGTTGATGATAAAAGGGGTACGCTCTGCGGGCGTTAGCGCTCGTAGTTGTTTGATATTTTCATCCGACCATCCCAATTCTTCTAATGCCGTTCTTAACTGTAGTTCTGTTGCTTGAAAAGTTCCATCTGTACTCATTAAAAGAACATTATCTCCACTGTACAGGTCTGCCATTGAAAGAGAGGGGATCAGGCCAAGCGTTGCTACAAAGAGGGACACAAAAAGTTTTTTCATATTAAAAATCTCCATTCATTAATTTTTCATAGTAGAGGGGTTCTAAATGTTGAACAAGAAAAAAATATCCTTAAAATCTTTAAGGCTCTAATTTAAAGCGAACGCCAAGCAGGAAAAAATTCGACCCTGTTCCATTTGGGGCCATAAGGCCAAACATGTGACAACGATGATGCCAGCGGAAGAAAATTTCCGTATCTTTCCTTGGCAAAGGAGTGGCTGCTTCTAGGAAAAAATAGTTTAAAAGACGTCGCGGTTTTGCCTGATGGCTTTCTAGTTTAGGAACAGACCCTACCAAAAGAGAAAGACCATCCCCTATCGTAAAATTCAAAGGAACTTTTTCAGCATTAAATACGTTGGATGCTTTGATGAGCAGAGCCATCGTAATTTCTTGGCACGTTTGTGCCTTGAAATGCTGGATAAGTTGGCCCTCTACATTGAATTGGGTGGAGGGGGTTATATTAACTAAGTCTTTTTGGGCAGACACCCCAACCATGCCTGATTTAAAATGTATTTTACCTTCCATGATCTGTTGGATATTATCATCCGTTCCGATCCCTCCAAAGACACCAATATTATTCACCATTTCTTCTTGGGTTTTTGGTATGTCGTCCACACTTTCTGCTTGAGTTTTTACTGCAAGAAAAAGGGCACATAACAATAAAATAATATATTTATTTATTTTCATTATTGGAACCGCTCTTTGGGTTTGATGTCGAGAAAAAACCAACAATAGCCCTGAGCTTCTTTCATAAAAACTTATCTTTCAGATATCGTTCCGAAAGATTAGCCGTTAGGATGGAAAAGGCAATATAAATCGGAATCTCCCACAAAAAAGGATACAAACCAAATTGAATTGCTTTTTCAAACCCGATGAAGGTTGAGAGCCAAGCAATGCCTACCGTGTACAAAAAAACGTTCCCGGAAAGGCACCCAAGAATTCGATAGAGGAGATGCCCTGAAGCTTGTCTCATCAAACTTGTGATCAGAGCGAGGGGCAAAAACCCGCCTACGATGTATCCTCCGCGTGTGCCGATAAGATGGGGGATCCCACTCGTGAAATTGGAGAGAACAGGAAGGCCCACAGCCGCTTCTATCAGATAGGTTGTGACGATGCTGACAGTCATGTGAGGGGAACAAAGAAGACCAATGATCATCAAAGCTGCAGGCTGCATAGTCATGGGGACAGGATAGAAAGGAATGGAAATCTGGGCGCTCGCGGCAATAAAGAAACTGCCTAATAATACTTTTGTGGCATAAACAAGAGCATGGTTTTTGTTGGATCTTTCAACAAGAATAGACATTTTCAACCTCCAAGGCTATTGGCTGGGGGACAAGGATTCGAACCTTGGCTGCTCGAGTCAGAGTCGAGAGTTCTACCACTAAACTATCCCCCACCGGGTTCATAACAAAACACCGACACGGTAAGTGAAAACCACGTCGGCGTCAAGTTTTTGAAATGTTAGCAGTGTTCACAGAAGAGAGAGAAATTATCTCTTAAGCGTCTGTGACTGTAGCTGCAGCAGTTATTGCTAGGTCTATAGCTCTATAGAGAGGATTCTCTCCCCTTAATGTATTGTAAGCCGATAATATTACACCTGTGGCTGGGAGGAAGCTCCCAGGGATTCTGCGCCCTCCATTGGATATTTCTTCGCTAGTGCGTCTCTCATAGGCTGGAACAAATTCTGCAAAGCATCCTTTTAAAAATGTATGCGTCTCTGGGGTAGTCTCTTCCCCAAAAAGAGGAATACTGACAAGAAGCTGGGGGCTATGATCACTTTTAAGAGACACAGTCCCTGTAGTTGGATTAAATACCGGATTATAAGGGGTTTTAGGGTCGTCTGCCTTTGAGAGGAGAAGGGTAAGTTGGACAAGTTTAGCAGTAATAATACCGTATTTTTTTGTATCTCCATTAATGTCCTTCATCCACCGATTTATCATCACACCACCGAGTGCTACGGAATCATCCGTAAGCGTGGAAGATTTTTCATTCCAGAGATACCAGAGAGCATTGGCAATAGTTACACCGCTGGGAAGAGTAAGTTGCCCAGTGCTCGGATCAAATATCATGCCAGCTATAGTTGTCCCTTTTTCTATGCCACTCGCAATCTGATGGAGTTGTTTAGCCTCGCTGGAATTTGGATCTAAGTTGAGAGCCACTATTTGTAAGATAGGCAGTAAGTCATTCCGAAGAATGGGGAGAATGGCATTCACTCCTTCACTAGTTTTTTTCCAACAACTAAGGAATTTACCCCAACATCCAGCTTGGGGAGCATCGTCTGTGGGGTGTGTGACAGAAGAGATGGGAGTGGGAGCGGCGGAGGGTTGAACAGCAGCGGCGGAGGGTTGAACAGCGACGATATCTGATTCGGAAACAATCAGGCGAACGAGGGCCGGCTGAATGGCTGCTCCCTCATCGGGTGCCCCATAACTTGAGAGTGTCCCTAAGGCAAAAGCTGACAATAAACCAACAGATAGAAGTTTCTTGAAATTTAGCATGGTAACCTCCTGTATTAAAGATCATCTCATGATGGAATACAAACTGTAAAAACACAATAAATAACATAACAGCTTTTCTAGAGAGTTATGGGGAATAAGGAAAATAATGACTCTTAAAATTGATGACGGTACGATAAAGCCTCAGCCATATGGGGGCGTTCTGTCTGAGAATTCTGGGCTAAATCGGCAATGGTACGGGCAACCTTTAAAATCCTGTAATAACTTCGGGCGGAGAGTTTGAATTTTTCTGCTGCAGCCACCAACAATATTTTGCTTTCCGCCGTCAGTTGGCACATTTCCTCCAGTTGCGTGCCGGAAAGGCGGCTATTTAAGAGACCATTATTGCGATGCTTTTGAATCTGACGGGCTTCTCCCACTCGTTCTTTGATCGTGTGACTCGACTCTCCCTCTCTGAGCTTCACCAGTTCTTGGGGAGGAACAGCAGGCAGAGATAAATGAAGATCAATGCGATCCAACAAAGGGCCCGAAATTTTCTTTTGATAATCTTTGCCGCAGAGAGGCGCGCGACGGCATCCCCGCTCTATATCTCCCAAGTATCCGCAAGGGCACGGGTTCATGGCAGCGACCAGTTGAATGTCTGAGGGATAAGCAATGTGAGCGTTAACTCGGGACACAACTACTTTTCCAGATTCGAGAGGTTGACGCAGAGACTCAAGCGCGCTACGAGAAAATTCTGGTAGTTCATCAAGGAACAGGACTCCCTTATGAGCCAGGGAAATTTCACCAGGTCTTGCTTTATGCCCTCCCCCGACGAGAGAGGCGAGGGAGGCAGAGTGATGAGGGTCACGGAAGGGGCGCTGTTGCAATAGCCGACCTTCAGGCAGCAGGCCGGCCACACTGTAAATCATGCTGAGTTCCAACGCTTCAGCGGGTTCTAAGTCGGGCAAAATAGTAGGCAAGCGATTAGCCAACATGGATTTGCCTGCGCCGGGAGGTCCTGACATCAGTAGATTGTGCCCGCCTGCGGCGGCAATTTCTAGCGCGCGACGAGCGGTGTGTTGGCCTCTCACTTCTTTAAAATCAATGAGTTTTGGGTAAGGAGTCGCTACTTTAGGGGTTGGAGGGGCAATAACTTGATTGCCCTTGAAAAAATTAACAAGAGACAAAAGAGAAGAGGCGGGAATGATATCTAGATTTGTGATCCAAGCAGCCTCTGATCCACACATGGCTGGGCAAATAAATCGTCTTTTTTTAAGATAGCTTTGAAAGGCAGCGGGTAGAATTCCAGGTACCGCTAATAAGGTTCCGTCCAGCGACACTTCACCCACGGCGGTGTATTCCATGAGTTCGTCTTTTTTCAGAATTCTCATGGCTGCTAGTACGCCTAAGGCAATAGGGAGATCATAATGGGAACCTTCTTTTTGAACACTAGCAGGCGCCAGATTGACGGTGATTTTTTGGGCCGGAAGAGCTAATCCCATGGCATGCAGCGCATTGCGAATTCGTTCTCGAGATTCAGCCACGGCTTTATCGGGAAGTCCCACAATGGAAAAGGCAGGAAGACCATTGGTCATTTGAACCTGAACTTCAATATCAATGACTTCTATGCCCTGAAAAGAAACCGTCCAGATTTTAGAAACCATTAGTCACCTTTTGTTTTTGGAGCCTCTTTTTTTTGATCCGTTGTTGCCCAAAGGGTATTTTGTTTTTCTGATTGAATAATTTTTTTGTGCTCTATTTGCTTGGCAGCTAAGGGAGAGGGGTTTTTGCGTTCATTAAAAATTTTACGTCGACGTACCTCATAGGCATCCATAAGGCGTACATAACTGACCACTTTTTTCACATGCTTTGTGGTACGGACGGTATAAATAACTTCGTTTAATTCTTTTTGATCCTTAGCGATCCCCGTTAAATAAACCACCCCTCTTGAGACAATAATTTCATAATTGCGTGACCCCACTTCTTTATTGAAGAATAACAGGGCATGCAATTTGGTAGAGATCCACTTGTCTTGTGTATATTCTAGGAGGGTGCGGGGGTCTTCAATGGTGATTTCATTCATCACTGTTTTAACTCCAGGTACTTGCCAAGAGAGGCGAATGGCATCTTCTTGCATCCGCTTATTTTTTACGTGCCCTGTTAAAAGAACACGACCTTCATACACATTCACATCTACTTTGTAGTGTAGGAGATGGTCATGTTCAAAAAGAACAACATTAATGCGCGTTTTAATTTCTTGATCGGTAACGTAGTTTCCGAGCCCTCTTTCTTGAGAGGCTGTATCCAAGCTCGCAACCCCAGAGGAGAACATGGACAAAGGAGAGCACCCTTTTAGAAACAAAGAAAAAATAAGACAGAAAGGATAGATATATTTTTTATGCACGTTTTATTCATTCCATAGGATGTTTTTAAGATGTACCGGAAAGGAGCCTGGCTTGACAAGTAAAACATCAAAACGACATTTTTTTACAGACGGATTTCTTTGAAGATAGTAAAGCGCAGCCGTGTGTAGCCGAGACTTTTGTTTAGGGGTAAGGGCGTACGCTGCCTCTGACAAAGTGGCGCGGGCTTTGACCTCTACAAAAACGATATGGTCTAAAGTTTCGGTGATGAGGTCAATTTCTCCGCCAGGGGTTTTATATCGTTTTTCTAAAATGCGATGGCCTTTAAGGCGTAAAACAAGGGCTCCCCACTCTTCAGCCCATAGGCCTTTTTTGTAAGATAACGTTCCCCTTTGTGACTTGTCAGTCTTCATTTTTGATCTTCAACAGGTCTTGATAAATACTGTTTTTGGATTGTCCGAATAGGTGAGAAAGAATATCAGCCGTATCTTTCACACTCATTTTTTCTAACATCTTTTTGCAAAGATCTCGATTTAGGGGAGGATGCTCTTGAGACCCAGTCTGGCCTTGGAGAACTAAAACAAGTTCTCCTTTAGGGGGGCCTTTCTGAGTATAGTGGGTGAGAAGCTCGCTTACCTTTCCTCGATGAACGGCTTCAAACTTTTTGGTAAGCTCACGCGTAACCGCCAAAAGTCGGTCCTCAAAAAATTCATTTAAATCTAATAGTGTTTTCAGAAGCTTCGGTCCTGTCTCATAAAAAATGAGAGAGGCTGGAAGGCAGGACAGCATCCTTAGTTTTTCGCGCCGATCTTTATCTTTTAAGGGTAAAAAACCTCCAAAATAAAATTGGTCAGGGGGAAGGCCTGAAATAACCAGACCGTGAATGAGAGCGCAGGCTCCTGGTACCAGGGTTACAGGAATGTTTTCTTCATAACAGTCTACCACCACTTTGTACCCAGGGTCTGAAATCAGAGGGGTGCCAGCATCCGAGAGAAGCGCCACAGATTGGCCTTCTTTTAATCTCTTCAAAATATGGTGACGTTCGGAGGCATTGCTGTGATCATGATACGCATGTAAAGAGGCCTGAATGCCATACACCTTTAACAGATGATTGGAAACGCGCGTATCTTCGCAAAAAATCACATCCACATTCCTCAGGGTATGCAGAGCCCTAAGGGTAATGTCTCCTAGGTTTCCAATGGGTGTCGCGACAAGGTAAAGAGTTCCCTGCTGAACGTCCGCGAAATGGATTCGGGATGTATTTTGATCTGGTTCGACTGGATAGAGTAAATGCATCATTTCTTCTTTTCTCGAGACGGTATCAAAATATTGTATAATTCACAATGACTAAGTGGTTTTATAATTGACTCCTCCCCCCCAAACACGATAGCCTAGTGTGCCCATTAAAAGAGAGAACATGAATCCGGAATATTTAACTAAATATCGATCTGGCAGTGTCAAAGAAGTCTTTTCTTTAGCTTTGCCGTTAATGATTTCCATCATGTCAGGGAACATCATGTTCTTTACAGATAGATGGTTACTCTCTTTATATTCTTTGGATGGAATGAATGCCGTTTCTGTTGTTAACTCCATTGTGGCGGTTTTTCAGTTTGCTCCTCTATCCATTACGAGTATTTCAGAAGTCTTTGTTGGGCAATTTAATGGGGCTGGCCGTTATAAAGAAATGGGCAAACCTGTTTGGCAAATGTTATGGCTAAGCATGGCATTAGCCATTTTTTATATTCCAATCGCCTATTTTGGTGCGGATCATATTTGTCCTTATTATAAAGAAGAGGGAACAGCTTATTTTCAATGGATGATGGGAACGGCCTATCTTATGCCCATGATCGGGGCACTGTCCGGGTTTTATGCTGGACGAGGTCAGGTAAAAATGCTGACAATTTCAGCCATTATTTCCAACGTTGTGAATGGGGGGTTGGCCACGTTATTTATTTTTGGGTTTTGGTTTGTGCCGGCCATGGGGACAAAAGGTGCCGCTTTTGCCACTATTTGTGCGCAAGTTCTGAACGCTGGTATTTTGTTTACCGTGTTTTTAAAACCTTCTTTCCGTAAGCATTATCGTACCCACCATTTTAAATTGGATAAAAAACTTTTTTTAGATTGTATCAAAATAGGACTTCCGAATGGCATGAGTCATACGGTAGAGTTTGCCTCATGGAGCATTCTTGTAAACTGTGCTGCTGCTTTGGGATCTGCTTATATAACCATTAGTGCCATTAGTTCCAGCTTTTTTGTTCTTTTCTTGTTTTTAGTTGAAGGTCTTCAAAAATCGGTGATGGCTATTTCTTCTAACCTAATTGGAGCTCAACAAAGCGATAAAATTTCAAAAGTATTGCGTTCGGGGCTAAAGATGCACCTCATTACCAGCAGCATCATATTTATTCCCTTAGTTCTTTTTTCAGATAAACTCGTTCCCCTTTTTGTCCATGATCCCCATGTGGCAGCGAGTCTCATGACACCCATACGTTGGTCTCTCTTTTTTGTATGGGCGTTTCTTGCCTTAGACGGTATGAATTGGGTTTTTTGTGGCATCTTAACAGCTGCAGGAGATACAAAATTTATTCTAAGGGCAAACACCTTTAACATTGTGTTCTTTTCTTTTTTGCCAACTTATTATTTTGTTATTATGCAGAAAGGATCTCCTGTTTTGTTATGGGGACTTGGTGTCCCCTATGCCTTAGCAGGGCTCGCTATCTTTACATGGCGATATCTTAGTAATATTTGGAAGAAACAAACTATCGAATAAGGGGGCGTTCAAAGACCTTTTTCTGCCGAGAGTGTAAAAGATAAACAATAATTAAGGAGAGAAAAACCAGTAAAACAATTAATGTCGCCAAGGCATTAATTTGAGGAGAGATTCCAAATTTCACACTGGAATAAATAATCATGGGGAGCGTGGTTGCATCTGGTCCTCCTACAAAACTAGAAACAATGAGATCGTCCATAGATAAGACAAATGACAAGAACCATCCTGAAATAAGAGACGGTGCCAAAATAGGCAGAGTAATTTTAAAAAAAGCTTTTAAAGGTCGGGCACCTAAATCCATGGCAGCGTCCACAAGAGAGTGATCGAAATGGAGGAGTTGGGCGTGAACGATAGCGCATACATATGAAATCGCCATCGTAGTATGGGCAAGCGTAATGGTGGATATTGTCCCCGCTCTGGGCCAACCTATAAAAGATTCTAGATTAAAAAATAACAGTAAAAAAGCGAGACCCATAATAATTTCTGGCATAACCAGGGGAGCTGTTACCAGGATTTGAAAGAGAGATTTTCCTTTAAACTGTGTGAACTTCACTAAAATTAAGGCAGAAATGGTGCCGAGAATGGTGGATAAGGTGGCACAGGTAAAAGCGATCTGCAGGCTTATCCATGTGGATTTCAACATCTGTTCGTTAGAAAAAAGTTGCGCATACCATTTAAAGGAAAATCCCGTCCAAATGCTGATTTGTTTAGAAGAATTAAAAGAAAAGGCAATCAAGATGACGATGGGGGTATAGAGAAAAACATACCCTAAAATTAAAGAAACAAACCCTAGTTTTGATTTTTTCATCCGCGGTACCGTTCATTCATTTTTTGAACTAAAACGATGGGAAGAACCATGAACAAAACCATAAGCATGGCCACAGAGGCAGCCATAGGCCAATCTCGATTATTAAAAAACTCGGTCCAGATGACTTTTCCAAGAACGTAACTTTCCGAGCTTCCCAAAAGTTCTGGAATGACGAATTCTCCCACGCACGGGATAAACACCAAAAAACATCCTGCAATAATTCCACCTTTTGAGAGAGGGAGAGTGATTTTGAGAAAAGCTTTTAAAGGAGTGCATCCAAGATCAGCCGCTGCTTCTAAGAGAGAGATATCAAATTTACTAAGGGCGGCATAGAGAGGCAAAATCATAAAAGGAAGATAACAATAAACCATTCCTAAACACACTGAAAATCCTGTGCCTAGAAGAGTCAAAGGCGTATCGACAAGACCAAGCCATACTAGAAGGCTGTTGATTAATCCTTCTCTGGATAAAAGACCAATCCATGCATAGACTCGGAGCAGAAAGGATGTCCAAAAAGGCAGCAACACGAGAAACAAAAGGAAAGTTTGCGTTCTTGGTTCAGCGCGTGCAATGGTATAAGCCATAGGGTATCCGAGCAATAGACATAGAACGGTAGAAATTGAGGCAAATTTCAAAGATTGAATAAACGCATATTGATATAAGCTATCTTCAAATAAAATTTTATAATTTTCAAAATGGAGATGAATCTTTAAACTGAGATGATCAGTCCATTCCCATATGTTTTTATAGGGAGGAACGCCCAATACGGACTCAGAAAGGCTGATGTTGAAAATAATAAAAAGAGGGACTAAGAAAAAAAGAAGAAGCCACACATAAGGAAATCCGATGAGTACTTTTCTGCCCCACATTTTTTCGGTAAGGAGCTGGGAAAAATGGTTAGAGAGCTTCTTCCAGTGCATTGTGCGCCTATCTGCTTATGTACTTAAAATAATAACGTTACTAGGTTTCCAAGAAACATATATTTTTTCATCCCAGGTAATCCCAGAGGTTTCTTGCCGCTTCACATTTGGAATGGTGACCAAAAGAATTTTTTTGGAAGGACGGATTTCAATATAGTAAATGGACACATCTCCCAAATACGCAATGTTTCTGACAATCCCCTGAGCCCAATTAAAATCTCCTTTGGGTTTTGATTTTTGAACACTTATTTTTTCGGGTCGGATCGCAAGGGTCGTTTGAGACCCAACAGCAAGTCCTCCCCCGTAACTAATTCTGATTTTTGTTTTAAAGGAGTCTGTTCTTAGGATAGTTTCTTCATGGCTTTCTTCAATAATAATACCTTTAAAAATATTTGTGGATCCAATAAAGTCCGCAACATATTCGCTGTTGGGAAATTCATAAATTTCATTAGGGGTTCCCACTTGTCGCGTGCGTCCTTCTTCCATAACCCCCAGTCGTGTTGACATGGTCATGGCTTCTTCCTGATCATGGGTTACCATAATGAAGGTGATTCCAATTTTTTCTTGAATATTAACAAGCTCAAATTGTGTATGTTCTCGCAGCTTTTTATCTAAAGCAGCAAGGGGCTCATCTAGAAGAACAAGTTTTGGTTTTTTGATGATGCATCTGGCAAGAGCGGTTCGTTGGCGTTGTCCCCCCGAGAGTTCATGAGGCCCACGGTCCGCATATTTTTCTAATTTAACGAGTTCCAACATTTCAGCAACGCGCGTTTTTATTGTTTTTCGGCATAGTTTTTCTTGTTTTAAACCAAAGGCAATATTCTCTGCCACTGTCATATGGGGGAAAAGAGCATAAGACTGGAACATCATATTCACAGGGCGTTGATAAGCAGGGAGATGTGTAACATCTACACCATTAATAAATACCGCACCTGAGTCAGGTGTTTCAAGGCCTGCTAGAATACGCAAGAGAGTACTTTTCCCACATCCAGAGGGACCTAATAGAGAGAAGAATTCTCCTTTATAAATATTCAGGGATATTTGATTCAGGGCTGGAATTCCTAGGTAAGACTTACTAATTTCTTGAATAGAAATATAAGGTTTTTTGCTTGGATCGTGCCAAGCTTCCAAGTGGATAAACTTTTCAAGTGCTTTCTTTACCATCTTTTCACTATGAGGGATTAAGTTGAAGACAACAACAGAAAATATTAGCGTGAGAGAGCGTTATCAGCTGGATTTAAGAAGTACATTGTGTCAACAAGAGATCAAATACTCTTCTATTAGTCCCCCAAACAAATCCCTAATCCTCGGGCAGTTTTAATCATGGTGCCGCTCAGATCTACGCCTTGATAAGAACTAATGGCTTCTAAAATATCCACATCCATCACTTGCCGATTTTGCCAAGCAACCATTCTGTTAAATTTTCCTTGAGCCACCAATTCTACGGCGTGAACACCAAAAGCTGAGGCTAAAAGTCGGTCTTGAGCGATGGGTTGCCCCCCTCGTTGGACATGGCCCAGAACAGTTACCCGGGCATTAATGCCCATGGTTCTATCTATTTCTTGTAGCAAGTGAGTACCAATGCCTCCATAGCGTTTAGAGCCATCTTGGTACTTGATCATAAAAGGAGATCCATCTTGAGATCGTGCGGCCTCAGAAACAACGATCAAGGCAAACCCTCTGCCCGATTTCATAATACCTTCTACTTTTTTGCGAATTGCCTTAAAATCAAAGGGAATCTCGGGAATGAGGATAATATCTGCCCCTCCTGCAATTCCTGAGTTCAGGGCAATATGGCCTGCGTCTCGTCCCATCACTTCTAGAATCATGACGCGATCATGGCTGGCGGCTGTGGGCTGTAACCGGTCGAGGGCTTCTGTGGCCACGCTCACGGCGGTCTCAAATCCGAGGGCTTCAGTTAATCCAATATCATTGTCAATTGTTTTAGGAATGCCGACCAGATTGATTTTACCGCGGGCAGCAATTTCATGCATAATTTTGAAACTACCATCTCCACCTGTAACAATCAGTGCATCAAGATTGAGAGAATGATAATTTTTGATCATTTCTTGACTGCGATCAATTACCGTTCCATCGGGCATTGCATAAGCAAGAGGATCTCCTTTCGTGGTTGTGCCTAAAATGGTTCCTCCTAGGCGTAAGAGAACATGATTAATTCCATGAAATTCAACATCTAATTCTTGGTACTCAAGGGGATTGGTCAAGAGACCATGGCCTCCTCGTTTGATGCCAATCACATCCCACCCATGCTTGATTTTTGCACAATGTACGACAGCTCGAATGGTGGCATTTAGCCCTGCACAGTCACCGCCGCTTGTTAAAATTCCGACTCTTTTTGTCACAATGTCCTCTATCTCTTACTTTTTATATTATTCCACAATAACAATAGAACGCCCAAAAAAATAAAACTATCTGCCACATTAAAGGCGGGCCAATGATATGATTCAAGGTGAAAATCTAGAAAATCTACAACACCTTGTCGAAAGAATCGATCAAATAGATTTCCTAAAGCACCTCCTAGAACCAAGCTTAAAGAAAAAATAACATTTTTATTTTTTTCGTTCCATATCCAATAACCTAGATAACCACAGAGAACAATCACGACTCCTGTTATTGCATAAAATAGGAGAGCAGATGTATGGTTGAACATGCCAAAACTCATCCCCCTATTCTTAGTGAACACGATGTTGAAAAAAGAAGTTATTTGGAAAGGCAAAGCAGAAGAAAGAGAACAAACGGTATATTTTGTCAGTTGATCTAGGGCACAAATGAAAAGGATAATGGAGAGGGTGAGCAGACGTGACATTAGGAAGCTCTTTCTTTTATAGCATCTCGGCACCGATAACAGAGACAGGAGAGATTATCTTCTGTTGTGACCTCAGGCAAGACTTTCCAGCAGCGGACACATTTTTCACCCAGGGCTTCTGTAATAATAACCCCAATATTTTCCACATCTTCTAATGTATAAGACTGGTCCGGAATGGTTTCTTTTTTTACGTCTGCAACAGACGTGATACAAAAATCAGCCAAAGGTGTGCTTTTTAATAAATCAAAAAAAGCAGTATCTTCTGTAAAAATAGTGACGGCAGCTTGAAGACTAGATCTTACTTGGCCAGAGGTTCTCTTTTCTTCAATAGCGCCAGTAACCACGCGTCGTATGTTTCTCATCAGCTTGTATTTTGCTCCTAAATGAGGGGCATGCCATGCGGTCGGTAAGGATTCGAATGTGTGTAGAAAAACACTGTCTTCTGGAAAGTACGTCGACCATGCTTCTTCACTGGTGAAGGTTAAAATAGGGGCAAGCCATTTGCACAAACGTGTGAACGTATAATGAAGAATGGTTTGCACCGATAAACGTCTTTGATCTGTGAGGGCATCACAATAAAGAACATCTTTTCGAATATCAAAATAGAAGGCCGAAAGATCGTTCACACAAAAGGTATAGAGGTTTGTAAAGATGCCGTGAAACTCGTAACATTCAATATCTTGGGTTATTTGAGTATCAAGCTCGCTCAGGCGATGGAGCACCCATTGCTCTAGCTCAGGAAGGTGAGAATGATCCACTGCTTTTTCAGTTGAAAACCCAACGAGATTTCCTAATAAAAAGCGCAACGTGTTTCTGAGTTTGCGATAAACATCCATTTGTCGATTGAGGATATCATCCCCGATACGTAAATCATTAAAATAATCAGAGTTTACAACCCAAAGACGCAGAATATCTACCCCATTTTTTTCCACAACGTCAGCGAGATTGGCGGCGTTTCCTTTGGATTTAGAAAATTTGTATCCTTGTTCATCCAATAAATATCCGTGTGTCAATACGGCTTTGTAAGGAGCAGATCCTCTGGTGGCAACGCTATGTAAAAGAGAGGACTGGAACCATCCACGGTGTTGATCAACGCCTTCTAAATAAAGATCTGCCGGCCATCTAAGGTCAGAGCTCTTTCCAAGAACAAAGGCATGAGACGTGCCGCTTTCAAACCAAACGTCCAAGATATCGGTGACTTGTTCGAAATCATTGGCATTATACTTAGACCCTAAAAATTCCTGGGCGGGTCTCTCAAACCAAATGTCTGCTCCGTGAGAAAGCACGGCTTGGTAGATCCGTTCGTTTACTTCAGGATCTTTCAAAGGGGCCCCTGTTTTTTTTGAAACAAAAACAGCGATGGGAACGCCCCAGCTCCGTTGACGAGAGAGACACCAATCAGGACGATTTTTTACCATGGATTCAATCTGATTTTTCCCTTGAGACGGATACCATTTTACTTGATTGATACTCTCCAAAGCCTTTTCACGGAACTGGTTGTGGTCCATGGAAATAAACCACTGGGCTGTTGCCCGATAAATGAGGGGAGCTTTGGATCGCCATGAATGGGGGTAGCTGTGAAGAATTTTTGTATCATATAAAAGATTGCTGTCGTTTTTCAGGCTTTCAATGATGATATCGTTGGCCTTAAAAATATGTTGTCCATGTACGAGAGGAACATGGTCATAGTACACGCCGTCCGGCCCTACTAATTCAGGAACTTCTAGGGCATACTGTTTGCCTAGATCAAAGTCTTCCACACCATGACTTGGGGCCGTGTGCACAAGACCCGTTCCTTGGTTAAGAGTGACATGCTCACCTGGCAAGAAAGGAACTTTGAAATCATACCCTTGCTTGTGGAGGGGGTGATACGCTTCTAAGCCCTTAAGATCAGTTCCTCTCATTGTTCTTAAAACCGAAAGTTCAAGCCCTGTTTCCTGTTGGAGTTGGGGGATAAGCTCCTGAGCCATTAGAAATTTAGGGGTGTTGGGTGCTTGCACAAGAGCATAGATTGCATCTTCTTGATACGCAATGGCTCGGTTTGCTGGCAATGTCCAGGGGGTTGTTGTCCAGATAAGTGCAGACACAGTGTCTTCCCTGCCCGTTATTTTATTGGAGACCAGAGGAAATAGGACATAAAGGGAAGAAGATGTTTTGTCTTTATATTCAATCTCTGCTTCCGCGAGGGCGGTTTTTTCTACCACTGACCATTGGACAGGTTTCAGGCCTTTATAAAGATACCCACTCATCAAGACAGCGTGAAGTTCTTTTACGATTTCTGCTTCCGCTTCGTGCGTCATAGTCAAGTAGGGATGATCCCAGTCTCCCAGAACGCCCAATCGTTTAAATTCTTCTTTCTGGATGTTGACCCATTTTTGGGCAAAGGTTCGACATTCTTCACGGAACTCAAGAACGGGAACTACATCTTTATCTTTCTTTTGGGCACGGTAGGATTCTTCCACTTTCCATTCGATGGGAAGCCCATGACAATCCCAGCCGGGTATATAAGGAACTCTCTTTCCTTGAAACCGTTTGTACTTCATCACAATATCTTTAAGAATCTTGTTGAGCGCATGTCCCATATGAAGATGGCCATTGGCATAGGGAGGTCCATCATGCAAGATAAAAAGATCTCGTCCTTTGCTTTGCTTCTCAATTTTTTGAAAAATGTTTGTTTTTTCCCATTCTCCCAGAATAGATCTCTCTAGTTCAGGCAGATTTGCCCGCATAGAAAAGGAAGTTTGAGGAAGAAAAACCGTATCTTTATATTTACTGTCTGTCATAGAGTCCAGGGGTTTAAAAACAAAACGTCGCTCTTTTTATAAGGGCAGCTTGAAAAAAAGGCAAATTTTAGTTGAATTTTTACGCGTCTGGGATAAAGATGATGTCCGGATTTTCTTCGTCGATCAACGCGTCCGTTTCGTCTTCATCAAAGATACGCTCTGTAGAGATTACCTTTTCGTCTCCTGCCAGACGGAATACCCTCACCCCTTGGGTACGGCGACCGGCGATTCGAATTTCTGAGACGCGCGAGCGAATCATTTGTCCTTTGTCTGTGATGAGCATCAGATGGTCTGTGTCTGTCACAGGGAAACACGCCACGATCATGCCTGTCTTATCGGTCAGATCCATGTTGGTGATACCCTGGCCTCCCCGTCCTGTCAAACGATACTCATAAGAGGAGGTGCGTTTACCCATTCCTTTTTCAGAAATGGTGAGTAAAAATTCTTCCTGGGCCGCCATCTCTTGGAATCTTTCTTCACTGAGACGAATGTCGTGAGAGAGGGAGGCAGTGACCTCAACAGCAGTATCCGTATCCGTTCCCAGTTCCTGGCGCAAGGCTCTGGATTGGCGGATGTACAGATCTCGCTCTTCTGTTGAGAAAGATCCATGATTTAAAATACACATGGAAACCACATAATCATTTTTCTGTAACCGAATACCCCGTACTCCGGTAGAGTTTCGGCTTGCAAACTCACGCACATTGGTACTGCGGAAGCGGATGCACTTTCCGGAATAGCTGGATAGCAAGATATCTTGATTTGCCTCACACGTAGCAACAGAGACAAGATATTCGCCTTCTTCTTCCAGCTTCATGGCAATTTTTCCATTGGCCCGAATGTTCAAGAAGTCACTGAGCTTGTTTTTCCGTATGTTGCCTTTCGAAGTAGCAAAGACGATTTGCAAGTTTTCCCATTGGGCTTCATCGGCCGATAAGGGCATGATGGTGGAAATTTTTTCATCCTTCTCAAGGGGCAGAATATTAATCAATGCTTTGCCCTTGGATGTGGCTGTTGCAATGGGTAAGCGATAAACTTTTAAGACGTACGCTTTTCCAAGAGATGAGAAAAATAAAATAGGGGTATGGGTGTTGGCAACAAAAAGCTGTTCCACGAAATCCTCGTCCCGAGTTTGCATGCCAGATCGGCCTCGACCCCCGCGTTTTTGAGCACGATAGGTAGAAAGAGGAACGCGCTTAATGTAACCCGTATGACTGACGGTTACCACCATATCTTCTTTCTGGATAAGATGTTCAATGTCTGTGGTGATTTCCCCTTCAATAATTTCAGAGCGACGAGGGGTTGCAAATTTTTGCTTAATAGTCGACAGTTCTTCTTTAAGGATTCTGAGAACTTCTGACCGGTTGGAGAGAATGAAAATATAGCGTTCAATCTCTTTTACAAGCTCAGACAATTCTTCGATGATTTTATCGCGCTCTAATCCAGTGAGGCGGTGCAGGCGTAGATCAAGAATAGATTTGGCTTGTTTTTCTGAAAGCTGGTAGGTTGCTTTCTCGGCCTCCCCTTTTTTGGGGACTTCTATCAATTGAATGACAGGTCCCATGGTTTTCACGGGCCAATCCCGGGACATCAATGCTTCTTTTGCGACGTTGGGATCATTCGCTTGGCGGATTAATTCAATAATGTCATCAATATTGGCAACCGCCAAGGCAAGCCCCACAAATACATGTCCTTTTTCCCGTGCTTTTTCGAGATCAAAACGAGCCCGACGGACAATCACTTCTTCGCGGAATTTTACGAAAGCGACAATCATTTGCTTCAGGTTCATCAAGAGAGGACGTCCTCCATCCAGAGCCAACATGTTGGCTCCGAAAGAATCCTGAAGAGGGGTATACTTATGGAGTTGATTGAGGATAACATTGGCATCCACATCACGCTTCAACTCTACCACCATTCGGACGCCTTCGCGGTTTGATTCATCTCGCAAATCAGATATACCTTCGATAGTTTTGTCGTTCACAAGTTCAGCGATACGCTCCATGAGCCGTGATTTGTTGGATTGATAGGGGACTTCTGTAAATATAATAGCTTCTTTATCTTTGCCGGCCTGTTCAAAATGAGATTTAGCTCGCATCAGGATGGATCCATTCCCTGTTTGATACGCCTTGTAAATGCCTTCTTGACCAATGATTTGAGCGCCCGTTGGAAAGTCAGGACCTGGAATATATTGGATAAGTTCTTCGATCGTAATCTCAGGATTATCAACGTAGGCACAGCATCCATCAATCACTTCTCCCAGGTTATGGGGCGGGATATTGGTGGCCATTCCAACGGCAATTCCGCCGGCGCCGTTTACCAGTAGGTTTGGGAACTGGGCTGGCAACACAACAGGCTCGACGGTGCTTTCATCATAGTTTGGTTGGAAATCAACGGTGCCTTTATCGATGTCTTCGATAAGATAATGAGCAGGATGGGAAAGTCGAGCTTCGGTATACCTCATGGCAGCGGCAGGATCTCCGTCCATGGATCCAAAGTTTCCTTGTCCATCTACCAGCGGAACACGAAGAGAAAAAGCCTGGGCCATACGCACCATGGCATTATAGATGGCCAAATCTCCATGAGGGTGATATTTTCCCATCACATCCCCTACCACACGAGCTGATTTACGATAAGGCCGATTATAATCGAGCCCGCTTTCTTTCATAGAATAGAGAATACGTCTGTGAACAGGTTTAAGACCATCACGCACATCTGGCAAGGCTCGACTTATGATAACACTCATCGCGTAATCAAGATAAGATCGTTTCATCTCTTCTTCGAGATTAACCTGAGAAATAGTCGCTAATTCTTTTTCTGACATAATTGTCTATGTTATAAGCAGCTAAAAAGGGATATCATCGTCCAGATCTGCTAGAGCATGTTCTGGTTCTTGATTTTTTTCTATGCTACTGGAGACAGAAATGGATTCAGTCCCCTGAGAGCCTCTGGTATCCAAGAGAGTCAATTCCCCCTTGAATTTAGACAAAACAATTTCCGTTACATACCGGTCTTGCCCATTTGTATCTGTCCATTTACGGGTCTGAAGCTGTCCTTCTAGGTAAACCTTTGATCCTTTTTTAGTATATTTTTCAATAATTTCTGCCAGTTTATCGTTAAACACAACTACACGATGCCATTCTGTGCGATCTTTGCGTTCGCCTGTTGTACGATCTTTCCATACCTCAGAAGTCGCGACAGAAAAGCTCGCAATTTTAGCGCCATCTGAAGAGTGTCGAATTTCTGGGTCTTTGCCCAAGTTGCCTACGAGAATGACTTTGTTAATACTTCCGGCCATTTGTTTTCCTTTGATTGACTCAACTAGGTTTTCATAATAAAGAATTTTTCTAGGAATCACAATGATAAGATGCCAAAAATGATATTAATAAAAAATTTTTTAAATTTATTCCAAACTTGGAGGGACTAACTTTTTTCTTTTTTAATTGTGATGGGGAAATTATTGAATATATAGCGACAGACAACCCACGTTTTTTTTCGGGTATGTTCTATGAAGAGAGGCCCGTTCGGAGGGAGGTGCTTGATTACTTTGTTTTTGGGAAGCTTTGGCAGAGCGGAACGTTTTTGTGATCGCCAAAGATTTCCTCGTCTATCCCCAAAAGTATGGCCAGCTGCAAGGGTATTATAAGTTTTGAAAGAAAGCTTGGGGCACCCCATTTCCTGTTGGGTTGGCTCTTCAGCATGTAAAGTGCGAGTATAAATAGTGAGCTGAGCAGCAGATGATGCAAGGGGAGGATCCCATTCTTGAGGCATTACATATCCACACTCGTAAACAGTACCTTTCGGGGATCCTTCAAAAACGGTCTCAGATTGTATATGGCAGGCGTTTTTCAGCAGATTCTTGCTTGAGTGATTTGGTGTTAAGCTCGGATTCTTTCCTGAGGAAATTTGACACAATTGAGACGAGGTTAGGGTGGGGCACTCATTTTCTGAGAAAGGGGGAAAAGAAAGTAAATGGCAGGAGTAGAGAAAAGTAAATAAGAAAGACCCAATTTTTAAATAACCCATCACGTCAGCCCCTCCTTTTTATGGTATAAAACCCTCTTAAAACAATCAACCCTATTCAAACATTACATTAAAGGGAATTTTTGTCGAATGAGAGGGATAGAAAAACCACGTAAATGATATATATCAATCTCCAATCTTTCTTTAGGGGAGATAAAATCAGGAGAATCTGTGGGAGGGACTCTCTGACTTTTTTTAAGAAGTCTTTTAACCTTATTAACCTGGAGAGTTCTCCACTTGATGTCATCAATGAGACGTCGTCCTTTCAATGTGAGATTTTCAAAATCACTATAAGTTAAACGAGGGCACATTACGTTTTTTGAAGAGACCAAGATCAAGCCCCATTTAGATAGTTGGGGATAGTCAATGCTTTCGGCCCATGGTGTAGGGACTTCATAATAACACCCTATCTTTTTGGTTGGCGCCTGGGGGGAAGATAAAACAAGAGAGTTTTGAGTACAGTTTTTTTTGAGTTTAATTTTAGTAAAATGGCCCAAGAGGAGGGAGTTTGGCTGTTTTAGGGCTGCACAAAGGTTTGGGGCAGGTTCACTCAGAACAAAAGAAATTTTGCCGACAAAAATAAAACATACGATGATAAATTTTTTTTTAAGCAAGTTGAAATTTATACGCTTCCCTTATAACTCCATCATAAACTTTTTAAGGGTTTTAGAAAAGAAGGAAATTAATGGTACGTGGTATTCCATTGGGCGTACATGAGGTAGCTCCATAAAACTTCGTGATGGTCGTTCTTATTAAAGAGGTGCTCTTTCCATAAATGTTGAATGTAGGGGAGGTGAATATTTTGGGGGGCTGTCGAATAAATTATATCTTCTCCCCATTTTTTAAGAGGACCTTTAAGCCATTCTGAGATAGGGATGGCAAAGCCTCTTTTGGGACCAGAGAACATATGTTGTGGAATCTTCTTTGCAAGAAGCTGTTTTAAAATCCACTTCGTTTCGCCTCTTTGTATTTTAAAATGTTCAGGAAGAGTCCAGCTTAATTCAACGAGCCTATGGTCAAGTAGCGGCACTCGAGCTTCGAGGCCGACGGCCATGCTAGCGCGGTCTACTTTAACCAAGATATCGTCTGGAAGGTACGTTTTCATGTCCCAATATTGCATGAATTCTATAAAAGAAAACCCTTGTAGAGGAGGAAAAGAGAGAGATGTTTTTAAATTAGAGATAAAAAGTTTTTCGAGGTCGATATTTTGGCTTACTAAACATTGATAGAAGTCTTTTTCAGAGTGAGCTTTTAAGATTCTAGATAATTTCTCGATTTTATTAGGAAGGCCGGCATGGGACAATTTTTGAGGAAGTATAGAAGTAAGGGTATTCAAAATATTGGTGGGGAGAACAGATAAGGTAGAGGCTCCTAGATATTTGACACTTCTCGGAAGATGTAAAAGAGTATTCCATAATTGATGGGCTATCTTATATCGAGTATATCCTCCGAACAACTCATCCCCTCCATCTCCCGAAAGCACAACCGTTACTTTTTTCTTTGCCAAAGCCGAAACAAGGTAAGTGGGGATTTGAGAAGAATCTGAAAAAGGTTCATCAAAAAAATCAGACAAATTGGGGATAGTGTCTAAGCATTTTTTTTCCGTTAAAATTTCTTCATGGTGGTTGGTTCCTAAAAAATTGGCTATTCGTTTTGCCTGGGGAGCTTCATTATACTCGGGTCGTTCAAAACCAATGGAAAAAGTCTGGATGGGGCGATTAGACAGAGACTGCATAAGTGCAGTTACGAGGGAGCTATCAATTCCCCCAGATAAAAAACAACCGACGGGGACATCGGATATCAAGATCCTTTTTACAGAATCTGTTAATAGGATTTCCAAATTTTTTAAAGTTGTGTCGATAGACTGTTTTGAGTGTCTTTGGGAGATGTTATGAGTTGCAATAGATTTTAAGTCCCAAAAACTTTCTTTTTTTATTGTTCGGGCAGAGTCTATTGTTAGAATGTGACCAGGCTCTAACTTGAAAATATCTTCGTAAATAGAGAAAGGGGAAGGCACATACTTATATTGAAAGTATAGATTTAAAGCGGCCGGGTTTTGTTTGGGATGCCAAGAAGGATGAGGGCGAAAGCTTTTGAGTTGAGATCCGAAAAACAAAGTATGGTTATGAATCCCCCAATACAAAGGTTTAATGCCCAGGCGATCTCGCACCAAATAAATCTTCCTGCCTCTTCTGTCCCACAGAGCAAAGGCGAACATACCAATAAATTTTTCTGTTGCTTTTTTAACACCATAAACCGCGCAAGCTTCTAAGATGACCTCGGTATCAGAATGGGTTTTAAAGACAATTCCTTTACCCTCAAGTTCTTTCCTTAATTCTTGGAAATTGTAAACTTCTCCATTATAGGACAGCACAAAACGACCACAGTGAGAATGCATGGGTTGGGAGGCTTTTGTTGAGAGGTCAATAATCGAAAGACGCCTGTGGCCTATTGTAATACCGGTTTCTTCATCAATCCAAATACCTTCCCCATCAGGACCCCTTGACTTAATTTCTAGGGCCATATTTTTGATGATCGTTTGCCGTTCTTTCGTGGAAAGAGGATTTTTAAAATCCCAGAAACCTGTTATACCACACACCCAAAAACTCTTTTCTGTTTGTTGAAACCGTACAATAGAAGAAGATACGCATACTCTTGTCAAGATTTTTAGGAGGTTTTATCAAGAAGAATGTTATTTGATTTTTTTCTTTTTTTTCTCTATCTTCAGACAAATGAAAATGTTTTTTCGAGATCTTGTCGAAACCTTTAAAATAGCCCCCGTTTGGTGGTATATGGCCTATCAGGATCTCATGAGTCGGTATCGGCGTACTACGTTGGGTCCTTGGTGGATTACTCTGGGCACAGGGATTGGTGTAGGTGCCATGGGGTTTGTTTGGGGCTCTGTTTTTAATATACCTTTGAATGATTTTTTTCCTTATATGACTGCGGGGTTTATTTTGTGGGGGTTTATTTCTTCGTGTGTACTAGAAGGGGCTCTTATATATACGACCCCTGGTGCCATGTTGCGCACAATCAAAATTCCTTTATTGACTTTCATATTTACTGGGATTCTTAGGAATTTATACACTTTGTTACATAATATAATCATTGTGGTGATTGTTTTTATGATCTTTCAAGTTAAAGTCTCTGTTATCACTCTTTTATTTGTTCCTGGGCTCTTTTTAGTGCTTATAACGGCCTTTTTATTAAGTGTTGTTTTAGGTATTTTGGGGGCTCGATTCAGAGATTTATCTTACACCATTTCCTCTCTTATGACCTTCCTTTTTATGCTAACGCCTGTTATGTGGAATCCTAAAATCTTAACGGGGAAAAAGGTTTTATTGGCATATGGAAATCCTTTTACTTATTTCCTTGCGATTGTAAGAGATCCTCTTCTCAATACGATACCAGACTCTTTTTATTATATAGGTGTATTTTCGATGATCACTGTTTTACTTGGGCTGGCGTCTTTCTTGTACGAGAGATATTCTCACCGTCTTGTGTATTGGGTGTGATCATGTCTGTCACTATTTCTTTAAAAAATATTTCTTTGCAGTTTCCGATTTTTAACGCTCATAAATTTTCTTTGCGCAATGTTCTTGTGAATAAACTGGGAGGTCAACTTGCAAAAGGAGATGGATCCCTGAAAATTGTGGAAGCCTTGAAAAATATCAACTTCGAAGCGCATGTAGGGGATCGCATTGGGTTGATCGGTCACAATGGATCGGGAAAGTCGACACTAATGCGTACCATCGCGGGAATTTATACACCAACTTCTGGCGCCCTGAAAGTGAAAGGGAGCATTTCTACCTTGTTCGGCACTTCCATTGGCAGCAATGAAGAAATGACGGGCGATGAAAACCTATTTCTGGGGGCTCTGATCTTTGGGCGAAGCTATAAAAAAGCAAAAGAGAGCATGAATAAGTTAAGAGAGTTTACCGAGTTGGGAGATTATCTGAATCTCCCTCTTCGTACCTATTCAGATGGCATGAAAGTGCGGGTGGGATTTGCAGTGGCTACCAATTTTGAACCGGATATTTTGTTGATTGATGAGATTTTTGGGGCTGGAGACAAAGATTTCGCCAAAAAATCTCAACAAAAAATTGAAGAGTTGATCGAAAAAAGCAATACGTTTTTATTTGCCTCTCACAGCGAGGATCTCATTACGCGATTTTGTAATAAAGCCATTCTCATGTCCCATGGAGAATTAAAAGCGTTTGGGGATGTGGAAAATGTCTTAAGAGCTTACCACCAAGAAAAATCTTAATTTCCTTGGCTCTCTTTTTCTTTTCCCTTATTCTAGGGGCAGTTAGTTTTAGCGGAGTTTACAATGAAAGCCTTTCGTGGCACGTATGATCAGTTACCAAGTGTGCGGCGCCAACATGCCTCTGTAGAGTCTTGTGCCCGTCGTGTGCTTTCTCTCTATCAATTTGAAGAAGTGTCCACCCCCATTTTCGAGTATCTTGATGTTTTTGTACGCACCTTGGGGGAAACGTCAGATGTGGTTACAAAAGAAATGTTTACGTTTAGGGATCGCCATGAGGATCTTTTAGCTTTGCGTCCAGAAGGAACGGCGGGGGTGATGCGAGCTGTGTTAACCAATCAATTGGTGCAATCCGTGCCCCTCAAATATTTCTATACGGGCCCTATGTTCCGGTATGAGCGCCCTCAAAAGGGACGTATGCGTCAGTTTCATCAGGTCGGGGTGGAGCACATAGGGGAGGCCCATCCCCTGGCCGATGCAGAATGTATTGCCATGGGGGCTCATTTTTTGAGAGAGCTGAATTTGTCAGGAACCATTGAGCTCGAGGTTAATACCTTAGGGGATGAGGGGAGTCGGCAAAAATATCGCCACGCTTTGGTAAACTATTTTTCTCTCTATGAACAAGATTTGTCTCCAGACTCTAAAGAACGTCTTCAGAAAAACCCTCTCAGAATTTTAGATTCTAAAGATGAGATGGATCAGAGGATTGTGCAGGATGCTCCTAAGATCCAGGCATTTTTAACCCCTGAAGCAGAAAAGTTTTTTGAATCCGTTCTACGTGGATTGGAAGCTTTGAAGGTACCTTTTCAAGTGAATCCTAGATTGGTGCGAGGATTGGATTACTATGGCCATACCGCTTTTGAATTTAGGACATCTTCCCTGGGGGCCCAAAATACAGTACTGGCTGGAGGTAGATACGATGGTCTTTCCGTACAAATGGGAGGCCCGCGTCTTCCCTCTGTGGGCTGGTCTGCGGGCATAGAGAGACTGGTACTTTTATTATCAAAAGAGTTACGGGCCTTAAGGCCCGTTGCGTTGATTCCGCTCGGGGAAGCCGCTGAAAATAAAGTATGGACTCTTGCCCAAAAATTAAGGAAAGAAAATATTCCCACCCAGTTGGCTTATGACGGAAGTTTAAAATCTCGTATGAAAAAAGCAAATCGAGCAGGGGCATCACATGCCCTTATTTTGGGGGAAGAAGAGCTACAAAATGATCAAGCAACTCTTAAGGATCTAGACTTGGGAACTCAGAAAACAATTGAAATGTCCCAGCTCTTAAGCTATCTAAAAGCGTTATAATGGCAACGGGAACTGTCAAGACTTTTTAGCTCACGATCGCCACCCTCATAGGAAGAAATTTTAGGCAAAAAGACAATGAGTTTATTATCTAAATTAGAAAAAATGATTGAGCGGAAACGATCCTTAGAAGATCTACTGTCTCAAGGTACCCTCTCTTCAGAAGAGTTTGTAAAATCTTCGAAAGAATTAGCCGAATTGACCCCTATAACGGAAGTGGCTGAAGAGCTCATAAAAACCCAAAAAGAAATTGCAGATCTCCAAGAGATGTCAAAAGATGTAACCGATCCTGAGATGAAGAAGATGGCTCAGGAAGAATTGTTCTCGTTGGAAACTCATGTGCCTGAATTGGAGAAACGGATAAAAGTTCTTTTGTTGCCCAAAGATGAAGCTGACGAGAAAAACGCTATTCTGGAAATTCGAGCCGGAACAGGCGGAGATGAAGCCGCGCTCTTTGGTGCCGTTCTTTTAAGAATGTATCAGAGATATGCAGAAATTCAGGGATGGAAAGTGGAAATTTTAGAGCTGAGTGAGACAGACCTAGGGGGTATCAAAGAATGCATTGCCACCATCACTGGAAAAAATGTTTTCTCGAAACTGAAGTTCGAGTCTGGTGTTCACCGTGTGCAGCGGGTTCCTGAGACTGAGACACAGGGTCGAGTTCACACTTCTGCAGCAACAGTTGCCGTCTTGCCAGAGGCGGAAGAAATCGATATTCACATCGAAGAAAAAGACCTTCGAATTGATGTATTTCGGTCGAGTGGGCCTGGGGGCCAGTCTGTGAATACGACAGACAGTGCCGTGCGCATTACCCACTTGCCGACAGGCTTGGTGGTGCAGCAGCAAGATGAGAAATCTCAGCATAAGAACAAGGCCAAAGCGTTAAAAATTTTGCGGTCACGTTTGTATGATCTTGAGCGCGGCAAGGCCATGGCTGAGAGGTCTCAAAACAGAAAATCTCAGGTGGGGTCGGGCGACCGATCCGAGCGGATTCGGACGTATAACTTTCCCCAAGGACGATTGACGGACCATCGGATTAACTTGACCCTTTATAAGCTTGATTACATTATTAACGGAGAAGCGCTAGATGAGGTGATCCAGGCATTAACTACTGAGGATCAAGCAGAGCGTCTTTCAGCGTTGGAGTAAATACGATGGTCGACCCATTTTCTTTTTCCATCAAACTTTTAGATTCTGCCTATCAAGAAAAATTAAGAAGTCTTGGGTTGTGGAAACCCCAGTGCCCAGTTCCCTTGGAACGGTTGCGGGTAGTCGAGGTGACTTATCGTGATTTCAAAGGCAATCTTAAGCAAGGCGAGATTGTTGTTTTAGATGCCGTTTCCCCCTTTGTCATGATCATTTTTCAAGAATTATTGGAAGAGGAGTTCCCCCTTCATAAAGTGGTCCCCATTGATCAGTATCAAGGGGATGATGAGGCGTCCATGGCAGACAATAATTCTTCCGCGTTTAATTATCGTACTATCGTGGGTAAGACCGTTTTATCTATCCATTCCTATGGTTTGGCCATTGATATTAATCCGGTACAAAATCCTTACATGGGGAACTCTTTCATTAATGCGGAAAAAAAATGTGGGGCTGTGGAAGTCTGGCCCATTGCCGGCCTAGAGTATATGAATCGTCGGCATCAACGTGTTGGAATGGTGGAACCGATTGTCAATATTTTCCATAAATATGGATTTCGAGATTGGGGAGGGGATTGGCAAGATTTGATGGATTATCATCATTTCCAGACCCCTCGATTCTTGGCCGAATTATTGGCTGAAATGACAGCAGACGATGCTGATGATTTTTTTGAATGGTATGTGGGAAATCCTCAAGTTATATTGGATGGAAAGACTATTTTAGGAGAATATAAAAAAGATCCCAAAGTTTTTATGAAGAAATATTCTTAGACCCAATGGATTCTGTTCATAGTCTTCTTTTGTCCACCTTTCAAAAATATCCTCAGGTACTCAAGCCTCATTTGAGAGTTTTGTTGGCGCACCTCATGCATCAATCCCCAGAGTTTCTAATGGCCCATCCGGAGGCTAATGTCTCCCTCAAAGTGCAGGAAATTTTTTTGACCCAAGCGGAGGCCTTGGCAGGGGGAATGCCTCTCAGTCGCCTTTTGGGAAAACGAGAATTTTGGGGTATGGATTTTGAGCTGTCTTCTGAAACCTTGGATCCCCGACCTGACAGTGAAACGCTGATTGAGGCGACGTTGAAGCAGTTTCCTGATCGGGGCCGTCCTCTAAAAATTTTGGATTTGGGTACGGGCACAGGATGTCTTATCATTTCTCTTCTGACAGAATACAAAAAGGCGACGGGCACAGCGGTTGATCAAAGTCGGAACGTGTTAGAAACGGCCAAAAAAAATTCCCAAAACCATGGGGTGGCGGATCGATTAAGACTTCATCAAGGAGATTGGTTCCAGGGGATCACGGACTCGTTTGATATTATTATTAGTAACCCTCCTTATATTGCCCAAGCTGATTACGAAATCCTAGAGAAAAACGTTAAAGAATTTGATCCAAAGAAAGCCCTTACGGCAGGGGAGGAAGGATTGGATTGTTATAAAATTATTATTCCAAGGGCCCCTGATTTCTTGAACCTTGGAGGTGCTTTGGTTTTGGAAATTGGGCATAACCAACGCTTGCCTGTGGAAGAATTGCTGCGTGCTGCAGGGTTTCAACACATTACCCTCTATCAAGATTTGGCAGGCTTGGATCGGTGTTTTGTTGGGAAAGACTCGGTTCGTTAGGGACAAAGAGTTGGAGCGACAGACACGATTTGACTCATAAAGTTTCCGTTAATAAACTCATGAACGCTATAAGCAGGGTAAGTCAAGTTTAGTCCTATACACTTATCACCCTCCAAGATATGGCTTGGTGCGGTGCTGGGTGAGATCCAACAGAGCGCTCTTCCAAAAACAGAGGCACCTGCATGGTGATAATGACCACAATATATTCCTCGCACATTAGGGCTCGCTGAAATAATTTGTTTTAAGTCGTTCCCATTACGCAGGTTTATTGTGGAGAATATGGGCTCTTGAACATCTATAGGAAAGTGGTGAAGGAAGATCATAGTTGGTTTTTTTCTGTCTTCTTCTAAGCGCGCAGTTAACCATTGTTTTCGCTCTTCACACAAGATCCCATAATCTTTTTTGGGAATATGTGAATCGAGAACTAAAATTCTAACAGGCAAATGATCAAGAGCATAATGGGAGAATTGGGGATCCATGAAAGGTTGCTCAGGGAAAACAGAGCGCAAATTTGGGAAGTCATCATGATTCCCGCAGGTCAAATAATAAGGAACTGTTAAATGATTTAGTAATGCCTTTGTGGTATTCATAGGACTCAATATCTCCCCTATCCACAATATCGCCCGTATGGATCACCAGGTCTGGTTTTAAAGTATTAATACTGGCAATAACTTTTTCTAATCGTCCAGCTGTATCTGTAAGTTTGTTGTCGTGCCAAGATTCTCCTCTTGGTATGATATGGGTATCTGTAATTTGAACAATACGGATGGGATTTGACATAGGTAACTCATTTTTCTCTGTGGGATTAAAAGCTCCAAAAACTGGGATGAATAAAAACAGGCTCAGGATCGTTATTTTTAGGATGCTCTGTATTTTATTTAACTCCTTGGGGGGGGTGTAGAACTTAATCTCTACTGAGATTAGCAGATCTTATTTTTTTAGCAACAGATCACTTTTAGCGGGCTTGGATCGGTATTTGGTAGGATGGAAATAGTTTTCTGTTTTTAGAATCTCCTTCCAAAATCTTGTCTGGTTTGATACAAAAGAGATAGAGGATATGGGGAAATGAATCTAGAAAAATATACAGATCGCGTAAAGGGTTTTTTGCAGTCGGCACAGACGTTGGCTCAGAATTTGGGTCATCAAAAGCTACTGCCAGAGCATCTTCTAAAAGTATTTAATGATGATTCTCAAGGGATGGCGGCAAGCCTGATCCAGGCGGCTGGTGGTAATCCAAAATTGGTATCGGTGGATGTGGAAGCGGCTCTCAAAAAAATCCCTTCTGTGCAGGGAAGTGGGGCAGGCCAACCTTATATGTCCCAAGAACTCTCTCGTGTATTACAGGAAGCTGAGAAGACGGCTGAAAAGGCGGGAGACAGTTTTGTGACCCTCGAAATGATTCTACTGGCTATGAGTTTACAAACCTCGGATGAAGTGGGGAAAATCCTCAAATCTTCTGGTTTGACGCCACAGTCCCTAAACCATGCCATTCAAGAAATGCGTAAAGGGCGACAGGCCCATTCCGCCAGCGCAGAAGATACGTATGACGCCCTAAAAAAGTATGCGCGCAATCTGACCCAAGCCGCAAGAGAGGGCAAGCTTGATCCTGTCATCGGCCGAGATGAAGAGATTCGCCGTACCATTCAAGTTCTTTCTCGCAGGACAAAGAACAATCCTGTGTTGATTGGAGAGCCAGGGGTGGGTAAAACAGCCATCGTGGAAGGCTTGGCGCTGCGTATTGTGAACGGAGATGTGCCTGAAAGCCTAAAGGATAAACAATTGATGTCTTTAGACCTTGGATCGTTGATCGCGGGTGCCAAGTATCGAGGAGAGTTTGAAGAACGATTGAAAGCCGTCTTGTCTGAAGTAGAATCTGCCGCAGGCTCTATTATTTTGTTTATCGATGAATTGCACACGCTGGTGGGCGCGGGGAAAACGGATGGGGCCATGGATGCCTCCAACATGCTAAAGCCTGCGCTCGCGCGCGGAGAGCTTCATTGTGTGGGGGCAACGACGCTGGATGAGTATCGCCAATATATCGAAAAAGATGCGGCTTTGGCTCGGCGCTTCCAGCCCGTCTTTGTGCCGGAGCCTAAGGTGGAAGAGACCATCTCTATTCTGCGTGGTTTGAAAGAGAAATACGAATTGCACCACGGCGTGCGCATTACGGATGCGGCGATTGTAGCGGCTGCAACGCTCTCAAACCGATATATTTCCGACCGATTTTTGCCGGATAAGGCGATTGATCTGATTGATGAGGCGGGGAGCCGATTGCGCATGGAAGTGGATTCCAAGCCAGAGGCCTTGGATGAATTGGACCGTCGCATCATGCAGCTGAAGATCGAGCGGGAAGCTTTGAAAAAAGAAACAGATCCAGGCTCTCAAGAACGGTTGAAAAATTTGGAGGGAGAGCTGAAAGAGTTTGAATCCAAAGCGGCGGATATGACGGGTGCATGGCAAGCCGAAAAACAAAAGTTATCCCAAGCGCAGGATCTAAAGGAGAAATTAGAAAAGGCGCGTAATGATTTGGCCATTGCCGAACGCACAGGTGATTTTTCTAAAGCAGGAGAGCTGAAGTATGGGCTCATTCCTGATCTGGAAACCAAACTTAAAAACTCAGAGCGCAATGGGAATCATGCCATGGTGCGGGAAGAAGTAACCAGCCAGGATATTGCAGCGGTGGTGTCCCGGTGGACGGGGATCCCCATGGACCAGATGTTGGCCAGCGAAAAAGATAAATTAGTGCATATGGAAGATGAGCTGCATAAGCGGGTTGTCGGCCAAAAGGAAGCCGTGGTGGCGGTAAGTAATGCAGTTCGCCGCGCCCGTGCAGGACTTCAAGATCCGAATCGACCCATGGGATCATTTTTATTCTTAGGCCCCACAGGGGTGGGAAAAACTGAATTAGCCAAGGCGCTCGCCTCATTCTTGTTTGCGGATGAACACGCTATTTTGCGTATTGATATGTCCGAGTTTATGGAGAAACACTCCGTCTCTCGGTTGTTGGGCGCCCCTCCCGGCTATGTGGGGTATGAAGAGGGGGGTGTTCTAACCGAAGCGGTACGTCGTCGGCCCTATCAGGTGATTTTATTTGATGAAGTGGAAAAGGCACATCCAGATGTGTTCAACGTGCTTTTACAAGTGCTGGATGATGGTCGCCTGACGGACGGGCAAGGACATGTGGTAGATTTTAAAAATACACTCATCATTCTGACCTCTAACTTGGGCAGTGAAGTGCTGGCCCATCTGGAAGATGGAGAGAGTACTGAGAAGGCTCGGGAAGAAGTGATGGAAGTGGTGAAGAGAGCTTTCCGGCCAGAATTCTTAAATCGATTGGACGAAATCTTGCTCTTTGGCCGTCTTGCGCGCACTGACATGGGGAAGATTGTGGACATTCAACTGCGGCACCTAGAGACCATTTTAAAGGACAAGAAGATCACCCTTGAGGTGGATAAAAAGGCTAAAGAATGGTTGGCTGAACGGGGGTATGATCCAGTGTATGGGGCGCGTCCCTTGAAGAGGACGATTCAAACCTATTTGCAAAACCCGCTGTCTATGAAAATTTTAGAGGGTGAGATTAAAGAGGGAGATAAGGTTCCTGTATCGACAAATAATAAAGGCTTGACAATTAAGAATTAATTTATTATAACTCCCCAAAATAATCACACAAAGGGAGTTTTTCCATGCCATATAAATATGTGATTTTTCTTTAGACTAGAATTTCGCCGAAACAGGATGAAAAATACCTGCTGTTGGTTGACTCATTCAGGTGTTCTTTTAGTAAGATAGAGACTTTCTCCCAATTTTTTTAGAGCTTCCTTTAAATCTCCTTCAGGGGTTTGATTCAGCAGAGTTTCAATTTTTGCTTGATCATCGGAGGGCAAAAGAGGGGATTCTTTGGCTTGACGAGAGGGCGACTTCTCACATTTTATTTGTTGTACATTGATTTTCTGAAAGGCAGCGTATCCCACAAATTGATTAACTTTCTCTAGAATCATGGGCTGCAAATGATGTGTCATCAAAGCCATACTACCACTTGCAACCGAAAGGTGAAGAGTGGCTCCCGTATTTTTATCTTTGGGGAAGGATATCTTATTGAGTGTTATATGGGTTGCATATTTTTCCCCCATAATAAAGGGCCAGTCATAGAGAAGAGAGGCTAAGAAATTATCTTTTCTAGAAACAAGGCTACGCGTTAATTGATTCGATACTTTGCCCGCTGGCTGAAGGATATGGAAAACAGGTTTTTTATGAACAACCATAATGCGATATGTGGATTACAGAGACAGAGCTCTGAATAGCATGTCTTGCATGAAATATTTCATGAGCAGCCGAGAGAGCAATTCTTGAAGGAAATAAATCAAAAGAAAAAGGACAAGGATGGACAGATCTAATCCTCCCACAACGGGGACAATTTTACGAATACGGTCGGCGACAGGGTCAATAATTTTATGAAGGAACTTATAGCTGGTGTCTATAAACTGGTTTCCTTTTGTAAGAAGATTAAACACCATGAGGAGATGGACAACCACATAGATAATAAGGGCCCATTTGTAAATTTCTATCAGTAAAAGAAAAATCTTTAATAAGGGATAAAAAACTACGTCCATTTTGAGACCTCCATATCTATATTTATACAATACTTATATCTGGTGCGTCTATGGATTTCATGCCGACTACGTTATACCCACAATCCACATGATGAATCTCGCCCGTCACAGCCGAGGAAAGATCACTGAGAAGGTAAAGACCGCTTTTTCCCACCTCGTCCAACAACACGTTGCGACGCAAAGGCGAGTTATACTGATTCCATTTAAGAATGTAATTAAAATCACCAATTCCGGACGATGCAAGGGTGCGTGCCGGGCCTGCTGAGAGAGCATTGACGCGCACGTTATATTTACCGAGGTCGACGGCTAAGTATTTCACGCTTGCCTCCAAAGCTGCTTTGGCCACCCCCATGACATTATAGTGAGGCATTACTTTTTCTGCTCCATAGTAGCTGAGGGTTAAAAGGCTCCCCCCGTCTGACATGAGAGGTAGCGCCCGTCGACAAATGGACGTAAAAGAATAACAAGAAATATCAAGAGCTGTGGCAAAATTTTTTTTTGACGTATCAAAGTAGGGGCCCTTTAATTCTTCCTTATCCGAAAAAGCAATAGCATGAACAAGGAAATCAATCTTGTCCCATCTTTTTTTCAATGTGGAAAAAGTTTTGTCTAGATTCTCTTCGTCTGACACATCGCAGGGAATCAAAAAATCTGACCCGGTAGACTCGGCTAAGGGGCGGACACGCTTTTCCAAGATTTCTCCTTGATAGGTGAAAGCAAGCTCTGCACCTTGCTTGTGTAAATGATGAGCAATGCCCCATGCGAGAGATTTATCGTTGGCAACCCCCATAATGAGGCCGCGTTTTCCTGTCATTATACCGTTTGTCATTTTTTCCTTTTCGCACGCTATAAAACCCGATTTATAGAGTTTAGAATGTTTTTGTCAACGCTCTTTTTTCTCTTCGGGTTTTGGCTTCAGAGTAATGAATAATTTTTGTCCAAAGCGATAAATAAAGAATAAGGTTGTTTTCTTATGTTGAATAGATGTTTTTATTTCTTTTTCAAATTCTTCAATGGAAGTAACAGGGGTTTTATTGATTTCCAGAATGATGTCTCCCACCAACAATCCATTTTTTTCAGCCCACCCACCTTCTTGAGTATCAGAAACCAAAACACCATTGATGGCAGGATTTTCGGCATGGAATCTTTGACGGAATTGCCAGGTGAGGGAAGTCACGCCAAATTCATATTCTTTGGACTCCACATGATCTTTTAGTTCCGTTTTACTGGTTTTAATTGTTTTCCGATAATCCTCATGGCTCTGGAATTCTTGAAGTGTAACGTGTATTGTTTTGTTTTTGCCTTCACGCCAGAGAGAGATGGAAACTTTTTCTCCCACAGCAAGTTGACCAATAATGCGACTCACATCAGGCGCGTCTTTAATTTTTTTATCATTAATTTTAAGGATAATATCCCGAGATTGAATGCCGGCTTGTTTGGCAGGCCCATTATCGGTCACTGTTACAATAAGGGCCCCGTTAGCTTTTGGCAGGCCAAGATTTTCTGCGATCTCATTGGTGACACCTTGCACCATTAACCCAATCCAGGCACGTCGTACCCGACCATAATCAATAATATTCTGGGTAACTTTTCGGGCAATATTTGCCGGAATGGCAAGTCCTACGCCATCACTGCCCCCCGAGGAAGAAATAATACCAAAGTTAACCCCAATCACTTTTCCCTCTACATCCACAAGAGGTCCACCAGAGTTCCCTTTGTTGATAGACGCATCTGTTTGAATAAAATTATTAATAAGGTGTGAGGGGACAATACCACCAAACATAGGATCACTTAAATCTCGAGCAGGAGAGGACACGATTCCTGACGTTAATGTGGGACCTAACCCATAGGCATTCCCAAAGGCAAGAGCCCAATCTCCAATTTTAATTTTCTCTGAGTCTGCCCAAGAAAGAGCCAAGAGTTTTTTTGAGGTGTCTACCTTTAAAACAGCGAGATCTGTACCGGGATCGTACCCCACCAAGCTGGCTTCCATGATCGTTTCATCTGAAAAAGTGATTTTAATTTTGATTGCGTTTTCTACTGTATGATAGTTAGTGACAATGTATCCTCGGGAATCTACCACAAATCCAGACCCCAGTGTGCCGATACGACGGGGATTATTTAAAATTTCATAGCCAAAAATATCTTTACGAGGCATTAATACCATCGTAGCGATGCGGTTTTTTAAGGCTTCTTCATCATTCACTTGTGCCAGGACAGCAACACTAACGACGGCAGGCATGGTTTTTTCACCCACTTTTGAAAATCCTTGCTTTCCTAAATCAGCTTGGGGTTCAAAAGAGATGTTTGTCACAAAGAAAAAAACAAAAAGGGAAACTACTCTAACGATCATGTTTCACGCTATAAATATTGGCTTTAAAATAAATTTATGTCATTAGTTTCAAAAAGACAAGACTTCTTGGGATTTCAACTTAATTAATGTAAAAGTAGATGCAGTTTAACAAGATTAATCTTCCTCAAATCCAAAATATTGTTGCTGTCGCCTCTGGAAAAGGAGGAGTTGGGAAATCTACCATTGCCTATAATCTAGCAGTTGGGATGGCAGAGCGTGGGTTTAAGGTGGGAATTGTCGATGCGGATATCTATGGCCCCTCTCTTCCTCTCCTTGCGGGGAAGCAGCAAAGACCAACCATCAAAGAAGGCAAGTTTGTACCCATAGAAGCACATGGAATTCAGACTATCTCCATGGGGTTTCTACTGGATAAACAAGCGCCAGTTATGTGGCGAGGACCCATGTTACAAACGGCAATCAAGCAGCTATTTATGGATGTGGAGTGGCCAGAGCTAGATTTATTAATTGTGGATATGCCCCCTGGAACAGGGGATGCCCATTTAACCATTGCTCAATCTGTTATGTTGATGGGGGCAATTTTAGTTTCAACACCACAGAATTTATCGCTTGTGGATGCCATCAGGTGCTTAAAAACATTTCAAACGTTAAAGGTTCCAATTTTGGGAATGATCGAAAATATGGCGGGGTTAGAATGCCCTCATTGTGGTCATGATATTGATGTGTTTAAAAAAGAAACGCTTTTAGGATTTTGCCAACAAGAAGAAATCCCTTATTTGGGCAGCATCCCGTTAGATCCAGATCTTGTGCGTCGAAGCGATGGAGGCCAGCCTGCCACACTAGACCAAAATAGCCCTGTCTATAAAAGTTATGCCAAGATTATCAATAATTTTTTAAAAACGTCCCATTTCTAAAAACTTTTGTCTGCGACGGGCCACAAGTTGCTTAGGAGTAAAATTTTTCAAGTCTTTAAGAGATTTTTCAATTGCATCTCCCATCGATAGGATGGTTTCTTTGGGGTTGCGATGAGCGCCCCCTAAGGGTTCGGGAACAATTTGATCAATGAGCTTAAAATCGATCAAGTCTTCTGCTGTTAATTTTTGAGCTTCAGCAGCTTCTTTCTTTTTGTCGGCACTGCGCCAAAGAATAGACGCGCATCCTTCAGGTGAAACAACAGAGTAAATTGAGTTTTCTAACATTAAAATTCGGTTTCCTGCGGCAATAGCAATGGCCCCTCCCGACCCCCCTTCCCCAATAATACAGGAAACAATGGGGACAGAAAGGGACAGGCAGACATCAATGGAGCGGGCAATCGCTTCTGCCTGCCCACGTTCTTCTGCATCTATACCAGGATAAGCCCCTGCTGTGTCCACAAGCGTGATGACTGGCAACTGAAACTGATCCGCCAGTTTCATGAGGCGTTGAGCCTTACGATACCCTTCTGGTCGTGGGGCTCCAAAATTATGATGCATGCGCGTTTGGATATCATGTCCTTTTTCTTGGCCCAATATAACCACAGGCTGCCCACGAAATGTGCCAATCCCCCCCACGATAGCGGCATCCTCTGCAAACAAGCGATCTCCTGCTAGCTCTGTAAAGTTTTCAATCAAAAGCTTGATATAGTCTAAAAAGTGTGGCCTTTTTGGGTGGCGTGCTACTTGGACTTTCTGCCAAGGGGATAGTTTTTTGTAAGTATCCCCGAGAAGTTTGTCGAGTTTTTTTTGCAAAATTAAAACTTCTTCCACGATATCCACATCTTTACTTTCGGACATCTTGCTTAATTCTTTGATTTTTTCTTCTAAATCTCGAATTTGTTTTTCAAAGTCTAATTCGTACATTCTCTATCTTCCTTTATTCTTTGAAGGCAGGCCATTTATGAGTTGAAACAAAATAAATGTCAAGGTGGCTAGAGCAATCATCCAATTTTGCCATAGTCCGAAACTGACACTCCAATAAACGAGACACAGCCCAAAAAGAGCGTAGGTATATCCTCGCAATAAGGAAGGAAGAGAGGAAGCATATTGGGCAAACCGATATAACAAAAAGAATACAAAACAGACCCCTAAAAACCCAAACTCTAGCCAAATTTGAAGAGCCCCATTATGGGGATGGCTTGATAAAATCGTCTCCTTATAACAAACCACTCCTCCCCAAAGATGAGGAGTTTTGGAGACAATTTTATCATTAAAACTAATCTTTTTAAAGTTGGCGAGGGAATGGTGGGAACATCGGTGAGGAGATTCTTTGATGTGTGAGGAGTAATCAAATCCGTGACCCAGCCAAGGTTTTTTTATCACATTTTTAGAGACCTCATGCCAAATCTCCACCCGGTGTTGATAGCTGGTCGGCAAAGAATGAAGATGATTAAACAAAATATTCCGGTTTAAAAAATGGAGGGAGAGGAGGGGGGCAACCAATATATAGACTCCCACTATTCCGAGAAGGGTGGCAGCAAAAGCTTTACGAAAATATCCCGCTGCAAAGAAGATTCCTGCCACCAGAACAGCCAAGCGTGCCGCGCTGGGTTGGGCTTTTATAAGCACAAGAAGAAGCAAAAAAAGAGAGAATAACAGGCCATAAATCTTCCCATATTTTTTCTTGATAAGGAGGGTAAAAGGGAGGAAAAAAAACGTCAAAATAACAGTTCCCCGAATAAAAAGGGTAACATTATAATCTTTTGATCCGGTGTAAAATTTTGAGACCCAACTTCCTCCATAAATCTCGAAAATCAAAAACAAAGCGTAGAAAATATAAGCTTTAAAAAAAAGAGAAACGATCCTCTCTTTTTCTGAAAAGTCTAGGGTTTTTGATCCTTTCAGAGTGAAGAAAACTAAGGAAAGCAGACCAATAAGCTTCAAAGGACGCCAAATGGAGCAGGCCTCATTTTGTAAAAAAGAAAGCATAAAGAAAAGAAAAAAGAATACGAAAAAAAAGAGAGGAAGACTTTTAACGGAAATATTTCTCCACTCTTTATGCCTCACAAAATCTTTGAATGCTGTGAGGCCATTAAATAAGAAAAAAGCTAAAAACAAAGAAACTACAATTCCCTTGCCTTTCAAAACAGCAATAAGAGGAAGTGTGAAAAATAAAAAATAAGTTCCTATAGTTTTACTGCGAGTCATATGGTATGCGCCTTTGTGAAGTCGATGATATGATTTTCCGAGGTTGAACACAAGTTAGTTAGAGGGTGGACTTTCTGCTTCAAAGAGATAGCGCAGAATCCCATCCAGGCGTTGTCGACCTTCTTCTGTTGCCTTGAGGGTTGTGTCAGAAAGTTCGAGCAAGTTTTCTGTAATGAGTTTGTGGATTTTTTTTGTATTTGTTGATTCGGAAAAAGAATATCCCACCTGTTCAGTAAACTCTCTTTGATCTATCCCCTGCTTTAGGCGGAGCCCCATCATCAAGAATTCCTCACTTTTTGTTTTTCCTGAAATGACTCGAACCTCATGAGTGCCATCTTTTTTTAAAGAAACATCTTCCACCCATTTTTCAGGAGATCGATGTCGGCGGATGGCATATTTTTCTCCATCGATGGTGAGGCGGCTATGGGCCCCAGGGCCAATACCGATATAATCATGATAAAGCCAATAAGTCATATTATGTCGGGATTCTTGACCTGGTTTGGCATAGTTTGAAATCTCATACGACTCATAACCATGAGATCGTGTTATTTCTGCTGTGTGTTCATAAAGCAGAGCGCTCTGGTCATTTGTAGGTAGACGAAAATCGCCTTTGTGATAAGACAGGAAAAAAGGTGTACCCTCTTCAATGGTCAGCTGATAGAGAGAGAGGTGTCCATTGGCTAAAGAAATGGCTTCTTCGAGTTCCTGTTCCCATTCTTCCAAGGTTTGGTGGGGACGCGTATAAATAAGATCTAAACTATACCGATCAAATTTTGTACGGGCTGTTTCAATAGCTTTTTTTGCATCCTCCACGGAATGAGTGCGTCCTAAGAATTTTAACCCATTTTCTCTTAAGCTCTGGATGCCCAAAGAAACTCGATTGACCCCAACCTCTGCGAGGGCAGAAAAGTTTTTTTCTTCCACCGACGTCGGATTAGCTTCGAGCGTAATTTCCAAGTCAGGGCTGACGGTCCATGAGTTAGTAATTTTATGGATGAGAGTCTCAACAATTTTGGGTGGCATGAGAGAGGGGGTGCCTCCTCCAAAAAAAACACTCGTGACTATTTTATCAGAGGTTTTATCATGAAATGATAAAAGATCCGCAAGCAGGTTTTTTTCCCAGAGATCAACATCTATAGAGGCACGGACGTGACTGTTAAAATCACAATAGGGACATTTAGAAAGGCAGAAAGGCCAATGGATATAGACCCCAAAAGTTTTATTTTTCAACACAGATCTCTAAGAACTTCTGAAAGGCTATGCGCCGATGACTGACTGATTGTTTCTCCTCCAATGACATCTGAGCAAATGTTTTTTTATGGCCTTGTGGCATAAAAATAGGATCAAACCCCATATTATCTGATCCCCGGGCGGGCCAGACAAATTCACCATCAATTTTCCCTTCGAAAGAAAAAGCCCCCTGTTTGCCAGGAAAGCATAGGGCTATGGAACAAATAAAAGAAGCACGACGGTCAGGATGGCTATCAATAGCTAAAATTTCGTCATTAATTTTTTTCATGGCATGTTGATAGTCTTTTGAGGGGCCAGCCCATCGAGAGGTGAAAACACCAGGCTGTCCTCCCAGGGCACGGATAGACAAGCCCGAGTCATCTGCGAGAGACGGAAAGTTGGAGGCATCTGCACACGCTTGAGCTTTTAGAAGAGCATTGTCTTTGAAGGTTAAGCCAATTTCTTCAGGTTCGGGTAAATTCAGTTCTTGTAACGTGAGAATGCGAAGACCATAAGGAGCGAGTAGATTGGTCAATTCTACAATCTTGCCCTCATTTTTTGTGGCAATAACAATAGTATCTCCACGCTTTAATTTCACCCTATTAACTCTCCGTTAAAGCTTTTAATTGGTGTTCTGTGAGTTCTTTTATACCAAAATGAGCTAATTTTAAAAGAGCTAAAAATTTTTCTTCGGAAAAAGGAGTTTTCTCTGCAGTTGATTGAATTTCCACAATTTTCCCAGTTCCCGTTAAAACAAAATTTGCGTCCGCATCTGCGGTACTGTCTTCGACATAGTCTAAATCTAAAACCGGTACGTCATGATAGAGACCACAAGAGACAGCCGCGAGAGAGTCGGTTAGGGGAAAATGAGAGATAATTCCTTGCTCATATATTTTGTGCAAGGCCTCATGTAATGCTATGTAGGCCCCCGTGATAGAAGCGGTACGGGTCCCTCCATCGGCCTGAATAACATCACAATCTATATGAACTTGACGTTCACCCAAAAGGGATAAGTCAGCAATGGCTCGCAGAGAGCGTCCGATTAAGCGTTGAATTTCTTGAGTGCGGCCTGTTTGTTTCCCACGAGCCGCTTCACGATCGCTGCGTGTGTGGGTCGAGCGAGGCAGCATCCCATATTCTGCGGTGATCCATCCAGAGCCGGTGTTTTTCAAAAAAGAAGGTACTCTTTCTTCCACGCTGGCGGTGCAAAATACATGCGTATCACCTAACTTAATTAAGCAAGATCCTTCGGCATATTTTGCCACGTTTGTTTCAAGTGTGAGAGATCTAAGTTGATTCGGTGCTCTGCCTGAGGGACGCTTCATAAGTTGTAAGCTCGGTGATAGTTGACGTTTGCCGGGTGTATGGTTAGATTTAAGGTATCATTACAGCATTAATCATAAAAGTAAAGATATAACCCAATGAAACTTTTGAATCCACGTTCTTTAGAAATATTGCGCCATGTTGTTGATATGTATGTGGAAACTGGTGAACCCATAGGGTCTTTAACTTTGGCAGAACGTTTAGGTCATCAGCTTTCTTCCGCCACCATTCGAAACATCATGGCGAAGCTTGAAGATCTAGGGTTTCTCTATTCCCCTCACACGTCAGCAGGAAGACTTCCAACGGATGAAGGCTTGCGTTTTTTTGTTCATGGGTTATTGGAATCCAGCGAGCTTGCTTCTGACGATCGATCTTTTATTGAAACGCGGTGCTCGGAAAAAAATTTATCTCTTCCCCAATTATTGGGAGAAGTTTCCACCATTCTTTCTGGTCTCTCCACGTATGCTGGGTTTGTGGTAGTACCTCAAGAAGAAAAGATTTTGCGACATATTGAGTTTGTGCCCTTAGATGATGGGACAGCGCTTGCTATTATGGTGACCCACGACGGGGATGTGGAAAATAGGCTTTTTCAACTCCCACAAGGATTTTCTATTTCCCTCTTAATAGAGGCAGCTAACTACCTAAATGCGCGGCTTGCAGGGCGGACGTTAGAAGAAGCCAAAGCACGTATCGTCCAAGAGCTATCTTCTCATCAAGCTGATTTAGATGAGATCAGTCAGGAAATTGTCAAATCAGGGCTCGCTATTTGGAGTGGTTCTGGAAAGGGTGCTTCTTTAATCGTAAACGGCCAATCCAATCTTTTAAATAATGTGGAACATTTGGAGGAATTGAACGCTATTAAACATATTTTCTCTTTATTGGAAAAGAAGGAAAACTTGATTAATTTGTTGGATGCTTCTATGAAAGGGGATGGGATTCAAATTTTTATTGGTGCTGAAAACGAGTTTTTTCAGCATGTTGGATGTTCCTTGGTGCTCTCCCCTTATGAGAACAAACTGGGAAATGTGATGGGGGCGGTGGGGGTCATTGGACCAAAACGTCTGAACTATGGTCGCGTGATTCCTATGGTAAATTATACGGCGAAAATTTTAAGCCGATTGTTAAGTAAAAAATAAGGTCAAGGAGAATTTTAGATGGAAAATGAGAACAAATCTTCTGAGAAAAATATGAACCAAGAAGCAGAAGAAGTGACAGAAGAAATATCGGCAGAATCGACAGACACTGCAGAGGAAGTCATCCGTCTGAAGGATCAACTTTTGCGCACGATGGCGGAGTTAGAGAACACACGCAAACGGGCGGAACGGGAAAAGGACGATGTTCGGAAATATGCCATTTCTGGTTTCTGCAAAGATTTTCTCATCGTTTTGGATACGTTGGACCGAGCGTTAGAGAGTGTCCCAGAGGCAGAAAAACAAAGCGATCTTTTAAAGAATCTTTGTGAGGGAATCGGTCTCACCCAGAATGAAGCCTCTAAAGCTTTTGCAAAGCATGAAGTGAAAAAACTCAATCCAAAAGGGGAAAAATTTGACCCTAATTTCCATCAAGCGGTGGTGGAAGTCCCGACCGATGCGTATGAGCCTGGTCACGTGGTTGATGTTCTTCAGGTTGGATATGTAATTGGGGATCGACTTCTTCGCCCAGCCATGGTCACCGTCTCAAAAAAGAAAGAATAAAAAGGGGGCTATCATTTCATTTTTTAATTTTGGGATTGACGGCGAAGTCAGAAGAGTTTACACGAAAAGAACTTCTCTGTAAAATATGCAGAATTTTCAGAATAGAAGATAGAGTGTTTCTTCCATGGCGTCTGGTTTAAATTTAATAAAAAAAAGATTAGTTTTTGCCCTATTCATGCAGTTGTTTTTGTATGGATATACATGTACTTCAATGGCAATGGATGTTTGGCCAAAACTTTCAAAAGAAGTTGATAATTGCCAATGTATAGAAGCCTTCAAAATAGCAATTTCTGTTTTTAAATCAGATTCGTTTTATATTTATGAGCCTCCCGTTATTCCCAAAGATATTGATAGTAAATTAGTCCTTGAAACTTTGGAACTAGACATTTCAGGAGGGCATGCTCTTAGGGAAAATAAAGATATTTTTGAAAAAATTCCTAAAGTTTATGAATCTGGACACATCTATTGGCAACGCAAAACAAATCATGGATTGCGTCTTGTACTAGAAGAAGACAGTTATGGTTGGAGAGGATTTCAATATAATCTTTTTGCCCTTAATGAAAAAGTTTCTGTTAAAGAGTTTTTAGAAAAACTTGTGGACCGTACTCAATATAAATCTGAAAACATTCAATTTATTATGGGAGGATGGCGTCCCCCTTTAATTTTTGAAAATAATTACACAAAATGTTTATGGATTATAGATCTGGGCTGTATCTATGATTCTCTGGCAGATTGGAAAGTTTTTTCTATTGAAGAAGGCAGTATAAAGCAATGCTGCCGTATTCATTTTCGTCCAGAAGATAAAAAGGTTCTGAGTCTTCTTCCTCAAGAGGTGGGTCGACTTGATATGCTTCTTAACAAAACCATCGGAAATGGACGTGAAGAAGGTACTTTACAGCCAACAACCAGGTGGTTGATACCAGAGATAAAATATACCCTCGCTAATCTAGCGATGCGGCCTTGGACTCTCAAAGGGAGTGTGAATTCTCGTGAGCAAGTGGATAAAGGACTGAAAAAGTGGGCATGTAAATCAAAATTTAACAAAAAAATATACGAAGATATTTTACAACAATATCTCAAATCTCAACTAGCGTTAGCGCAATATTATCAATCTAATTTTGGAAAAAGTTCTGAAGATGCCCAGGTAATGGCAAAGAACTTTCTTGATATAATGTTTAGGTCCCATTATCACTTTAGGGCTGACAGCTGACTTTAAGGAAGCTAGAGTATAAGAATTGGAGAAGGGTGTGGAGCAGGAGATTGGAAGAGTTTGTATGAACTCAGGTATTTATAAAAAAGATGGATTATTTCGTCAATCCTACGGATTGCCTTGCAATGAAAAACTTATTGGAAGATCTCTATTTGGATCCGCTAGTTTCCCTCACAGAACCTAAAAAGGGGGCTATCATTTCATTTTTTAATTTTTTAAAAAAAGAAAAGATACGCACGAAAGCGGCTGCCAAGGTTTGGTCCTTTGTTTTAGATTCTGGAGAGACAGTTTTAATTCATGCGCGGGAAAGCGCTCGTACCAGCCGATTTCGTCTCAGCTGGTCAACGGAACAAAAAATATTTCTTCTAAGTCACCCTCCTTTTATACAGCAGAGGGAAATCGACTCTTTCTTGATCACCCATCAAGTCTGGATTCAAAGCACCTTAAAAAAAACACCTGAAGACCAGGTTGTGGAGGTGGGAGATACTTTCTCTTTTTTAGGAGAGTCATGGACGCTCAAATTTGATCCTCTGCGCAAAAAAGGAGTCTGGAAACAAGGGCGTGAACTTGTCATTGGCCAAGGGGTTTCTGATGTGAACAAGGCCATCGAACCTATTCTTAAAAAGGAGGCGCAAGAACGATTTAAGAGTTGGTCAGCGCAGTATGCTGAGCAGCTGGGAGCCACGTTTAGTCGCGTTTCCATTCGAGATGGGCGATCGAGATGGGGGAGTTGTTCTGCCTCGGGGACATTGTCTTATTCTTGGCGATTGGGTTTGGCGCCTTTAGAAGTGGCCCAGTATGTGTGTGCGCATGAAGTGGCTCACCTAAAAGAAATGAACCATAGTGCACGTTTCTGGTCTTTGGTGGCGCAGTTAGATCCCTCGTATAAAAAACATCGGGCTTGGCTCAAGAGAGAAGGAGGAAAATTAAAGTGCCTTTCTTTCGTGAACAAAGTCTCTGTATCTTGTCCAGATAATCTAGCTTGAAACTTTATCTCCCAGAATTGACTGTCCCCCATCAATAGCAAAATTTTGACCCGTGATATTTTTAGATCTTTCTGAAATAAGAAACTCGGCCATATGGGCAATATCTGTGGGTTCCACAAAGCGCTTAAAGGGGATGGAGGATGTTTTCGTTTCCATCTCTTCTTGGCTGAGCGCAGAAGGATCATAAATCTTACCGGGGCTGATGCTGTTAACGTTGATGTTAAAAGGGGCAAGCTCAAGAGCCGCTGTCCGCATAAACCCATTCAATCCCGATTTAGAGGTGGCATACGCCGACATGTTCGGAAGTCCTATTGACTCTCCCGCAATAGATGAAATGAAAACGAACTTTCCAAATCCTCTTTTTTTCATAGAGGGGATGCAATATTTAGTAAGTAAAAAGGCGCCCGTAAGATTGGTGTCCATGGTTTTTTGCCACTCCTCAAAGGAGAGAGATTCGATTGGGTGCCAAGGATAAATTCCAACATTATAGATGACCGCATCTATATGTTGATGTGCATCTAGAATTTTGGTTACAGTTGTTTTAATAGATTGTTCGGAGCATATGTCTGCTACATAAACATCTGGAGTGACTTTTAGCTTTGTGCTTAAAATCTTCAACTTCTCTGGAGTTTGACCCATAAGAATCAATTTTTGGTTTTCCATCGATTTGGCACAGGCTTGCCCAATCATACTGGTGGCACCAGCAATCAATATGGTTTTGGATTGATCCATTTTGTATTTTCTTTCTATCTTTTATCCAAATAAGGTTTCAAAAACTTTGCCGTATACCCTTGGGATGTTTTCACAATGTCTTCTGGGGTGCCTTCAGCGATAATTTCGCCACCTTTGTCACCCCCTTCAGGGCCCAGGTCAATAATCCAATCAGCGGTTTTGATCACGTCTAAATTATGCTCAATAACAATCATGGAATTGCCTTGATCCACCAACTCATGGAGGACTTCCAGTAATTTTCGAATATCCTCGAAATGGAGACCAGTGGTAGGTTCATCCAAAATGTATAGGGTGCGCCCGGTGGCGCGCTTGGAAAGCTCTTTGGATAGCTTGATGCGCTGGGCTTCTCCTCCGGATAAGGTGGTGGCTCGCTGACCAATTTCTATGTACCCAAGACCCACGCGCTGCAAAGTTTCAAGTTTATCCCGGATGCTGGGAACAGCTTCGAAAAACTTAAGCCCATCATCCACGGTCATATCCAACACATCTGCGATGGATTTATCTTTATATTTGATTTCGAGTGTTTCCCGATTGTACCGTTTCCCTTTGCATTGGTCACAGGTGACAAAGACATCGGGCAAGAAGTGCATCTCGATTTTGATGACACCATCGCCTTGGCAGGCTTCGCAACGTCCCCCCCTTACATTAAAAGAGAAGCGACCCACGGTGTATCCGCTGGCTTTCGCTTCAGGAAGCTTTGCAAACCACTCTCTCATGGGGGTGAAAATACCTGTATAGGTGGCAGGATTAGAGCGAGGCGTGCGTCCAATGGGAGATTGATCAATGTTGATAACCTTATCAATATGGGCAACACCATGAAGGGTTGTATAAGTGCCCCCTTTTTCCCGCGTTTTATTTAAAATACGGTTTAGGGCTTTATAGAGAGTTTCGTTCACAAGAGTAGATTTTCCCCCTCCAGAAACACCAGTGACACAAGTTAATTTTCCCAACGGAAAATCGACGGTCACATTCTTCAAGTTGTTGGCTGACGCGCCTTCTAAGCGAATAAATTTGCCATCAAACCCTGGTCGTCGCTTTAGGGGAATATCAATTTTCTTTTTTCCCTTGAGATAGGCACCGGTCAGGCTCTTTGGATTGTCGGCGACTTCTTGAGGAGTTCCTTGGGCCACAATCTCTCCCCCGTGTTTTCCGGCGTGAGGGCCCATATCCAAAACATAATCAGCTGCCCAAATCGCATCTTCATCATGCTCCACAACAATGACCGTATTCCCGAGATCGCGTAAATGTTTGAGCGTTCCTAAAAGACGATCGTTATCGCGTTGGTGAAGGCCAATGGAGGGCTCATCCAATACATATAAAACACCGGTGAGCCCTGATCCAATCTGAGAGGCCAATCGAATGCGTTGAGACTCTCCCCCCGATAAGGTGCCAGATGTACGGGAGAGAGTGAGGTATTCCAACCCCACACTTTTCAAAAAATTCAACCGATCCCTGATTTCTTTCAGAATACGGGTGGCAATTGTTTTTTCTTTTTCTGTCAGGAGAGAGCCTAAATCATCGAACCATTTGACAGCGTCTTCGATGGAAAAATCAGTGATCTGTCCAATATGATGATTTTGAATCTTCACACACAACGCTTCTGGCTTTAGGCGATAAGAAGAGCAGATTTCACAACACACACTGCTTTGATATTTTGAGAGCTCCTCACGCGTTCGTTCACTCTCTGTTGATTTCCAGCGACGTTCAAGATTGGGAATGACGCCTTCAAAAGGCTTTTGTAGTTGAACATCTTTTCCATAATCATGATGAATGGAAATTTTTTCTTTACCCGATCCATAAAGAACAATTTCCTGAATAGCCCGAGGAATTTTTTCAAAGGGTGTTAAAATGGACACGTGATAATGCTTAGCCACAGACTCTAGAACTCGAAAATAATATTCTTCAAAGGGGCCAAACCAGGGTTCAATGGCGCCCTCTCTTAAACTTAAGTGAGGGTTGGGTACCACCAAGCTTTCATCAAAAACCAGACGGACTCCCAGCCCATCGCACGACGGGCAGGCCCCAAAGGGACTATTGAAAGAAAAGAGACGGGGTTCTATTTCTTCTAGGGTAAAACCAGATTCTGGGCAGCAAAACTTTTCTGAAAAAAGAGTTTCTTCTTGGGTGTCCACATTTTCAGCAACAGCTAGGCCATCACTGAGCTTTAGGATGGTTTCCAAGGCATCGGCCAGGCGTTTTTCTATTCCTGACTTAATGACCACCCGATCCACAACAACGGAAATAGTATGTTTGACATTTTTATCTAAGGCAGGAATGTCACCTATCTCACAAAATTCTCCGTTGACTTTTAGACGCTGGAAGCCTTTTTTCTTCAACTCGTTAATTTCTTTTTTATACTCCCCCTTTCTGCCTCGAATAAAGGGAGCCATAAGGGAAAGACGGGTGCCTTCTGGGAGGGTGAGCAAACGGTCAACCATTTCTGAAACCGTCTGGCTTTGAATGGGCTTCCCAGTGGTAGGAGAATAAGGAATCCCAATTCTTGCAAATAGCAATCGCAAGTAATCATAAATTTCTGTAATGGTACCAACGGTAGAGCGCGGATTTTTAGAGGTGGTTTTTTGTTCAATTGAAATAGCAGGGGATAGCCCCTCAATAGAATCCACTTCTGGTTTTTGAGTCAGCTCTAAAAACTGGCGGGCGTAAGCTGAAAGACTTTCCACATATCGTCTTTGTCCTTCGGCATAAATGGTGTCAAAAGCCAAAGAAGATTTCCCTGATCCACTCACACCTGTGATAACGATCAGTTGGTTACGAGGCAAATCCACCGAGATATTCTTTAGATTATGTTCCCGGGCCCCTCGAATAGAGATAAATTGAGATGACATGGAAGAACTGTCGTAGATTTTGAGACATTCGTCAACGGTGAAATATTCAGAGGATTAAAGTATATAAAAGTTTTTTGTTCCATAATGTTGCGGTATAGTAAGGGTTGGGTGAAAGAATAAATTATGAATCTTGGGTATAAACATTCAAATAAAAGACACTTATTTTCAGAGGAAATTGTAAATTTCTTTAAATGTCGTTCTTACGAATTTCTAGGCTTTCTTCTGATCCTATTTGGGTTGTGTACTTTGTTAAGTCTAGGGACATATGATAACCAAGATGCTTCTTGGAATACCGTCAGAGAAATCGGTACCCCTCATAATTTTATGGGAAGCTTTGGCTCGTACCTTTCTGATTTTTTCTTACAACTCATGGGTGTATCAAGTTATTTAGTGGCCTCCTTATGCTTTGTCTGGGGGATACATGTTTTACTTTTCCACGAACTTTCTTATTTAAAGTGGCGGTTGGCAGGATTACCGCTCATGCTTTTTTGTTGCTCTGGTGGATTGGCAGGAATGGATTTTGGGTTTTTCATCAAAAGTGGAGGAGGGCTTGGAACAGCGATTCACAAAGGATGCATGTTCTTCTTATCAAAAATAGGTGTTCCAGCATGGATTTTAAGTTTGATTTTAATTCCTCTGGGAATAACTCTGTTTGTGATGATTTTGGGAGTCTCGAAAGAGATGTGGATTTCTTTTGGAAAGATGCTTCTGGGAACGATGGGATGGGTGTTTTTACAAACCAAAAAAATGATTCTCTTTTTTAGACGAAAAGAAACCCAACCCTCTCTTTCTTTTACCTCTCTCACTAAAAGTCATTCAGAAGCGACCCCTTCCGAGATCGAGGCTATTTCTGTGGACTTTGAGAAGTTAAGTGAAGAAATGATTTCTGAAAAAAGGAAACCAAAACTGGTCACTGCTCCGCTGAAATCTTTTTCTGCTACGCGCACAGTAAAGGGATATCAGTTTCCATCCTTAGATTTGCTGCAAAAAGATCCAAATTTTGGGCGGAAGGGAACTGAGCTATCTAAAGAAGTTTTAAAAGAAAACTCGGATCATCTGAAAAGAATTCTAGAGGATTTCGGTGTTCAAGGAGAAATACTGAATGCCTATCCAGGCCCTGTGGTTACTCTTTACGAATTCAAGCCAGCCCCAGGGGTGAAATCTTCACGCATCGTTGGATTGGCAGATGACATTGCACGTTCTACTAGTTCCCATTCCACACGTATTTCTGTGATGCCGGGAGTGAATGCTTTAGGGATAGAAATCCCCAACCCAACCAAAGAGAAAGTCTATATGCGGTCATTGTTAGAAGAAGATCTCTTTAATAATTCTTCTTTCAAATTACCGCTAGCTTTGGGGAAAAATATTAGCGGGGATCCGGTCATCGGGGATCTAAGTCGCATGCCTCATTTATTAATTGCGGGAACGACAGGCTCTGGAAAATCAGTCTCTATTAATACCATGATTATGTCCTTACTCTACCGGCTCTCTCCTGAGGAATGTAAGTTTATTATGATCGATCCCAAAATGTTAGAACTTTCTGTGTACGATGGGATTCCTCATCTTTTAACCCCTGTGGTGACGGATCCTCACAAGGCTGTCATGGCGCTAAAGTGGATAGTACGAGAAATGGAAAGCCGTTATCAAGTAATGTCAAAACTAGGGGTGCGGAGCATTGAGGGATACAATGAAAGAATCGAGCAAGCCCAAGCCAAGGGAGAAGTAATTAAACACAAAATACAAACAGGATTTGATGCTGAAACGGGTAAACCCATGTTTGAAGAGCATGCCATAGAGATGAAGAGACTCCCCTTTATTGTGGTGGTTGTGGATGAAATGGCAGATCTTATGTTGGTAGCCGGGAAAGATATTGAAGCCGCCGTTCAACGATTAGCCCAAATGGCACGTGCGGCGGGAATTCATTTGATTATGGCGACTCAGAGACCATCGGTGGATGTGATTACGGGAACGATTAAAGCAAACTTTCCTACCCGTATTAGTTTCCATGTGACGTCTAAAATTGATAGTCGCACCATTTTAGGAGAACAAGGTGCAGAGCAACTGTTGGGGCAAGGAGATATGTTATATATGAAACCAGGGGGGCGCATTGTGCGTGTTCATGGTCCGTTCATAGAGGATAAAGAAGTAGAAAGAGTGGTTCAATTTTTGAGAACACAGGGAGAGCCTGTATACGAAGAATCCATTGAAGAAGAGGGGTTTGGGTCAGGGACTTTCTTAGGGGAAGATAGTTCGGGGGATGAGCTCTATGATCAAGCTCTATCCATCGTTTTAAGAGAAAGAAAAGCATCTACCAGTTTTATTCAAAGACACCTCCAGATCGGGTATAATCGGGCGGCCCGGATTATCGAAAAAATGGAGGGAGAAGGAGCGATCAGCAAACCCAACCATGTAGGAAAAAGAGAAGTTTTGCTTGATCAATAAATCTCTATTCCTCAGTTGGTTGAGCAAAAAGGACAGAAACTATAGTGATCACCCCAGAAATGCTGAGATAAAATGCCGGAAATAGATCTGTCTTAAAAACACTGGAACAATATAAGCACAAAAAAGGAGCGGTTCCTCCAAATAAAGCTGTTCCTATGAGATAGCTGGATCCAGCTCCTGTTTGTCGTTCGCCGATGGGAAACAACCGTGCTATAAAAGCTGAACAAGGAGCCACGACTCCCATCGCCAGAAAGCTTAAAGTAATACGTCCTACCATGAGAGAGAAAAAAGTTTTTTCTGATAAGAACCATTGCATAATAGGCAGAGAGAAGAACACCAAAAGAAAAGAAGATCCCACCATTAAATTTTTTTCTCCGATTTTGTCCCCCAAATGGCCAAAGAAAGGCAGAACAAGCGCCCAAAAGAGCAGAATGACTACATTATGAGTAAGCATCGTATGGTCATGGACGAGAAAATCTGTGGAGAGAATAGAGTTAATGTAAATAAGAAGGATGTAAAAAGGAATATTGGCCCCAGCTGAGATTCCAACACCACAAAGAAAATTCCTTTTTCTTTTTTTAAAAATTTCTCGCACTGGTATTCGGAAGGAGGAAAGTTTTTTCTTTTTGTGCGAAGCAATAAATTGAGGTGTTTCTTCAAGATTATTTCTAAGTTTTAAAATACAGAGACCTAAGATTGCTCCCAGAATAAAGACAAAACGCCATCCCCATGTGGGATAATAAGAAACAAAGAAAATACCCAGAAGACTGGAAAGGGCAGCCCCTAGGAAGCCTGCAGAAAACAAAAATCCGCTGAAGAGAGACTTAGTATGAGGTTTTGCGTGTTCATTTAGGAAAATGGCGGCACCACTAAAGGCTGCGGCAGCGCCCATCCCTTGGATGGATAAGAGTAAAACCAGTAAAAAAGGGGCCCATAGTCCCAATATTGTATATCCAGGTAAAATACCAATAGAGAGTGTGGGGATAGAGATAAGCAAAACACTTGATATCAAAGAAGTTTTTCTGCCATATTTGTCCCCTATGTATCCAAAAATTATGCCGCCTAGCGGCTTCATAACAAACAGAGCGGCAAAAATTAACAGAACTTTGAGTTGTCTTGATTTTGAATCTACATCAGGGAAAAAAAGAGGCGCCATGAAAGGGGAATAATATCCATACAGGACAGAATCGAAAGTTTCCATTGCATTAATAGAAAGACCTGAGAGTATGTTCTTATATTTTTTAAAGAAATTCATGATTCCTGCGCTAGGTTTCCTTATGCCAGGAGCTTTTTGTGAAGTCAATTAATTAAAATTACTTAAATTACAATTGAGAATTGGAAGGATATATAATTTTTTAGGGATTAAGAGAATCTTATGCTAAAAAGTAAATAGTTTATAGAAAACGGGAGAGGCTATTTATGGTAGAAAAAAGAAAAATAATAAAACCCTTTCCGGAGGGATCAGAGCAATCCGAGGGTTCTCTTAAGAATAAAAACAATCTCAGATTTTTTGTGGATCGTAGTTCAGAGACAGTGGAACGGACCCTTACCGTTATGTACAAGCTTCAGCAGGAAATTAACCAATTGAAAAAGGGGCTTATTAAGGCGGATAATGAATTCCAAGATTTAAGTCATTTTATCCAAGACGACAAAAAGTAAAATAAAGATCCTACCTTGAAAACTTTCACACCGCGTTAACCTTATTAAGGATTAAGAAGGTGTGTAAGCAGAAGGAGATTCATCTTCTTTTTGTCGTACCGTCATGCCTAAGGTGAGCAAAAGTGGGGCGGCAAGACAGATGGAAGAATACGTACCCACAGCGATTCCGATGAGAATAGGAAGGCTATACTCCGAAATTATTTTTCCTCCAAACAAATACAAAAACAATAATGATAATAGGGTAGAGGTAGAAGTCAGGATTGTTCTAGTTAACGTATCATTGATGGATTTGTTAATAAGATCTTCTAATTTTGTTATTTTATATTTTCGAAGATTTTCACGAATTCGATCATAAATAACAACCGTATCATTAATGGAATAACTAATGGTGATCAGAATCGCGACAATGGTAGAAGCATTAAATTCAAGTCCAAAAACAGTATAAAGCCCAAGAACGGCAACCGCATCATGAAGCAATGCAATTATAGCACAAACACCAAAATTCCATTCAAATCGAACCCATATATAAATCATCATGGCGAGAATAGCCCATCCAACGGCCTGAAAAGAATTTGAAATAAGCTCTTCCCCCATTTTAGGGCCGACGCTTTCAATACGACGATATTCCACATCGGTATCAAGGGTTTCTTTTATTTTTTCAATAACGACAAGCTGCTCTTTTTCGCTTCTATTTTTTTGATCCAGGCGAATAAGAAGGTCTTGAGAGGTCCCAAATTCTTGAAGGGAAACGTCACCAATATCAAGGTCATTCAACTGTTGCCGTATTTCAGGCAAATTAATGGGAGAAGGAAATCGCACTTCCATTAATGTGCCTCCTGAAAAATCGATACCATAATTTAGATCGTTTATGAAATAGGCACCGATACAGGCCACAGTAATAAGCCCAGATACGATATAGTTGATAAATCTCATCCGGATGAAGTCGATCTTGAGGTTTGAAGAATTAAATCGAATGCCTGCAAACATGGGATGATCCTTAATTAAATGGGGAGTGTTTGTTGAGGACCGCGCATCTTCAGCCATGACAAAATCAAAAGACGGCTTAAGGAAATCGCAGTGAACATAGAAATAATAATACCAAGGGCCAACGTAACGGCAAACCCGCGGACGGGACCATTCCCAAATTGGTACAGAAGAGCCGCGCCAATAAGAGTTGTGATATTCGAGTCGATAATAGTCGCCATGGCGCGATTGTATCCTGCCCCGAGTGCGGAAAGAGGCGGCATATTCTCCCTGACTTCTTCGCGTACCCGCTCATAAATCAGAATATTAGCGTCGACTGCCATTCCTAAGGTTAAAGCAATTCCTGCGATGCCTGGCAGTGTTAAGGTAGCTCCTAAAAGAGAGAGCCCGGCAAAGAGCAGAACAAAATTCACAAACAAGCAAATGTTCGCGATTGTACCAAAGATAAATCCATAAAAAAGAAACATAAAACAAAAAACGGCAGCAATGGAAATAAGCGTTGCCATCTCCCCGGCCTTAATGGAGTCTGAGCCCAATTCTGGGCCAACAGTTTTTTCCTCTAAAATAGTTAAGGGGGCCGGTAAAGCCCCCGCTCTTAACAAGACAGATAAGTTCCGGGCTTCAATTAAAGAAAAGCGACCTGTGATGACGCCTCTGCCATTGGGGATCACGGAGTTAATAACGGGCGCGCTAATCACTTTTTTGTCCAAAATAATGGCAAAAGGTCGCCCAATATTCGCCCGAGTTACTTCTGCGAATTTGCGAGCTCCTATGGCATCAAAGCTAAAGGTAACTTGAGCTTCTCCCTGAGAATCGACTCCAGCATTCGTTAACATCTCACCACCCACCTCTACGGTTTTTTTGACCAGATAAGAGATATGGCTTTCGTCATTGGATCCAGGAACGATTTCGTATCCAATAGGGATCGAGCGTCCACGAATGGTTTCTGGGGTTAGTGTGGGGTGAAGTAATTGAAAAGTTAACTTAGCTGTTTTACCCAAAAGGTTTCTGACTTCAGAAGGATCTCCAACCCCAGGTAGCTGAACCAAAATTCTATTTTTGCCTTGCTTTTGAATAGAAGGTTCTTTTGTACCCATTTCATCGATGCGACGACGCACGATTTCAATAGATTGGGTAATGGCATTTTCTTCTTTCTCTTGAATAAAGGAAGGCTTAGGGGTTGCGCTGACAGATCCCGTAGAGTCTACCTCTACAATAATATCGGGAAAGCGCCCTCGAATGATGCTCTGCGCCAGTTCGGTATCTTTCAAAGATCTGAGTTTAAAACGAAGGACATTCTTGGAATCTAATTTGAGGTCAAAGTAACCCAAGCGTTTTTGGCGGAAAGCACGACGGAGCTCATCGATGAGAGTCAGCAGACTATTGCGTGCAATATCTTTTAGGTCTACCTCTAAAAGAATAGAAGATCCTCCCTGTAGGTCAAGACCCAAAGACAGTTGAGATTGAGGGATAAAACTAGGTATCTTTTCTAAAACAGAGTGCGGCAAGAAATTTTGCAACCCAAACCAAAAGCCTACAAAACAGATGCCTAAAACAAGAGTGACACGCCAACGCGTTAGATGTTGCATCTTTGGTTAATACCTGATTGAATTATCTTTTCTTTTTTTCGATCACGGTGCTTTCGGTGATATTATCGGCTGAAAGTAGGGTCGATACCATTTGTTTCGCAACAGAAACATTTGTGCTAGGGGCAATAGAAAGCTCAAGTTCGCCTTCTGACACCTTTAAGACTGTTCCTATCAAGCCACCATTCATGACGACTCGATCTCCTTTTTTTAGACCAGAGATCATGTTTTGATGTTGCTTCGCTTTTTTGCTTTGGGGGCGAATAACCAAAAAATACATGACGACAAATATTAAGACGAGAGGCAAAATGCTCATAAAGTCGAAGCCGGGTTTCATTGATTTAAATCTCCAATTTATTTAATTTTTAATACGTATCATGTTTAACAACACCTCTCAACAAAAATTGTGAGGGTTTCTAGAAAAAAGAGGTATATCCTCTAATGTTTTAACAATAAGTATATTTTTTAAACCCCTTCAGGAAAGGCTGAAGAATGATGGTCTATAATAAGCCACCTACCCTTCTCTTTTTTGTATGTGAAGCTGAAGCGAGCAAAGATTTCAATCTCTTCCTCTTGTCGTAGAAAAATGAATTTATAGACGCCGGTATTGATGGCAACATCTCCATAGGAACGCGAATACTGATTTATGACCACTCCATGTAAGTCTGGGAAACTTAAAAAGAATTCAAAATATTCTTTTCTTTCCACAGGTGTTTTATGCAGTTTGTTGCGCAGAGTGGGCATCAAGGCAGCTTCTTCCGCATAGAGAGATAAAATACCGGATAAATCTTTGCGGGCTAAATGATCCAGCCACACAGCTGGTAAATCTTTTATTTCGTTCATCACGTTTCCCTTATTTGAGGATTATTCACGCATAGCATTGAGGAGAAGCTCCGTATTATGGTTCATCATAGCGATATAGGTGGGGGCATCTCCATCTTCCTCAGAGAGCGCGTCTGAATATAAAGTACCCCCAATTTTTGCGTTTGTTTCCCGACTAATTTGTTGAATCATTTTCGGATCAGAAATATTTTCAACAAAAATAGTTTGAATCTTTTGTTCTTTAATTTGCTTGATTAAGTTGATGATGCTTTGCATTTTGGCCTCTGACTCGGTACTAATCCCTTGGGGGGATAAAAACTGGATCCCATAAGTATGACCCAAATATCCAAATGCATCATGTGCTGTAATAACTTTGCGTTTTTGTGGGGGGATTTGATCAAGTGTTCGACGGACTTTTTCATCCAAGGTGGTTAGTTCTCTTAAATAGTTTATTGTGTTCTTCTCATAATAAGAGGCATGGATGGGATCTATTTTCTTTAGAGCATCGGCAATATTACGCACGTAAATTTTAGCATTGGGAATGCTATGCCAGGCATGGGGATCTTTAATAATGGTCCCCTCAAACACCAGGCGCGGATGAATGTATTCTGTGCACACCACTACTTTTCCGTTGTATTGAGCCGACTTTATTAGTCTTTCAAACCAACCTTCAAATCCTAACCCGTTCATTAGAATTAAAGATGCTTCTGAAATTTTCCTCACATCTGATGGCCGAGGTTCATAGACGTGGGGATCGCCATTGGAAGGGACAAGGGTGTCAACTTGCACGCGATCTTTTCCTATTTGACGGGCAAGATCCTGCAGTACACTAAAAGTCGCGAGGACTTTTATTTTAGGGGGAGAGCTAGCATAAGTAACAGTGCTACAGAATAAAAAGAAGAGAAGGGAAAAGAAAAATCCGATCATTTGTTGACTGTTAAATAATAACGCATGCTGCCTTGTGGACCAGCGATAAGGGATAGAATATAAAAAACACCACTCACAAGGACAATGGAAGGACCAGATGGCCAGTCTTGATAGTAGGAAAGTAATAACCCTATGGCTCCGGAAAGAAGCGCGATGAGAATGGAAACGGCAAACATATTCCAAATTTTTTGGGCCCAGAATCGTGCTGTTATAGCGGGTAACATCATAATACCCAAAGAGAGGAGAGTTCCTAAGGCTTGAAATCCTGAAATCAGATTGAGCACAACAAGAACAAGAAGAAGAGAGTGATATCCCCCGCCTTTACCTCCGCTTGCTTTAAAAAAATGGGGGTCAAAACATTCAATAAGAAGGGGCCTCATAATGGTGGCTAAGAGGATAAGAGTCAGAGTTGTAATAATGCCCATCAGAACTAAAGAAACAGAATCTACTGCTAAAGCTGATCCAAAGAGGATGTGAATAAGATCCACAGAGTTATGTTTTAAAGAGATTAACAAGACACCCAAAGCCATCGCAATAAGAAAAAATCCAGCGAAACTAGCATCTTCCTTTAAGTCTGTGTATCGGGAGACGAGTCCTGATAACAGGGCCACAATGAGACCGGCTATAAATCCTCCAATGCCCAATATGGGTAAAGAAAGGCCGGCAATCATGTATCCAATCGCCGCTCCTGGTAAGACAGCGTGAGAAAGGGCATCTCCCATAAGACTCATGCGCCGAAGTACAAGAAGCACACCCACAGGTGCAGAGCCAAGAGCAAGGCAGATGCAACTAATAAGGGCGCGCTTCAAAAAACTATACTGCAGAGGTTCTGTAAGAAAATCCATCATGTTAAGTCAACAGGTTCTGAAAAGCTTGATTAATATTTTTAGGGGTTAAAACAAATTTGGTCGGTCCCCATCCAATGCATGATCGTCCTAATAGTAGTGTCTCAGGAAAATGTTTCTTTACCAAATCTAGATTATGGAGAACAACCAAAATCGTTTTTCCTTTTTTATACCACTCTAAAATAATATTGATGAGGTGATCACACGTCTGAGAATCAATGGCTGTAAAGGGTTCGTCAAGAATGATAAGAGAGGCATCTTGTATATAAATGCGGGCAAAAAGCATACGTTGAAATTGTCCTCCCGATAATGTGTCTATCCTTCGCTCTTCACATTTTAGCAGACCCACTCTTTTAAGGGCTTCTGTAATCAGCTGGTGTTCTGTTGTGTTATATCCCCTAAAAGAACCAAGTTTTGGCCATAGGCCCATGCCGACTACTTCTCGCACGGTTAGCGGAAAGTTTTTATCTACATCGCTTTGTTGGGGCAAATACCCAGACTCACAGATACGCTCACAATTGTGTGTAATGGAACCCGATTCTATTTTAACCTGATTTTGAATGGCTTTAACCAGCGTACTTTTGCCGCCTCCATTAGGGCCAATGATGGCTGTTAAAGTGTTGGGTTGGAAAGTGCCTGAAACATTGCTGAGTGCCTTATTTTTTCCATAAGAGACCGAAAGATTTCTAATTTCTATTTTTTTCTGATGAGGATGAAGAATCATTGATTTGCCCACAAAATGAGAACCCACAAAAGAAGAATCAGTGGGCTAATGAACAACAAACGATACCAAAAGCTATGGAAAAAGGGGGACATAAGATTAAGCCTTTTTAATCTTCTTGAAATCTTTAAGAACAGAAGATAACACTTCTTCAAGCCTCTTTACCAGGTCATCAGAAAGATCTTTTTCCCGGTCGATCTGCTCGAGAAAAGAAGAATGTTTTCGACGAACAACGTCAAAGAGATATGTCTCAAAATCTTGAACTCGGTCAGGAGATAGGCTATGTAAAAAATCATGAACTCCAGCATAGAGAGTAATAACTTCTTCTCCCAAAGAAACAGGAGCATACTGGGGTTGCTTCAAAAGTTGAGACAGAAGATCTCCTCGTGTCAACAGAGCGCGGGTTTTTTCATCAAGATCTGACGCAAATTGTGAAAAGACTGCCATTTCACGATATTGCGCTAAGTCTAACTTTAACGTACCCGATACTTTCTTGATCGCCTTCGATTGGGCGGCAGAACCAACTCGGCTTACGGAAAGACCAACATTAATGGCAGGACGGAACCCTTTATAAAATAAATCTGTTTCTAAGAAAATCTGTCCATCTGTAATGGAAATGACATTCGTGGGGATATAGGCAGAAACATCTCCCTCTTGAGTTTCGATAATAGGAAGGGCAGTTAAAGACCCCCCTCCTTTCTCATCATTTAATTTGGCGGCACGCTCTAGAAGACGGGCATGCAGGAAAAAAACATCTCCTGGGAAGGCCTCTCGTCCCGGAGGGCGCCTTAAGAGAAGAGACATTTGACGATATGCAACCGCATGCTTAGAGAGGTCATCATAGGCAATGAGGGCATGCATACCGTTATCTCGAAAATATTCTCCCATGGCACATCCAGCGTAGGGCGCAAGAAACTGGAGAGGGGCAGGGTCAGAAGCTGTGGCAGCCACGATGATCGAATACTCTAACGCTCCGCGATCTTCGAGGATTTTGACCAACTGCGCCACAGAAGATCTTTTCTGACCAATGGCCACATAGATACAGTAAATGTGATCGCTTTTGTTCTTAGAGTTATTATATCTTTTCTGATTGAGCATGGTGTCAATGGCAATGGATGTTTTGCCGGTTTGGCGATCCCCAATAATAAGTTCTCTCTGTCCACGCCCAATGGGAACTAAGCTATCGATGGATTTGATCCCTGTCTGAAGAGGTTCTTGAACGGACTTGCGATCAATGATACTGGGGGCTTCTTTTTCGATGGGCGTCATCTTTACGTTTTTTAGGGGACCTTTTCCATCAATTGGATTTCCTAAAGCATCTACAACGCGGCCTAAAAGCCCCATTCCCACGGGGACTTCCATGACAGATTGGGTAGCTTCTACCATTGTCCCTTCATGGACCGAGCGTGTTTCACCGAAGATGACAGCTCCCACCGTATCTTCATCTAAGTTAAGGGCCATACCCTCGATATCATTTTCAAACCTCAATCGTTCTCCTGCCTTGACGGAGGTAAGTCCATAGATTGTGGCAATACCATCTCCTACAGAGAGTACTTTGCCCACTTCTTTCAAATTGGTTTTAGTATCAAACCCTTTGATTTTTTCTTTTAAGATATAAGAAATTTCAGATGCATTCAGAGTCATATGTTTCCTATAGACTATTTCGCATATCTGCCAAAGTCTTTTTTAAAGAGGAGTCTAAATAAAAATCGCTTGTTTCCAGTTGGAATCCCCCCAAAATGGTGGGATCTATCTCAAAGATGAATTGAGCTTTTTTCTGTATCAGCTTTTCAAGTTTTTTAGATAAAAGCTCTTCCATAGACTTGGAAATATCGTAAGAGTGGGCAACAGTGACCGTTGCTTTTGTTTTACCCAGAGAAGCATATAAAAGCTCTTCATAATGATTAGTAATTTCTTTGAGGTGAGAGATCATTTTGTTTTCTATGATTAATCTTAGAAAAAAGAGCACACTTTTCGGAGTTTTAGATATAGAGAAAAAAACCTCTTTCTCTTCTATGGAAAACATGGGACTTACAAGAAATGAGTAGAATTTAGGTGCTTGATCAATCATAAAAACAATTTTTTGAAGGGCAAGAAGGTATTGCCGTCTGATCTTTTCTTTTCTTTCGGATTCAAAAAAAGCAAGTGCCAATATTCTAGAAATCTTGTTTTTACTTGTTTTCATGCAGTTTTTTATTACCTTCTGGATCTACCCAGCCAATGTTACCATCTTTTCTCATATAGACCAAATTCAGCTGTCCATGAGACTTGTTCTTGAAAAGAAAAGCATGAGAATCAGACAGATCCAAGCGCATGATTGCCTCACTGACTGACAAATGGGGAATATAAGTTGTCGTTTCTGCAATCACAGCCGGTTGATCATGCTTGTGGGTTTCTTCTTCTTCCTCAAAATTCCGATAAGAATTACCCAACACATATTGCATGGCCTTTTCTTCTTTTGAAACATCATGATTAGAGTGATGGGCTTTTAAGCGCTCTTTGTATCGTCTTAGTCCTTGTTCTAATGTGCGGATGGCCTGGTCAAGAGCTAAGTACGCTTCATCCGCTAAATCAGAAGCCCGTACAATAATATTATGTCCAATATGAACTTCAAGGTTCAGAGTGATGAAATGGTTTTCTTTTGAAATGGTCACATGAGCATCTACGGCGTGGTCAAAATATTTATGGACAACTTTAGTCAACGCAAGCGTTATTCTTTCCTTTAAGGATTTTCCTGGGTCGAACTGTTTGCCTGTAATTGTTATTTGCATTATCCCTCCTTTTTATTTTTTGATACGAAATGATTTTCCAAGATAAACACGCTTGGCTTCCTCGTGTGCACTCAATTGTTGAGGGGTTCCTTCGGTTAAAATCTTTCCCTCATTCAGAATATAGGCACGATCCACAAGATCTAAGGTTTCGCGCACATTATGGTCTGTGATCAAAACACCAATGCCCCTTTCTTTTAAGTGCAAGATTAAAGCACGGATATCTTGAATGGCAATGGGGTCGATTCCTGCCAGCGGTTCGTCAAATAAAATAAACTGAGGCGACGTTGCCAAGGCGCGTGCGATTTCTACCCGGCGGCGCTCTCCTCCGGATAAAGCTAAAGCAGGCGCATGCCTGAGATGAGCAATAGAAAATTCCGCTAATAAAGAATCGAGAGCTTTGTTTCTTTTTTCAGGAGAAAGATCTGTATTTTCAAGGGCAACATTAATGTTATCTTCCACATTAAGTCCGCGAAATATGGAGGCTTCTTGAGGTAAATATCCAATCCCCAGTCTGGCGCGGCGGTACATAGGAAAGGGTGTAATGTCTTGATTGCTTAAGATGACCTTACCACCATCTGCTTTTATCAGACCACATAAAATGTAAAAACAAGTCGTTTTTCCTGCACCATTTGGGCCCAACAGTCCCACAATTTCGCCTTGTTTTACATGGATAGAGACATCTTGTAAGATTTTTCTTTTTTTATAAATCTTGGTGAGATTCTCTCCTGAGAGTATATTTTTTTTTGTGCTCGACATTTTTCAGAAAAACCCTAGGAACTGCTTAAAATCTACTCAAAAATACCATAAAATTAAAAATCCTACAAAATGTTTTGATACTTTTTAATCAGGCTTATAAAGAGGCTACATGGCAATGTGGGGGGAACTCTAACTGAGACCACATATTCTTTACATCAAAGAGGCAACAAGGATTTTTCCCAAGAGAAGCTAAGGCCGCAGAAGATAAAGAAGAGAACGAGGTATGATGAACAGCTCCCACAATACAATCATAGTGGTTTTTTGGTAGATCTTCTAAAGAACGCAAGGTTAGTCCATAAAGCTGAAAAGCTTCGGCAGGATCTGCAAGAGGGTCAACAACATCAATTGTGTGTCCCAACGCTTCAAGATGTTTTATGAAGGGAGCAATTTTTGTATTTCGAAGGTCCGGAACATTTTCTTTGAACGTAAGCCCTAATACTAAAATAGAGCTTTTTTTCTTGTGCAAGGAGGCGTGGCACTGGGCGGCTAGAAAGCCAGCCATCTGGTCATTAACATATCGTCCTGCCAAGGTGATGCGGGGGCTTACCTTTCTTTTTTTAGCATAGGAAGCGAGATAGTAGGGATCAACACCGATACAATGGCCGCCCACCAGCCCTGGGGTAAAAGACAAAAAATTCCACTTTGTTTGAGCAGCTTTTAAAACATCATAAATGGAAATCTGGTCTGCATGGAAAATCTGTGTGAGTTCATTCATAAAAGCAATGTTAATGTCCCGTTGAGTGTTTTCAATGACCTTAGCCGCTTCTGCAGTTTTGATATTTCGAGCAACGAAAACCTTGGTAATTTTTCCGTAAATTTCTTTTAAAACATCTTCCACGGCAGGCGTTTGACCGGCAACAACTTTTGTAATTTTATCAATTGTATGGAATTTGTCTCCTGGGTTAATGCGTTCAGGAGAATAGCCAAGAAAGAAGTCTTTTCCACAGACTAAACCAGAAGTTTTTTCAATAATTTTTCCACAAAAATCTTCCGTGACACCAGGATATACTGTGCTTTCATAGACAATGATGGCATTTTTAGAGATAACACGGCCCAGCATTTGAGAAGCTTTTTTCAGTAAGCCTAGGTCAGGTGTATTTTTTTTAGTTACCGGAGTTGGTACGGTGACGATATAAACATCATGTTGGTTGATAGAAGAGACCTTAGAAGTAAAGTCGATTGTGGAATGCTGAAGATCAGCAGAGGATATTTCTAAAGTGCGATCATGTCCGGTTCTTAATTCATTTATTCTTGCCGTGTCGATATCAAACCCTGTGGTCGGATAGTGTTGAGAAAGTTTAATAGCGAGGGGAAGTCCCACATATCCAAGGCCTATAATGCAAATTTTCATGGGATTTCTATAAACTCATTTTTTCAATTTTGGTTTCAATCAACGTGGTATCCGTCTTGCGACCCAGCGTTTTTTTTAGATCATTTTCTGCGCGAGCACAACAATCCTCCAACATTTTTTTTTCTATTTTCGTTATATACTTTTCTTTGATTGCTTCCATTTTATGATGGAGTGTGTCTTCGCATTTTTGGTGTAAATTTTTAATATTGCCCCTGAGGATTTGTTTTTTTCTGTCGATCTCTTTTAAAGTTTCTGTTGTGAGGAGAGAAACTTCCTGCTCTTTTTTTGCGAGATTGTTTTTCTCTTCTAAAAACAACATATTGGCTTCTTCGTAAAGAGCACCTACTTCTGATATTTGTCGGGCAATTGCCTCTTGGCGCGTTTTCAGTTGTTGATTAAGCTTTTTTAAAATGCGGGTGGAGAAGGTTCCCACCAGCAAAAGAAAGGAAATGAGGATCCAAAAAGAAGGGTCTTGTAAAAAGAGAAAAGCCATCAGTGTTTTTCCTCTTCGTGTGAAGGGAGAATCGGTGTTTCTAAAACTTTGTGAACAATCAAATTTGTTAAGTCTTTTTGTTTTTTAGACAGTTCTTTTTCCACTTCTTGCATGTGGGCTTCTATTTTCTTCATAAAATCTTCTAATGATTCTGAAGCTTTTTTTTCTAATTTAAGTTCCTCTTCTTCCAATACTTGGCTACACTCCTTTTGAGTCTGGGCGAGCAACTCAGAAGATTCTCTCTGACTTTTGGTAGATAAAAGTTCAATCTCCGTCTCTAATTGCTCAATTTTTTTTCTAAATTGCTCAATTTCTTCTAGCTTTTCTTCTAGAAGGCCCCGTCTTTTTTGATAGATCCTGCTAATCCGAGGGACAACAAGCCAATGGATGCAGACATAGAGCAGGCCAAAGGAAACAATAAGCCAAAAAAGCTGAGAAGGGTAAACACTGATGTCAAGCTGGGGCACGTTCGATTCCGGAAAAGAAATAAAACTATTTAAAAAGAATTAGAAAAGCGACTAAAAGGGCAAAAAGAGCCACCGCTTCCGTGAGTGCAAACCCAAGAATTCCAATAGAAAAAACATCTTTCCGTGCTTCTGGATTCCGAGCAACAGATTCAATAAGGGTTGCGAAAATTTTACCAATGCCCAAGCCTACGCCAAATAAAGGCAATACGGCGATAGCGGCTCCGATCATTTTTGCTGCTTCTACTTCCATTTTTCTCTCCTTTGAAGACGAATTTATCACGAATGCAAATGAATGGCATCATTTAAATAAAGACACGTTAAGACGGTAAATACATAGGCCTGCAAAAACGCGACTAAAAATTCAAACCCAATGAGGATGGCATTCAGGATAATGGTGGAAACTCCAAACAATCCTAAGCTAATGGTAAAGAGAGCAAAAACTTTAAGCATTGTATGGCCTGCCATCATATTAGCAAAGAGACGGACAGAGAGGCTGACGGGGCGCGACAAGAAAGAAATGAGCTCAATAGGTACTAAAAGAGGCGCCATGATCAGGGGTGCTCCTTCCGGGAAAAATAGTTTTAAAAACTTAGCCCCGTGGGTGGCAATTCCCACAAAAATGATGACAAGAAAAACAAGGGACGCCAATCCAAAGGTTAAAATAAGCTGGCTGGTGAACGTAAAGCCATAGGGAATTAGCCCCAACAAGTTTCCAAATAAGACAAATAAAAAAATAGAAAAGACAAATGGAAGATATTTTTTACCCCTTGTGCCGGTACTTTCTTCTAAAAGGGTTGCAACGAATTCGTAGGAAAGTTCGACGAGAGACTGGAATCTTCCCGGAATGGCCTTTGGGGCACGCAGAGCTAAAAAGACGAGTGTTAAAATAGAAAAAACCGCTAACACCATAAATAAAGCAGAATTGGTGAAAGAAAGATCAATATTTCCTAAATGAATAGGAAGTAATGTTTTTACTTCAAATTGATGTAACGGACTTTCCACTTAAAATTCCTCATTTCTTCCCAAGGCCATACCCCACCCTACAGAGCCCTCGGTAGACATTCAAGAGGCCTGCGGCAGATCCTAAAAAAAATCCAATGATCAATCCCCAATGTGGGGTGTGGAAGAAACGGTCAAACAACAAGCCTCCACCGGTACCTACAATAATGGCTCCCACCATATCGCTGCTTGCTTTCCAAGCCATACTTTTAAAAGAGGGAGAGTGGGAAGAGGTCTCAGTTTTAGGCGCGATCTCTTTTTTTAGGCGCCGATGTTGTTCTTGTATCTTTTTTATTTTCATCGTTTTGTCCAAAGGTTTCAAGAGGGTTTCCCCTCTTTATATGCTGCAAAGCCTCTTCTATAACAAGCTTTAATTTATCCCAAGGCATAAGCCCCACAATTCTTTTTTGTCCAATGATTATGAGGGGAATGGCCTGGATGTTTTGTTTCTGTTCCTCAATAAGACGTTGCTTAATGATTCTATCTTCAATTTCTCTATTTTTTAACGCTTTTTTTATTTGTTTGTGTGACATGCCTTGTTTTTCTAAGAGGACTCCCAGTTGTTTAAGGGGGTCTTTTGAGAATAGCCATTCTTTCTGATGTTGATAGACAAACGTATTGAATTTCTGTGGGTTAGGGCTGTGGCTTACGAGGACGCAAGCTTTAAGATCAATGGCATTAAAGGGTAAGTTTATGACGGTCAACATGGCTTTTCCAGTTTTAATATAGTCGCGATGGAGTTCTGGAAAAATTGTTTCTGAAAATTGAGAGCAAATGACACAAGTAGGGGAGGCATACTCAGTCATTTTTAGGGGAGCTCTTCGGTTTCCATATATAACCTGACCACATCCTGTTGTAGCATCAGATGTTAGAGCAATTAGAAACGTAAAAAATAGAACAAGAGCGTGTTTAATCATATGGTTTTAATCGAAAAGTAACTTAGACAAAGTATCCCAAGATACGCTTTTATGAGAGGATTTTAAAGGTATAAAAGCGTCTATCCAAACATTCTGTTTCTAGGATCCTGCCAGGGCCTTGACATTCTTTTCGGGGTAAGATGAGATCCTTGTAAACTTAATTCAATGGGGTTGGGATGATTTTTAATTGTCTCCTCAATCTCCTTAAGAAGAGGGGAAATATATTTTTTATAAGCGTGTACAGAACTAATGAGCCCGGCTCTGAAGAAGACAGCCTCAGGATCTCCTCCGGCACCAGACAAAGAGAATGTACGACGCAATATGCGCATAACATCTTTAAAGTTTTCTTCGCTATAGCGGCCATCTAAGAATGTATATGACAAGATGTATTCCATTAAGAATGGCTTAATAATCTGTTCGTGCCAGTAGGTTTGCCCCACATTTCCTTTGCGCACATTTTGGTGAGAAGCGGTTCTAATAGTTGAGAACAGATACATGCGCAATAGATCTTTACCCACACTGCGGGGAGCCTTTAGGGCGATGGCAAACGTTTCAGCATCGATGAAGACAACATCCAACTGCTCATTTTCAAAAATATTATTAGAATGCATATCTCCATGGACGGCCTTAGACATTCCGGTGAGGCGTCCTTTTTTATCCCGCGTCATATATGTGGCATGAAGTCGACCCACTTGTCCCCCTAAAGAAGCCATAGCATGCCGAGCAATGGTGAGTGCTTTGCCATATGCTTGGGGATCTGTCAGTGTTCCGTCTTGATTTGCTTTGTAAGTCTCGGAAAAATTCTTGAGAATATGAAAGATAGATTGGCCTGGGGAGAGCGTGAGAACGGCCAAATAATGGGTTTTTCCGCGATGATCTTTGTAAAAGAACGAGACTTCATCTAAAGCGATGGCAGGGAATCCCTTCGGGCGATTGGGGTTGGCGAGATTGTATTGCCCCAAAACGCTTTCTTTAACTCGAGTCGTGTTTTTTATTTCCTTTTCCCCTTTGCCCAATTCTTTCACATAGTAAAGGCCATCAAAGATTTTGAATCCTCTCTCTCTGTCTTTGGGGTCGTCGCAATAGGTATTTCTAGAGACCAAATATGTCTGAATAGTTTGGCTTCCTTTGTCTGTTTTAGAGACGGCCGTATAGCACTCTTTAATCTCTTTGGATGTACCTGGAATTTTGTTTTGGGCTGCTAAAATGCCAAGAGCCTTAATCACCCCATCCGGACTCAGGCTTGAGGTGCCATGATCCTCTTTTCCAAGTGTGCCAGCGGTAGAGATAACCCGTGCGGCATCAATAATGACGGGCACAATGAGTTCTGGGGCGTCAGGGTTGTATCGGGTTCCCAAAGAGGCAGCGATCGCGTTAAGGGAGTCTTCCGTGCAATGCTTTTTCTGTAAGCAGTGTTCCACAAAGTTTCCGCTATATTTAAATTGGCCTTTTGGTCTAATCCCTTGCTTAACGATACAACACATGCACGCACTCTCTTGGTTATTATCCCAACGACGGGCATTACAGCTTGTGCTGCGTGTTAAGGTTTTAACCTTGCCATTAATATTGACGAGGGAGCTCCCGGGCTTAAAGGGATTTATAATCCTTATAGTTAGCCCTTCGAAAGAAAAAGCAAAACAGATAAGACCGATATAAAATGAAAACCGAAACATGTAATCCTCCCTAAACTACTAGATTAAGTGTAACAGAAAAAAAAAGAAAAAAAATGGTTTTTTAAATCGGCTACCATTTATTGTGAGAGTTGTGTGAAGCCTGAATTGAGTTTCTAAATCCTTTTAGAATATCTCCCACGTCGGAGACTATCGAGTATAAATCTTTAGTCCAGACGGGAGCGGTTTTTTCCTGGATCATGGTGTCCATAAGAGGGATAAGAGGGTCCCAAAACCCGTCTTGATTTAAGAACACAATGGGTTTTGTATGAAGGTCAATCTGTTTCCAAGTGAGCACCTCAAAAATCTCATCTAAAGTACCTAGTCCTCCTGGTAAAACAAGAAACCCATCGGCCTCCAGAAACATTTTTTTCTTACGAGAGTGCATACATTTTTCAATTCTTAGTTCTGTGATATTGAGATTTAAATCTTCGAAATCTTCCAAGTATTCTGTCATAACCCCGAGAACCTGCCCCTTTGCTTCCATACAAGCGTCAGAGACAATTTTCATAAGGCCCGTATCTCCTCCTCCATACACAAGCCGAATGGATTCTTTAGCCAACAGATGTCCCACTTGTTTTGCCGCTTCTTTGTATTTGGGGGCGACCCTATCTGAAGCGCTGCAGTAGACGGCAATCGATTTGATAGTCATGCAAAGTTTTCCTTACTTTTAAGTAAACCACAGAATTAAAAAAACCGAAAGATTAGATCATCTCGCTGGAAAAAACAGAGGGAGAGCTGGCTGTTTTTAACCAAATGGGCAAGAGATTGATGAGAGGGGCAGGTAATAAATTTGATCGAGAAAGATCAGGCAGAGGAACCCATTGAAAGCGGACCTTGTCTTTTTCAGGTTCAGGAGGCAATTGAAGATTTTTTAGGGCAGGGCAGGAGGCTAGAAAGCAAAAATTATACTCGTGTGTATGACAGATCTGTAAGCTGTTATTGGGAACAAAAGAGTATTCTAAGACGCCAATAAATCGGTCTACTTTAAAGAGAAGGGATGTTTCCTCGATCATCTCGCGCACAAGGGTCTGTTCGGCAGATTCCCCCTCTTCAATGTGGCCTCCGGGCAAGTAGACATAGGGATGGGTAGCGCGAGGGTTGCGGGAGACCAACAGATGGTTTTGTTCAATAATAACGCCACGACTGAGGCAGTGGATGGAGGGGGTTTGGAGGTGAGTTTTTGGCTGGCTCATTTTGTATATTCCACAAATATATCCACACTCCCGTCGGGATTGTGACGTTGGAAGTCGAGAGTGTAGGCGCGCGGAAGTTGGTTGTTCCAAATTTCCTGCCATTGGTTCATCACGACCTTTGGCATTTCACCTGTGATCGTATAGTGGGTGTACTCCTCAAAGTCAAATTCTCTTTTTTCCATACCAGCGGAGAGGTTATCAAAGCTTGCCACCTCATGGCCGATAATCATTTTATACGGATCGCGGTAGTCCCCTTCATAATCCGTGTAAAGGCAAAAAAGAGAGGGAGAGATTTGGTTCGGGATTTGATCGCTGATATTCTGTGTAAAAAAGTCATCCCAAAAAGACATGATCTCTTCGGGGCGCTGATTCGAGACGATTTTTCCAATGCCGACAATTTTCATGCACTGTTCCTCCTAGCTGTTTTTTAATCTAGAAAAGTCCTAGTGGTAATGGCGGAGAGAGAGGGATTCGAACCCTCGATACGCGATTAACGTATACACACTTTCCAGGCGTGCGCCTTCAACCACTCGGCCACCTCTCCCTTTTTATGTGCGAACCATAATATAGAATGCTTTTAAAAACAATAGCTGCTTTAAATTCTTGACATTTTTAACTATTCAGCTAAAGTGCCGAGGAAGAATGATTAGAGTTACTTTTAAAGACGGAACAATCAAAAAATTCCCCCTGAACACCACGCCTGCGGTTATAGCAGGGGCGATCAGTTCGAGTTTGCAAAAAGCGGCTTTTGTGGCCAAAGTCAATGGTCAGCTGGTAGATTTATCCTATCCTCTCCCTGAGGATGCTTCTGTTGAAATTTTAACCCGTGAGGCCCCTGAATCCCTCGAGGTTATTCGCCATGATACGGCTCACCTCTTAGCCGAGGCCGCGAAAGAACTTTATGGGAAAGATGTCCAAGTCACTATTGGGCCGGCCATTGAAAATGGATTTTATTATGATTTTGCGCGTGACAAACCCTTTACCCGAGAGGATCTTGAGACTCTTGAACAGAAGATGAAAGAGATCGTCGATCGGGATGAGCCCATCGTGCGGGAGGAATGGGATCGAGACGAAGCCATCGCCTTTTTCAAAAATATGGGAGAGAATTATAAGGCAGAAATTATCGGCAGCATCCCCGCAGGAGAGCGCATTACCCTCTATCGTCAAGGAGAATTTATCGATCTGTGCCGAGGACCCCATGCGCCGTCCACGAGAAGAATTGGTAAAGCCTTCAAGCTCACCAAATTGGCGGGAGCTTACTGGCGAGGGGATTCTAATAATCCCATGTTGCAACGGATTTATGGTACAGCGTGGGCCACGGAAAAAGAGTTACAAGACTACTTAACCCGCATAGAAGAAGCTGAGAAGCGTGATCATCGGAAACTGGGGAAACAGCTAGAGCTTTTCCATTTACAAGAAGAAGCTGTGGGAAGTGTGTTTTGGCATCCGAAGGGATGGAAGCTTTATAATCTCCTTAAAAACTATATGCGTAAGCGTATGGAAAAAGCTGGATATGTGGAGGTAAACACCCCCCTTTTGGTGGATAAATCTTTATGGGAAAAATCGGGGCACTGGGAAAAATTTCGCGAAAACATGTTTATCGTTAAAGATGACGATGATCGTATTCTGGCGGTAAAGCCCATGAACTGTCCTTGCCATGTGGAGATTTTCAAGCAAGGAATAAAAAGCTATCGAGATCTCCCTTTAAGAATTGCCGAATTTGGGCACTGCCATCGCAATGAACCGTCAGGGGCGCTCCATGGTATCATGCGGGTGCGTAGCTTTGTGCAAGATGATGCTCATATATTTTGTACAACAGATCAGATTGTGTCAGAGACGAAGGCTTTTTGTTATCTGTTGTCATCTGTTTATAAGGATCTGGGGTTTGATAATTTTCACATCAAATTTTCTGATCGACCTACAAAAAGAGCGGGTACAGACACTATATGGGATGAAGCAGAATCTAGATTGAAGGAAGCGCTCGATGTGGTGGGTATTCCGTATACGCTGAACCCAGGGGAGGGAGCGTTTTATGGTCCCAAACTAGAGTTTGTCTTAAAAGATGCTGTAGGGCGGGATTGGCAATGTGGAACGTTTCAACTAGATTTTGTGCTGCCAGAGAGACTGGGTGCGTCCTATATAGGAGAAGATGGTCAGAGCCATCGTCCCGTGATGCTCCACCGAGCCATTTTGGGAGCTTTTGAACGCTTCATCGGTATTTTAATCGAACATTATGCAGGCAAGTTCCCGCTCTGGCTCGCGCCGGTTCAAGTGGTGGTGGCGAGTATTACGACAGGTGTTAATGACTATGCTCAGGAAGTCTATGAGCATCTCAGAAAAGAAGGTATTCGTGCAGAAATTGATTTGCGGAATGAAAAGATTAGTTATAAAGTTCGTGAACATAGTTTGCAAAAGATCCCGTACGTTTTGGTTGTTGGGCAGAAGGAGGCTGACAATCGTGCGGTGGCAGTTCGGACTCTCGGGGGGGATACTCAAGAAATTGTGTCTCTGCCCGATATAACCAAGCGGCTTAAAACAGCAGGGGCGATGCCCGTTTAATTTTTTAAGGAGACCTAAAAATAAGTAAATTTATGACGACGCCTCGGCCTTCAGATGGTCCTAGAATAAATGAAGAAATCCGAGTGGAGAGCATTCGACTCATCGATGAAGAGGGTAACATGGTGGGGGTTGTCTCTGTCAGAGAAGGGATCGAGCGAGCTCAAGAGGCGGGCTTAGACCTTATAGAAGTGTCCCCGAATGCGGAACCTCCAGTTTGTAAAATCTTAGATTACGGAAAGTACAAGTACGAGCTTCAAAAGAAAAAGAATGAAGCGAAAAAGAATCAGAAAATTGTTGAGATCAAAGAAATCAAGTTGCGCCCTGTGATCGGAGAACATGACTATCTCATTAAAATGAAACAAGTTCGGCGCTTCCTTGAAGAAGAAAATAAAGTCAAAATCACCATGCGTTTCCGAGGGCGAGAGATGGCTCATAAAGAAGTCGGGATTCGTCTCTTGGACCGTTTGAAAAATGAAGTGGAAGATATCGGTATGGCAGAGACGGAACCTAAGAGCGAACGCAACTTAATGATTATGATTTTAGCACCGCGGAAAGCTTAGAGGATACAGTGAGTTCTTGGATAAGACTGGGTTTATCCTCTCGGGAAGCTTATCTGAATTTTTTTCGTCGCTTTCCACCTCTCGTCGAATTTTTATGTCTTGGTACCTTAACGGGCCTCATTTTATTTCCCTTGCCGGGCATCCAAGTTGTTTTACTTTTTACCGTTTCTCGTCTTCTTTGTTTGTTAGATGTACCCGTTCATTGGACCCACTTCTTGACCAGAGTATGGGCCTTTGGGTTTGGGTTTTTTTGTATTAGCCTCTATTGGATTTGTCAGGCTTTATTTATAGAGTTTAATGTCTTTTGGTGGATGATCCCTCTTTGTTTTATGGGACTCCCTGCTTTCTTAGCTCTGTTTATGGCTTTTATCTCTTTTTGGTTTTTGGGATGGGCCTATACGGTTCCCTCTAAAATCTTGCAATTTCTTTTTCTGCAATTTGGATATGTTCATTCGAAGTCCGTGTCTCGGTTGATTATGGCAGCCTTTTGGTGGGTGTCAGGCGAGTATTTTTTGACATATTTTTTGACCGGACTTCCCTGGTCTCTGATTGGGTATACTTGGTCGCCAGTGCTCATCGTGGCGCAGACAGCGTCTATTGGGAGTGTTTACACTCTTAGTTTTCTGACCCTTTGTTTGGCAGGCATTCCTTATTTATATTGTTCTGTCGTTCCGTCGCGGTTTACGTCTTTGTATGTAAAGACGGGCGTGGCAGTGGGGATAGGTGTTCTTCTCTTTGGAGGGGTTCGGCTATCAAACCCAACGGAGTACACAAACAAGGTGGTTCGTTTGGTACAGCCGAGTATTTCCCAGTCTCCGTTTTGGGAACTTGAAGAACAGCGTCTTAATCTGAATCTTCTGCTGCGACTTAGTCAGGTAGGCTCGAGACTTGCAGATATTGTGATTTGGCCAGAAACGGCTCTTGGGTTTTATTTGGAGGGGGATGCCTTAAAGGAGAGATTAGGACGCGCCGTCCCAGAGGGTTCCCACCTTATTTTCGGGGTTGTAAAAAGAGACAAAGAAAACAAAAAAATTTGGAACAGTCTTTATGTTTTAAATCATCAAGGACAAATAGAGGCGACTTATGATAAACATCACCTCGTTCCCTTTGGGGAATACGTCCCTTTTCGAAGAGGGCTTGAAGTCTTTTTTCCCAAAAACACCATACGAAAAGTGACATCTGGCATGTTAGACTTTTCCGAAGGAGCTGGACCCCAAACGTTGCATGTGTCAGGGATCCCCAGTTTTGCTCCCGCCATCTGTTATGAGGCTATTTTCCCGGGCCAAGTCACCTCTCCGCATGATCGCCCAGAGTGGCTGCTGCACCTGACCAATGATATTTGGTTTGGGACGAGCTTTGGGCCCTATCAACACTTTCAAATCGCTCGGATGCGTGCTATTGAGGAAGGTATACCCGTGGTGAGGGTGGCCAATTCAGGTATTTCTGGGGTTATTGATCCGTATGGCCGCATTATAAAGGAAACAACCTTAGGGACTCTCGCTGTGGAAGATGTTCGTTTGCCAAAAGCTCTTCCCACGCCTCCGCTCTGTCGCCTATTCTTTTCGATAATGGCGTGGTTTGATCGATTTGATCCCTTTTCTTCGAGGAAATACTGATGTTATATGGGCGCCGTCAGGGGCGCGCCTTAAAGACAGGCAAAAAAGTTTTGTTGGACAATCTTCTGCCGAGGATTCGGTTAACGATTGAAAATGACCAAATCGTTTGCCCGGCGTCTTTAGAGGGATACAAAGAACTATGGCTCGAGATTGGGTTTGGGAATGGCGATCATCTAGCCTATTTGGCAGAAAAGTACCCTCATGTTTTAATGATTGGATGTGAGCCTTTCCTGAACGGGGTGGGGACGTTTCTCTCCACCATTGAAGGAAAGCAACTGACCAACGTCCGTCTCTTTACAGAAGCCGCCCAGTCTTTATTGACCTTGTTGCCTCCAGAGACTTTTTCTAAAGTTTTTCTTTTATTTCCCGATCCGTGGCCCAAGAAGAGGCATCACAAGCGTCGTTTTGTGACTTCAGAGAATCTTTCTTTGCTTGCGAGCACCTTAGAAAAAGGGGCAGAATTTTTATTTGCCACTGACCATGAGGAATACCGAGAGTGGGCTTTAGACGTTTTTAAGCGCTCGGCAGATTTCCAAATCAATAGGCAGGGATTTGAGGTCCCCCCTGAATGGGTAGAGACACGATTTCAGCAGAAAGGTATAGAAGAAGGGCGGCCTGCTTACTTCGTTCATCTAAAAAAGCCATAGAAGAGAAGAGAGAAAATTTCCTTTAGAAAATTAGCACTTGGGCTTGAAGAGTGCTAAATTATGAATTATATATAGGGTATTAGATTTTTTATTAAAAGCGAAAGTGAGACATTATGAGCAAAGTTATTGGAATTGACCTCGGAACAACCAACTCTTGTGTTGCGGTAATGGATGGACAAACCGCTAAGGTGATCGAAAACGCTGAGGGCATGCGCACGACCCCGTCGATGGTGGCCTTTACAAAGGAGGGAGAGCGTTTAGTGGGACAGGCTGCAAAGCGTCAAGCGGTTACAAACCACATGAATACTTTTTTTGCCATTAAGAGATTGATTGGCCGTCGATTTGATGATCCCATCACAAAAAAAGATATGGATTCAGTTCCCTATAAGATTGTTGAAGGGCCAAACGGGGACGCTTGGGTAGAGGCCAACGGCGAGAAATATAGCCCTAGCCAGATCAGTGCCTTCATCTTGCAAAAGATGAAAGAAACCGCAGAAAAGTACTTAGGAGCCTCTGTTTCCAAGGCTGTTATTACGGTCCCCGCCTACTTTAATGATGCCCAACGCCAAGCTACAAAAGATGCAGGTAAGATTGCAGGCTTAGAAGTGCTCCGTATTATAAATGAACCAACGGCAGCGGCATTGGCCTATGGATTGGATAAAAATAAAACAGGTAATATCGTTGTGTACGATCTTGGAGGAGGCACCTTTGACGTTTCTGTTCTTGAAATCGGAGATGGTGTGTTTGAAGTGAAATCCACCAATGGTGATACGTTCCTCGGAGGGGAAGACTTTGACAATCGTATTATTGATTTCTTAGCCGACACTTTCAAGAAAGAACATGGAATTGATCTAAAGAAAGACAGCATGGCCTTGCAGCGGTTAAAGGAAGCGGCTGAAAAAGCGAAGATTGAGCTTTCGAGTGCGGCTCAAACAGAGGTGAATCTGCCCTTTATTACGGCGGATGCCACAGGGCCAAAGCATTTAAATCTGACCCTTACACGGGCCAAGTTAGAATCTTTGGTGGATGATTTAATTGAGCGGACTCTTGGGCCTTGCCGCAAGGCATTAAAAGATGCCAACATGACAACTTCTGATATTAAGGAAGTGGTGATGGTGGGGGGAATGACCCGTATGCCTAAAATCATTGAGGCTGTGAAAAGTTTCTTTGGAAAAGAACCTCACCGTGGGGTAAATCCTGATGAAGTAGTGGCCATGGGTGCTGCCATTCAGGGCGGTGTGTTGCAGGGAGATGTAAAGGATGTCCTCTTGCTGGACGTGACACCTCTCTCTTTAGGGATCGAAACGTTGGGAGGTGTGTTCACACGATTGATCGAGCGAAATACCACCATTCCAACGAAAAAAAGCCAGATCTTTTCCACTGCCGAAGATAATCAAACCGCGGTGACCATTCGGGTGTTCCAAGGAGAGCGGGAAATGGCCAATGATAACAAGATGCTCGGTCAATTTAACCTAGAGAATCTTCCGGCGGCTCCCCGAGGGATGCCCCAGATTGAGGTGACCTTTGATATCGATGCCAATGGTATTGTGAATGTATCAGCGAAAGACAAAGCAACGGGCAAAGAACAGCAAATTCAGATCCAGGCATCCGGAGGTTTGTCAGATGCTGACGTGGAGAAAATGATCAAAGAGGCAGAAGCAAACGCTGCATCGGATAAAAAGAAGCGCGAGCTTATAGAGGCTAAAAACCATGCAGATGGGTTGATTGATAACACTGAAAAGCAACTAAAAGAGCATGGAGAGAAAATTTCTGAGGCCGAAAAAACAGCCATTGAATCGGCGCGGGATGCTTTGAAAGAAGCGTTAGGGGGCGAGGATCTGGAAGCCATTCAGGCAAAGACTCAAACCCTCGTTGAAGTCTCCATGAAGATGGGGGAAGCGATTTATAAAGCAGCCCAAGAAAAGCAATCCCAAGACTCGCCTGAGGCTAATTCAGCAGAGAAAGACTCAAACATTGTGGATGCTGATTTTGAAGAAGTAAAAGAAGATAAACCGGACGATGATTCTGGAAAGAAATAACCCTTGAATGGGTCAGGGGATGAAGGAAAGTGCTGCTCTTGAAAAGCAGCACTTCTTGTCTTTAAGAGGATATTCATGGCACGTAAAGATTATTATGACATATTAGGGGTTTCTAAAGGCGCTTCCGCTCAAGAGTTGAAATCTGCTTATCGGAAGAAAGCGATGCAGTATCACCCGGATAAAAACCCCAATGATAAGGTGGCAGAAGAAAAATTTAAAGAAGCGAATGAAGCCTATGAAGTCCTCAGTGATACCCAAAAGCGGGCGGCGTACGATCAGTACGGGCATGCCGCGTTCCAACAAGGCGGCGGCGGGGGAGCTGGCGGTGGTGCAGGAGGATTTGGCTTCGATCAACAAGGGTTCGGTGGGGGAGGATTCTCGGACATTTTCGAGAGTGTTTTTGGTGACTTCGCAGCAGGGGGTCGTCAGCAGTCTGAGCGGTCTTTCCGGGGGGATGATCTCCGATATGATTTAGACATTACCCTTTCCGAGGCTTATGAGGGCAGTAAACGAGATATTTCTATTACAAAATTGCTCTCTTGTGGCGGGTGCCATGGCTCAGGCGCTGCGGCAGGGAAAAAACCTGAAACGTGTTCCACCTGCGGCGGCAGCGGGCGCGTGCGGACACAGCAAGGCTTTTTCATGATGGAGCGGACGTGTAGCACCTGTGGAGGAGCGGGAAAAATCATCAAGGATCCTTGTAAAGAATGCCACGGACGAGGGCATGTAAAGGGAACTAAGAAACTGCAAATCACCATTCCCTCTGGCATAGAAGATGGCGTGCAGATTCGATTAACGGGAGAAGGCAATGCCGGGACGCAAGGTGCTCCCGCGGGGGATTTATACGTCTTTGTTCATATTAAACCCAATGATTTATTTCAAAGAGACGGCGCAGATTTATTATGCCGAGTCCCGATTTCCATGGTGATGGCAGCGACCGGTGGCTCGTTGGATGTGCCCACTATTGAAGGCACGCGCGTTTCTGTGAAGATCCCTGCGGGTACGCAACCGGGCGATAAATTCCGGTTAAAAGATAAAGGAATGACTATCTATCGGCGTTCCTCTCGGGGAGACATGTATGTGGAAGTTCGGGTGGAAATCCCCCGCAATCTTTCTAAGGATCAGAAAGAAATTTTGGAACAGTTTAACAAAACGTCTAAGGAAGAAAAGAATCAGCCAGACTCCTTTAACTTTTTCAAGAAAATGAAAAAGTTTTTGGATGATTAATTTTGATTTGAAAGGAGGTTGTATTCCTGTAAACTGAGAAGAAAACAGGAAGGGCTGATTTATGACGTTAGTTTATGGGTTACTTCTCTTAAGTTTTGTTTCTTATTTTCCGCATAATGTGGCTGTAAGTGCTTCTTTATCAGATCAGGATAAAGCTTCAATTTTCCACGATGATTTTAGGAAAAAAGTTGAAGATTCAAAGGAGTTTAAAAACCTCCAGGATCAGTTGACTGAGGTAAATACAACACTCCAAGATAAGACTTTATCAAAAGATTCTAGATATCAGTTATTTAATGAAAGACAAACTCTTTTGGCCAAGATTCAAAGGCTTTATAGAACATATCGTGAGCAAGAAAAGTCAAAAAAACCAGGTCTTTTGTCAAGATTCGGTATAAAACCCTCTCTACCTATACAACATGCAAGGCAGGAAGCCTCTGCTGGTGAATTTTCAGGTGCAATAGAATGGGCTCATCTTAAGGGCATAACAGGAACAGGGGCAAAAGTTCTTGTTTTCGACTAACCTGGTCCCATATAGTTGGACCAAAAGTTATGAGGGATAAGGATAAATTTCCTTGCTCATATTAGCCGTTTTTAGGCGGCTGTT